>Ga0206851_1079_pt1 | contig 29516 bp, 28 predicted proteins | sample Alteio_BWOrgCont_13_FD_152904 | JGI IMG/M metagenome (GOLD analysis project Ga0206851, IMG submission 152904) | Enriched cells from forest soil in Barre Woods Harvard Forest LTER site, Petersham, Massachusetts, United States -... | ecosystem: Environmental > Terrestrial > Soil > Temperate forest >... | reverse complement strand
AATAAAAGCACTTCCACGCCTTTTTTCTTAAAGCCTTCTAACAGCGGATTTTTGGCCATCGCATCCGCATCATCACCGATTAGATAAAAAATTTCCTCCTGGCCGTCTTTCATACGAGAAATATACTCCTCCATTGAGGTATATTTCGCGGTGTCATTGGTTGAACGGAACCGGCAGACTTCCATGATGGCACCCTGATCTTCCATGCCTTCACATAGGCCTTCTTTCAATACTGCACCGAAATTTTCCCAGAACTTTATGTATTCCTCCGGCTCTTTTTCCGCCTTCTTCTTCAATTCTGAAATCACTTTACTGGTGACGGATTTTTTTATTTTCTGCAGCACCACACTATCCTGCAAAGTCTCGCGGCTGATGTTCAGCGGCAAATCCTCAGAATCAACGATACCACGCAAAAACCTTAAGAATGCTGGAATAACTTTCAAATTTTCCTCGGTGATGAAAACGCGTTTCACATATAATTTCACCCGCGTCTGCCGGTCAGGATGGAATAAATCGAAAGGTTTTGTACCAGGAATAAATAATAGGTTTATGTAGGAAACTGTGCCCTCTGCCTTGTTATGCAGTATCATCCAAGGTTTATCCGCGGCATGGGCAACGTGATGATAAAAATCTTCATATTGTTTTTCGGTTATTTCTGATTTGGGCTTCAGCCATAGCGCCAGCGCGGTATTCAAAACCTTGGTTTCTTGATCTTTCTCCACCAATTCTATGGGAAACACTATATGATCGGAATAAGTGCGGACAATGTGCTGGATGCGGTGTTTATCCAAAAATTCCTTCTCGGAATCGCGGATATACAGGGTTATGGATGTGCCATTTTCCGGCTTTTCGGCGGCAGCAATTGAATATTCCCCCTCGCCCGTAGATTCCCATTGAAACGCTTTATCCTCTCCAGCTTTGCGCGAAACTACTGTAACCTTATCCGCCACCATGAATGCCGAATAAAAACCCACCCCGAACTGGCCGATCAGCTGCGTTTTATCTTTTTCTTTTCCAGATAGCGCTTCTAAAAATTCTCCGGTGCCAGAATGCGCTATGGTTCCCAGATTTTCTATCAACTCCTCCCGATTCATCCCAATTCCGTTATCGGAAATTGTCATGGTGTTTGCAGCCTCATCCAGAGAAATAGTAATTTTTAATTCGGCATCGTTTTTTAAGCGAACATCGGTCAGCGCCGCATAGCGCAATTTATCCAGCGCATCGGAAGCATTGGAAATCAGTTCACGCAGGAAAATTTCCTTGTTGGTGTAAAGCGAATGGGTAACGAGCCGGAGGATTTTCCCAACTTCGGCGTCGAATTTTAGCGTTTGTTTTTTTAAAGTGGCAGTTTTGGGCATGAGCTTGATATAAGAATCGATAATTCTATTTCAAGACCGCATCAATAAGTTTTCCCCAATCCTACATCCCGATTGATATAGGCATTCAGCACGAAGCCATAGGTGATGAGCGTCATCACCATCACGCTACCACCATAAGAAAGCAGGGGCAGCGGCACACCGACCACCGGGATCATCCCCATCACCATCGCCATATTTATGAACACATGGACGAACAGCAAAATGCTTGCACCTATAGAAATCATCCGGGCGAAATGGTTCTTGCATTGCAGGGCGATATATATTCCGTAAAACATCAACAACGCGTAGAGCGAAATCACCGTTAGCCCTCCTAAAAACCCGAATTCCTCGGCCACCATAGTGAAAATAAAATCGGTTTGTTTTTCGGGAAGGAAATTGAGCTGGCCCTGTGACCCTTGCAGAAATCCCTTGCCCCAAAACCCACCAGAACCAATGGCAATTTTTGATTGTATGATATTATATCCAGCACCCAATGGATCTTCATTCGGATTTAAGAAAGTGATGACGCGCTGGCGCTGATAACCATGCAGATGATGCCAGCCGAGCGGAATTATTGCGGCAATGCCAAGCCCCGCAACAGCGAATTTCTTCCAGCCAACACCGGTTGCGAAAAACATCCCGACGCCAGTTAACATTAGCACCGTTGCGGTGCCGAGATTCGGCTCTTTTAAAATCAAAACGAATGGCAAAAATATGAGTAATCCAGGGAATACCAATTGTTTCAAATTATCCGAATCATTGGAATGGATGCTGTGGAAATAGCGTGCCAGCGCCAATATTGTGAATATCTTCATCATCTCAGATGGCTGAATGTTGACCGGCCCTAAATTTATCCAGCGCACTGCGCCCTTGCCCATGAACCCGGCAACGGCAACCATCGCCACGAAGGCCAGCCCGAAAAAATAAAACGCATAAGAATAGCGGAACCAAATGCGAATATCGGTGACGGCGATCAGAAGCATTATCGGAAATGCGATTACAAACCGTGCCACTTGCTTCATCGCCCATGGCTGCATATTGCCACCCGCCGCTGAATAAAGCATGATGAACCCGATAAAAGAAAGCGCAGTCACAACCATTATCAGCGGCCAATGCAATTTACCGATCTTACGGTAAAGGAACAATTCGTTATCTGAGCTAGAGCGCCGCTCGCGGAGGAAGTTGTAAGTCATGTGGTCAATATAATCAATTTGCAATTACTAGTCACTAAACCAATGCTACCTCAGACATCCTTATGGTAGATAGTGACTTAAACTGATCACCATTTTGATCAAAATTTTCCGGTGATAGCCACTTTACAAATGCACTCCGGATACTCGGCCATTCTTGATTTGTGATAGAAAACCAGGCCGTATCGCGATTGCGCCCTTTATAGATTATGGCTTGGCGGAAAATGCCTTCATATTTAAAACCATAACGATCTGCAGCCCGGCGTGAAGGTGTATTGAGGCTGTCACATTTCCATTCACAGCGGCGATAACCTAATTCATCAAAAATACGACCCATAAGAAGAAAGACCGCCTCCGTGCCGGCACGAGTGCGCTGAAGGCACGGGGAATAGGTTATATGCCCAATCTCCGCAACACCATTATCCGGATCAATCCGCATAAGCGCTGCGGTACCAACCGGTTTATTAGTTCTGCTATCAATAATCGCATGATGCAACGGATCCAATGTGGTAGATGCTTTTCGCACATAATCGATATATTGGGTCAGATCTGTAAATGGACCAACGAATAAATATGTCCAATCGCGTCCATCAGGGGCTTCCGAATATGCTGCATAAAGTTCAGCAGCATGAAAATTTTCTAATTTCTCTAATCGGCAATAGCGGCCTATTAATGGGGTGTGGGGAGGAATCTGTCGTTTAGTCCAGTTTTCCAGAGCATATCCTACTCTCTGGCCGTAAATATTACATTCGTCTGTCACCCCTACCCGCTCCCCTTTTCCGCTGCCGCCTTATCCGCAGCCATTTGCTGCACCTGGATCAATATGTCACGTCCGACGGGGGCAGCTGTTGTTGCGCCGTGGCTGCCATGTTCAATCACCACGCCAACGGCGTACCTAGGTTTTTCGAGAGGTGCGTAGGCGATGAAGAGAGCGTGGTTACGATACTTTTTATCCGGCTCCTTAGAGCTATCCGCACCGTGCGCTTGGCTGCGCACCTGGGCAGTTCCGGTTTTTCCTGCCATCATAAATTCAGGGATGTTTATGCGGCTCATATAAGCGGTACCGCCGATCTGGTTTACCACCATCTCCATCCCATCTTTTACAATTCGCAAATTCTTCTCAGAAATTCCACCTAGATCCGCAAATGGTTCCACCGACTGCTTCAGCCGGTTCACCAGTTTTTCATCATCAATATTATCGAGCTGAACATTTTTCAAATATTCACTATCGGTTTTTATCAACCGCGGAATAACTTTTTTTCCACCCGATGCAATGCGTGCAGTAGCGACCGCTAATTGCAGTGGAGTCGCCAAAACGTAACCCTGGCCAATGCCGGTATTAACGGTTTCCCCAGCCATCCAATCTTTGCCATAGGTACGTTTTTTCCATTCCTTGTTCGGAATAAGCCCAGGCTTTTCGCTTGGTAATTCGATACCAGTTATCGCACCGTAACCAAGTTTAAAGGCCATTTCTGCTATTTTATCAACGCCCAGCCTCTGCGCAGTGTTATAAAAAAACACGTCGCAGGAATGGCAGAGTGCATCACGCACAGCGAGTGAACCATGGCCTTCTTTTTTCCAGCAATCGAATCGGCGGGAGCCCAGCATATAATATCCCGGGCAGAAAAATGTGCTGTATTCGCTGATGGCACCAGATTCGAGTGCAGCCAATGCTACTGCGGTTTTAAACGTAGAACCCGGTGGATATTGGCTGGAGATGGTTTTATTTATCATCGGCACGTCCGGATCATTTCTAAGTTCGTTCCAGACATCCTGAGGAATACTACGTAAAAACAAGTTGGAATCGAACCCCGGTGTCGAGGCCATACATAATATGTCTCCGGTTTCCACATCTATGCATACCGCAGCCCCGCCTTCCTTGGAAACGCCACCCATACCGGCCATACGCTTCACCGTAAATTCTTGCAAATCAGCATTGATGGTGAGCTGTAAATCGTTACCAGCTTGGCTTTCGTCAATCGACAACTCCTTCACCGGCAGGCCGTGCACATTCACTTCAATTTTTTTAATTCCGGGCTTTCCGCGCAATAAACTTTCTGCTGTTCTTTCTATGCCGTTTTTACCAACCTTGAAATCAGGTATATTCGCTAAAACGCTATTCTCATCCTCATCTTTCACCACCCCAAGATAGCCGATCAGATGTGAAGCTACACCAGCAAGCGGATAATTTCTGACTTGCCCGGTTTCAACGTACACTCCCGGCAAATCCGGCTTATTCACCTCTAGACTCGCTACCTGATCCCAAGCCAGATACTCCTCAACCACGAACGGTTCCCGGCTACGGTTTTCAGAAAATTTTTTATTCATTAGCTCACGTTTTTCCTCAGAAAATTGCAACAAATCATAGAGACGCTGCATTATGGCTTTCGCTTCTTTGTTACCGTAATAATCAAACATAGCGCGGTGATAACTAGTGTTTTCCGCCAAGGCCTTATCATTGCGATCAAAAATGCGCCCACGGAATGGCAAGACGGGAAGGATTTTTATGCGGTTACCGTCAGAAAGCGTTTTGAATTCGCTAGATTTGATGATTTCCAAATAATAAAGCCGTGAGGCAAGTGCGGAAGTGAGCAATAACTTTCCCGCACCCAGCAGTAGGGCACGGCGCTCAAATATCTTGGATTTTACTATTTCGCTACGCATAGCTCCGTTATTCGTTGTTCGTTATTCGGATAACAGACAACGAATAACGGATCTTCATCGCCACCCACTATATCTGAAATTCTTGACCATCGCTAGGTATATGTTGCTGAAAATCCAGTGCACAAGCGGATAGCATCCAATAGTGAATAGCCACTGTATCACTATAGACGGTGCGAATAAAAACTGCCCGCTCACCAGCGAAAAAATCAACCACGCAAGAATCGAGCAAAATAAGCTGGTAATGGCGAATATCCCATATAACACTATAAAACTTTCCTTAATCAAAAACCGCCGCTGTGAATATATGACTCCCCATAATATCAGGTTTATCACTGCCGATTGGCCCAATATCGCACCATTCAACGCATCCTGTAAAATCCCAAGCAGAAAACTTAAACCTTGTGGCATGAACCGTGGCGCATAAATCACCCAGAAAAATATCGCCATCACAGTAAATGAGGGAATGAATTCCGGTATACCTGGCAGTTGTGAGTTAGCTGCCCCTATTATCAACAGCACCACTGTTAAGACCCCGGGGATGGCGGATTGCAGCCGGAGCCTAAGCTTAAAATAATAGCTGCGCTTCATTGCTGGCTTTTCTTATCACCGCCGTAATCGACAACGCTAACATAAATCAATCTACCCCAATTTACCGCTGGTCTGACCGCCATGCTTTTATCACCAACGCTTTCAATATACCCTATCAGCAATCCGTGCGGGAAAAATTGACCATCTCCCGAAGTATAAACCTCTTCACCAGGTTTTACTTTACTACCTTCCGGCAGGTATATCAGCTGCAACAGTGGCCCGTTATTCCCCGCCGCTATTGCAAGTTCACCAGTATCACCCGTCACTACTGGAATACGAGAATTTATGTCAGTAACTAGCAACACTCGTGAAGTGTTTTCGCCTACCTCTACTATCCTGCCAACCACGCCTTCCTCGTTCATTACAATCTGCCCTTTCTTCACCCCAGCTTCCGCACCTGCAGTAAAATACGCCGAGCGAATGTAGGGCCCGCCGGTTTCTGCCGCAATCAGACCGGTAATGTATTGCACGCCATGCTCTGGTACAAAATTAAGCATCTTCCGTAAATTTTGATTCTCAGAGGCAAGCACTAACGAAAGTTCCTGCGTTTTTTTGAGTGACGCATTTTCCTCCTTTAGCTTTCGGTTTTCCTTATATATTGAGGTCATTTCAGCAATTTTCCCGCGAACGAAAGAGAAAAAATCGAGCGGCATGGATAGTGCATTTTCCGCCGGAACCGTGGCCTCTGCAACCTTCATCCGCACGAACGAAGAAATTTGCGGATTGCTTTTGCTTAGGAAAACCAACATCACCGCCGCAATAATCATCAGAAAAACCGAGAGCCGCTTCAGCAGCATCCGCAGCGGATAGAGAATTTGTAGGAAGGTAATTCTATTGCGGTGTTGGATCGGCATAATCGTTGTCGCTCAACCGTTGTCCGTTAACCGTTTTTCGGTCAACGGCAACCGGTTAACGGCAAACGATCTTACTCCTGTTTAAATAGCACGTGCTTGAACTTCTTCGGGTCCTCAATCACTTTTCCGGTACCCATGACAACACAGGTGAGCGGATCATCAGCAACGAACACTGGAAGACCAGTAGCATTTCTAAGCACTGTATCCATATTATGCAAAAGTGCACCACCACCAGTCATCACAATGCCTTTATCGACGATATCTGAAGATAATTCCGGCGGAGTGCATTCAAGCGCCACTTTAACCGCATCAACAATAGCTCCGACTGGCTCCTGCAAACTTTCTGCGATCTGGTATTCACTCAAAGTCAACTCTTTCGGCACGCCGTTTATAAGGTCGCGCCCCTTGATTTCCATGACTTTCCCCTTACCGTCCTGTGGATGGCATGCTGCTCCAATGCGCTCCTTGATTTTTTCCGCTGATGATTCACCGATCAATAAGTTATGATAACGGCGAATGTAGGAGATTATCGCCTCATCCATCTTATCACCGCCTACGCGCACTGAGCGCGAATATACGATGCCGCCGAGCGAGAGTACCGCAACTTCCGTAGTTCCACCGCCAATATCCACGATCATGGAACCCGTAGGCTCAGTCACTGGCAACCCAGCACCGATTGCCGCTGCCATTGGCTCTTCGATTAAGTATACATCCCTAGCACCAGCCGATTCCGCTGCATCTTGGATGGCACGGCGCTCTACCGGCGTTGAGCCAGATGGTACACAAACCACGATCAGTGGCCCAGTGAAGGTTTTCCGGTGATGCACATTGCGGATGAAGTGCTTGATCATTTCTTCTGCACCTTTGAAATCGGCTATTACGCCATCTTTCAGCGGTCGCTTGGCCTCAATCTCTGCTGGCGTTCTGCCCAACATCAATTTAGCCTCATGCCCGAAATAATATGGCACCATAGTGCCGCGATCCTTGAGGAAGGCGACTACTGAAGGTTCGTTCAGCACAATCCCCCTGCCCTTTACATATACAAGAGTGTTGGCGGTACCGAGATCGATCGCCATATCCGAGGAAAAAAATCCGAGAAGTTTTGAGAACATTTTGTTGTGCCCTTAATGCTGGTGAATATCAGCCGTTACATATAACACAATATTTTCACTCGGCAATAAGTGAGTTATAAGTTGCAAGTATAATCTATAAAGAAGCCTTAGATGCTTGCAACTCTGCAACTCATTCATCCAACCAGCGACGCAGTCTCCGGCTTAAGGGTTTTTGCTTGGGTAACGGGAAGTTTGTTAAGCGCGGAAATATAAGCCATCACACTAGCAACTATCGTATCGGTATCCGCCGCACTCCCATTTACCACCACACCATCCTTTTCTAGCCGGACCGTTACTTCCGCCTGGGCATCAGTGCCTTTGGTTATGGCACTAACTTGATACAAAACCAGCTTGGTTTCCAACGGCACCAGCTTTTTTATGGCATTAAAAGCAGCATCCACCGGCCCATCACCGTTGGTTTTTGCAGATTTTGCCGCACCGTCAATTTCCAGTTCCAATTCCGCCTTTGCTGGGCCTTTGGAGCCGCAATTCACAGCAAGAGAAATAAATTTTATCTGCTCATCACCACGGATGGTCTGGTTATCTACCAATGCGATCAAATCATTATCGTAAATATCCTTCTTCTTGTCCGCCAGTTCCTTAAATTTTTCAAATACTTCCTCAAACGAATTATCGCCTAGATTCAAGCCCAGTTCCTGCAATTTTGATTTCAGCGCATGGCGGCCGGAATGCTTGCCCAGCACTAGGTTAGATTTGGTGAGTCCCACCGATTCCGGAGTCATAATTTCATAGGTTCCCGCATGTTTCAGCACGCCATCCTGATGGATACCAGATTCATGCGCGAAAGCGTTGGCGCCTACGATCGCCTTATTCACCTGCACCATTGCCCCCGTAATGCTTTGGATCAAACGCGATGCGCGGGTGATGTGCTTTGTATCAATGCCAGTGGTGAACGGGAAAATATCCTTACGTGTGTGTATTGCCATTACCACTTCTTCCAGCGCCGTATTACCCGCACGCTCGCCGATGCCGTTAATGGTACATTCGATTTGCCTGGCACCGTTTGATATCGCAGCCAATGAATTTGCCGTCGCCAGGCCTAAATCGTTCTGACAATGGGTGGAGATTATAACTTTATCCATGCCGGGAACTTTTTCTTTTAGGGTGCGGATCAAGCGGCCGTAGTCCTCCGGTGTTGCATAACCAACCGTATCAGGAATATTAACGGTAGTCGCCCCGGCTTTTATTGCAGTTTCGCAGGCTTTGCAAAGATACTCTACATCACTTCTAGTCGCATCCATCGCACTCCATTCGACATTATCGGTGAATTTGCGCGCAAGTTTCACGGTATCGCGGATGATTTCCAAAACTTCCTCGCGCGTCAGCCGAAACTGATATTTTAAATGAATATCGCTAGTGGAAATGAAAGTGTGGATGCGCGGGCGTTTGGCCGGTTTCACTGCTTCTGCCGCACGTTCTATATCGGCGGATTTTGCTCTCGCCAAAGAACATACCACAGCGTTTTTCGTAGCTTTAGCGATAGCCTCGATCGCCGCAAAATCGCCGTTAGAGGCAATCGCAAACCCAGCCTCAATCACATCAACACCCATCGCATCGAGCGCGCTTGCCACTAAGAGCTTTTCCTCCAAATTCATCGACATGCCGGGCGATTGCTCACCATCGCGCAGCGTGGTATCGAATATGATAATGCGGTTACTTTCTTTTGCCATACAGGGTTTGCCAGAATAATATTTCCCCTTTATATTATCAAGCGCAATGACATTAAACCCCAAGAAATTCCTGCCGAAAACACTGTTCCAGCGGTTCTTACTGATAATATTGCTGCCAACGATTATGGCGCAGGCCATCGCGGTTTACATATTCTATGAGCGGCATTGGGCAAGTGCAGAGCGCAATATCGTTGCTAATCTCGGTGAGGAGATTGCTGCAGTCACCCGTATAGCAGAGAGGAAATCTGCCCACAATCAGGATGAAGTCCTGAAAATCGCCACTGATCTTGGTTTCAATGCCACCATAAGAAAAGATCGGAAACTTCCGGAAGCACCATCAAATTATAGTGGCGATCGCCTGCTGCTAGCTAAGGAGTTGCAGAAACGCCTGTTGCATCCATTTACTATTTCAAAGATGGAAAACCCAAGCGAGGAAGCTTTCTATATAGTACGCGTTGATCTCGGCGATCGCCTGCTGCGACTGAAATTCAGTGATAAGCGCCTCACCAATTCCAGCACTTATATATTCATTATGTGGATGGTTGGCAGCGCCCTATTACTCATGATAATCTCAATATTATTCCTGAAAAACCAGGTCAATTTCATCAGCCGGATGGCGGCTGCAGCCGATGAGATTGGCAAGGGTCATGAAATAGAAAACTTCAAGCCTCGCGGCGCACTAGAGGTACGGCAGGCAGCGCTGGCCTTTATAAAAATGCAAGAACGTATAAAACGTCAGGCCCAGCAGCGCACTGCTATGCTGGCTGGAATTTCACATGATCTGCGCACACCCCTTACGCGCATGAAACTACAGCTCGCTCTGCTTGGCACATCAGAAGAAATCGGGAATTTAAGCGGTGATATAGATGAAATGGAGAAAATGATCGAAGGCTATCTAAATTTCTCCAAAGGCCAGGAGGTTGAGGAATCCAAGGAAATTAGGCTTTCCTCACTGCTAGAAACGGTGACAGATAATTACCGCCGCCAGGGGAAATCTATAGAATTCCAATTGGTAAAAAAAGACGAACGGCTGGTAAAACTCCGTGAAAGCGCAATAAAACGAATGCTTGGCAATATAATCGATAATGCCTTCCGCCACGGCAAAAACGTTCTTGTGTCAAATGATGCTGTTGGAAATTCCGCGATAATTTTTATAGATGATGATGGACCGGGAATCCCAGAAGATATGCGCGAGGAAGTATTCAAGCCATTTTTCCGCCTCGATTTCTCACGAAATTCTGATACCGGCGGCTCCGGCCTGGGCCTCGCCATCACCCTAGATATAGTACGGGCCCATGGCGGCGATATAAAGCTGGATACTTCTCCCCTAGGCGGCCTCAGGGTTATCGTAAGATTGCCCATTACATGATTAAGTAACATGATAAAAACTCCTTTCTGGCCGGTGCCGCTTGGGGCCAAGCCGATCGATTTGGGGTTAGAAAGAATACGCAAGCTATTGCGTTGTCTGAAAATTGAGGAAAAAAAACTTCCACCAGTTATCCACGTTGCGGGAACTAATGGTAAAGGTTCGACTATTGCATTTTTACGTGCGTTCCTGGAGGAAGCCGGATATTCCGTTCATGTTTATACTTCTCCGCATCTTATTCATTTTAACGAGCGTATAGTGCTGGCTGGGAAAATAATTTCCGATGATTTTCTGAATGAGGTTTTAGGGAGTTGCAAAAAAACAGCAGAGGGAATTCCTGTCACTTTTTTTGAAGGCACAACGGCAGCAGCATTCCTGGCATTTTCCCGCGTTCCAGCCGATATATTATTGCTCGAAACCGGCATGGGCGGGCGGCTGGATGCAACAAATGTAATAGAAAAACCGCTGCTTACCATCATCACTCCAATTTCGCTCGACCATATGGAGTTTCTTGGGGATACAATTGAAAAAATCGCTGCGGAAAAAGCGGCGATAATCAAATCAAGTGTTCCGTGCATTGCCGGACAACAACAGCCAGAAGCAGCAGAAGTTATCGAGGCAGCAGCGAAGAAAAAAGGCGCGGAATTATACAAGTACGGATATAACTGGCATGTTGAGAAAAGCAAAACCGGATTCAAATATATTTCCAATTCGTTACAGTTAGATCTGCCGATACCCTCCCTCCCCGGTGATCACCAATTGCAAAACGCCGGAGTGGCAATTGCGGCGCTCACAAAAATTCCAGAATTTACAGTCGACGCAAATCACATCCGCGCTGGACTGCAATCGGTGAACTGGCCAGCACGGCTGCAACGGCTCAGTCTCCCTTCCCTGCCCAAGAATTATTCATTATGGCTAGATGGCGGGCATAACCGCGCGGGCGGGGAAATCTTAGCAAATTGGCTGAAGTCACGGCAGGAAGAAAAAATATATATTATCTGCGGAATGTTGAAAGAAAAGGAAACTAAAGCGTTTCTGGAAAATTTCCTTGGGTTGGTGGAGAAAATCTATGCAGTTGCTATATGGGACGAGGAAAAATCGCAAAGTGCTGCTGAAATCACTGGCACAGCAAGAAGCATCGGGATAGAATCAACTAGCGCGGAAAGCGTCGCCACTGCCATTCAAGAAATTTCCGGCTTGACGACTGCTCCAGCACTTATATTAATCTGCGGCTCGCTATATTTGGCGGGAAACGTTTTAGAAAATGAAGCCGTTAACATCTCATAGAGCAAAAAAATTATCCGGTGAAATCACAGTCCCCGGTGATAAATCGATATCGCATCGTGCACTTTTGCTGGCTTCTCAGGCAATCGGAAAATCGGAAATAACCGGATTGCTAGAGGGCGAGGACGTTATTCATACCGCAGAAGCGCTGGAAAAAATGGGAGTTTTGATCAAGAAGAAAGGTGGTGTGTGGGAAGTTAGCGGCGTTGGTACTGGCGGATTATCAGAGCCAGAAGATATTTTATATATGGGCAATTCCGGCACTGGAACACGCTTGCTAATGGGACTTTGCGCCACCCATGGATTCACCAGTTCTTTCAATGGGGACGCAAGCTTGAACAAACGCCCTATGCTGCGGGCTATCACACCACTCAAAAAATTCGGCGCAGAATTCGTTACGCGTGCAGGTGGATTGCTGCCTCTTACTGTGATCGGTGCAAAAAATCCTATGCCGATCTCATATGAACTTCCAGTTGCCTCGGCACAGGTAAAGTCGGCGATCTTGCTGGCAGCACTTAATGTTCCAGGCCAAACCACAGTCATCGAAAAAACTCCAACGCGTGACCACACTGAATTGATGATGAAATATTTTGGGTTCGATATTTCCAGTAAAGGGGGGAAAATCACCATCACTGGCCAGGCGGAAGTGATGGGTAAAAAAATTACAGTTCCCGGCGATCCTTCCTCCGCTGCGTTCCCGATTGTTGCTGCACTAATCGTTCCTGGATCAGAAATTGTGGTAAAAAATGTCTGCATCAATCCGGCGCGGATCGGCCTTTATACGACATTAAAAGAAATGGGCGCCCAGCTGGAATTTTTAAATATACGCGAAAATGCCGGAGAAAAGATTGCCGATATTTCGGCTAGATATAGCAAATTATCTGGCGTGAAAGTTCCAGCCAACCGAGCTGCTTCTATGATCGACGAATACCCTATATTGGCTATCGCAGCCGCCTGTGCTAATGGCAAAACTATTATGCTTGGCTTAGAAGAATTGCGGGTAAAGGAAAGCGATAGGCTATCAGCAATCGCAGATGGATTAAAAAATTGCGGAGTAGAAGTGTCATCCACCGAAAACTCACTCACTGTAACCGGCACAAAAACAATTCCCGGTGGGAAAGTAAAAACCTATATGGATCACCGAATTGCCATGGCCTTCGGGGTTTTGGGTATGGTTTCCGAAAAATCCGTCACCGTAGATGATGGCCAAATGATAAACACCAGCTTCCCGGGTTTCACGGATTTGATGAATGGGTTGGGTGGGAAGATTTCCAATAAATAAATGGTTGATTCAATAAGTTTTCGCCTGCTTGCAGAACCCGATCTTCCTTTATTGCATCAGTGGCAAAATCAACCGCATATGTTTCCTTATTATCAAAAAAAGCCCATCTCTCTTAAAGAAATAACTGCCTATTATATGCCACGTATTCTAGGACAGCAAAAAACATACTCTCATATTGCATTTCTTGATGCTAAACCTTTCGGTTATATTCAATGTTACAAAAATATGGACGACCCGGAATACGCGGCACGCAAAAGTTTAACTGACGGATTGGGCATAGACCTTTATATCGGTGAAACCTCGCTTCTCGGAAAAGGATTCGGGCAAAAAATGCTACAACAATATTTGAAAAATGTAGTATTTAAAATTTTTCCGGAGGAAACCAAATGCTATATCTGGCATAATTTGAATAATATTGCCGGGCTTAAATGCTCAAAGGCGGCAGGATTTAAATTTGTCATGCCAGTAGCGGAGGAGAAGGACGGATTGATGGGCGAATTGCTTTTATATGAAAAATAAACTCCTCATCGCCGTTGATGGCCCGGCAGCAAGCGGAAAAGGAACATTGGCTAGGAAGCTGGCCACTCATTTTGGCATTCCATATCTGGATACCGGGAAATTATATCGGTATGTCGGCTACCAGATTCTCAAAAAAAATATTGATCCAGAATCATGCCGCTCGGGTGCGGCCCTGAAACAGGCTATTGATATTGCAAATAAAATCCAGCCAGAGAACTTAAATGAAAAGGCTCTGAATAGTGAAGAATCGGGCCGGGCGGCGTCAATAATATCGGGAATACCCGAAATTCGCGCAGCACTTCTGGAGTTTCAGAGGAACATCGCAAAATCCCCAGCAGGAGCGGTTTTGGATGGGCGAGATATCGGAACCGTGGTTTGCCCGGAGGCTGATTTTAAGTTGTTCGTCACAGCCAGCCTTACCGCCCGTGCCAAAAGGCGATATAAAGAGTTGCAATCCATGGGGCTTTCGGTTATATACCCCGCAGTCCTGGAGGATTTGCAGGCAAGGGATGAACGGGATTCTTTAAGAAAAATTTCCCCGTTAGTTCCAGCCAAAGGTGCAATTCATATAGATACTACCGATATGGATGAAGCCGCCGTTTTCGAAAAAGCATTATCGATAATAATGGCCACTGCTTAACCTCCGTTTTTTTTAACTCTAGCCCTTGGGCGAAAACTGCAGCTTTGTTGCAGCTTATCCCAAGTTATTAAGGAATACAAAATGCCAAAAAATAGCGCCGTACTGAAAAAAGAAATAGTCGCCCGCGAAGTTCCACAGGAATTCGCCACCAAAGAAAATTTTGCTGAGCTTCTGGAAGAATCCCTACACGGATCAAAGAAAGAAGGTGAGGTCGTAAACGGCCGTATCATCGCCATTGAAGGCGATGTGGCGATAATCGATATCGGCATGAAAACAGAAGGCAAAGTGCCGCTCCGTGAATTCAGTTTCGGCGGAAAAAATGAATTAAAAGTTGGCGATGAAGTTGAAGTATTTTTAGATCGCACCGAAAACCGTTATGGCGAGGCAATTTTAAGCCGCGAAAAAGCGCTGCGCGAGGAGTCATGGGTAAAATTCGAGAAAGCTCATGAAAAAGGCCAGCATGTTGAAGGTATGATATTCGGGCGCGTTAAAGGCGGTTTCACAGTTGATCTGAACGGCGCTGTCGCTTTCCTTCCTGGTAGCCAGGTAGATGTCCGCCCGGTGAAAGATATTGCACCGCTGATGAACATCCAGCAGCCTTTCGCTATTTTGAAAATGGATAGGAAACGCGGTAATATCGTAGTTTCCCGCCGCGCTATTCTGGAAGAATCACGCCAGGATGCTAGGAATGAATTGCTGGCACAAGTCGAAGAAGGCCAGGTGTTGGATGGCGTAGTGAAAAACATCACTGATTACGGTGCGTTCATTGATCTGGGCAGCGCTGACGGCCTGCTCCACGTTACTGATATTTCCTGGAAGCGCATCAGCCATCCTTCAGAAGTATTGAAAGTCGGCCAGCATGTGAAAGTAAAGGTCATTAAACATAACAAGGAAACCGGACGGCTTTCTCTTGGCATGAAGCAATTAGAAGAATCGCCATGGGCTGGAATTGAACTGAAATATCCAGTAGGCGGCAAATTCAAGGGCACTATTACCAACATTACCGATTACGGTGCATTCGTTGAACTTGAAGCTGGAATCGAAGGTTTGGTACACGTTTCAGAAATGAGCTGGACCAAGAAAAACAATCCGGGCAAAATTGTCTCCACCAGCCAGGAAGTACAAGTTGTGGTGTTGGATATCGATTCGGAAAAACACCGCATCAGCCTTTCTATGAAGCAATGCCTGGATAATCCTTGGACCAATTTCGGCGAAAAGCATAACCCTGGTTCAGTTCTGGAAGCAGAAATTAAGAACGTCACCGATTTTGGATTATTCGTAGGCCTTGGCGAAGGCATTGACGGGCTGGTGCATATTTCTGATTTAAGCTGGAAAGAAACACCGGAAGAAGCAGTAAAAAAATACAAGAAAGGTGATAAAATAAAGGCCATGATGCTTTCCGTTGATCCGGAAAAGGAACGCATCAGCCTTGGTATCAAGCAGCTTGAGCATGATCCGTTCGATCAAGCAGTGAAGCCATTGAAAAAAGGTGCAGTTGCAACATTCCAAGTTATCGCCACAAGCGATGAGGGAATCGAAGTGCAGGTGGCGGATGGCGTTTCTGCATTCATCAAGCGGAATGATCTTTCCAAGGATAGGGTTGAACAACGGCCTGAGCGGTTCGCCGTTGGCGACCGTGTTGATGCTAAAGTCATTTCCGTTGATAAAGCAACACGCAAAATCAGCCTTTCAATAAAGGCACTTGAAGCCGAAGAGCAGAAAAAAGCCATTGCCGAATATGGCTCAACTGACTCCGGCGCTTCACTTGGCGATATATTAGGCGTAGCGCTAAGCAAACCTTCCAAAGCCAAAGAAAAACCGGCAGCGAAGGAAACGAAAAAGAGCAAAAAAGCCGCAGAATAGTTACTAGAGCCTTCATACTAATACACTATCTGACTTCCAATCTAACATCTTGAGTTTACTAGCATATTAGCGAAAGCTAATATGCTAGTTTATTGTTTGCTCGCCAGCGTTCGCAAATTTTACGGCACAATTAACGATTTGTTAACCTTTAACCCTTATAATCCTCTGATAGAATTATCAAGATGGTTATATGGTTCTAGAGAAAACAGATAAACTGATTCAGAAATTTATAGTTGCTGGGGTCCTAAGCTCAGACGAAATAAAATCAGCTCTGGCTGCGTGCTGTTTTATTGTGGATGATGATGAAGATGCGCTGTTTATCGGTCAGAAGATCGTCAGCAAGATGGGGTTTACAACTCATACCGCAAGAAGCGCTGTCGAAGCGTTAGCAGAAATCGAAAAAAAACTTCCTCAACTAATCTTGCTTGACTGGAACATGCCCAGCATGAGTGGGCTTGAGTTTATCGCGCATCTCAAAAAAATTCCCGGTGGATATAAGATCCCCATCATCATGTGCACGGGAGAAAGTGATGAGAAGCATGTAAGAACAGCTTTGGCTAATGGAGTGAAAGGTTACTTAGTAAAACCATTTTCTGAAAGCGATGTGGCGAAGCAATTCGAGTATTTGAAGATTAAGCCTTAGGAATAGGTTAACTAAAGGAGAGAGTGTATGGCCATAGATAAAAAACTAGATTTAAGCGCGATTATTAATGATAGAAAACCGGCACAAACTGAAATTGCTCCACAAAAGAGCTTAGGCAGCATATTAGATGCCGGGAAGAAGAGCCTCGAACCTGATCAATTATCAGTAGCGAGTAGAGAAGCTTTGCTAATAGCATCCCCTGAAGAAGCCGAAATCGCAAGACAGATTCATATGCGTGTCTTTCATGGCATAAGGAGCGTACTTGCCGGAGGGATGGCAATAAAAATAACAAACAGAGACAGTAGCCTTGCAGGAGTAACTGGCGGGCGTGATTTCCGGGACGCGGAAATTAAATTCATAGAAAGGATCGGCCTATTTAGTAACTATGAAATTCTGCAACTTGGTATGCCGTTCTTTCTTGAAGAAGTGCAAAATTTCAGAGCAATTCCAGGCGATAATGAAAAGCCGCTTGATCCAACGACAGATGACAACATGATGAGGTTCGTGTGCGTTAAGGACATGATAGAAAGGCACACAGGCAATGAGTTGCAGGGTGAAGATCTTGATAGACAAGCAAAAGAAATTTTCACCGTCATTGCCGCAGCAACAGACAAAGAAATTGATGAAGTGAAAGATAAAGTCAGCAAAGAGACTCTTACAATTGAAGAGCAAGAGCAATTAAGCACAACCGAAGTCAAAACCTTGCTGGATATATTATCCGCTATAAGCGCCATGATGTTTGGTAAAGCGCAGTCATTAACATTGCTTGTCGATGTTGTGAATGGAGTTGAATGTTTTTATAAAGTGAAAGCAAAGAATCCTGTAGAAGCAATGAAGTTTCATGAGGAAGCTCTTGAATTATTAAGGGAGCTTGAGCCCTCCCTCAGGGATAATTTAAGGGATTTTGCTAGTAGCTTTGGTGATACGCAAAAAATTAACATTAAAACTGCATCAGGAGATGCGGTATTAAACACTAAATTAATAGATGAAATAGTAAATGACCCGGCAAGGGTTTTTGAGATTGCCACAAACGAACCAGAGTTTGATTCTAGCGTAGTTGCCAAAATGAAAGATCTTGAACGTTTATATACAGAAATAGCAAATGATCATTCAGTCGTCAAAAAGAGCCTTGATAGGGTTGAATCCATGCACGTTATAGATAACCCCAATAAAGCAATAAAAGTAGCAATACAGGATATAGGACGTGTTGCACCAATTAAGAGAAAGAAAATTGATGAAGGCATAAAGAAACGACTGACTGATTCTGAAGCTATTTGCACTCTTTATGAGCTATTTCAGCGCGCCCATGATGGGGTTTCAGAAAGCGTTTTTGTTTCTGAAGTCGCTACCGGTTTTAATGGTTTGGAAGGCGATAACTTGGCTAAACATGGATTCAAGGGGCTTTCCAGCCTAACCTCCCTTTATGGCAGGCTGGATAGGTTCATAGGTTCCGCTAGAGTTTTAAGGGATTATCTTGCAGAAGTTAAACGCGATTTTGATGAACAGGCAGCAAGAGAAAAACCCCAAACCGAAGGTTTTACTTCCGCAGCAAGAGAAAAGGCCGAAATATTAAAAAACACTGGTGAATATATTGATGCAGCTCATAAACTGGCTGCCGCTTTATTCGATAAATTTTCCAGCTTACAAAAAGCAACAAAAGATGTTTATGAAGAAGGCAAAGGAAATGTTGATATGCAAACTTTTGCTTTGGTTAACCTCGCCCTTATCAGCGTGGATCTAAAAGCCCTTGGTGAATTCATGAGCAAGAGGCAGGATCAATATGCAAAAATACAAACGGAAAGACCGGCAAAATCATAATTAGTTGTTAGGCCAAATATGTTTTCGCAGTGTGTAAGCTAATAATTATTCTACTAATGGAGGATTATGCTTTTTTCACTTAGCACTAAAAAGACCAGAGAAAGGGTATTACGAAGTATTGAAGAGTGTTTTGCTGATGCTGCATTGCATGACCAGAAATACCGCAGATACCCTAGAGAGCGTGAGCCATATAGTAGATTAATAAGTCTGGAGGATTTGGGACATTGTGCAGGCATTCCACATTTAGAAGAAGCGATTGTTCATCTATTTAAACACGAAGCCGAAATTAGCAAAACGTTGAGAGAAGATGGGTTGAAGAGAGAAAAGATATTGAGCGCTGATTGGTTTAAGGATCTTGTAAACAAAGTTATGAAATATAAAAGTGTTGATAGAGGAGAAATGAAAAAAGATAACTTCCACCCCTTCCTTTTAGAAGATGGAAGAAAAAAAGAGGACGTTTACAATACCTGTATGGGGGTGGTTCTAGGTATCAATCGGGAATATAAAACTCTTGGGAATCCCCCGGGCATAGAAAAGGTGGCTGCATTTATTATCCGCGATTTATTAGGGCTGGAAGGTATGAGAGTAAAACGCGGTCAAATAGAAAAAAATGGGGATCAAGACTTTGTTCCTTTCGTAATTATCGACCAAAGAAAACTAGAGCATGCAAAAAGGGTTTCTATTCGCTCCTGATTATAAAAGCGCAATGAATTTTTATATAATGGCATTAGAATAATATCCGAATAGAAAGATCAAAAAAGCTTGGTGCCGCTTGTCGGATTCGAACTGACGACCTACCGCTTACAAGGCGGTTGCTCTACCACTGAGCTAAAGCGGCTTAATTATCTGCGCCTGGAATATAATTGATAAAATTTCTGGCGCAAGCCGATTTGCTCTTTCTTTTTGAAATCACCACCGAACCAACACTGATCCCCAGGCAAGCCCGGCACCAATGGCAGTCATGGCAACAAGATCACCAGGTTTTATTTTCTTTTTCCTCATGGCAGCATCAAGCGCCAGCGGGATTGATGCCGCAGAAGTGTTGGCATGATTTGCAACGGTTGCGATCACCTTAGATTCTGGTATCCCCAATTTTTTCGCGGTCGCTTCCATTATTCTGATATTGGCTTGGTGCGGGATGAGCCAATCAATGTCCTTAACTTTTAGCTTAGAGGATTTTAGCGCCGACTCCACAGATTCAGACATTTTATGTGCAGCATGGCGAAAAACTTCCTTGCCCTGCATTTTGATTTTACCGGAAGTTGCAGTGGTTCCCGCTCCACCATCCACATAAAGTAAATCGCGGGTGGAACCATCGGAATGAATGTTGCCAGCAAGAATTCCCCTGCTTTTTTGCTTTGAATTTTGTAAAACTATTGCCCCTGCCCCATCGCCAAATAAAACACAAGTTCCACGATCTTCCCAATCAACAATACGGGAAAGAACATCTGCACCGATTACCAGAACGTTTTTGTATTGCCCGGATTTAATGAAGCTATCTGCCGTCAGCAATGCATAAATAAATCCAGCACATGCGGCGTTGACATCAAAAGCCGGGATCCCAGCCAGCCCAAGCGCCGCCTGAATTTTCGTAGCTGAGGATGGAAAAGTATTGTCCGGCGTCGCAGTGCCGAGAATGATAAGATCAATGGCAGATTTTTTTATTCCAGCCGATTTTATCGCCCTGAGCGCGGCCTTAGCTGCCATATCAGCAGTTGATTCTCCGGTCGCGGCAATGTGGCGTTTTTTAATGCCGGTACGCTCGACTATCCATTTATCATTGGTAGCAACAAGCTTTTCCAAATCCGCATTGGTAAGAATTTTTTCTGGCAGATAAGAACCGGTTCCTAGGATGATAGAAGTTATCATTAACTCTCTTCCTTAACCCCAGCCACTTGCAGCTCCTTTATTATCTGATCGTTTATCTTATGCGAAGCCAACTCATAAGCAACTCCAATAGCGTTAGCAAAACCTAACCAGTCGGTACCACCATGGCTTTTCACCACGATGCCGTTTAACCCTAAGAACATCGCGCCATTATATAACCGGGGATCGAGCTTGTTGAATAACGTTATCAGCGCTGGTTTTGCCAGCAGGTAACTAATTTTCGCCAGGATAGAACTTTGGAATGCATGCTTAAGGAAGTTGCCACAGATTTTTGCCGTACCCTCAGCAGTTTTTAAGCACACATTGCCGGTGAACCCATCAGTCACCACTACATCGACGATGCTCTGTGCTATATCATTTCCTTCTATATACCCATGGAAATTTATCGGAAGATGGGTGTTTTTTAGTAATTGCCATGCGGCCTTTATTACTTCATTGCCCTTCATTTCCTCTGAACCGATGTTGAGGAGCCCAACTTTCGGATGGGTAAGGCCCAGAACAGTGCGCGCAAACGCATCACCCATCACTGCGAATTCAAAAAGATTTTCCGGAGTACAATCTATGTTAGCACCTAAATCAAGCAACACGCATTCGCTAACGACGGTCGGGAAAATACTAGCGATGGCCGGGCGACTGATACCCGGTAAAGTTTTCAAGTTGATTTTGGAAATCGCCATCAATGCACCAGTGTTCCCAGCAGAAACCGCGCCCTCCGCCTTCCCCTCCTGCACCGCGTTCACGGCTAGATACATACTGGAATTCTTACCCTTGCGTAATGCAGCGGAAGGTTTGTCGTTATCGTGGATCACATCATCGGTATGGATGATTTTCGTTATCGCCGAAAGACCTGAGAAATTTTCCACCAGCGCGCCAATGCGCGATTCATCCCCGAACATGAGGAATTCAAGGTTACGATAACGCTTATTGGCGTGATGTGCACCCTTCACCACCGAATGCGGGGCGTGATCACCACCCATCGCATCAAGCGCGATGGTTATTTTTTTCTTCGGAGCGGGAGTCATCTGGAAATCCAGCGACCAGCCTGTCTAAGGCTAACCAGCTTGGGATTCTTCCGAGCCTTGGTTCGTAGAAACCACTTGGCGACCATTGTAAAAGCCGTCCTTAGAGACGTGGTGCGGCAATTTCAATTCACCGGTGGTTTTATCCTCCACGATATTGATGCCTTTCAGCGCGTGGTGCGAACGGCGCATGTTACGCCTAGATTTAGATGTTTTTCTCTTTGGAACTGCCATATTCTAACCCTTGTTATTTATAAATTTTTCTATATAGACTAATACGATAGGTAGAAGGGAGCGTCTTATAATATATTATTCTCATAAAATCCAGCAAAAACGCCTGATGACCCCGAAAATCAGACTGAAAGCACCGGCATTCTTGCTATTAGCGCTGATTTCCTGCACCAGCTACCCGGAAGATCACGGCTACATCATGCATAAGGAAAACCTGGAAAAAGTTGAAGTTGGCCAAACAGATAAGGCAGGAGTAACGGAACTTTTAGGCTCACCCTCAAGCAAGTCAGATTACGGCCCGGAAAAATGGTATTATATAGGCAAAAAAGCAACCGCAACAGCCTTTTTCGATCCAAAGGTAACCGAGCAAAGCATCCTCGCCCTGGAATTCGACAAGGATGGTAAACTGGGTAGCATGCAGCAATATAGCCTGAAGGACAGCATAGATATCAAGCCGGTACAGGAAGCAACCCGTACAGAAGGCAGTACACCAAGCCTTATGGAGCAGTTCCTGGGCAATGTGGGCCGCTTTAATTCAGAAAGCCATACTAGGCCCGGTGCACCTGTTGGAATTCCTTGATTTTTAGATAATTGCAATGATAAAAGCGGTTGAATTTCCTTTTACTATATCGATGACTTTAGTATAATAAATGGATAAAATGGCCCACTGATGAAGAATCTCTTACATAAGATTAATTCTACCACAGCTCGGCTACTGAGGGTTGGCCTCCAGATAAAAAATAGGGGTGTAACCTTCGTTGAGCTTTGCATCGTGCTGGTGGCCGTGGCGATAATGATATCGGCAGTACTATTTGGGCAGTCGCTGGTGCATAACTCAAAAATCGTTGGCTTGGTGGAGGATGCAAATAAGATAGTAAATTCTCCGATGGCGATTTATCGGGAAAAAGAAGGCTATCTACCCGGGGATGATCCACACGCCCCCACCCATCCTGGCAATGGCAACGGCATTTTAGACGCTGGGGAAATTCAATATATATATACCCATCTAGCAGCCAGGGGAATGGTAGATAGTCTGGAAAGCGTCCCTGGTGTCCCTCCAGGCAACGGTAATTGCGTGAAAGCATCGTTTGGTAATGGCGCGTGTTTCATTTTCCAGCAAGATAATATACGGGGCACCTATTCCGTACTCACCAGATATGTGGGTGGCGTACAAGCTCCGGTTCTGAGCGGCGTTGATGCACATATCTTCGATCTAAAAATGGGCGGTGACGGATTGATGGACATCAATCCACCATTACAGGACGTAGTCTGGACCCAGTCGGGAACCGGCCAGCAATTATCGGAGTTAGAGGATGACCCCCTAGGAATGAACGCCCAAGCAACCCTCGGACAATCCTGCGGCAGCTGCAGCAATGGTAATAGTTACCCGACTGCTTCCAATTGTGGAGTATCGGTTGGGCTTTGCCCAGACGTAAACGGTGCCTGCTGGATTGCCGCTACCGCCCCGAGTTCTGGGCCATGCAGCGGCGGAGGTTCGGGAGGTTCGGGAGGTGGCTCTGGTTCAGGCGGATCCGGTGGCAGCGGCGGTACTGGAGGTAGTGGTGGCACTGGTGGTTCTGGTGGCTCCGGCGGTAGTGGAGGTACTGGTGGAACCGGCGGTTCAGGCGGAGATGGAGGTAGTGGTGGAATAGGCGGTACTGGTGGTAGTTCTGGATCAGGGGGTGAAAGTGGTTCCGGAGGTAGCGGTGGTAGCGGCGGCTCCTGTACATCCGATGGGAATTGTCCTAGCGGCGAATGCTGCGACCTTGTTAGCGGTACGTGTCAAACTTCTGGCGACTCGTATTGTGATGGAGGGGGCTGCAGTACTGAGCAGTAGTGGAGATTAATGAAATGATTTATATGTTTATAAAACAAAATCAGGATAAAACATGAGAAAACTCTCGCTAATTCCACTAATGATCTCGTTGATTTTTGGGATTTTGCTTTCTCCAATGATGGCTGCTGCCATCGGAACTGGCCATGGCGGCGGTGGCGGTTCCTGCTTGACAAACTGTGAAGCCTACGAGATTTCGATTGACCCTAATTATGTCGCGGATTGTACAAACTTTTGCAATAGCTGTAACGGATCAGGAGGAAGTGGTGGTTCTGGAGGTAGCTCAGGATCAGGTGGATCAAGCGGTTCAGGTGGGTCGAGTGGTTCCGGTGGTAGTTCAGGTTCAGGCGGTGATAGCGGATCCGGCGGGAGCTCTGGTTCCGGTGGTAGTTCAGGTTCAGGCGGTGATAGCGGATCCGGCGGGAGCTCTGGTTCCGGTGGTAGCGGTGGTGGCTCTGGATCAGGTTCCGGTGGTAGCGGTGGTAGTTCAGGATCTGGCGGATCGAGTGGCTCCGGTGGTAGTTCAGGATCTGGCGGATCGAGTGGCTCCGGTGGTAGTTCAGGATCTGGTGGATCAAGTGGATCTGGCGGCAGCTCTGGTTCAGGTGGAGCGCCTGGTAATCAATGTTCTACGAATTCCGATTGTCCTTACGGTTATTATTGTATTAATGGCTATTGTGTAACTGGAAGCTCCAATGGTTCTGGCTGCACTAATAATTCACAATGCCTAAGCGGTTATTGCCTGAATGGGATATGCGCATCCTCTTCTCAAACCCAACAAGTGGGGATACCAGTATGCTCGTCATGTGGTGGAGATGATCCTGACGGTCCTTGTGGAGAATGTACTTGTGGATGTTTTTGCAGTAATGATAGCAGTGGCACTTGTGCAGATTGTAAAACTTCAGGTCTGGCATCTAACACTGCGGTAGGTAACGGAGCTTGTTGTAATGGTGCTGATGCAAATTGCGGCAATTCCCCTCCGCCTGCTGGTGGATGCAGCGATGCTAGTGGTAATCCAATACAGGGTGCTGCATCTAAATCTTATTGCCGTACAGGCCAAGTATCTAATGATTGCCCTGCTGGCACAACATGTCAGCCAGATGGCCAATATCAATTATTAGGAGGCCAAACTATTTGTATTAACAATGGCATTAATAGTGGCACGAACAATTTTTGTGCGAATGGTAGTATCCCTCCTACCCCATGTAGTCCTGCTACCTCTCTTTGTGCTGACGGAAGCGTTTGTACTACTCAAGGTATTACTATTACTACATCAAATTCCGGGAGTAATACCGTTGGAACTTGCATTGAAACTACCTGCACATGCCTAACAGCGCAGCAAGCAGCACAGCAAGCAGCGCAATTTCTGCAATCTCAGTAATTTTGTAAATGGGGTTCAAGCAACAAAGGAACAGAAAATCAGATTGGGGTTTTTGCAGACCACAGCGAAAAGGTAAAGTTGCAGTTCGAGTAGCAACGGAACGGAAGGATGACGCCACTCTAGCAACCTTCAAAGTTTATATATTTTTTCCGGCGTATAAAACCGGTCAGCGTTACTGCCGATTAATTAGCCTATCATTGCTTGATCGGCTATAGTTCCTTTTCCTAAAAATCCTTTTCAACTCTCAACGACCAGCCACAAATGCCTTCACCGTATTGATATCATCATCTTTCTTTTCTGGATCAGTTTTCACTATTTCCGCCAGAGCCTTCTTTCCTTTATCTCCTAGCTTTTTCACCACTTCCTTGACGAATTTTTTATCCTCCTGCTTGCCGCCCACCATGATGTTTTGCCTATTCAAATTCCCGGAAATGAAGGTTATCAGGCGGTTTTTATAATCTTCGTCGTTAGTGGCAGATTGAATATCATTCACGGCAAGATTTATTTTTTTATCCGAATCCCAATAAGTATATTCAACCGCGCCTTTTTTGGTCGTCACCGTTTGGGCATTTGCCGATATTGCGAAGAAAATTAAAGCCAGTAGAACTATCATCCATTGCATACAGAGCACTCCGAATCTTTGTTCAGTTTAACCTTCCTGAAGCCATTTTTCAATAAATCCGCCATCAGTATATACCCAGAAAGGCTTTCTCCTACACCTAACAATTCCTTTATTGCCTCTGCCGCCATCAGCGATCCCATGATGCCGCCAAGCGGAGAAAACACCCCATTTTCCGCACAATTTGGCATTGCATCCTCTGGAGGTGGCTCGGGATATAAACAGCGGTAGCACGGATTGTTCCCTGGAATATGGCTTTTAAAAACCGAAACCTGCCCCTGGAATCCAACGATTGCTGCGGAAACTAGAATTTTCTTTGCCGCGTAGCATTTATCATTCACCAGAAACCGTGTTTCTATATTATCGCTGCCATCCAGAATTATATCATATGCCGAAATGAGCTCTGCGGCATTTTCTGCAGCGAGCCTGAGTGGATAACTTTCCGCCTGAACCAGTGGATTCAAATCATGCAGAGCATCCAACGCCGATTCTGCCTTCGGCCTAGATATATCGCCGGTTTCATGAATTATCTGACGCTGGAGGTTGGAGAGTTCCACCTTGTCGGAATCAATGATGCCGATATGTCCAACACCGCTAGCAGCAAGATATAATAACGCCGGAGAACCAAGCCCACCTGCGCCGATAACCAGCACTTTCGCTTTTTTTAATTTCTCCTGCCCGCCTTCACCGATTTCTGGGAGAACGATATTACGGGAATAGCGGCGGAGTTCGGCGTTGGTCAGTATAGAAGGCGACACCAAAACTGATTAAACTTCCGCAAACAAATCCGTGCTTAAATACCGCTCCGCAAAAGATGGAATAATCACAACAATTAACTTGCCCTTATTCTCCTTTCTGCTTCCTACTTCTAACGCTGCCGCTATAGCTGCACCAGAAGAAATACCACCCGGAATACCTTCTAATTTTGCAGCTTTTCGCGAGGTGGCGAATGCCGTTTCATTGCCAATCCGTACCACTTCATCCAGCAGTTTCACATCCAGCACGTCTGGAATGAATCCAGCACCGATGCCTTGAATTTTATGCGGCCCTGGCTGGCCACCTGATAGAATCGGGCTATCTTCAGGTTCAACTGCAATAATTTTCACGCTGCTTTTTTTCTTCTTCAAAACTTCCGCACAGCCCTGTGCTGTTCCGCCAGTACCGACACCACTGATGACTATATCAACCTTGCCTTTAGTATCATTCCAGATTTCCTGGGCGGTGGTGTTGCGATGAATCAGCGGATTGGCTGGATTCTTAAATTGCTGCAGCATGATCGCATCCTTATTTCCTGCAACAATTTCTTCTGCCCGTGCTATAGCGCCGCGCATACCTTTAGGCGCCGGGGTTAGTTCTAATTCCGCGCCCAAGAATTTCAGCATTTTTCTCCGCTCCTGCGACATGCTTTCCGGCATAGTAAGGATTAGTTTATACCCTTTGGCAGCCGCAACAAAAGCCAGCGCAATGCCGGTGTTACCCGATGTCGGTTCCACCAAAGTTGTTTTTCCGGGTGTGATTTTTCCTTCAGCTTCCGCAACTTCCACCATCGAAATCGCAAGACGATCTTTTACCGACGAAAGCGGGTTGAAGAATTCCAGCTTGGCGTAAATATCAGCCACCGCCCCTGCTTCCTTGGCAATGCGATTCAGCTTTACCAGCGGCGTATTACCAACGGTTTCCAATATATTATTATAAAGCCTACCGCGCCCTTCGGTGTGAGTGAATTGGCTTTCGTCGATTTTTTTCAATTGTTGTGCAGTCATTTTCTTCTCCCCGTTTTATTATGAAAGATTGATCAAATTGTAAAATCCGAAGTTTTGGCTGAAGTTTTAATTTTTGCCGCACTTTTTTGCGACATTTCTATTTTTGCGCATAAGTCTTCAATAGTGATTTGCATAAGCTCTTGCCTTACTTTTTGTTTTATCTCGTCGGCCATGGGGCGTATAGCTTCCTCTGCCATTTTTGACCAAGCTGGGTCATCAGATAAATCCAGGCTATATGTATCCATAACGTCAAAAATCTCCATCAATGATAACTTTCGGCGTTCTTTGGCAAGTAGGTAACCACCCTTTGGCCCCCGCACTCCGCGTAACACACCGGAATGCACCAATTGCTGCATCGCTTGCTCTAAATAGCGCACTTTCACACCCACCGCCCCACATACTTCTTTTAGTGAAACGGCCCGCGCCTTAGAGTTAAGCGCTATATAAAGCACCGCCTCGAATATATATAAGCATTTTCGGGGAAGAATGTACATAAAAAAATGTGTTTTGCGGTAAAATACATTATCTAAATGTGATTTTCAAGGACTTTATCCACAAGCGTGAAAAAACCGTACGGAAACTATCCTCCAGAGCTTTGAAAATCCTGTATAAAAATTTTATCAAAATTTACCTTCCAGCTTTTTGATTTTATGGTATATCAAAAACACTCTAGATGATTTCACTTTATCATTTTATTTTTCAATCAAAGGTTGTAATAAACGGTAACGCCATGCAACATACAAATAAACTCCTTCCGAATCCACCGATAAAGAGCATAAATATGCACATGGAGTTTGAACCGGATGTATTTCCGAACCATTCAGTTTTTAGCCGTTATAAAGAGGAAATCAGTGGCGAAGAATCCCTATGGAAAGCAGTAATCACCCAAGCCTTGATGGATGCCGGAAGCAATTCTGCCAAGCGGGAAGCTAGGGTAGATCGGGCCCGGGCCATATCCTGGCTTTCCGGCAGAAGCTGTGACTTCTTAACTGTTTGCTCCATTGCTGGACTGGAGCCAGAGTATGTAATTGAAAGAGCAGGTCAAGCTTTAAAGAGAGGATGTAAATGGCGGGAAGATAATACATTAGATGGAAGAATTTTATCCCTGAATCTCGTTAGAAGCTAGGAGATCTTCACTTAAAACACCAAGTATATATTATTGCAACACTGCGAATTAATAAACAATTTTAGGTTGAAGATTTTTACCCATTAATTAAAAAGAATTATGGCACATAAAAAAAGAGGGCGGCCACCTTTAAATCTTGTAAAAAATGATCAAGGAACGGAAGAGCTCAGGATTAAAAAAAATTTAAGCCTTACTACCGAGCTTCCTGACTTGTTACTGAAAAAAAACTTGATTACCGCCCCGGAGCATCAAGCCGCCCTGCACTTTCGCTAGCTACATACCATAAAATTCGGTATTTGTAGCCTGACTTCCTCTTATAGCGATGTCTTTCACGAATTTATCCCCTCCAACCATGACGATATCTGGAAGAAAAGCCGCGAAAAGGAATATAACCATGCCTTAAAAATATTGGAAAAAGCCAGGGCGCGCAAAATGGTGACGGAAATATGTATTTTCGGACGGTGGACGGCGTTTCTCCGCCTTTCAAAATTACAAACGGTAACAAACAAAGAGTTTCGGCTGATCAAAACTGGCTTGGCGCTTCTCGCCGAGGAATGGCGGTTTTCCTCCGCACATCATTACCAGACAAAGGAAAGTCGGATAAATTTCAAGCAAAGGATGCAAAAAGCGTTGTCGGATTAAGATATTTAAGTTATATCAAGCTCATAAATGGAAAATTCTCCATCTATAACTTAATATATTACATTAATGCCTCTTGATAATACCTTGAAAAATCAGATTAAATCTGATACTTCAGCAAATCAACGGACTATGGCTAACGCCA
>Ga0206851_1078_pt1 | contig 29579 bp, 28 predicted proteins | sample Alteio_BWOrgCont_13_FD_152904 | JGI IMG/M metagenome (GOLD analysis project Ga0206851, IMG submission 152904) | Enriched cells from forest soil in Barre Woods Harvard Forest LTER site, Petersham, Massachusetts, United States -... | ecosystem: Environmental > Terrestrial > Soil > Temperate forest >... | reverse complement strand
TGCAGTTTCGGATTATTGAACGGCTGCTGGATCCGCATGTCCGCCGTCCCCGCCACGTACTTAATCTGGTTCAGCAGATTCGCCGCAAATTCCCGATTCCCATCCTGATTTGGACCCATAATCTGAATGTCAATCGGAGCCGGCAATCCGAAGTTCAGAATCTGCGTCACCATATCCACCGGCAGCGTGTAAAACTCCGTCCCCGGAAACCTCTTCGGCAACTCCTCGCGCAGCTTCTCCACATATTCGTCGGTCGGATTATGCTTCTCGGCAAGAGAAACCTGAATGTCCGCATCTCCAGGCCCCACCGGCGCGGAATTCGAATACGACAAATTGATTCCCGAATACGGCAGCCCGATATTGTCGATAATCGTGACCAGTTCACTCTTCGGAATCAACTGCCGAATCGTCGTGTCGATCCGGTCGCACAGCGCCGCCGTGTCTTCAATGCGCGTGCCCGTCCGTGCCCTGATATGCAGCTTGAACTGCCCGCTGTCCACACTCGGGAAGAAATCTTCGCCCAGATACGGGTAGAGCAGAGCCGCCGACCCCATCGTGAAAACGAAAAAGATGATCATGAACACGCCGGCGTGGTGAATGCATAGCTCCAGCATCCGCCGGTACCCCGAGCGAATCCTCTCGAAGTGATGTTCGAACCCCAGTTGAAATCGCGTGAACGGATTGAGGCTCCGCTGCTTTTTCTCGTGCTCGTCTGCTTCCACTTCTTTCAGCAGATATTTCGCCATCGTCGGCACTACCGTCCGCGACAGCAGGTACGAAGCCAACATGGCGAACACCACGGCCTCGGCCAGCGGCACAAACAAATACTTCGCCACCCCACCCAGAAAGAACATGGGCACAAACACAATGCAGATGGAAATCGTCGCCACCAGCGCCGGAACGGCAATCTGCGCGGCGCCATCCAAAATGGCCTGCTCGATCGCTTTTCCCGCCTCCAGATTGCGATTGATGTTCTCAATCTCAACCGTCGCGTCATCCACCAGAATGCCCACCGCCAGAGCAAGCCCGCCCAGCGTCATGATGTTGATCGTCTCGCCCAGCGCGCTCAGCGTCAGCAGTGACGTCAAAATCGACAGCGGAATCGAGACCGCAATGATCAGCGTGCTCCGCCAGCTTCCCAGGAAAATCAGAATCATGACGGCGGTCAGGCACGCCGCAATAATCGCCTCGTGCACCACGCCGTCAATCGACTCCCGCACAAAAATCGACTGGTCGGCCAGTGGCGTGATCTTCAACTGCGGGGGCAACTGCGGTTTGAGGCTGTTCGCCTTCGCCAAAATCCCCTTCACGATGCTCAGCGTCGATGCGTTGCCCGTCTTGATCACGGAAAGCAGCGCCGACCGCTGCCCATCCACGCGCACAATGTTGGTCTGCGGCGGAAACCCGTTCCGCACGTGCGCCACATCCTTGACGTAGACCATCGCGCCATTCACCTGTCGGATGGGCAGATTGTTCAGCCCCGCAATATCCGGAGGCGCGCTGTTCGTCTCCACCTGGTATTCGAACTGCCCAATCTTCACCGTGCCCGACGGCAGAATCAGGTTTTGCGCGGCGATCGCGCTCACCACATCCGATGGCGACAGCCCTTCCGCTTGCATCGCCTGCTGGTTGAGATCCACCTGCACCTGGCGCTGCTTGCCGCCGTACGGATACGGAATGCCCGCGCCCGGCACGGTCACCAGTTGTGTCCGGATGAAATTCAGCCCCAGATCATTCAGCTGCATTTCCGACAATCCCTGCCCGGAAAGCCCCAGCTGAATAATCGGCACGCTCGATGCGTTGTACTGGATCACCAGCGGCGGCGTCGTGCCCTGCGGCAATTGCCGCAACTGTGTCTGCGCGATCGCCGTCACCTGCGCTACCGCGTTCGCAATATTCACGCCCGGCTGAAAATAAATTTTCTCGACAGCGATGCCGTTCAGCGACGTCGACTCGATATGCTCGATGTCGTTTACCGTCGTCGTCAGCGAGCGCTCGCTCAGCGTCACAATCCGGCTTGCCATCTGCTCCGGCGAAAAGCCCTGATAGTTCCAGAGCATCGTCACCACCGGAATATTGATGTTCGGAAAAATATCCACTGGCATTTCCATAATGGCCAGCGGTCCCAACACCATCAGCAGCAACGCGACAACGGCGAAGGTATAAGGCCGTCGCAGCGCGAGGCGGACTATCCACATATCGTTTCTGCTTCTCCTGCGGCGCGCGCCTCATGCGGCGGCCGGGATTCTCCACTCCGGGGTCCTGGGGGTTGATTTCACCCTGGCTCTATCTGGGCAAGGCGAAGAACGCATCCCGCTGACTTCAGTATCCACCCTGTGCCAGCAGGGACAAAAATGCACCGGACAACTGCTTTATGCTTCTTGAAGACGAGTCGTCTCGTAAAAAAGACGCTCGCCTTCCCCTCTGTTCTGTATACGAAATAGATGGCCGGAACGGCTCAGGCGATTCAGCCCCCGGGAGTAAATTCCCGCGCTACATGTTCGTTTTGTGGAAGATAAATGCCGGGCAATTGCGCACCATCAGCATAATCAGCCGCCAGAACGGGGGCGTATACACCACAGCTTTCCCCTTATCGATGCCCCGCACAATGTCGCGAGCCACGCGCGAGGGTTGCGCAAACAGCGGGCTCGGCGGCAAATGCGCGGTCATGGGCGTCGCCACGAATCCTGGCTTGATGGTCAGCACATGGACCCCGGTTCCGTGCAGGCGATGGCGCAGCCCGTCGAGGAAGATATTCAAGCCGCCCTTCGAAGCCCCATAAACATAATTGCTCTTCCGCCCACGATCGCCCGCCACCGACGAAATCACCGCTAAGGTTCCCTGCCGTTCCTCCTCAAAGTAATTCGCCAGCCAGGTAATCAGCGAAACCGCCGACAGAAAATTCGTCCGCAGAATCGCCTCCGCCGCCGCATAGTCGCGCTCCGCATCCGCCTGGTTCCCCAACACCCCATGTGCCAGCAGCGCCAAATCAATCCCACCCAGCGCCTCTACGGCCTGCGCCAGCAGCACCGGATGCGCCGCTGTATCGTCCAGATCCACCACCAGCACCGTCGCGGCGCGAGCCCCACGCGTCAGCAAATCGCTTCGCACCGCGTCCAGTTTCTGCGCGTTCCGCCCTGCCAATACAAAGCTTCCGCCCTGCTCCGCGATCAGCCGCAGCGTCGCCTCCGCAATCGCCGAAGTCGCACCCAGCGCCAGCACCCGCCGCGGCAATCCCTGTCCCCCGGCGTCAGCCATTCAGCGGCCTCCGTCCCGTCACCCGCTGCCAAAATGCCGAATCGAATCCTGGATCCACGTACCGCGCAAAATCCTGCCACTGCGGATAAAACGCCTGGAACTGCTCCGCCGTCATCCGCGCGTCCTTCGCCGAATACATCCGTCCCCCGTGCTCCAGCGTGATCTTCGCCAGCCGCTCCGCCAAATCGAAACTCACATCCTTACGAATTGGAAAATCTAACGCCAGCATCACGCCCGGCGCTGGAAACGACATCATCCCCGCCGACGGAACATCGCCAAAAAATTTGATCACCGCCAAAAAAGACGCCAGCCCCGACTTCGTAATCGCCGTCAGAATCTCCAGCATCCCTTCACGACCGCTGGCGTGAGGCAGAACATTCTGGAACTGCAGCAGCCCGTGCCTCCCATACATCCGGTTCCAGCGCAGCACCGTGTCCAGCGGATAGAAAAATGGCTCATAATCCACCGGCCCAATCTTCCTCTGACCCAGTTGTTTGTGAAAGTAGAGTGAATTAAACGCCGCCATCGAAAACCGGTTCAGCGCAATCTCCGGCAGGTCAATCGGAAACATCAGCTTCGGCTCTTTGCTCTTCGTCAGAGGCCCCGGTGCCTGCGCGTGGTCACCCTGCATAAAAATTCCCCGCGCAAAATTCCTGCCCGTCGATACGCAATCGATCCACGCTACCGTGTATTCGCTATTCGCCGCCTGCGACAGCACGAAAAACTCATCGATGCCGTGGAATTTGTCTCCGCGATAATCAATCTTCCGCGACACAATCGGCCGCAGCCGGATCTCCGCCCACGTCATCAGGCCGGTCAGCCCCATTCCGCCAATCGTCGCGGCAAACCATTCCGGATTTTCGATCGGGCTGCAAACAAACCGTGTTCCATCCGACCGCACCAGTTCGAAACGCAGCACATGCCGCCCAAACGCCCCGGCCACGTGATGGTTCTTCCCGTGAATATCGTTGGCAATTGCGCCGCCCACCGTCACATATTTCGTGCCTGGCGTCACCGGCAAAAAGAATCCGTGCGGCACGGCAAAATCCAGAATCTGCTGCAGCGATATCCCCGCCTCGCAGCGCAGCACGCCCGTCGCCGGATCGAACGCCAGGAGCCGATCCATGCCATGCGTCTCCAGCAGCGTTCCGTGCTCCAGCAGGCACACATCGCCATAACTGCGCCCCAGCCCCACCGGCAATTGTTTCCTGCCGTCCGGTTTTGCCAGCGGATAATCCGTGGTCCAGTGCAGCGAAACCACGTCCGCCTCCAGCGTTGGATACCGCCCCCACGACTCGAACCGCGGCCGCGTCTTCGTTGTGCCCATTTCCCTGCTCGATTTCCGGCTTTAAAAAGCCGCCAATGCTGCAATTGCTGCAACCGCTACGCCGATCAGCAGACTGATGCGGTCCGTAACGGCGAAAATCACTGGATCCTCATCCAGTTCCCCACGCGATGCCAGCAGCCATACCCGCATCAGCCAAAGCGCCATCAGAGGCGTAATCAGCCACAGCCGCACCGGATACTTATACAGCCGCGTCACTTCCTGCGCGCCAATGTAGAACGAGAACACGATCACCGATGCAAACGCGCTGGAAGTTCCGAAACTCCGCAGCTGCTCAATATCCGCCAGCAAATACCCGCGTCCGTTCGTCACCCTCTGCCCGCGCGCCCGCATGTTCTGCAACTCGCTGAACCGCTTCACCATCGCCAGGCTCAGGAACAGGAACAGCGAAAACGCGCCCAGCCACGGCGAAATCGGAACGCCCGTCGCCGCCGAGCCCGCCAGCATGCGCACCACATACAAACCCGACAGCAAAATCACATCCAACAGCGCAACGCGCTTCAAATACAGCGAATACGACAGCGTCGTTACCAGGTACAGCAGCAGCCAAATCAGAAACGGTCGCGGCAATACAACCGCCGACCACGCCACGCCCAGCCCCAGAAATATCGCGCTGATTGCCACGCCCACGATTACTGAAAGATCTCCGGCCGCAAAAGGACGTAACTTCTTCCGCGGATGCCGCCGGTCTGCCTCGATATCCAGCAGGTCGTTCACGATGTACGTCGCTGACGCGCACAGGCTGAAGCTGATAAACGCAATCCCCGCCTGTATTGCCAACCGCGCCGTCAGCGTATGCGCCAGCAGCAGTGGCAAAAAAATCAAAATATTCTTAGCCCACTGATGCAGCCGAATCGCCTTCAGAAGCGCCCGCGAACGCGACCGGCGATCCTCGAAGTCTCGCTGGATCGCAATCCCTCGTGCGCGTAGCCGCGATCGCAGCCCTGGCGTTGGATTGGCCAGCATCGCCGTCTTCGCATGTTGCAGCAACGGCACATCCGGCGCAGCATTCCCCACGTAGTCGTAACCCGCCTCGCCGAATTGCTGCCGCAGACCCGCCAGTTTGTTCCCGCCCGTCAGATTCGTCGTCCCGTCGCTCGCCAGCACTCCGTCGAATAGTCCCAGATGATCCGCAATGCGCTGCGCCAGCGTCTGGTCCGCACCGGTCGCCAAATAAATCTTGCGCCCCTCGCCCCGCTCCGTTTCCAGGAATTCGATGAGTGCATGGTTATACGGCAGGTGCCGCACATCCAGCGCCACCCGCGCCCCTACCTCTTCCTTCACAGCGGCCTTCCCGCGCAGCAGCCAGGCCGGAAACTGCAGCAGCGCCAGCGGACGCGTGCGCGCCAGCACCAGCAGCGAATCCATCAGCGTGTCGCTCTTGACCAGCGTTCCGTCCAAATCGACGCACAGTGGCGGCCGGAATACCTCCGGCGCCAACTCCTGCACAGACGTCTGGCTCAAGGAAATTTCTCCCATGGCTTGGATCGAGACCTGGCGTTCAGAGCGAAAAGAAGGGATTCTCTGGCTCGGGAACCCCGCTCCGGACGAGAGAAAAGCTGGATTTCAGCGCAAGTATAGCACCGCAATCACGGCCTTCCCCCTGCAGAGCACCTCGCAAGACACTCCGCCAGTCAACTTCCGTAACCCCTCGAAATACACTGAAAAGGTTGCCGTTTTGAGGGTTTTACTGGAATCCTTTCGCTGACAGCTTTTCGCTAACAGTCTCTCGCTAAGAGTCTTTCGCTGCCGCCGCTTCTAGTGCGCCAGCGTGTTCTCGATTTCCGGCTCTGCGGGATCCGTCGCCTTCTCCACCAGCTTCTCCGGGAAATACGCGTTGATCACGTATTGCTCCAGCATCCGCTGCGTGTTGAAAAACGATCCGTTCAGCGCAATCGTCGACCGCATAATGCGCCGCCACTGTCCCTGATCCTTGTAGTACAGCGGCAGAATCACCTGCTCCAGGTGCTCGTACATCGACCGCGCCTCGCCCGGCTCATCGTCGTGATCGTCAATCGCCCATCCCGTCACGCCTTCGATCCAGCCTTCGATCCACCAGCCGTCCAGGATGCTCAGGCTCGGCACCCCGTTCAGCGCGGCCTTCATCCCGCTGGTCCCTGACGCCTCATATGGACGCAGCGGCGTATTCAGCCACAAATCCACGCCCCCCGTCATCAGCGCGCCCAGCTTCCACTCGTAATTTTCGAGGTAAACAATCTGCAGAGCGCTCTTGCTCAGCTCATGCGACAGTTCGATCACACGCCGGATCTTCGCCTTGCCCGGTTCGTCCGCTGGATGCGCCTTCCCCGCGTACAGAATCTGCATCCCGCCGCTCTTCTCCGCCAGCCGCACCAGCCGCTCCGGATCGGTGAACAGCAAATCCGCCCGCTTGTACGTCGCCGCGCGACGCGCAAATCCCAGCGTGAAGATTTCCTCTTTCATTTCCACGCCCGACGCTGCCTTCACCGCGGCTAACAGCGCCCGCTTCGACGCCGCGTGCGCCTCCACAATTTCGTTCTCCGGGATATCGATCGCATACCGCAGCGTCACGTTGTCCTGCCGCCAGCGGGGCAGGTGCTTGTCGAACACCGCCTGCACCGACGCCGCCGTCCACGTGCCCGCATGCACCCCGTTCGTGATCGCATCAATCGTGTATTCCGGAAACATCTGTCGCGATACCTTGCCGTGCTGCATCGCCACGCCGTTCACAAAGCGCGAGAAGCGCAGCGCCACATACGTCAAATTCAGCAGCCCGTCGTGGAAACATCCAAACCGCTCCAGCAGTCCGGCGCGCTCCGCTCCCAGAATGCGATAAGCCTGCTCGCCTGAAAATCTATCGTGTCCCGCCGGAACCGGCGTATGCGTCGTGAATACGCAACGGCGCCGCACCGCTTCGATATTCCGCTCAGTCGCTGTCTGCAGCCCAGCTCCGTGCAGTTCCTGCTCCAGCACTGGAATCGTCAGCAGAGCCGCATGGCCTTCATTCATGTGGTAAACCGACGGCTCGTATTCCAGAGCCCGCAACATCCGCGCCCCGCCGATGCCCAGAATCGCTTCCTGGCGCAGCCGGTAATTCGTGTCGCCGCCGTACAGATGGTCCGTCAACACCCGATCCGCGGGATCATTCTGTTCCAGGTCCGCGTCGAGAAAATACACCGGAATCCGATGCCCTGTGACGCCTTCAATCTCGTACCGCCAGGCGCGCAACGCCACCGGCCGTCCCTCGATCGTTACCGTCACGATCGGCTCTTCCGCGACCGCCAGTTTCTCTGGATTCCATGGCTGGGATTCCTCGCTCTGAGTCCCCGCCCCGTCCAGATGCTGCCGGAAATATCCCTTCCGGTGCGCCAGCGTCACCGCCGCCAGCGGCAATCCCATGTCGGCTGCCGCCCGCAGCGTATCGCCGGCCAACACGCCCAAACCACCGCTGTACGAGGGGATCTCCGGTATCACCGCGATCTCCATTGAAAAATACGCGACGATCCCGCCTTCGCTGGGTTCTTCCGGGGAGAAGTATTGCGAACGATTGATGAAATGCATTTCTGAGTCTTGTTCTCCGGCCTTCTTGAGCGACTTCGTTCAGAATAACGAACTCTTGCCTGTTCGCGCCGCTCCAGCCAACCCTGTGATTCTTACACTCTCATCGCAGGGGTCATATAACCCGTCTGTGGAATACCGGGTGAACTCGCTGCCCACCCGTTTCCCCTTCCTCATTTTTGTACGTTAGGCCCGTAGAAAATTGCCGGTCAAACCTCATGCGCCGCCGCCGAAGCATGACAGCGGTAGATGTCAGGATCGATGCCCGTGGCTGCCTTGTAATCGTCATGAAGCCGAGCGGAAAACTCCTTAGCCCGATTCGCCTCTACAAGATTGACGGTGCATCCCCCAAATCCGCCACCCGTCAGTCGTGCCCCAATCAGCCCCGGCAGCCGTTGCGCCGCCTCCACCATCGCATCCGCTTCCTCGCAGCTTGCTTCAAAATCATCGCGATAGCTCACATGCGCGGCCGCCATCAGGTCGCCCAGCCTCTTCAAATTTCCTTCTGCCAGGGCATCCGCTGCTGCCACCGTTCGCAGATTCTCGGTAATGATGTGGCGGCACCGGCGCAGCACGTTGTCCGGCATCTCGTGACCCCATTTTTCCAGGTCCAGCGTGGTCGCATCCCGCAGCAGCGCAATCTCCGGCCGGTGGCTGCGCAGAATCGCAGTACCCTCCTCGACCTCCGCGCGCCGGTTCCCATACTCGCCTCCCGCCACCGAATGCTTCACCATCGTGTTTGCAATCACCAGACTCAGGTGTGAAGGAATTGGCGCCAGCCGAAATTCCAGCGAACGGCAATCCAGCAGCAACGCATGATCCTCCGCTCCGTTGCACGCAATGAACTGGTCCATGATCCCGCAGGGCGACTCCACATACACGTTCTCCGCCCGCTGGCAAAGCTTCGCCATCTCATCCCTCGCCAGCTCTTTGCCGGCCAGATCCAGCACCGCCAGCGCCGTCGCCACTTCAATCGACGCCGACGAACTCAGCCCCGCTCCCAGCGGCACATCCCCATGCAGAGTCAGACTGAACCCCGGTACCTCAATCCCTCTGTCCCGCAACGCCCAAACTACCCCCAGCGGATAATCCGACCAGTGCTTGCTCCGCGTCGCCGGAAACTCTCCCGCTGCCACCGTCACACCGTCCCCAAAATTCTCTGACCAGATATCAATCTGCCCATCGCTCCGCGGCGACACCGCCGCCAGGGTCCCAAAATCGATTGCCGCAGGCATCACGAACCCTCCGGCGTAGTCCGTGTGCTCCCCAATCAGGTTCACGCGCCCCGGCGCCCAAAAAACGCTGGGATCGCCTCCATATTTCTTCAAATGCATGTCGCGAACTGCGTTGCTATCCAACATTCCCAAACTCTCTTCCTGATTCGAGATTCCCGTCCAACCCCACGGTCATCGCTCTTTCTGTCACGATATTGATGACACCAAAATCCGCATCCCCCACTCGTCGGACTCGCCCGGCTTCAGGCGCCGCGCCAGCCCGGCCGCCGTTGCCTCCGCCAGCGAATCCATGGGTGCCGTGCACGGCTCAAGGGCCACACACTGTTGACGATTCGCCTTCCCTTTCGGCCATCCCCCATAACAAAGCCACAGCCCCAGCCACGGGCTGTGCTTTGCATCGAACTGCACCTCGATCCGCACCCCCGCCTTCACCCGCTCCAGCGCCGCCCAACCCTCCGCCGGGGCCCTGGTAAACAGCTTGTCTCCCACGCTATCCTCAATGCCCCCAGCCACGCTCAGGTCTACATGCTTTCCGCCGCTCAATTCCGCCACCGGCCAACCGTGCACAGTGCCCTTCTTTCCCAGACGTCGTTGCCCCGACCCTTCCACCAGCACCTTATCGACGGAAGCCGGCAGCACGATCCGGTCGCTACGCTCCGCGGCCAACAGCGGATGCGCCGCCCAGGCCCACTCCAACGGCGCGTCTCCCACATTCATCACGCGATACGCCATTCCCAGAGTCGACCCGTCGAGTGTCAGCAACCGTTCCAGGCGCAGCGGCAAACTAGCCCCCATCGCCGCCATGCGCATCTCGTTGCCGGTCTGCGTATACTCCCACTCCAGCCGCCAAAAATCTCCGTGATCCGGAACCTGAATCACCCGTCCCGGCAAGGTCACAGCGCATCCCGCAACCGACGGCAAACACTCGTCGATCCCGCTGGCGTCGCTCTCCTCAAACCCCATCTCCAGGTTGCGCAACGCATACGGTGCCAGCGGCTGCTGCAGCAACTCCACATCCCCCGGCAGCCATCGCAGCGAGGCAATCTTCCCACCCAGCGCCGGCAGCACCGTTGCGCGCAGTGTATCCGTTTGCATCTCTAACTCAGCCCCAACCAATTCCGCCTCCACAGGTACCCCTGCCTTTGCATTTGTTCCTGCTTTGCCTACCCCCTACACCCTACCCCCTGCTTTACCCGCTCCCCAATCTCTTCCACCCACATCAGATGCTCTGGCTTCATCAGCACCGAGCGCAAACAAGTCACCGTGCTCCCCGGCCCCGCATCCGTCCAGCCGGCATCCGCAAAGAACCGTACCGGTAAATGCGCCAGCGCCAAATGCAATCCACCCTCCGCTGCCCGGTCGAAAACTTCCTGCGCCAGCCGGGACGCCTCCGCTAAAGTATCAGCCCGCACCGGGATCCCCGGCGAGCCAGCCCGCTGGGGAAATCGAACGCACCACACCACAATATCCAGTTCCGGCTCCGGTCCCGCCACAAATCGCGAGTCTTCCCGCACGATGGTGTGCAGCCGCAGCGCCGCCTCCCGCCCCTGCTCGAGGCCACGCGCAAACTCGCCGCATGGCTCCAGCGGCAATATCCGCTGCGTCGTCCACAACGCCACTGCCGACGCCCCTGCCCTGGAGCACTCCAGGCTAATCTCCCCCAGATGCAACTCCTGCGAGGTGAAATACGTGTACGGCGAATCGTGCCTGTACCAGCGCCCCATTCCCGGATCGCGAAACAGTACGCACCCGCACCCGTAGGGCTGCAACCCATGCTTGTGCGGATCCACCACAATCGAATCCGCCTCGCTAATCTTGTCGAAAGCCGCACGCGTCTCGTCCCGCAGATTCCCCGCCAGCCGGAAATATCCTCCATACGCCGCATCCACATGCAGCCGGAATCCATACCGCTTCCGCAATTCCAAAATCCCGTCCAGCGGATCCACCGCACCCACCGCCGTCGTCCCCAGCGTCGCCACCACGGTCCCGACACCGCCCGCAGCCAGCACGGCTTCCAGAGCGCCCAAATCCATCCTTCCCCGCGCATCCGTTGCAACGCAGGCATACGGCAGCTTCAGCACCGCGCTGATCCGGCTATGCGTGTAGTGCGCCTGCTCCGACGCCACCACCTTCTTTCCCGGCGCCATCTGCCCCGCCACCCAAAGCGCCTCCAGATTCGCGAACGTCCCCCCGCTCGTCAGATGCCCCAAAAACTCTGTCCACCCGAACATCCCTGCAATCTCGCGCACCGCCTCCACTTCCATGCGCGAGCTCGCCCGTCCCCCATCCAGCGCGTGGTTGTTTGGATTCAGCTCCATGGCCAGCGCGTAGGCCGCCCGCGCCACCGGATGCGGCGGCTTCAGCATCTGCCCCGCATACAGCGGATGAAAATAGGGGTAGTTGTCGCCCATCCGCTCGGCCGCTGCAGCCAGCGCCTCCGCCGCCCGCGCCATCCCCGGCGGCGAAAGCTTCGCATCGGGCAGGTCAGCGAAGTTTTGCCGCAGCCGCTTCAGGCCCTCAGCCAGCAATTCCAGTGCAGAATCAGTCATCACAAAAGAACCTTCAGAATACTCCTGAGGCCCTCCTCACTGCCTGAGCGCCATGCCGCGTCATCGGCTTGACAACCAGGCCCCTCAACTTGACCCTTCTGCTACACTCTTTGCAGCGTTTGAAAGGAACCGGGCAAGAGCAGTTTTTCGCCTCGCCCAACCAAGCAGGGATCTGCCAGTTCGCTCCGATTCACTCCAGCGCAATTCAATTCAGTCAGGAAAATGCAACAAATGGAACAAGGTACTGTGAAGTGGTTTAATGACGCGAAGGGCTACGGCTTCATCTCGCGCCAGAACGGCGAAGATGTCTTCGTGCACTACTCTGCCATTACCGCAAATGGCTTTAAGAGTCTGCAAGAGGGTCAGGCCGTGCAATTCAACGTCGTGAAGGGGCCAAAGGGCTGGCAAGCTGCAGACGTTCAGCCTCTGTAAGACGCAAACCAATTTTCGATAGTCAACACAAGCGCAAAAGGCGAGCTTACCGCTCGCCTTTTGCCATTTGCGGAGATGTTCATGAATGCTAGGGAGTTCGTTGCGGTGATCAAGCACCACGCTGTCGACGGCGCAGCAAACAACATCATCCGGGAGTTGAGCGCTCCGCTTTCCGAACCGGCTGTCCCCGGGACCGGAGAGTCAGAAATCGGCCGCAGCATCTCCGCGTTCGTCTACCGCGGAAAGCTTGAAAAGTACCGGCGCGCCAGATGGTTTCAGGCTTTGATCGCCGAAGATCAGGCTGAGGTGATTTCACTTCTGCGCGACTGCGCGAATGCCACTGCCTCCCACTTTTTTGCGGTTTTGGACGGTGTAGGAGGAGATACTCCTGGCGTATTCGAAGTTGTGGCGGTCGACGGGCACATACGGCACACGCTCAACCCCGAGAATTCGGATATGCTGCACGACGTATTCTCCGAGATATGTGAGACTGAAATCTCTTCGTGAGTGGCCAACGCACTATGGCTTCGCTTCCCCGCCCGTCCACACCTGCTCCGCAATCCGCCAGCGTCCGTCCTTGCCCCTCCGGTACACCGTCAGATAATCCCCGGCCATGTGCTGCGACTTGCCCGTCGCCCGCGCCACCAGCGTCTCCGTGTAGGTCCCCGAATCGTATGCCAAATCCGCCGACGCTTCCACATGCTGGGATGTGAAGGTCATATTGCTGTCGAAGGTCGTTGTAATCCTCTGATAAAGACTCCGGATCGCCGCTGTTCCATGCGATCGTCCCGCATCGCTGATGAAATCCGCATCCTCGGTATACAGCGCGACCGACGCGTCCACCTTCTTGTCGTGCAGATCCCGCGCCCATTCCAGCCGCAATCCGGCAAACGGATCACCCGGCGTAGCCTGCAACGCAATCAAGAGTGCCATTAAAAATCGCATCGCTGTTGCACCAGATCATCGCAATCGTACACGTGTCAAGATCCGTTTGCCCGCATCCAACCGCACCATGCCCAACGAACTCGACGATCCCCGCACCTACTTCGCCTCCGAGCGCACCTTCCTCGCCTGGATCCGCACTGGCCTCGGCCTCATGGGCGTCGGATTCGCCCTCGCCCGCTTCGGCCTCTTTCTTCGCGAATTTCAAGCCAGCCAAAACTCCGCGCCGCACAGCACCGGCCTTTCCGTCGACTCTGGAGTCGGCCTGGTCGCCCTCGGCGTCATCGTCAATATCTCCGCCATCATCCACCACATCCGCACCACCAAAGAGCTTCGCACCGGCACATGGATTCCCGGCCGCATTTCCACCAACGCCGTAGCGCTCGCGTCCCTGTTGGCGATCGTCGGCATCGGCATGGGCATCTACCTGCTCTTCCTCCGCTAGAAGTCCACCAGTCGCTTTTGCAGACCGCTTTTCCGCTGACCGTCTTATCGCTGCCCTCACGTGACTATCGTGCCTTGCCCTTCCATCCTCCACGCCGCACAATCATCCCAGTGTCCCTCCTCCTCAAACTGCGCCTCAATCTCCTGGAATCCGCGGTCGAAGCCCTATACCGCCACCCGCGCCAGCCCCTCCGCGCGCCGCACCTCGAAACCGGACTCCGCGGCGAGCACGCCGCATTCTTCTGGCTCCGCCGTCACGGATACATTGTTGTCGCCCGCGGCTGGCACTCCTCCCGCGCCCCCGGCGACCTCGACCTCATCGCCTGGCATCCGGATACCGAGGGCGACACTCTCTGTTTCATCGAAGTCAAAACCCGCACCACTCGTGCCGTCGCTCCCGCCCACCTAGCCGTCGATCGCGATAAGCGCCGCACGCTCCGCCGCCTCGCGCGACATTATCTCCGCCAACTCCCCAACCGCGATGTTCCCACCCGCTTCGACATCCTCTCCATCTACTTCGAAACCGGCAAGCCAGCGGACTACGAATTCTTCCCCAACGCCTTCACCTTCACCGAATCCCAACGCTGACAGGTTCTCGCTTCCAGCCACCGGCTCCGGCGAATGTCATCTCTATGGGAAAATAAGTACTCATGAATGATTCGTCGCTCGCAACCAGCCCCAGCAGCTCGCTTCTGGAAGAACTGCGGTGGCGCGGCTTTCTGGATGCGACGACCAGCAATGAACTGGACGCCTGGCTGAACGAAGCCCGCCGCACCATCTACGTTGGCTTCGATCCCACAGCGGATAGCCTCCACCTCGGCAGCCTGATTCCCGTCATGGGGCTGGCACACGTGCAGCGCCACGGCCATCGGCCCCTGGTTCTCGTCGGCGGCGGTACGGGACTCATCGGCGACCCCAGCGGAAAATCGCTGGAGCGCACCCTGCTCACTCCCGAACTGGCCGAGCGGAATGCTGCCGCCATCCGCACTCAACTCAGCCGCTTTTTCGACATCTCTTCAGATGAGCGAGCCCTGCTCCTCAACAATGCGGACTGGCTCCTCAAGCTCAATCTTGTCGAATTCCTCCGCGACGTCGGCAAGCACTTCTCCGTCAATGAGATGATCCGCCGCGACTCGGTCCGCGTACGGCTCGAAGAACGCGATCAGGGCATCTCCTTCACCGAGTTCAGTTACATGTTGCTCCAGGCCTACGACTTCCTTTACTTGTGCGAACATTTCGACTGCACCGTTCAAATGGGAGGAAGCGATCAGTGGGGTAACATCCTTTCCGGCAAGGACCTGATCCGGCGAATCCTCGGAAAGGCCGCTGAAGGGATCACCTTCCCTCTCCTCACCACCTCTTCGGGAAAGAAGTTCGGCAAAACCGAGGAGGGAGCCGTTTGGCTGGACGCCGCCCGCACCAGCCCTTACCAGATGTACCAGTACTGGCTGCAAACGGCGGACGCCGATGCGGGCCGCTTCCTCAGACTGTTCACGTTTCTGGATCGTGAACGTATCGAAGCACTGGAAGCCGAAGCGCTGCGCCGTCCCGAGGCTCGTGAGGCCCAGCGCGTCCTGGCAGTCGAATGCACAACCATCGTCCACGGTCAGGACGCAGTCCGCAGCGTAGAGGCAGCGACCCGAATCCTGTTTTCCGCCTCGGATGAGGCCCCCACGCCGGAAACAATTGCTCTGCTGGCGCGCGAAGTTCCGGTCACGGATCTTCCGCAAGCTGAGCTCGCAGCCGGAATCCCCCTGGTCGACCTGATGGTGCGCACGAAGCTCGCGGAGAGCAAAGGCTCGGCCCGCAAGCTGATCGAAGGCGGAGGCGTCTACCTCAACAATGAGCGCCAGGCCCAAACAGCAAAAATCACCACCGACCATTTAAAGTGGCCCGGCGCAATTCTCTTGCGCACGGGGAAAAAAAATTACCACCTAGTGCGCATCGACTAGCGCGAGCGCGCGAACGTCAAGGTGACCGAGGAGACTCTCTGCCGTGACTGATAAGATTCATTGCGATACACACGGCGAAGCCGACAAGGCTTACGTTTGCACGCACCTCGTCGGCGAGTCCACCGGCCTCGGCTTCAACCGAAGTGACCCGACCGACGACAATCCCAACCCCGATGCCTGGTGCGACAACTGCGAATTGATCCGTGCCGCGCACGGCGAGTGGGATGACGACGCTCAAAAGCTCACATCCATCTCGCTGCTCTGCTCCGGCTGCTACGAACGCACCCGCATTCGCAATGAGCGTCCCACCGTGGCCTTCGACGATCTCGCCAATCTCCGCTGGAAATGCGGAGATTGCGACGAGTGGCATACCGGACCCTGCCTCGACCTTGGCTACTCAGAGCCGCATTATTGGCGAGAGGAACTTGCAGCGACTTCCGATCCTGACTCGTTTCTTACCGAGGATTACTGCGCAGTGGATGGTGAGTATTTTTTCGTTCGCGGCTTGATTCACCTGCCGATTCTCGGCACCGGCGAGAGCTTTCGTTGGGGAGTATGGGGATCCCTGAGCCGGGCGAATTTCGATCTTCTGCGCAAAGCCGACGACGACGAGAACCGGGCGGAACTCGAGCCGATGTTCTCCTGGCTGAGCACGCGCCTTCCAGATTATCCGGATACGCTAAACCTGAAAATGTACGCTCACATCCAGGACGCAGGACAGCGTCCGCACTTTCGCCTCGAGCCGTCTGACCATCCCCTGGCGCAGGAGTACCACCACGGCATCTCGCCAGAGCGGGTGAAAAAAATAGTGCGCTCCCGGCTCCCCTCAACCGCATTCGATTAGTTCGATCGGCCGTATTTGGGGTCGTAAGACCGCTCCCCGCTGGACGCGCAGTCCTCAGCGGATCACCTTCAGCGCCATCCGGAACAGCTCGTCGAAATCCTCGCCCGCCGCCGCGTCCTTCTCCACCGCCGTCTCAATCGCCTTCTGCGCCGCCGGCCGCTGATACCCCAAATTCACCAGCGCCGACAACACATCCTCCGCTGCAGGAGCCGTCACTCCCGCCGACACCGGAGCCGTCGCGAACTCCTCTAATTTATCCTTCAGCTCCACCACCAGCCGCTCCGCCAGCTTCTTCCCCACCCCCGGAATCCGCGTCAGCATCGCATGGTCTTGCGCGCGAATCGCCGCCACCGTCCGCTCCGGATTCAGTCCGCTCAAAATCGTCACCGCCAGCTTCGGCCCCACGCCTGACACCGTGATCAGCCTCTCGAACAGCCTCTTCTCGTCGCGCTCCAAAAATCCGTACAGCGCCAGCGTGTCTTCCCGCACCTGCGTATAGATGTAAAGCGAAACCTCGCCGCCCTCCTTCGGCAGCGACGTAAACGTCGGCACACTGATCGTCACGTCGTAGCCCACACCCCCGGCCTCGACAATCGCCTGCCCCGGTTGCTTCGCAAACAGCCGTCCATGCAAATGCGCAATCATTCTGAATTCACCTTAGCCCCTGGCACCCAATTTCTAGTCCTTCGTCCCCGTCTCCTGCGGATAAATCGCAATCCGGTGCGTCCGCAGCCGCGCCCGCACCATGTCTCCATTCGACTCCGCCGTCAGAGCCTGCGACCGTCCCTCCGGCATATGGCAGCCAATGCACTTCGTCCGAATGCTCTCCCCCATCTCCTTAAACCGCGGACACGCATGCACGCTGTGGCACGTCAAACAATGCGCTGAAAACGATGCTGCGTCCTGCTGCTTCTCATGCACGTTGTGGCACGTCGAGCAGGTCAGCTTGCCGCTCGTGAAGCACTTGCTGTGCTCCAGCGCCTGCACCTGGTTGCCATGCACATCCACCGGCGCATCCGGCGGCGGGATCGTGATCGTCAAATACTTCGCCAGCTCGTCGCCCGGCCGGAACGACTGCGCAGCGGTCTGCGGCACGCCCGCCCCCGCGTGGCACAACCCGCACAAATCCAACTGCCGCGTATGCGTCAGCCGCGCCGGGTTCACAATCGCAATCTCCGGCGATCCGTCCCCAGGCGGATGCGCACTCTTCTCCCGCGCCACATGTTCCGCTCCCGGCCCATGGCACTTCTCGCAGCCAATCCCCAGCACCAGGCTTTCTCTCACATACTTATTCAGCGGCGGCTGCGCCGTTTGGAACGCCGTTGCATGGCACTCCAGACACCGCGGAATAATTGGACGGTCGAAATGCACGCCCCCGTCGACATACCCCGGGCTGTTGATCCACTTGTGCGTCTCTGTCCACCACGTCACCGGCAGCTCGAACAGCTCATCGTCCTTCCAGTAGAGATACGTTTGCCCGCGCCGTCCTGAACCAATCACAATGTCGAATCGCTGCGCCTCGCCCGTCAGATTCTGAGGATTCGAAATATTCACCGCGCTCTGGTAGAACCCGTCCGGCGCCGCAATCATCGCAAAAATCAGGTCTGGATTCGGCGTCTTCAGCACGTTCTTCCCGGTCGTGAAATCGCCCAGAATCGTCTTCTTGCCGGCTACGCTCGAATCGGCTGCATGCGGCGAAACAACATACGTACGCGCTTCCTTCGCATGGCACGAGGCGCACGCCGCATCGCCCGCATAAGCGCTCGCCGCGGGAGGCGTGTGCAGCGCCTCCACACCCGCGGCCCCCGCCCCAGTCGGCGTCGCAGCCTCCTGCGCGTCCGCCCACGCCGCCGTCAGCCCGGACAAAACGAGCAACGCGGCGCAGAACAAAATCCTCCGCGCTCGCCGTTCGCCCTTTCCTACTGCTTCGTCCACTCATCCACCCAGTCGTTCACCGTCTTATACCAAAGCTCGGAGTTCTGCGGCTTCATCACCCAGTGCCCCTCATCCGGAAAATACAGCATCTTCGAAGGCACCTTCATCCGCTGCAGCGTATCGAACAGCTGATACCCCTCTGAAACATCCAGCCGGTAATCCAGTTGCGAATGCACTACCAGCGTCGGCGTCTTAAAGTTGGTCTCCGCCAGCATCGGCGACCACTTCCGGTAGAGCGCCCGGTTCGTCCACGGCGTCCCCTTAAACTCCCACTCGTTGAACCACAACTCCTCCGTTGTCCCCCACGCCGACTCCGCATTGAACATCCCATCGTGGCTCACGATGCACTTGAACCGGTTCGTGTGCCCCAGAATCCAGTCCGCCATGTACCCGCCATAGCTCGCGCCCAGCGCGCACTCGCGGTTCCTGTCGATGAACGGATAATGCGCCTCGGCATAATCCAATCCCCGCATCAGGTCGATGAACGGCTTCCCGCCCCAGTCCCCATTCACGCGATCAATAAACGCCTGCCCGTATCCCACCGAGCCACCCGGATTCACCATCACCACCACATACCCATTCGCCGCAAACAACTCCGCATTCCAGCGGTAGGACCACGCATCGCCCCATTCCCCCTGCGGCCCACCATGAATCAAAAACTTCACTGGGTATTTTTTTGCAGCATCAAATCCCGGCGGCCGAATGATGAACCCCTCCACCTTCACTTTCCCCACCGAAGGAAACCAAAACGACTCCATCTTGCCAAAATCGAGTTGCGCGAGAAGGGTCGAGTTGAGATGGCTGAGTTGGCTGGCAGCCTTGGCATAGGGGGCTCCGAATGCTTCCATCTGTGCCAGATTCTTTTTGCTAAAGCTCGGATCGATGATCGCTGGGGACGATCCAACTTTTATAACCTCGCCTGGCTGGTCCACACCTGCTCGCACCGCGACCACGGTTTCGCCATCGCGCAGAACATGCAGATCCCCGTAGTCTCCTTCACCCTGATTCGGAGTCACGAAGCGCCAGAGCTTTTGGTCCGCAATCCCAACCGCATAAATCGGCTCCTCGCCCTGATCCCCCGCCGCAAAATAAATCGTCTTTGCATCCGGCCCCCAAGCCTCTTCATCCACCCACCGATCAAAATTCGGCAGCACTTCTCTAATGGCCTTCGTTCCGCGATCGAAAACCACCAGCCCGAACCGGTCGCTCTCATACCCCGCCCGCTTCTGTTCCCGCCATGCAATCCACTTCCCATCCGGCGAATACCGCGGCGTGAAATTCCCGCCCTCGCTCGTCGAAATCTTCACCGGCTTCGCGTTCGCATCGTTCAGCGCCAGCGTGAACAACTCCACATTCGTGCTCAGCTCCGGATCGTCCGCCGTCTTCTCCTCAAACGCAATCTCCTTCCCATCCGGAGAAAAATCCCACCCATCCGGCTCGCCCAGCGAGAACGGCGGCACATCGTGCGTATCGCCCGGATTCAAATCCCGGTACGTCCCATCCGCCACCGAAGCCAAAAACAAATGGCTCCGCTTCTCTCCCGTGAACGCATTCCAATGCCGGTACAGCAGCTGCGTAAAAATCTTCGCCTTCACCTTCGACTGCGCCTCAGCATCATCCCGCTTCTTGTCGCAGGCATCCTCATCCGCGCCTGCCACCGCAACCCCACCCGCTCCCGCCGAGCACTCCGGATAAACATCCGAAGTAAACAAAATGTGCTCCCCATCCGGCGACCACGTCGCGTTATCCGCCTCCGTGCTGATGTGCGTTAGCTGCCGCGGCTCCCCCATCGTTCCCGCCGCACCATCGAAATCCGCCAGCCAAATCTGCTGCCCGTCGTCCCGCGCCGTCTCGAACAAAATCTGCTTCCCATCCGGCGAAAACCTTCCCCGGCTCTCTCCCGCCATCGACGCCGTCAACGCCTTCTCCGGCGTGCTCCCGTCCACCGGCACAATCCAAAGATGTGGCGTCCGCGTGTTCTTCTCCAAATCCACGTCCGTCGCCGAAAACAGCACCCACTTCCCGTCCCGCGACACATCAAGATCGCCGAGCCGCCGCATCTTCATCATGTCGTCGAAGGTCATCGGCCGCTTGCCGCTTGCCGTCGTACTTGCCCCTAGCCCACTCGGCGCCGCCGTCTGCGCTGCCGCTCCCAGCCCCATCACCATCAACACCGCCGCCGCCCACACCTGTCCCCGCATCGCTGTCCTCATCGTTTGCCCTGGTTGATTGCGCACCGACCATCCTATATTGCGGAGACCAACGCAGCCCTACAAGCGGATCAGCTCGTGCTCCCCGAAGCCGTCCTGCCCCGTACCGCCGTCCCCACCGCCTGCTCCGCCTCATCCATGTACGCCGGCAGCTCAATCACCACCGCTGCCCCACGCGGATGCAAGTTCACTGCTGAAATCTCCCCGCCATGCTCTCGCACAATCGCATAGCAAATGCTCAGCCCCAGCCCCAGACCTTCGCCCGGATGCCGCGTCGTGAAGAATGGATCAAACGCCCGCCCCGGCTCCGCAAATCCCCGCCCCGTGTCGGAAAACATCACTTCCACCGCTTTGGGAATCGCCGCGACCTCCACGCTCATCCGCCGCTCCACGCCATCCGCAGCCTCTTCGAGCGAAGTCATCGCGTTCTTCATCACCTGCAGGAAAACCTGGCGGATTTGCTCACCGTCCGCCTTCACCCGCGGCAAATGCTCCGGAATGTGCAGCTCCAGCACGATTCGCGCATTCTCCAGGTCGTGCCGCATCAGCTTCTCAATGTCCCGAAGCAGCAATTCCACCGCAACCGGCACGCGGCTCGCCGACGCAGCATTTCGAAACCGCATCAGGCTTTCAATAATCTGCTTCATACGCCGCGCCTCCGCCAGAATCACCGCGGCATGCTCCTGCGATAGCGGGTCATCCCCCTCCACCAGCAGTTGCGCAAACCCCGTCACCGCCTGCAGCGGATTGTTCAGCTCGTGCGCCACCCCGCTCGCCAGCTGCCCCAGTCCCGCCAGCCGCTCGCTCTGCATCAGCCGCCGCACCAGCCCCGCATGTTCGCGCGCCGCGCCCAGCCGCGCCACCAGCATCTCCAGCGGAAGCACATCCTCGGTCACCACCGGAACCTCCGGATTCCGCAACGCCGCCAGCAGCAGCGCACCCTGCAGCTGTCCACCTCGCGTCCGGATTCCCATCACGTGCGCCCGCCGGAAATTCATCTGTGCCAACTCGTCGCCTGGCTCCATCAGCGGAGACAGATCCATCAGCGTCAGACTCCCAGCTACCTGCGTGAAGTATTTCCCGCTCGCCACCACCATCGTCATCTGCTCGGTGGTTCGCCGCGCCAGCGCGTCCAACGCCCCTGCCAGCGCCCCGCTCATCCCCGCTCGCCCCGCCAGCTGAAACACGCCTTCTACCGACTGCACAAAGATCGCCGCTTGCGCAAAACGGCTCATCTCCGCAATCGTTTCGCACGCCTGGTTATAGTGGCCGCCGTTCTCATCGAACGGCGTTTCCGCTAAATAAAGCGCCGAATACTTCTCCAGCTCCAGCCGGGTGCGCCGGTCGCGGTGCTGCGATGCCTGGTTGGAGGCAATCTCTCCCTCCAGCACCAGCACGATCATCCCTACCGCGGTGATCACCTTCACCAGATTCAGCGGCCGTTCGAGCTCCGGCGGCAAACCGTGCATCCGCAACAGGGGTTCCACCAGCGCCGGCAGCGACCACAGCGTCATCCCGCCCACCGTGAACACCAGCCCCGCCGTCGGCCGCCGAAACGCGGAGAGAAACATCAGCGCCGTCATCAGCATCACGCCGCTGTGGATCAGCGCACCCACTTGCCAGTAGTTCCCGCGCAGCGCCAGCCACATGGCCGCGCCCCCCACCAACCCCACCACCAGTACAGACAGCCAAACCGGCAGGAATTGCCGGTGCAGGCTCCACCGCACCGCCACCCCAATCGCCAACAGCATACAGCCCAGGATCGCCGTCCGCGCCACCGGTCCCGGTTGCGGATCGAGTCCGATCATGGCGGAGTACGCCATCACCGGCAGCCCAAAGGCCACGACATACTGAACACGAGGCTTGAGGACGAAATATTGCGGTGCCAGAGACGCCAGAAACATCAGCGGCGCGAGTTCCATCGTCGCTTCAGAGATCGCCAGCCCCCAGCCCGGCGAGGTCCACCCGGCCACCTGGGTCGCCAGCCGGATCACTGCGCAGATCCACCCCGCCAGCCAGAACATCTGCCGCCGCCGCGCCGGTGGCCCATCCCTGCTTTGCCCCACCAGCGGCGCCTGCGTTAACCCCTCCAGCCACAAAGCGCCGAAAACCGCCACCAGGGCGGTCAGCAATGCCAGCGTGGGAACCTGATACAGTTCGGCGTTCATCGCAAATCCAGCGGAGCCGGGCATTTCCCCGAAAGTTTACCCTCTTATCACCATCGCGACTATAAGCCATTTTCTGCCGTTCTCGTCACTGGGCAGCCATCCACTGCCGTTACCCCGCCACAGCCCCGGCCTCCGAACGCAGCCATCCCCTCGCGCTTTGCGTCTATCCTTACAGCACAGGAGCTGTATCGTGTCTTCCGCCTTCCCCACCCCCCTGCCAAAGCGAGCTTCCTGCCGGGCCCTTTTTGCCCTGCCCATTCTCCTTCTCCTCCTCTGCACCTCCGGCCTGCATGCCCAGGCCTCCGCCGCTTCCATGCCTCTGGACGAAGGCTTCGGCGCGCTCGACCCTACCGAACCCACCCTGCCCGTCGCTCAAATCATTCAGGAATTCACCGCGAAAGAAGCCCTCTTCGCGACGGCGCTCAATGACTACACCTGGACCCGCAGCGTCCGCGTCCAGACCCTCGATGACGACGGCCATCCCAACGGCGAGTACTACCAGGTCGTCGACATCTACTACAACCCCCAGGGCCAGCGCAAAGAACGCGTCACCGACGCCCCCGCCACCTCCCTCAAAGACATCATGATGACGGAGCGCGATTTCTCCGACATCGAAGAGCGTCTCCCCTTCGTCCTCACCACCCAGGACGCCTCGCTGTACAACATCACCTACCTCGGTGCGCAGTCCGTCGACAAAATCGACACCTGGGTCTTCGACGTCAAACCCAAAGCCATTGAGAAGAACAAGCGCTACTTTCAGGGCCGCATCTGGGTCGACCAGAAAGAACACCAAATCGTCGTCACCAACGGCAAGAGCGTCCCGGACGACCTCCGCCCCGGCCACGAAGACTTGACGCTGCCCTTCATCACGTACCGCGAGATGGTCGACGGCAAATACTGGTTCCCGACGTACACCGTTGGCGAAGCCACCCTCCACTTCGCCGGCGGCCACGGCTACCTCAGCCAAAACGCCCGCATGCGCGAAACCGTGAAGTACACCAATTACCACCAGTTCCGCACCAGCATCCGCGTCCTCTACAACGGCCAGGAAATCTCCAACAATACCGACAAGAATCAGCAGCAGCCAGCCCAGCCTCCAACCGGCCAGCAACCCACCACTGTCCCACAGACCAAGCCGCAATAAGACAGGAGTCAGCAATCAGGCATTCGCAACTGACTCCTGACTCCTGACTCCTGATTCCTGGCTCCTGCACCCTGGCTTTCGCCCCGCTCCCTGCGCCATTTCCCCGCTGAGACTCCCCATCCGCCCATCGGCTGCAACCCTTTGCCCGCACCCCCCTCTCCGGTTACCATAGACACTACCGATCCGACCGGATTCCTCCACCCATCCAGCGAGGCAATCCGCACCCAATTTGGAGGAACTACCTTGTCCGCATCCGAAAGATTCCTTTTCACCTCGGAATCCGTTACCGAAGGCCATCCTGACAAGATCGCCGACCAGGTTTCTGACGCCATTCTCGACGCCTGCCTCGAGCAGGACCCCTACTCCCGCGTCGCCTGCGAAACCCTCACTGCTACCGGCCTGGTTGTCATTGCCGGCGAAATCACCACCCGCGCCTATGTCGACTTCCAGGCGCTGGTTCGCGGCGTCGTTTCCGCCATCGGCTACGACAACGCCGTCTACGGATTCGACTCCAACACCTGCGCCGTCATCTCCACCATCAACAAGCAGTCCGGCGACATCGCCATGGGCGTGGATACCGGCGGCGCCGGCGACCAGGGCATGATGTTCGGCTACGCCACGAACGAGACGCCAGAGCTGATGCCGACCGCCATTTCCCTGGCCCATAAGCTCACCCGCCGCCTCTCGGAAGTCCGCAAGAACGGCAAGCTTCCTTACCTCCGCCCCGACGGCAAATCCCAGGTCACCGTGGAGTACGACGCCAACCACAAGCCCATCCGCATCGACGCCGTCGTCATTTCCAGCCAACACGCCGAGCACGTCTCCAACGAAGAGCTCCGCGCCGACATCCTCAAGCACGTCATCCAGGCTGTCCTGCCCGCTGAGCTCCTCGACGAAAACACCAAGTACCACATCAATCCCACCGGCCGCTTCGTCATCGGCGGTCCCATGGGCGACACCGGCCTCACCGGCCGCAAGATCATCGTCGATACCTACGGCGGCATGGGCCGTCACGGCGGTGGTGCCTTCTCCGGCAAAGACCCGACAAAGGTGGACCGCTCCGCTGCCTACCTCGCCCGCTACATCGCCAAGAACATCGTCGCCGCCGGCCTCGCCGACCGCGTCGAAGTCCAGCTCGCCTACGCCATCGGCGTTGCCGAGCCGGTCAGCGTTCTTGTCGATACCTTCGGCACCGGCAAGATCGACGAATCCAAACTCGTCGCCCTCGTCCGCAAAAACTTCTCGCTCACCCCGAAGGGCATCATCGAAGCCCTCCAGCTCCGCCGTCCCATCTATCGCAAGACGGCTGCCTACGGTCACTTCGGACGCACCAACGAACCCGACTTCACCTGGGAAGCGACCGACAAAGCCGCCGCTCTCCGCGAGCAAGCCGGCCTCAAAACCGAAGCCGTCGCCTCGAAGTAAATCTCAGCCATCAACAAGAAAGGGCAGGTCCTCGGACCTGCCCTTTTGCTTTGCCTCTAACGTTGATGCGCCAGCCAAACATAGATTGTCAGGCACCCAGCGGCGGCAAGAAACAGATACGACCAGACATTCGCCAGCCATACCGCTCTCCCGATGTGTCTGGCGACCAGGGTACGATCTTCCCCACCCGGCGATAGCCGGGTCGGATCCGTCGCGCTCTCGCTCGCGAATACGAGCATTCCGTAATGGCGGATTACAAGACTCTCCACAAACCCCGACAACAAGAAAGAGGGCGCCAAAAGAATGACGAACGCCACGACAATTGGCCACTTCAGATCCGTCGGGTAGAGCCATGCCCACGCGGGGCCCAGAATTCCCAGTACGCCAAGCACTGGGTTTGCAGCGCGCTCAATACCGAGCCGGCTCACTCCCCCATGCGCGGAGTCCAGCAAAAGTTGGACGCCAAACATAATGCCCCACGCCAGCGGATAACCCAATACCAGTGTCACCGCATTAACGATCGACACTTCTTTGACGGTAGGCCACCATCGCAACCTCAATCGCAAACATAGATAAAAGGCCTCAATCGCAATCACCGGCAGTAGAAATAACAGCACCACCGGATACGCAATCGGCAGCATCGGAATGCCCGCATCCGCATAGGCGTTCGCTGGCAGCAACAGGATCGCCGCAAAAACAAACGGTATGACGGATAAACCTCTTCGGGACATTTGTCGCGGATAATACCACCTGGGACAACAATGCCAACCGTGATCACACGCCCCGTATGGTTCATTGCATCGGTCGCGATTTTGCTCGGCTCGTCGTTCGCGCAATCCCCTCACCCCGCCGCCGACCGCATCCTCATCCTCAAATCCGCGCACACCATGGAACTCCTCAGCCACGGCCAAATCCTCAAAACATACAAAGTCGCTCTCGGCGATCCGCACGGCTCCAAAACCCAGGCCGGCGACAAAAAGACGCCGGAAGGCGTTTATTCGGTCGACGCAAAAAATCCCCACAGTCTCTTCCACCGCGCCCTGCACCTCTCCTACCCCAACGCAGCCGACCGCGAACGCGCCCGTAAACTCGGCGTTCACCCCGGCGGCGACATCGAGATTCACGGCCTCCCCGCGCAATACGCCTTCCTCGGCGCCGCGCATCGCCAGGTGGACTGGACCACCGGCTGCATCGCCGTCACCAATCCTGAAATCGATGAAATCTGGGACTACGTCGCTGTCGGCACGCCCGTAGAAATCCGCCCCTGAAAACAGTCCGCGGTCACGAGAACGGGTGCAGAACCATCCGCCCATACGCGATGAACGCCATGAGCAAACCCAGAACGGCGCTCATGATCACCGGACCGGCCTCGCGATACTTCACGTGCACCCCAACGAACACCAGGCTCTCGACCGCCAACACCACGGCAGCCACGATCGTCAGCTGCGGCTGCCAATACAATGCGGCGGGGACGATCAGCCCGGCCGTGCACACCAACTCCACGATGCCCAGAATCGTCCAGGCATTCCGCGGCAACGCGCCAAAGGACGGGACGTCCTTGCTGACCTTGTCGAACATGAACACCTTCATCACACCTGACGATCCGTACAAGAGTGAGGCAAGAACTTGCAGAACCCACAACAGGATATTCACCGTGTACCTCTTCCCGGTTTTCCATTCAGCCCGCACAGCGCGGCTTCTCCGATCCGCTTCCTGATCCTCATTCCCTGCTAACTTCCTGCGTTATCGTCTTCCCACCGCGCCCCGCACGCCGCACACAGCCAGCTCTTGCTACCCACCGGCAGCGGCACCGCCAACAGCGTCACAGACGTCAGCGCAACGGCGCGATCCGACCCCAAAAATGAAATATCAATCGCCCCGCATCGCGGACACTTTGGCTGAACAAATTCCGCCTCTTCCCCAAACGGTATTTGCTCCGGAATCGGCTGATCCAATACCTCCAGCGCCGCCGCCGCATTCGCCGCATCCACCTGCAGTCGAATCCCGCCCACAAGGTTCGAATACGCCCAGTCCAGCCGCACCAGGTTCTCATCCTGGATCCACGAATCAATTCCGGCAGAATCCAGCAGCGACCTTCCCACAATCGCTTCCGAGAGATCCCGATAACGCCGCACGGTGAAGAGCTGCCGTCCGATCGGCTGCGCTGCCTCCTCCGCATCTTCCACCAAAGGCGGCTCCAGATTGCGCTTCGCGAATTCCGCCCGCAATGCGTCCTTCGCGACGTCCGTCAGCGAATCGTAAGCCTGGGCCAGTTCCATCAGCTCGACCTCGCTCATCTGCGCATAATGTTTTGCGATTTCTTCAGGCGTCCGGCTCATGGAGCGGAATAGTACCAGAATCCGCGCGTGCCGCAGCCCTCCAACGCCCTATTGCAGCGTTCCTCGCCGCTCCGCCCGCGCCCTTGCAAATCTCCCCTTGTGCGGCTGCCACACAAACAGGTCGTACAGAATGAACGGCAGCGCCAGCAGAAAGGGAAGAAAGAGAGTCATCGAAAACGCCAGCACGATCCCAAGCGTGAACAGCACGAGCCCCAGTCCCAGATAGGCCGCCAGCAGCCGCCCCGCCCACTTCGTAATAAATGTTCCCTGCAGCCACCGCCACCCAGCCCACAGCGTGAAGCAGCACAGAGCCGTGATGACCAACTCTGCCAGCCAATCCCCGGCGCCGTCCGCACTGCGATTCCGGCTCAGAACGTACAGCAGCCCCAGCACAATCGCCACCGGCGTCGCGCCCTTCGCGAATCGCACCACCCATCTCCGCTCCGGCCTCGCGCTCCCATCCATACCCACTGCTCCGCCCCTACACGCTATACGCTACACGCTGGCTCCTCGAACTCATCCGCTATGATGGTGCCGTCTCGGAAGAAAGGCTCGCCCCATGCGCCGCGTCTCCGCTTTCTGTGCTCTCCTTGTCTCCTGCATCGCCATACCCGCCTGCGCTCAAACCACGCAGTCCCTCACCCCGCAGCAGGCCCTCAATCGCGTCCTCTCCGGCGGCCCTGTGCAGACATCCTGGTTCGACCCCACATTCCTCGCTCAGGTGCCCGTCGCCCAGGTCCAGCAGATCGTCGACCAGTACACCAGCCAGTGGGGAAAATTCCAGCGCATCGTCGGCTCCGGCGACAGCTATACCGTCTTCATGGAGCGCGCCAGCTTCCCCTCGAAGATCTACCTCAACCCGCAGAGCCAGGTCACTGGCCTCTGGTTTGGCACGGCGCAACCGCTCTACGCCTCATTCGACGACAGCATCAAGCCCTTCAGCCAACTCCCCGGCAAATCCAGTCTGCTCATCCTCGACAACGGCAACCCCAAAGCGTCACTCAATCCCGATCAGCCCCTCGCCGTCGGCTCCGCCTTCAAACTCGCCGTCCTCACCGCGCTCAATGCCCAAATCGCCACCGGCAAACGCCACTGGAGCGACGTTGTTCCCCTCGACCCCGCCTGGAAAACCCTGCCCTCCGGCGTCATCCGCACGTGGCCCGACCAAACTCCCATCACCCTCGCCACCTACGCCAACGAAATGATCTCCATCAGCGACAACACCGCCGCCGATGCGCTACTCTTCATCGCCGGACGCGAAAACGTCGAAGCCGTCAGCCCCCGCAATACGCCCTTTCTCTCCACGCGCGAAGCCTTCATCCTCAAGGATCCCACCAACGCCGCACTGCTCGCCCGCTGGCGCGCCGCCAACACTGCCGGCAAACGCGCGCTCCTGCCGGAAGTCGATAAGCTCCCGCTCCCCGACGCCGCCATCTTCGACAAAGGCCCCGTCGCCCCGGATATCGAGTGGTTCCTCACCACCACCGAATTGTGCACGCTCATCGACGGCGTCCGCGACCTTGGGGCCACCCAGATCAACGCTGGCATCGCCGACAAAAAAGACTGGCAGCACATCGCCTACAAGGGCGGCTCCGAGCCCGGCGTCCTCAACCTCACCACCGCGCTCACCGGCAAAAATGGACACCTCTACTGCGTCGCCGCTACCTGGAACAATGACGCCGCCCTCGACGAAAGCAAACTGTTCACGCTGTATGCCGGCGTGCTCGCCTCTCTCGCAGTAGAGGCCTCCAGATAGACGCACGTCTCCCCGATTGCGGATCGCCTCTCATGAATTAGGGATTGATGTGGTTGTACGTCAG
>Ga0206851_1077_pt1 | contig 29597 bp, 25 predicted proteins | sample Alteio_BWOrgCont_13_FD_152904 | JGI IMG/M metagenome (GOLD analysis project Ga0206851, IMG submission 152904) | Enriched cells from forest soil in Barre Woods Harvard Forest LTER site, Petersham, Massachusetts, United States -... | ecosystem: Environmental > Terrestrial > Soil > Temperate forest >... | reverse complement strand
GCAATTTGCGGCGGGGATTGTGCGCGTGGTGGAAACGGAGATGGAGAAGGCGATCCGGGTGATCTCCGTAGAGCAGGGACATGATCCGCGCGATTTTACGCTGGTGGCGTTTGGTGGGGGTGGGCCGCTGCATGCGTGTTCGCTGGCGCGAGCGCTGCGGATTCCTACGGTGTTGGTGCCGGCTATGCCAGGAGCGTTGTCCGCGCTGGGGATTTTGTTGGCGGATGTGGTGCGCGAAGCTTCGCGCACGGTGATGCTGCCGGGGAAAGTAATCGGCGAACTGGAGAGTGAATTTGCAGCGCTGGAACAGAGAACTCGCGAGGAACTGGATGGCGTTGCGGAGCATTCAGTGGATTTGCGCTATCGCGGACAGGGGTATGAGCTGAATGTTCCGTGGGATGGGGAGCATCCGGAGCGGTCGATCGAGGCGTTTCATCGACTGCATGAGGAGCGCTACGGATTCTGCGACCGGAGCAAGCCGATGCAGGTTGTGAATCTGCGTTTGCGGATGACGGTGGCTGCGGAGGCTTACGAGCCGTTGCGCCGTGAGTCGGTAGAGGGGTGCGGTGAGGGCGCGCTTGACGGAGAGAAGGAGATTTATTTCGACGGGGATTTCCTGCGGGCTAGTTTTTATCACCGCGAGAAGCTGGTGCCTGGCGATGTGCTGGAAGGTCCGGCGATGATCACGGAATATACGTCGGCTACGGTGCTGCCTCCGGAGTGCCGGCTGACGGTGGATGCGTTTGGAAATCTGGTGATTGAGGTGGGGCGATGAGCCAGGTTGATCCCATCGAGCTGGCGATTTTTGGGAGCGCGGTTCATTCGATTGCGGAGGAGATGGGCGCAGCGCTGAGGCGGACGGCGCTGTCGCCGAACATCAAGGAGCGGCGCGACTACTCGTGCGCGATTTTTAATAGTGAGGCGCAGGTGATTGCGATGGGCGATCACATGCCGGTGCATCTTGGGTCGATGCCCATGAGCGTTGAGGCCGCGGTGGCTGCAATCAAATTTGGGCCGGGCGACATTGCGGTGCTGAACGATCCGTACGCGGGCGGAACGCATCTTCCAGATATCACGATGGTGATGCCGGTGTTTCTCCTCCCCACCGCGCCAAAAGCGGGCGCGTCGGGGACCCCGTTTCTGCCGGGCGACAAGCGGCCGGCATTTTATGTTTCGAGCCGCGCACACCATGCAGATGTGGGCGGAATGTTTGCGGGGTCAATGGGACCGGCGCGGGAGATTTTTCAGGAAGGGCTGCGGATTCCACCGGTAAGAATTATGCGAGGCGCCGCCGTAGACCGGGATGTGCTGGACCTGATCCTGCTGAATGTGCGCACGCCCGCGGAGCGCGAAGGAGACTTGGCGGCGCAGAGTGGATGCTGCCATGTGGGTGATCTGCGCATGCTGGATCTGGCGGCGCGGTACGGCGAGATACGGATACAAGAGTTGTGCGGTGAGTTGCTGGATTATTCCGAACGGCTGGTGCGCGCGCAACTGAGGCAGATGCCGGCGGGCACGTTCAGCGCGGAAGACTGGCTGGACGATGACGGAATTGACGATGTCCCGCGCAGGATTTGCGTGCACATGACGATTGATCCGGAGACGGCATCGATCGAGATGGACTTCACAGGCTCGTCACCGCAGGTGCATGGCAGCGTGAATGCGGTGCGGGCGATTACGCTTTCGGCGTGTTTTTATGTGCTGCGTTGTTTGCTGGAACGCGATGCGCCGGCGACGGCGGGAATTCTGCGGCCGCTGACTCTGGTGACGCCGCCGGGGAGCATCGTGGACGCGCGGCCTCCGGCACCGGTAGCAGGAGGAAATGTGGAGACGTCGCAACGGATTGTGGATGTGCTACTGCGGGCGCTGGCGCAGGCGATTCCGGATCGCGCGCCGGCTGCGAGCGCGGGAACGATGAGCAATTTGACGATTGGCGGGATGGATCCGCGGAGTGGCGAGCCTTTTACGTATTACGAAACCGCAGCGGGCGGGATGGGCGCGCGACCGGGGCTGGATGGTATATCGGGCGTGCAGACGCACATGACGAATTCGCTGAATACGCCGGTGGAGGCGCTGGAGTATGCGTATCCATTCCGCGTGCGGCGCTATGGATATCGTGATGGATCGGGCGGGCGTGGAGAATTTCGCGGCGGCGATGGGCTGGTCCGCGAGATTGAATTGCTGGCCCCGGCGCAGATGACGCTGTTGGCGGAGCGGCGAAAGTTTCGGCCGTGGGGACTCGCGGGTGGCGAAGATGGTGCGGCGGGACGCGCAACTGTTTTCGAGCAGGGCCGTGAGGACGGAGTGGCGCTGCCCGGAAAGTGCAGTTTGCAACTGCGCGCAGGCGATGCGTTGCGGATTGAGACGCCGGGCGGCGGAGGATGGGGAAAACTGCCGAAGGCGTAACCGGTATTCGGTTCAGAGTGAAGGATCCGGGAGGTGCTGGGTGAAGACGATGCGCATTGCAATGGTGTTACTTTTGGCAGCGGGGTGGATGAGTGCGCTGCCGGCAGGCGCGCAGGAGGCGGCAAAGCTTTCGACGCAGTGGGAAGAGTTGACGGCGGCGGACTTTGTAACGGCGATCCATCAGGCACAGGGCGTGTGCCTGCTGCCGTTTGGGATATTGGAGAAGCACGGGCCACATATGCCGCTGGGGACAGATCTGATCAACGCGCGGTGGGTGGCGCTGCATGGTGCGGCGGAGGAATACGCTGTGGTGTTTCCCGCGTACTACTTCGGACAGATCGACGAAGCGCGGCACGAGCCGGGCACGATCGCCTACAGCCGGAATATGCAACTGTCGCTGTTACAGGAAACTACGGATGAGATGGCGCGCAACGGGTGCAGGAAGATTCTGATCGTGAACGGACATGGAGGCAACCTGGAACTGCTGCCGTACTTCGCGCAAACGGAGCTGCAGGAGCAGCACGACTACGTGGTGTACGTCTACTGGTGGGATAAGCGCGAAGGAGCGGGACGGCCAAAGCAGGCGACGACGACGGACATGCATGCCGGCGAATCGGAGACATCGCACACGCTGGTGACGCGGCCGGATCTGGTGCACATGGATCGAGCGAATCAGGAATCGGGAACGGATCAGGCACGGCTGCATTTGCCGGGCGACGTGTACACGGGGATTTGGTGGTACGCACGATTCCCGAATCACTACTCGGGAGACGGCAGCAAAGCGAACCTCGCTTTGGGCGAGTTCGACATGAAGGCGTGGGTGAGCGATCTGGTGGTGGCAATTCGCGCGGTGAAGACCGACGACGAGAGCCTGAAGATGCAGACGCAGTTTTACGAAGATGCGAAACACCCTTTGGACACGCGGCAATGAGCGATAATGGCACACCTTCTGGTGCAAATTCTCAGTGGCGTAATTTGCACAAATCGTACGGGTTTTGCACACAAATTTACGTGTTGACGCGAAGCAGTTTTGTGGCATGATTCATAGCAACGGAGGAGCAATCTTCCACAGAAGAGAGCAAGACGCAGCCGTCAAGAGATTCGAAGCCGAACCTTAGGGGTTGAAGGGAAACCGGAGATTCAGAAGGGTCGGCACCGAGACCAGGAAGCTTTGGGCAACTGAGGTTTCAGGGGATCGGACGAGGTTCAGGAGGCGCCGGGCAACCGGCGTTTCAGGAGCATCGGAAACGGGGAGCGGGGGCACCGGGCAACCGGAGTCCAAGGCGAACCGGAACGGCGATTCAGGGGCAGCGGGCAACCGAGGTCCAGGAAGAACCGCAAACGAAACGGGAGCAGCCACGGGCAACCGGAGTTGCAAACGGATCGACGAATCGAGGGGACACCGGGCAACCGGGGTCGCCAGAGAGCGGAAACGAATTTCAGGAAGCGACGGGCGACCGAAGCTTCCGCGGAACGCCGGGCAACCGGGGTTCCGGGAAAGAACCAGGCAACTGGGGATTTCAAAGGGCGGCATGCAGGCTCGCACAGGGGAATGGTGACGGAAGCGCACGAGGAGCGTGGGCGCAAGCTCTCAGGCCTCGAGCAGGGAAGGCACCAGGAAGCTGAGATTCGGTAGCCGAAGCCGAATCTTCGACGAATTCGGACAGAAGAGGGCGAGAACCCGCAAGGGAGCTCGCCCTCTTCGCTTTTTGCTGAGAAGTTGCGGTCGGATTAGCGGACGACGACGACGGTGGAGATCACACCGTCCGAGGAACAGAGGACATAGTTACCGTCGATCATGCGCCACTCGTAGCCAGCTGGCGGCTGACGAAGGTGATGGACGTGCCAGTCGACCTGTTCTCCGCGGGACCAGTCTTCCTGACGGATGTGAGCGCCCTTCTTCCACTCACTGTGGCGGACGTACTGCTGGTGATGGTCCTGGTCGTGGTCATGGTCCTGGGCGAAGGCGATTCCTCCGGTCAGTGTGAGGGCGAGTGTCGATACAGCGATAGCTCGGTAAATTGCTCTCATGCGTTGACTCCTGCTGAGTACGATTCGGAAGGACAGATGGGCGTTGTGCGTTGAGTGTGAATTGAGCGGCCCATTTTGGATGTGCTGGCGTAAAATCCGGGCAACCTTCTGAGGGATGGTGAGAATGGATGGCTGCAAAATCACCAAACCAGCGTATTAGCCCGTGGATTGTGCTGGCCATGCTTGGTATGGTGGCGCTGCCAGCTGGCATTGCGCTGCACACGGTGCGCGTGGCGGCGGTGGTGCGGATTCCGAGCGTGAACCCGACGCCACACGGATACACATGGAGCCTGCTGCTATTTTTGGTGCCGATCGGCGTGATTGCCGGATGGTTCTTGCCGAGCGAGCAACTCGGGGTGCCGAAGCGCGCGTTCTGGACGACGCTGGCGATATTGGTACCGCTGGGATGCGCGCTGGATTTTTTCTTCGCGCACCGATTCTTTACGTATCCGAATGCTGGAGCAACGCTGGGAATTGGCGCGCCGGCGTTGGGTGGTTCAGTTCCGGTGGAAGAGTACATCTTCTACTTCACTGGATTTCTGGCAATTCTGCTGCTGTATATCTGGCTCGGTGAATATTGGCTGGCGGCTTACAGCGTGACGGATGGTCCGCGAGAGAGGCGAGGATGGCTGAGATTTCATCCGGCGTCGGCCATCGCTGGAGCTGTGTTGATTGGGCTGGCGATTGGTTACAAGAAGGCGTTGTCGCCGGATCCTTCGGGATTTCCCGGGTACTTCACGTTTTTAGTGGCGGGCGCGCTGGTGCCTTCGGCAATGCTGTATCCGGCGGCGCGAAGAACAATTAACTGGCGTGCGTTAAGCGCGACGATGTTTATTCTGGTGCTGATCAGTTTGATATGGGAGGCTACGCTCGCGGTTCCATATGGTTGGTGGGGTTTCCAGCCTGGCGCAATGATGGGACTGTTCATCACGGCGTGGTCGGGTTTGCCGGTGGAAGAAGTGGTGGTGTGGGTTGCGGTGACTTATGCGACGGTGATTGTTTACGAGGTGTTGAAGGCGCGGGCGATTTGCGCGGAAATCGGATGAGCAGAAGCGGCGTGAGGCGCAAGATTCAGCGAATCGAAAAGAGAGCCTGGCGAGTCCAATAGGCGGGCTTTCGGTCCGCGGAGATTTCCATGGCTACGGTAGAAGTTAGTTTCCTGCAGGGGCAACTCGAGGAGCGTAAACGGCGGCTGGAAACGGCGATTGCCTCCACGACGCAAAGCTCGGATCTGACGAACCTTTTGCGGGAAGTGGATGCAGCGCTGGAGCGCATGGCTGAAGGCGTTTACGGGTTGTGTCTCGAGTGCCACGAAGCGGTGGAACGGGACCGGTTGCTGGCCGATCCGCTGGTGCAGTATTGTCTCGACCACCTGACCCACGCGGAACGGGCCGCGCTGCAGCGCGACCTCGATCTGGCTGCCGCGATGCAGCGGAATTTGCTGCCGCAAAATGGGCTGCGCGTTGGCGGATGGCTGACGAGCTATCACTTTGCTCCTTTGGGCGCGGTAAGCGGCGACTATTGCGATCTGATTGCTTCCGATGGGCAGCTGCTGTTCCTGTTGGGCGACGTTTCCGGCAAAGGAGTGGCCGCTTCCATGGTGATGAACCAGCTGCACGCTTTGTTCCGCAGCCTGACTGCTATGGCGCTGCCGCTTGGCGAGGTCGTTACGCACGTGAACCGTGTGCTGTGCGAGAGCGCGCTGGCAGGGCAGTACGCCACGCTGGTGTGCGGGCTGGCGAAGGCAAACGGAGAAATTGAAATTCATAACGCCGGCCATTGTCCGGCGGTTGTGGTTGGGCGTGACGGCGTGGTTCGTGTTGAATCGACTTGCCCGCCGCTGGGAATGTTTCGCGAGACGGCGTCGGCTGGGACGCGCGTGCAGCTGGAATCCGGCGACACGGTTTTCCTTTACACGGACGGACTTTCGGAAGCGCGCAACGAGAGCGACGAGTATGGCGTGGATCGCGTGCTGACGGTAGTACACCAGCAGTCGGCGCGGGAACCTGCGGAGCTGATTGCGGCTTGCGTGGACGATTTGCGGACGTTTGTGAACGGCGGGCCGAGTTTGGACGACCTGACGATGCTGGCGGTTCGGCGGTGCGACTGAGCGGAGCGGTTAGCTAAAAAGCGGTTAGCTAAGGTTCGGTTAGCGGAACCGGTTAGCTGGAAGCTCGGTGCGGTCTGCCGGTGCTTCCGCTAACCCCCTACCCCCTCCCCCTGCCTGATTTTGCAAGTGTATGAAACGATGTGGGTTGTTTTTTGCTGGTTTTGTATGTGTGGGAAACAATGGGGTTAGGGTCTGCTGTGGCGTTAAGTGTATGAATTGTTGTGGGTTGCGGGGTGGTTTTGGCCGGCGATGAGGCGTGGAGGGAGCAGCCGGGGTTGCGAATGGGCAGGACTTGTTCGGGCGGTTCGGGCTCAAGCCCGGGATCGAGAGCGGGTTCCGGGTCGGGAATGGCCTGGGGCTGGTCGAGGTCGTTGTAGACGACGTCGCGGACGATTTCCTCAGCGGTGATTTTTGTTTCGATCTCGGACATTTGCCGGAGGGTTTTGAGGGCGGTGTTCATGAGGTAGGTGAGGGAAGAGACCTGGGCGTGGTTGATGGCGTGGCGGGAGAAGGCGTCGGCGATGGCGTTGAGGTTGGCCATGACGCTGTCGTGGTCGTCCATGTACTCGAAGGTGACGATGGGGGCGAGGGGGAAGTTGTCCGGGACGGCGGGTTTGACGCGGAGGACTTTTTCGCGGTGGCCGTGGCGGTAGCAGAGGTCTTTGCCGCGGAGGGCGGGCATGGTGCAGCGGGCTCCGGCGTGGGAGAGGTGGCAGCAGCGAGAGTAGTCGGGGGTGCGTCCGGCGCGGGGTGAGGCGGGTAGCATGGTGGGTCTCCTTGGGTGGAACAGGGTGCAGGGTGCAGCGTTCAGGGTGCAGGGAGAAACAGAAAGGCCTCGCGGGGTACGCGAGGCCTTTTGGCTTTTTTCTCTCTATTTTTAGGATACCAAGTTCGGCGGGGAATCACGCCAGGTATTTTGGCTTGGAAGTGCTTGCGAATCAACAAATGTTACTTTTGATAAGTGGTGGATGCTTGACAAATTTTGGGGACGGATCCCGGCCCGCATGACTGTGGGGTGTCTAAGCGCGATGTTCATCGATCTGTTCAGTTTTCCATATTTCGAGTTCTTCCCGTAGCCCTAGTTGCTGCACTCCCTGAGACAGGTGGTTTACCAGTCGGACCCTATCGAAGACCAAGCCTTCGACTTCGCGATTTATGTCGTGCCATAGATCTTCAATGATCACGCAGGGAACCGCGAAGGCTGGCATTGGTTCGTTAGCCCAATGTATGTATTGGATCCAAGACCCCATAGGCAATTCCCGCGTTTTTCCGCGCCAGTCGTGACCCGCGGCACATTGGGATAGCACGACCAATTGGCCCGAACGTCTTGTATCTTCGTCCGGTTCAGCAAACGGCTTCCAGCAAATTACGTCGACGCCGCGGTCTTTGTACCGTCGCCCAGGGTCCTCGACGAAGCGTTCCCGCAAAAGTAAGGCTGCTTGCTTCACTCTCTCAGCAATATCTAATTGAACGTCGGGGAGCACAGGCCATCCGAAAATGAAAAATTGACCTCCCAAGTGTGAAGCGATCGCCTCAGCCGTCATTCGCTCGAACAGTTTTGGATTGCTGCCAGTTAACCATGATGCGCCGTAAAGTGAAAAAAACAGGCAAATTTCATATTCCAGCCTTCCGTTTACGGAACTTGCGTTTCGAGTCACGAGGTCGTCTTCGATCTGGAAGAATTTTTCTTGATACATTCCATGCCGCCGCCGAAGGTGTCCCCAAACATCTGAAATGAAGGCCTCGCTTGGATCTTCGCCGCTGGAGTCCCGCACCATGGAACTCGTTTTGGCGCGCGATAGATACTCCTCCCCTAAGCTGAGTTCCAATTCGACCCAATCTGCAACCAGTTCTGGTTTGCTCGCGTCATCCAGGGACAGCATCATCTCTCCTGAACCGTTTTGAGGATCCGCGAGGATGTATCAACGCATTTCTCGGCTTCCGCAATCACGTCTGCTGTCTTATGACGATGGACCACGCCAAGCGCTTTTTCGAGCTTCGTGTTTGCAGTTCCAAGGAGGCTGCGTACCATAGATTCTTCGCCATTCGTTAGGTCGTAGGCCTCAATAAGATTCCTGGTCTTCCTGAGATAGCTGACGGCGTTCTCGCTGCCAACCACATGCGACAGATAGTTAGTAATGTCCCTGGACTCCTTAATCACCGGCAGCACTTTGTTTCCCTCGCCATAAACCCAAGAAAGAAAATCCTTCAGATTTGCCAGATGAGAATCAGGTATCGGAGCCTCCAAGGACACTTCGCTGAGGGGTAGAGCTTTTGTTTCCCCAAGTTTTTGAGTTGGCCTTATCCAGCCCAAGAATATCTTGATATTTCTTTGCCCAATTCCTAACAGAAGGTAGGAGAAATCTTCCTTTGCTCTCGAAATGTCTAGGTCAAGCTCGGTTTTTGCCTGTTCAAGAAGTTTGTACGAGATCGCATTTTTTAGCACTCCTTGGGACCGATCGCCTACCTCCTGCTCTATGTCATATACAGAGTAGCCCTCGTCGATCATTGAGGAAATGTACCGGGCCTTGGCATAGCTATCCCATTTCTTATTTCCAGTAATATGTCGAACGCCGAGGTAGGGTAGCACTTCCTTCCGCGTGGGATAAATTATCACGGGCAGTTGCTCGAGGTCGGCGAGCACTTCGGTCGAAGGGTTTGGCCAGTTTCGTACCTTCAGCTGTTGTCGAAGCCCTTCGTCTCGGAGTATCCTCGCCGTTGCAAGTCGTCGGTTTCCCTCGACAACGGTGAAATGAGTATTTGGACTGCTGAGAAAATTGAAATAGTCGGGCGTTATCAGTTGCCCGGATTTGGGTGCTAAGTCTTCTGGCAAATCTTTGGGAATTGCAACGAGCGGCTCCTCGTCGAAGTAGCCGTTCTGCCCCATGGGAAGTGCAATCTCCTCAAGATCAAAATGACTAAAGAGATGTTGCATGAGGTCCGGCTCTTCTTTCCCCTGCATGTTTTCAGGAAGGCGGGGATTGTCAGGATCCAGGTGAAGACGCCCAATTGGCACATTTAATTGGGGTCGTTTGCGGCCTAAGCCGGCGGGCGGGATGCTAGACATGATTGTGGGGTCCAACCGTTTCGGGTTTTGTTTTCCAGTGATGGTGTGAATCAGCATCTGCAGATGAGACCGACAGGTTAGTCATGGGGAGGTGTAGGTTCTCTGCGTCTGAGCCCTCTGACGTGTGATTCAGCAGGGACGCCGCGACCCGCTCGACGACGCTGGAATTCACGGCATTTCCGAGGGCGTGAAATGCTTTAGTTGGGGAATTGGGAAGTTGGTTCAGTGATTCTAGGCTTTGGAGTCTTGCGCACTCATGGGGGGTCATATAACGTCGTTCCCATCCGATGATGGGGACTTGAGTATCCGTCATTGCGATGAGGCTTGGTGCTGTGGTCCGACGCTTGACTCGGACGCCCGAGGCTCGGAACTGGATAACGTACTGCCAAATGTCCCGTTTCCCTCCCTTAACGTTCCACTCGAACTTTTGGAGGCTGGAGGGAAACTTGAGAATTCTGTTTCGCCAGGAATCAATCCAGCACCTGTTTTCCCTGTAGAATTCTCGATTTTGCCGGATGAAGTCCTTCTTCCATTTTGGGAATTCTTCAGTCTCGCTCCGTGCGTGACTTGGGAGCGCCTGCCAACGGTCTTCGAGGGCGCGAAGATTTCCGAGCCGAACGCCATGGCTGCCTTTATAGCCCTTAAGTCCATCGATTCCCATCGCCTCCTTCCGGGCATAGGGTGTGTGATCCTCGAACGGATATGTGGCGCCCCATTCCATCGACCAGAGTGGGAAGGAGGGCAGTTCCACCGTTGTTGGGCAGAGGGTTAGGAATTCGCCCCAGGCTTCCAAACACTGCGTGACTTGCTTTGACAATCGCTTTGCATTTGGGGGGGCTTGGTCGAGGACGGTGTCGATAGAGGTCTCGGTTGCCATTTTTGCGGGCCAAACAAAGGTGGCAGGCGGCTTGAGCGATCCGACAATATACACGCGGTCACGAATCTGCGGGATCCCGAAATTGTGTGGTGAATATCTTTTGGCGTCCACGTGATATCCCAAGCCATCGGGAGTCGTTCCAAGGATCTCTTTTATTCTCTCCCAGGTGCGACCACTGTCGTGCTTCAGTAGGTTTGGAACATTTTCTAAGATGAAATACTTCGGGCGTTTGTGTTTGATGATCGCAGCGACATTAAAAAACAGATTTCCTTGTTCTGTGCATTCGAAACCGAGTTGGTCGCCTGCCTTCGAAAACGGTTGGCAGGGGAAGCCTGCTGTAAGAATGTCATGGTCAGGTAGGTCATGAGGCTTGATTTTTGTGATGTCTCCCTGCGGGCGGATACCAAAGTTAATCATGTAAAGATCGCGAAGGTGGTCCTGCAGTTCGGCGGCAAATACGCATTTGCCCCCTAATGCCTTAAGAGCGATGTGAAATCCTCCCAACCCAGCGAAGAGATCGACAAATCGAAATTTCGAGAGTTTCATAGGTTCTCTATGTTTCAAGCGGCGACGGATGCTTTCGCTATTTGCGATTCGTCTACTGGACGGATGACGATTTCGACGTGTTGATCCAGAGCGACAAGGGCCTGGATGAGTCTTTCGAGGGATATATTTTTGAGTTGGTATCGACGAATTTGAGACACTTTCGGTTGTGTCATTCCGATCAAGGCCGCTGCTTCCATCTGGCTCAATTTCCGTAAATCGATCAGCTTATTGAGGTGGGCGGCAAGGGACTGTTTTGTGCAGCTTTCTGGCGGATGGCAGGTGCAGCCCATTGGTGTCTTCTTCTGCTCTCCGAGATGTGCACTGTCTTTTGGCATGAGGTACGATCCTGCGTTCAGAACGGTTTATTTGAATTTATACCTGTCCGGATATAAAGCGCAACGCAATCGCTCGATGCGGATCAAGCTCAGTTGTAGCCAACAAAAAGCCCGGCTTGCGCCGGGCTTTTTTAGTTGGTGGTGAAGATTCGCTTATTCCGATGCGGCCATTTCTTCGGCTTCGCCTTCCTGGCGCATCATTTCGAGTTCGCGTTCGGCTTCTTCCCAGGCGGTTTGGACTTCGGCCTGGATTTTTGCTGCCGCTTCTTCGAGCTCCGGAGAGAGCTGGACGTTGCGGTAGTATTCCATGCCCGTGCCTGCCGGGATGAGGCGGCCGACGATCACGTTCTCCTTGAGGCCGCGGAGGTTGTCGACGGCTCCGTTGATGGAGGCTTCGGTCAACACGCGGGTGGTCTCCTGGAAGGACGCGGCGGAGATGAAGGATTCGGTGGAGAGGGAGGCCTTAGTGATGCCGAGGAGCAGGGGGCGTCCGACGGCCGGACGGCCTCCGTTGGCGATCACGCGGTCTTTCTCTTCGCGGAAGCGGAACTTGTCGACCTGCTGCTCGAGCAGGAAGCTGGAGTCGCCGACTTCCTCGATCTTCACCCAGCGGAGCATCTGCCGGACGATGGTTTCGATGTGCTTGTCGGAGATGGCCACACCCTGGAGGCGGTAGACTTCCTGGATTTCGTTGACCAGGTAAGCCTGCAGCTCCTTCTCGCCGAGGACGGCGAGAATGTCGTGCGGGTTGAGGGGGCCGTCCATGAGGGGTTCGCCGGCACGGACGCGCTCGCCTTCCTGCACGTTGATGTGGACACCGCGGGGCACGGAGTATTCCTTCTCCTCGCCGTTGTCAGCGGTGACGTAGATGCGACGCTGGCCTTTGGAGACCTCGCCGAAGCGGACGACGCCATCGATTTCAGAGATGATGGCGGTTTCGCGGGGCTTGCGGGCTTCAAAGAGCTCAACGACACGGGGCAGACCGCCGGTGATGTCCTTGGTGCGCGTGGTTTCGCGCGGGATCTTGGCAAGGATGTCGCCGGGGAAGACCTCGTCGCCGTCCTGCACCATGAGGTGAGCGCGGCTGGGCATGAGGTAACGCTTGTTGCCTTTGGCGCCCTTGATGACGATGGCGGGTTGACGCTTCTCGTCGGGAGCTTCGGCAACGACGAGGCGGGAGAGGCCGGTGACCTCGTCCACCTCTTCGTGGAGGGTGATGCCTTCCTGGAGGTCCTTGAACTGAACGGGGCCGCCGATTTCGGTGAGGATGGCGAAGGTGTAGGGATCCCACTCGGACATGACCTGACCGAGGGTGACGGCCTGACCTTCTTCGACCTTGAGGCGGGCGCCGTAGACGACCTGGTAGCGCTCCTTCTCACGGCCGCGATCGTCAACGATGGCGATGGAGCCGGAGCGGTTCATGGCGACCAGATCGCCCTGACGGCTGCGGACCGAAGCCAGGTTGATGAAGCGGACGGTGCCGTTGTTCTTGGCTTCGAGGCGGGACTGCTCGTTGACACGCGAAGCGGTTCCACCGATGTGGAAGGTACGCATGGTGAGCTGGGTTCCGGGCTCGCCGATGGACTGGGCAGCGATGACGCCGACGGCTTCGCCGAGCTCAACCATGCGGCCGGAGCCGAGGTTGCGGCCGTAGCAGAGGACGCAGACGCCGCGGCGGGATTCGCAGGTAAGAACGGAGCGAATCTTGACGCGTTCGATGCCGGCAGCCTGGATAGCGGAGGCGAGATCTTCGGTGACTTCCTGATTGACGTCAACGATGATGTTGCCTTCGTAGTCCTTGATTTTTTCCAGAGATACCCGGCCGACGATGCGGTCTCTGAGCGGCTCGATGATCTCGCCGGATTCGACGATGGGGGTAACGTAGATGCCTTCCACGGTTTTGCAATCGCGTTCGCTGACGATGACGTCCTGCGCCACGTCGACGAGACGGCGGGTGAGATAACCGGAGTCGGCGGTTTTGAGGGCGGTATCGGCGAGGCCCTTACGCGCGCCGTGGGTCGAGATGAAGTACTCGAGCACGGTGAGGCCTTCACGGAAGTTGGCCGTGATGGGGGTCTCGATGATTTCGCCGGAAGGCTTGGCCATCAAGCCGCGCATGCCGGAGAGCTGACGGATCTGCTGTTTGGATCCGCGAGCGCCGGAGTCGGCCATGATGTAGATGGGGTTCATGGTGCCGGCTTTGTCGGCCTGCTTCATGTTGTCGAACATCTCGTCGGCCACACGCTCGGTGACGGCGGACCAGATCTGAATGACCTTGTTCTGGCGTTCGCCGTTGGTGATGGCGCCGTCGAGGTACTGCTGCTGGACGGCGATGGCCTGTTTTTCCGCGTCGCGCACGGTGGTGTACTTGGAATCCGGAATGACCATGTCGTCGAGGCCGACAGAAAGGCCGGAACGGGTGGCGTACTGGAAGCCAAGATCCTTAATGCGGTCGAGCATGCGGACGGTGAGTTCGAGGCCATGGTTGAGGTAGCAGTAGTTGACGAGCTGGCCGATGCCTTTTTTCTTGAGCAGGCCGTTGACGAAGGGCATCTCCTCGGGGAGCGCATCGTTGAGGATGGCGCGGCCGACGGTGGTGGAGATGAACTGACGGTCGAGCTGGACCGGCTCGGTGTGGGTGAGGTCCTGATCGTCGTACGCGGTGCCCATATCGAGGACGGGGCCGGTGTAGCGCAGACGGATCGGGGAAAGCGTCTCGACTTCTTTGGCTTCGAGCGCCATGAGGACTTCTTCGATGTTGGCAAAGACGCGTCCTTCGCCTTTGGCACCCTTCCTGGCCTTGGTGAGGTAGTAGAGGCCGAGGACCATGTCCTGAGTAGGCACGGTGATGGGGTGACCGGAGGCCGGCGAGAGGATGTTGTGCGAGGCCAGCATGAGGACACTGGCTTCCACCTGCGCTTCAGGCGACAGGGGGATGTGCACGGCCATCTGATCGCCGTCGAAGTCAGCGTTGAAGGCGGTGCAGACCAGGGGGTGAATCTTAATGGCCTTGCCTTCGACGAGGACCGGCTCGAACGCCTGAATGCCGAGGCGATGGAGGGTAGGAGCGCGGTTGAGGAGCACCGGATGGTCGCGAATGACTTCTTCGAGGATGTCCCAAACGATGGGCTCCTGCATTTCGACCATTTCTTTGGCTTGCTTGATGGTGGTGCAGTGGCCGGTCTGCTCGAGGCGGTGGTAGATGAAGGGCTTGAAGAGCTCGAGGGCCATCTTTTTGGGAAGGCCGCACTGGTGGAGCTTGAGCTCGGGGCCGACCACAATGACCGAACGGCCGGAGTAGTCGACGCGCTTGCCGAGGAGGTTCTGGCGGAAGCGGCCCTGCTTGCCCTTGAGGGTATCGGAGAGCGACTTGAGCGGACGGTTGTTGGCTCCGCGCAGGACGCGGCCGCGACGGCCGTTATCAAAGAGAGCGTCGACAGCTTCCTGGAGCATGCGTTTTTCGTTGCGCACGATGACTTCGGGCGCATGCAGGTCCATGAGCTTCTTCAACCGGTTGTTGCGGTTGATGACGCGGCGATAGAGGTCGTTCAGGTCGGAGGTGGCAAAGCGGCCGCCATCGAGCGGCACGAGGGGGCGAAGCTCGGGCGGGATCACGGGGATCACGTCGAGGATCATCCACTGGGGCTTGTTGCCGGACTTGCGGAAGGCTTCGACGACCTTGAGGCGCTTGGCGTACTTGAGGCGCTTCTGGAGGGACGTCTCGGTGCGCATGCGCTCGCGGAGCTCGACGGAGAGCTCTTCGATGTTGACGCGCTTAAGGAGTTCTTTGATGGCCTCGGCGCCCATCATGCCCTTGAAGCCGGTGGGGCGGAACTGGGTGTCGAGTTCGCGGAACTTGGTTTCGTCCTTGATGATCTCGCGCTCGCGGACGGGAGCGTCGCCGGGATCGACGACGACGTAGCTCTCAAAGTAGAGAACGGACTCGAGGTCGCGGAGGGAGATATCGAGGAGGTGCCCAATGCGCGACGGGAGGCCCTTGAAGAACCAGACGTGCGAGCAGGGTGACGCGAGCTCGATGTGGCCGAGGCGCTCGCGGCGGACCTTGGAGACGGTGACTTCGACGCCGCACTTGTCGCAGATGACGCCGCGGTGCTTCATGCGCTTGTACTTGCCGCAGAGGCACTCCCAGTCGGTGACCGGGCCAAAGATGCGGGCGCAGAAGAGGCCATCGCGCTCCGGTTTGAAGGTGCGGTAGTTGATGGTTTCCGGTTTGGTGACTTCGCCATGGGACCAGGAGCGAATTTTCTCCGGGGACGCGAGGGAGATGCGGATCGCGTCAAAGTCGGTGATCGGGCTGGTCATTTCGAACGGGCTGGAACGGTACAAGGTGTTCCTCCTTGCGAGTGCCGCAGCTGGTAGCGGGTAGCTGGTGGCTGGTAGCACTGCGGTTCAACTGATGTTTCTCTTGCAGCGCGATGCTTTGCGCTGCGAAAACTTGCCGGGGCAAATGGGCCGGGGCTAAAGCCCCGATTCGTTCTGCCCCTTTTCCCCGGGCTCAAGCCCGGGGCTTTTACCACGCCGATGGGCTAAAGCCCCTCGGCTAATACCGTGCCGAAGGCTGACGCCTTCGGCTATTCACGCCCAGGACTAAAGTCCGGGGCTAATACCGTGCCGAGGGATGAAGCCCCTCGGCCATTCGTTAATCGGCAGCGGCCAGTTCGGGGACGGGCTGTTTTTTAGCATCCTTCGGCCCTTCACCTGGGTGCTGCTTGATGAGCTCGACGTCGAGGCACAGCGACTGCAGTTCGCGGATGAGGACGTTGAACGATTCCGGGACGCCGGGTTCGATCGCCGCCTCGCCCTTGACGATGGCCTCGTAGATACGGGTGCGGCCATAGACGTCGTCGGACTTCGCCGTGAGCAATTCCTGCAGGATGTAAGCTGCGCCGTAGGCTTCGAGGGCCCAGACTTCCATTTCGCCGAAGCGCTGGCCGCCGAACTGCGCTTTGCCGCCCAGCGGCTGCTGGGTGATGAGCGAGTACGGCCCGATCGAGCGAGCGTGAATCTTGTCGTCGACCAGGTGCGAGAGTTTCAGCATATAGATGTAGCCCACAGTGGCCGGCTGTTCGAACGCATCGCCGGTCATGCCGTCGAAGAGCTCGGTTTTGCCGGAGGTGGGCAGACCCGCCGCAGTGAGGAGCGCTTTGATTTCGCTTTCGCGCGCGCCGTCGAAGACCGCGGTGCCGAACCACACACCCTTTTCCATGCCGGCTGCAACGCGGAGCAACTGCTCGTCATCGAGATCCATGAGCTGACGGAGGGCAGCGGTGTGGGCAAACTTCTCCTGCACCAGCTGGCGAACCTCGTTGGCGTCCTGGTTCTTCTTGACGATGGCCGCGATCTGGGCGCCGATATCGTGCGCGGCCCAGCCGAGGTGGGTTTCGAGAATCTGACCGACGTTCATACGGGAGGGCACGCCGAGGGGATTGAGAACGATCTCGACGGGCGTTCCGTTGGGCAGATACGGCATGTCTTCCTCGGGAAGGATGCGGGCGATGACGCCCTTGTTCCCGTGGCGGCCGGCCATTTTGTCGCCGACCGAGAGCTTGCGCTTCATGGCGATGTAGACCTTGACCAGCTTGATGACGCCGGGGGCCAGTTCGTCGCCCTTCTGCAGCTTGCCGATTTTCTCGTTGGTGATTTTGCGGAGCACATCGATCTGGCGCGAGGTCATTTCCTCGATCTCGTCGATCTGCTCGTTCACGCGAGGATCTTTGTCGTTGTAGCGAATGCGCTTGAGGTTACGGGTGCTGATGCGCTCGATAGCATCGCGGTCAAGAATGGCGCCCTTGCCGAGGAGACGCTTGTTGGTGCGCTCGTCGTGCAGGTCGGCAAGAACTTCCTTGCCGCCGAGGATGCCTTCGAGACGCTTGAGGCGCTCGTCGGTGAGAATGCGGATTTCGTCGGACAGGTTCTTCTCGAGTCCGGCGATCTGCTCGGCTTCAATCTGGCGCGCGCGCTCGTCCTTCTCCTGGCCCTTGCGGGAGAAGATGCGGACGTCGACCACGGTGCCCTCGATGCCCGGAGGGCAGGTGAGGGAAGCGTCGCGGACATCGCCGGCTTTTTCGCCGAAGATGGCGCGGAGCAGTTTCTCTTCCGGCGTGAGCTGGGTTTCGCCCTTGGGGGTTACCTTGCCGACCAGAATGTCGTTGTGGTGGACCTTGGCGCCGATACGGATGATGCCGCTCTCATCCAGATCGCGCAGCGAGTGTTCGCTGACGTTGGGGATGTCGCGGGTGATTTCTTCCGGTCCCAGCTTGGTGTCGCGCGATTCGATTTCGAACTCCTCGATGTGGACTGAGGTGTAGTAGTCGTCGCGAACGAGTTTTTCGGAGATGAGGATGGCATCTTCGAAGTTGTAGCCGCGCCACGGCATGAAGGCCACGAGGACGTTGCGGCCGAGGCCGAGCTCGCCCTGCTCGGTGCAGGGACCGTCAGCGATGACCTGGCCTTTGAGGACGCGGTCGCCCTGACGGACGATCGGCTTCTGGTTGATGCAGGTGTTCTGGTTGGACCGCTTGAACTTAATGAGCTGATAGATGTCCGAACCGACTTCGCGCGAGAGCTGGGTGGGATGGTGCTCGCCTTCGACGCGAACGATGATGCGCTCGGAGTCGACGGAATCCACGATGCCATTGCGCTTGGCGAGGATGACGGCGCCTGAGTCGCGGGCGGTGACGCCTTCCATGCCGGTGCCGACCAGAGGCGCCTCGGAAACGAGCAGAGGCACGGACTGGCGCTGCATGTTCGCGCCCATGAGAGCGCGGTTGGCGTCGTCGTGCTCGAGGAAGGGAACCAGCGACGCGGCGACCGAGACGAGCTGTTTCGGACTGACGTCGATGTAGTCGACTTCCTTGCGGTTGACGAGGACGAAGTTGCCCTGACGGCGGGCGTTGACCAGCTCTTCGACAATGTTGCCATTGGCGTCGAGCTCGACGTTCGCCTGGGCGATGGTGTGCTTGTCCTCTTCCCACGCGGAGAGGTAGAAGGAGTACGGGTCGTATTCGACGCCGCGCTGCTTATCCTTCTTCAGCTTCTCATTGAGCTTGATCGCCTCGGTCTTTTCGAGGTGATCGCCGACGCGCATGCCGCTTTCGCCAGCGTTGGTGATCTGGACGAAGTCGAGCATGCGGCTTTCGCGCACCTTGCGATACGGCGATTCGATAAAGCCGTACTCGTTGATGCGGGCGAAGCACGAGAGAGAGCTGATGAGGCCGATGTTCGGACCTTCCGGCGTTTCAATCGGGCAGATACGGCCGTAGTGGGTGGGGTGAACGTCGCGGACTTCGAATCCGGCGCGCTCGCGGGAGAGACCACCCGGCCCAAGTGCGGAGAGACGGCGCTTGTGCGTGATCTCCGAGAGGGGGTTGGTCTGATCCATGAACTGCGAGAGCTGGGAGGATCCGAAGAACTCGCGGATAGCGGCCATGACGGGCTTGGCGTTGATCAGGTCGTGCGGCATAGCCGTCGACATTTCCTGATAGACGCTCATTTTTTCCTTGATCGCGCGTTCCATACGGACGAGGCCGATGCGGAACTGGTTCTCCATCAATTCGCCGACGGCGCGCACACGGCGGTTGCCGAGGTGATCGATGTCGTCGACCATGCCGATGTTTCTGCGCAGGCGCAGCAGGTAACGGATGGTGGCGTAGAAATCGTCGGGCGTGAGGGTGCGGTGATCGAGCGAGGTGGCGTCCTGGTTCTCGTAGAGCTTGATGTTGAACTTGAGACGGCCGACGCGCGAGAAGTCGTACTTACGCGGATCGAAGAACATGCCTTCGAAGAGCGCAGTGGCGGTGTCGAGGGTCGGCGGATCGCCCGGGCGCAGCTTGCGGTAGATCTCGATGAGGGCTTCTTCCGGCTTGCGGACGGAGTCGCGGCGGAGGGTGTTAGTGATGACGTTGCCCACATCGTCGCGCTCGGGGAAGAAGACATCGAGGGAAGTGATGCCGGCTTCGACAAGTTTGTGCAGCTTGTCGGAGGTCAGCTCCTGGTTGGCTTCCATGAAGACTTCGCCGGTGGAGGTGTCGACCACGTCGGCAGCGGTGAAGGCGCCGTCGAGCTCAGCCTGCTCCACTTCAACCTCGGCGACCTTGGCGGCGCGGAGAGCCTTGAGGATGGAGGGGGTAACCTTGCGGCCGGAGTGCGCGATCTCATCGCCCTTGACGACGATGGCGTGCGCGGGCTTCGCACCGAGCAGGTGAGTGGTCTTGTCGGCGCTGGGATCGAGGGTCCAGAAGAGGCGGCCGTCTTTCACGTTGATTTTGTCAACGGTGTAGAAGGTGCGGAGGATCTCTTCGTCGGACTTGAGGCCGAGGGCGCGCAGGAAGATGGTGCCGAGGAATTTGCGCTTGCGATCGATGCGGACGTAGAGCGTGTTCTTCTGGTCGTACTCGAATTCGACCCACGAGCCGCGGTAGGGAATGATCTTGCCGAGGAAGTAGGTGCGGTTGTTGGCCGTCTCAAAGAAGACGCCGGGCGAGCGGTGGAGCTGGGAGACGATGACGCGCTCGGTGCCGTTGACGATGAACGTGCCGTTCTGCGTCATGAGCGGGATGTCGCCGAAGAAGACTTCCTGCTCCTTGATGTCGCGGATGGATTTCGCGCCGGTCTCAGGATCTTTGTCGTAGATGGTGAGGCGGACGGTGACTTTGAGCGGGGCGGAGTAGGTCATGCCGCGCTCTTCGCACTCTGCCTGATCGTATTTCAGTTGCAGGCCGACAGGGTCGCCGCACTTGTTGCAGAAGTCAGGGGTGTTCTTGTTGTAGGTGCCGCACTTCTGGCAGAGAACGTCGCCGGGGTGGAAGGGATCGGTGATGACCATGGCGCCGCAATGGACGCAGGTGGTACGCAGGTGATGGAGACCTTTGAGGTGACCGCACTTGCACTCCCAGTTGCCGATGGAGAAATCCACAAAGTCGAGTTGTGAGATATTTCGGAAATCGGTGATGGGAAAGACGGACGTAAAAACGGACTGCAGACCGGAGTCGTCGCGCTCGGACGGCAACTTGTCCATCTGGAGGAAACGCTCGTAAGAGCGACGCTGGACCTCAATGAGATTGGGAATGCGAATGGCTGTAGGAATCTTGGAAAAGTCGAGACGGCTGCGAAGGGCGCGGTTCTCGTTGGGCATGCGTAACTCCTCGGGACCTGGTAGCGCGAGGGAGAAAAGAGCAGCCGTCCAGGTCGTGCGGCGCTCCTGTTGGATTGGTACAACCACGCATGACTCGTTCCGCCTCGTACAGAACGGGACCTGCGCTTCGTTACGGTACGGCGGCACAAAAAAGGGTGTGCAGTGCCGTTTTTTTGTTGCGCGGAAGGAGGTAACAGGATTACGCTTCCGCTTTACCTGGGCGGTTTCGCGAGTGAAAATGGAATCGCGAAGGACGCCGGTTCGCCTGCCTGGTTTACCAACCGGGGCAGGGGATAAAATTCGGCGGAATTACGGAAGCGGAGGGATCTGGAAGAGCGGGGACAAGCACAAAACGCCCGCGGAGACAGCAAGTCTCGCGAGCGCCACAACCGAATTGTGCACTATACAGTGACAGAATGTCCGATTCCCGCTGCTGCCCAAACCCAGAATCCGCGCCGCCTGACTACTCGTTTGCATCGTAATAACAGGTCCGCCGCCTGGCCTGTAATTACGCCGGCAGAAATCTGCCGGAGAAGATGAATCTGTACCCCGGAAAATGAAGACGCAAAAAGTGACTAGCTTCTATGTGTCGCCGAAGCTGAGTTCACGTGTTTTTGCGTAGTCGGGATGACAGAGGAACGCCCCGGAACCGGCAAACAGAGATGCAGCCGAGCGGAACGCACAATCCCCATGATAGCGCGATCCGCTTTGGCATGCAAGTTGCTTGCCGGAGCCCGGAAAACTACTTGACTTCGACAGTTGCGACGCCGTCAAACTTCTTTTTGATGGCCTCAGCGTCTTCCTTGCTGATGTTCTCCTTCAACGGCTTAGGAGCACCGTCGACGAGGTCCTTGGCTTCCTTCAGGCCGAGCGAGGTGACCTCGCGTACGGCTTTGATGGTGTTGATCTTGTTCGCGCCGGCATCTTTGAGGATGACGGTGAACTCGGTCTGCTCGATGGCCGCCGGTGCTGCTGCGGCCGATCCGCCGCCAGCCACTGCGACCGGGGCAGCTGCCGCGGCCGAGACGCCGAGGCGCTCTTCGAGCTTCTTCACGAGGGCTGCCGCGTCCAGGAGGCTAAGCCCGACAATCTGATCTTCCAACTGCTGCAAATCCGCCATTGTGTTCTCCACTGAAACTTTGATTTTTACCCCGCCGGAAGGCTTTTGGCCTGCCGGTTGCCGCTTCGTCCGCCTCGCGGTTTCCGATGTGCCCCAGACTGGACACCCCTCGGGGAGGTTGAAAACGGCTATTAGCTTTTAGCTGTTAGCTGCCAGCCATTTGGCTACCAGCTAACGGAACCCTAACTTGCGGCTGCTTCGCCGCCCGAAAACTTGTTTTTCTCGACGCCCTGGTTGATGACGACGGCGAGATCGCGTCCGGTGGCGGCGATGACTGTAGCCAGCCGCTGGGCCGGGGAGTTGATGAGGAAGAGGAGCTTTGCAAAGATCTCTTCCTTGCCGGGCATGGTGGCGAGGGCTTTCACTTCCTCGACGTTGATGACCTTGCCGTCGACGATGCCGAGCTTGAAGGTGAACTCCGCGTTCTCGGTGACCCAGGTGGACAGGGCCTTGGCGAGGGCGACGGGGTCGCCGCTGGTGTAGGCGACGGACGAGACACCCTTGAGGCCCTGGAGAGCGGCTTCAATTTTGGTGCCCTGGGCAGCGCGGCCGGCCAGCTTGTTTTTGAGCACGCGGTAACGGCCGCCGGCTGCCCGGACGGTCTTGCGGAGCTCGAAATCCTGCGACACGGTAAGTTTGGAAAACGTGCCGATGATGGCGCTGGTCGAGCCCTCAAGCTCTTTCGCGAGCTGTCCGACCTTTTCCGCCTTTTTCTGTCTGCTGAGTGCCATAACGTTAGCCTTTAGCTGCTAGCTTCTAGCCGCTAGCCAAATCTTTGTGCTGGCCCGGAGGCCGCTGCTCTCGTTTCGCCCGCCAGCAGCTAGAGGCTGAAGGCTAAGAGCTTGTATCTTTACGCCTTGGCTGCCGACTCGGCGACTGCGCCGTCGAGGGAAATGCCAGGGCCCATCGTGGAGCTGATGGTGATGCCCTTGATGTACTTGCCCTTGGCGGCGGAAGGCTTGGCGCGCACGACGCTGGTGATGACGGTGATCGCGTTCTCGACCAGCTTCTCGGGCGGGAAAGAAATCTTCCCGACGGGAACGTGGACGAGGGCGGTCTTGTCGGTGCGGAACTCCACCTTACCGGCCTTGATCTCGCGGATGGCGGCGGTCACGTCGTTGGTTACAGTGCCGGTCTTCGGGTTCGGCATGAGGCCGCGGGGCCCGAGGACTTTGCCGAGACGGCCGACGGATTTCATCATGTCGGGCGTGGCGATCAGGGCATCAAAATCGGTCCAGCTTTCCTTCTGAATCTTCTCAACGAGCTCGTCGCCGCCCACGATGTCGGCGCCGGCTGCTTCGGCTTCGCGCTGCTTGTCGCCGGAGGTGATGACGGCCACTTTCTTGGTTTTGCCGAGGCCGTGGGGCAGAACGACGGTGCCGCGAACCATTTGGTCGGCATGGCGTGGGTCGACGCCCAGACGCAGGGTCAGGTCGACGGTCTCATCAAACTTGGCGTACTTAATTTTCTGCAGAAGCGGAACGGCTTCCTGCAGGGGGTAAGGGCGCTTTTCCACCTGGGCGCGCGCCTTCTCAATGCTCTTGCCTACTTTGGACATTTTCCCTCGTCTCCCACCGCGCGGCGGTGTGGCTGCCGGCCGTGGTGCATGTGACTGTTGCCCCAGCGAACAAGTTCGCCGGGAACCCCAACCTGCGTCTCCCTGGAGGGAGGGCGCACTTATTGATTATCCACAGAAATGGCGCGGATAGCAAGAAAATCGGCTCATTTTGGCAGGTCGAAACAGACGGTGTTGTGGGTGTAGTCGAAGGTGACGGAGCCGGTTTGCCAGAGGGGAACGCCGAGGGTGCCGTCGGCGACGCCCTTTTCGAGAATGCCGACGTTGTGGGTGAGAGCGATGGCGAGGTTGAGAAAGTGGTGGTTCCCGACGGTGAGGCCCGCGATGGACGCGCGCGTTCCCATGACTACGCCACCCGTGCCGGTGCCCAGCTGAGCGGGGTGGCCGGCGGCCAGCAGCGCTTGGCCATCGGCGGTTTCGAGAAACGCGCCGCCCAGCAGCAGAGCCGCGTGCCTGGTGCCGAGATCGACGATGAGATGGAGGGTTCGGGGAGCGCTGCCTGGAGTGGCCATGACGGTTGCGGAAACCAGCGGGGCTCCGCCGTAGATCGTGAAAGGGATGGGATCGGCGCAGGGTGGGGCTGCGTCGAGAAAGGTCAGCGTGCGGGCGGGGTAGTCAACGCGGAGGATGTTCTGGCGAAAGACGGGAAGGCCGAGCAGGAGGTGGACGGGGAATCCGGCGGAGGCGCTGAGGTGGCTGAGGTCGACGGCGATGGCGGGGGTGAAGGAGAGATGTTCGGGGCCGAAGTCGAGGTGGTCGAGGATGACGGGGTACATGGGCTCGGGCTTGCCGCCGCCGGGAACCATGCCGATGGACTGGCCGATGTCGAGATGGAGAGACTGGGCGAAGGCGTAGTCGATGCCGAGGCCGCCGGTTCCGCTGTCGAGGACGGCGTCGAGGGATTGGCCGTTGAGGGTGACGGGGACGCGGATGAGGTTGTCCTGAAGATGGAAGGGGATCGTGGTTTGCTGGGCGGCAACAGTGGAGACGCAGAGCACAAAGAGAAATGTGAGGAGCGAGTGTGGAAGCGCGCAGCATGATGGGATTCTATGGCGAAAGCTGATGCGGCCTCAGCGAGATTGCGGCATCCGAAGTGAGGTGAGTGAGGAGTGCTTCATAAGTATGATAAAGTATGTATCGAAGAGATGGGCCGGAGTTCGTTTATGGGGAATATTGAACGTCTAACGATCACGCTTCCTGCGGAGATGGCGGGACTGGTGAAGGGCGTGGTGAATGAAGGCGACTATGCTTCCACCAGCGAAGTGATCCGCGAGGCGCTGCGCGACTGGAAGATGAAGCGCGAGGTGCGGATGCATCGGCTGGCGGAGTTGAAGGCAGACCTTTCACGCGGCATGGCGGACGTTACCGAAGGCAGGCTGACAGAGTTCAATTCCCGGCAGATTATTGCGCTGGGGAGAAAATTATCCGCCGAGCGCGCAAAATCCGCATCACCGAAAAAGCAAAAGTAGATCTGGCTGGGATTTGGAGCTATGTCGCCGAAGAGGCATCCGAACTGATTGCGACGCGAATGCTCGGTCGCATTGAGGCGCGATTCAAACAGGTTGTGAAGTTGCCGGATTCCGGCGCTGACCGTTCGAATCTCGGAGACGGTTTGCGTGTGGTGTTCTGCGGGAAATTTGCAATCTATTACCTTCCGCGACCGGACGAGATCATCATTGTGCGGGCGCTGCATGGCTCGCGGGATATTGATTCAATCGAAGATGAGGGCGGGTTCGCGGTTTGACTCTCAGGTATGCCCGCTAGCTATTCCCAGAAGCGGTGCATCCTGAGGGAGAAGCCGTTGATGGGACCTTCGCCTTCGAGGGATTCGGGCTGAGGGCGGGTTTCGGGTTCTTGTCCGGGGCGGTAGATTGTTGCCAGTTTGCGCTGGGGATCGATGAGCCAGGCGAGTTGGGCGCCGTTGGCGATCCATTCAGACATTTTCGATTGCAGGTCGGCGAGTGAATCGCTGGGCGACCGCAACTCGATGAGGAATTCCGGGCAGAAGGGAATGAATTTCGCGCGCTGATCGCGGGTGAGGGTATTCCACTTTTCGGAGGAGAGCCAGGAAGCGTCAGGGGCGCGCACGGAGCCATCGGGAAGGGAAAAGCCGCCGTTCGAATTGAAGGCAATGCCACGGCCTGTGCGCTCGACCCAGAGATCGAGTTCGCGTGAGAGGTAGCCTTCGAGGTTGGAGGTGGTGCCCCCAGCAGGAGTCATCACGATCAATTCTCCGGCGGGATTGCGCTCGATGCGGAGCGAATCGTTTGCGGCGCAGAACTCAAGTAACTCATCGTCGCCAAGATGGCGCGAGGTGCGGAGAATGAGCGGGAAGGGCAGGGCGCGGAGGGAAATCTCAGAGCGGCTGATCGAGTCGCCCGCGGATTGAACCGCGGGCGGCATAGCCGGATTGGCGGACATGCCGCACCTCCTGCCTGCGATGTTACGCGACGACTTCGATGCCCATGGAGCGGGCGGTGCCTTTGATGCTTTTGACCGCGGCTTCTACGGAAGCGGCGTTGAGGTCGGGCATCTTCTGCTTCGCGATTTCGACGACCTGAGCTTCGGTGACCTTGCCGACCTTGTCCTTGTTGGGCGTACCGGAACCCTTGGCCAGGTTGGCGGCTTTTTTGAGGAGCACGGCGGCCGGCGGGGTTTTGGTGATGAAGCTGAAGGTGCGGTCGGTATAGACGGTGATGACGACGGGGATGATGAGTCCGGCCATCTCCTTGTTGGTGGTGCGAGCGTTGAACTGCTTGCAGAACTCCATGATGTTGACCTGAGCCTGGCCGAGGGCGGGGCCGACGGGCGGCGCCGGAGTGGCCTTGGCGGCTTCGATCTGGAGCTTTACCTGAGTTGCGACTTTCTTTGTTGGCGGCATTGCGTGAAACCCTTCCTTATTCAGCAGGGGCTAAAGCCCCGTCAAGATTCTTACTGCTTCGGCACGACTGAAGTTGTGCCCTGATACAAACTCTGCGTCGCCGGACTTTGGCCAGCGAACAAAATCGTTACGCGATTTTCTCCACCTTGCCGAAGTCGAGTTCGACCGGGGTGGAGCGGCCGAAGATGGTGACCATGACTTTCAGCGTTTCGCGATCTTCGTTCACGTCGTCGACGATGCCGTTGAAGTTGGCAAACGGGCCTTCGGTGATGCGGACGGATTCGCTCTTCTGGAACTTGACCTTGAGGCGCGGCTTCTCTTTCGACGTGTCGCTGCGGAAGAGGATGGAGCCGACTTCAGCGTCGGTGAGGGCGACGGGCTTGTCGCCGGTGCCGAGGAAGCCGGTAACGCGCGGGGTGTTCTTGATGACGTGCCAGAGGTCGTTATCGAGATCCATCTCGACGAGGACGTAGCCGGGGAGGAAGACACGCTCGACGGTGCGCTTTTTGCCGTTGACGATCTCGGTGACGGCTTCAGTGGGAATCATGACGCGGCCGATGCGGTTCTGGAGGCCAAAGGCCTGGACGCGGGTCTCAATGGACTCGCGGACCTTGCGCTCGAAGCCGGAGTAAGCGTGGATGATGTACCAGCGGAAGCGATCGTTCGCGGGTGGATCCAGCTGCGAGGGGGCGGCGCCTTCGGCGACGTCCGGGGTTGCGTTTTGTGTTTCTTCCGCCATGAAAGTGAATTCCTTTGGGACTGGGCGCTACTGCAACACGCCGAGCCAGTGGTACAGGTGCTGCTGCGCCGGGGTCAGGATGGCGTCGACGGCCCAGAAAAATGCGGCAAAGAAGAAGACGGCGACGATGACCACGGTGGTGGTGGACTGGACTTCTTTCCAGGTAGGAGTGACCACCTTGCGCATCTCGGAGCGAACATCTTTGAGGAAGTCGAGGCCGCGGGTGAAAACACTCAGGGCGCGGTTGGGAACGCCATCCTCGGGACTCATGATTGCTGCTTTGGCCATAGACTTTTTCTTTTCCGCGCTCTTCTCTGCGATGGGCATAACAGCCCTACTCCTGAGTGTAGGTTGATCTGGCAGGGGCGGAGGGATTCGAACCCCCAAGTTCGGTTTTGGAGACCGACAGTTTAACCGTTGAGCTTACGCCCCTAACTGCAGGGGTGTAGGGGGTACGGGTCAGGGTGTAGGACATCGGAGCCATTTCCGCTCCGGATGAGTCCAATTCACGCTAAGCCCAGGTCCCTAATCCCTGTGTTTACTTCGTTTCTTTGTGCGCGGTGTGCTTCCGGCAGCGATTACAAAACTTCGAGAACTCGAGACGGCCAGTGGTCGTCTTCTTATTCTTCGTCGTCGAGTAATTGCGCTCCTTACACTCGCCGCACTGCAATGTGACAATTTCACGCATCCTTTTATCCTACCTGATTTCTTCCCTCAGGGGCTAAAGCCCCTTCTTTTTGGGCCTTTACGGCACGACTGAAGTCATGCCCTGATACAAAACCTGATCCACCTAAGCCGCAGGGGCTAAAGCCCTCTATTTTTGGCTTACTTACGGCACGACTGAAGTCGTGCCCTGATACAAACCCTGATCGATTCGCAAACTGTGAAGCCGTACCCTGCTCATGATTCGGTATGCATGGGCACGGCCTGCGCCGTGCCCATGCAAAGCGTTACTGTTACTTGATAATTTCCGAGATCGTGCCTGCGCCCACCGTGCGTCCGCCTTCGCGGATGGCAAAACGCAGACCCTTTTCCATGGCGACCGGAGTGATCAGTTCCACTTCCAGTTCCACGTTGTCGCCCGGCATCACCATCTCCGTGCCCGCCGGCAAAGTCGCTACGCCCGTCACGTCGGTGGTGCGGAAGTAGAACTGCGGACGGTAGCCCTTGAAGAACGGCGTGTGACGGCCGCCTTCTTCTTTCGACAGCACGTACACGCTCGACTTGAACCGGGTGTGCGGCGTGATCGAGCCCGGCTTCGCCAGCACCATGCCGCGCTCCACGTCTTCCTTGGCAACGCCGCGCAGCAGAAGCCCCGCGTTGTCGCCCGCCAGACCTTCGTCCAGCTGCTTCTTGAACATTTCGACGCCGGTCACCACCGTCTTGCGTGTCTCGCGGAAGCCGACGATTTCAACTTCTTCGCCCACCTTCACCTTGCCGCGCTCGATGCGGCCCGTCACCACTGTGCCGCGTCCCGAGATCGAGAAGATGTCTTCGATCGGCATCAGGAACGGCTGGTCGATCGCGCGCGCCGGCAGCGGAACCTGCTTGTCGACTGCTTCCATCAACTCGTCGATCTTGGCTTCCCACTTCGCTTCGCCGTTCAGGGCGCCCAAAGCGGAGCCGCGAATGACCGCAACGTCGTCGCCGGGGAACTGGTACTTGGTCAGCAGCTCGCGCACTTCCATCTCGACCAGATCCGTGAGCTCTTCGTCTTCGACCGCGTCGCACTTGTTCAGGAACACCAGCACGTACGGCACGCCAACCTGGCGGGCCAGAAGCACGTGCTCCTTGGTCTGCGGCATGGGGCCGTCGGTGGCGGCGACGACGAGAATCGCGCCGTCCATCTGTGCCGCACCGGTGATCATGTTCTTGATGTAGTCCGCGTGGCCGGGGCAGTCGACGTGCGCGTAGTGCCGGTTCGCCGTCTCGTACTCGACGTGGGCAGTGGCAATCGTGATGCCGCGCTCCCGCTCTTCCGGGGCGTTGTCGATCGAGTCGAACGAACGAAACGTGTTCTTCGGATTGTGCTTCTGCAATACCTTCGTAATCGCCGCCGTCAGCGTCGTCTTCCCGTGATCGATGTGCCCAATTGTCCCCACGTTCACGTGCGGCTTGGACCGGTCAAACTTTTCCTTCGCCATAAAAGTCCTGATTCCCTTCCGTAGCTTGTGCTGCCAGTTTCACATCGGAGCGCCGGCTATCCGGCTCCAGCCCCCAAACTTGTTCCTTACTTGCCCTGATTCCGTCCGATGATCTCTTCTGAAATCATCCGCGGCGCCTCTTCATACCGCGCAAACTGCATCGTGTACGAAGCGCGCCCCTGCGTCGATGAGCGGATCTCGTTCACGTATCCGAACATCTCCTTCAGCGGAACCATGGCCTTAATCACCTGCGATCCGCCCACATGCTCCATGCCTTCAATCCGGCCGCGCCGTGAGTTGATGTCGCCGATAATCGTGCCCATGTGCTCTTCGGGAACGGTCACTTCCACCGCCATCACCGGCTCCAGAAGAACCGGACTGGCTTTCCGGGCCGCTTCCTTAAAGGCCAGCGATCCGGCAATCTTGAAGGCCATTTCGTTCGAGTCGACTTCGTGGTAGCTGCCGTCGTAGAGGAACGCCTTGTAGTCCACCACTTCGTAGCCGGCCAGAATGCCGCCCAGCGCCGCTTCGCGAACGCCCTGCTCGATCGGCTTGATGTATTCCTTCGGAACCACGCCGCCGCGAATCTCGTTGACGAACTCCACGCCCTT
>Ga0206851_1076_pt1 | contig 29761 bp, 19 predicted proteins | sample Alteio_BWOrgCont_13_FD_152904 | JGI IMG/M metagenome (GOLD analysis project Ga0206851, IMG submission 152904) | Enriched cells from forest soil in Barre Woods Harvard Forest LTER site, Petersham, Massachusetts, United States -... | ecosystem: Environmental > Terrestrial > Soil > Temperate forest >... | reverse complement strand
GCCTGGGAAAAACAACTTCCGCCACTCAGCCTGCAGGTGATCCTGGAGAATATCATCCACAATAACGCTGTAAGCAAGTCCGATCCGCTCGTGATTCAAATCAGCATGAAAAATAATAACCAGCTGTTGGTGGTTAATACGCTTCGGGAAAAAAATATTTCTTCCCAGTCAGCCGAAGATGACGGGTTTTACAACCTGGAAAAAAAATATCAGATCCTGAATGCTCCTCCGATTTTGATTCATGAGGGAAATGGTGAACGTTCCCTGCTCTTACCCTTGTTTGACAAAAAGGAGGATGCCGTATGAAAATAATAAAACCTTCCAGGATATATAGTCTTTGTTTCTGGACTTCCATGCCCCTCATCACTTTTGCCCTGATGTATATTTTGTATGATGAGCGTATCTGGACCGACTGGCGGGTATGGGCTGTTTCCTGGCCGGTTATTTATCTCATTGGATATCTTTCCTTTTTTATTCATGTACAGTACGATGCTGTTCTCAGGAAAAAACTTCCATCCCTCCGGCAAACAGGAAAGCGGATTCTATGGGATCTGGCAGTCAACCTTTTTGTCATGACACCCAGTGTGTTACTGATATTTTATGCATTTCAGTGGTTCCACATATTAAACTATAGATTGGAAGAGGGTGACTTAAAATACGGATACCTGGTGGGACTCGCCACCAACCTCATTTTTCAGACGCTTTGGGAGGTAATGTATATTATAGATAAGTATAAGGAAGCGGTTAAAGAAAAAGATCTTCTGGAACAATTGCAGCTCGAAGGTGAGTTTGATGGATTAAAACAGAAAGTAAATCCGCATTTTTTGTTTAACAGCTTCAATACGCTGTCATCATTAATATCGGAAGATAAAGACAGGGCAGAAGCCTTTCTGGATGAACTGAGCAAAGTATACCGATACCTGCTTAGGAACAATGAGGATGGTATGAGCAGCCTGAGTAATGAACTGAAGTTCATTCAAAGCTATTTTCAACTGCTGAAAACAAGACACGGGGATGCCGTAAACCTGCAGACAGAGGTCGATAAACAGTATAATACATATTTATTACCATCCCTGAGCCTGCAGATGCTCGTCGAAAATGCAGTGAAACACAATGCCCTTTCAAAAACAAAACCTTTATACATCGAAATATTTACGACGGTCGGAAATAAACTGGTCGTGAACAATAATCTCCAGCGTCGCACGGTGAAGGCACCCAGTAACCGGATCGGGCTGGAGAATATAAAAGCAAAGTATGAACTACTGAATCAGTCTGGTTTTCAGGTGATCGAGGATGAAAAAAACTTTACGGTGGTTCTGCCCTTAATCTGGAGTAACAGCATGGAGAAAATACTCTAAATTTTTATATATGAAAATACTCATTGTAGAAGACGAAGATCTGGCAGTAAAAAAACTCAGGAAAAATCTGATGTCAGTGGCTGAAAACGCAGAGGTCGTCGGGGTCACCGACAGTATCAAAGCAACCGTTGAGTGGCTGCACGAAAACCCGCATCCGGACCTGATTCTGATGGATATAGAACTGGCAGACGGACAAAGTTTCGAGATCTTCAATCTGACAGAAGTCAGGAGCCCGGTGATCTTCACGACTTCCTACGATGAATTCGCGCTGAAGGCGTTTAAAGTGAACAGTCTGGATTATTTACTAAAGCCTGTCCAGAAAGAAGAGCTGCAGGCGGCACTGAATAAGTATCAGAAACTGAAAGTGAGCTCGGATGGGAATGTAAACCTGGACAACCTCGTGAAAGAACTCCAGCAGAAATTGAAACCGAAAACCTTCCGGAAACGATTTCTCGTAAAGCACGCACAAAAACTGGCCTCTGTAGAGATCAGCGATATAGCCTATTTCTACAGCGACGGACGTCTGAATTTCTTTAAAACAAATGACAACAAGAAATATGTCGTCGACTACACGATGGATGAATTGGAGGATATGCTGGATCCGGAAATTTATTTCAGAATCAGCCGTTCCTTTTATGTTTCCATAGATAGTGTTGAAAAAATTGATGACTATTTTGGAAACCGGTTAATTCTGGGACTGACACCGGCGGTCGATAAGGAAGCGTTGGTGAGTCGTGAAAAAGTAACAGACTTTAAAAACTGGCTGGGCAAGTAGTCAGGCAACAGGAATGGTCAGCTCGATGGTCGATCTTTTATTTTGCAACTGGGATTGGATTACACCATTTACTTCCTTCAGTTTATCCGCCAGTTCCTGCCGCTGCAGCAGGTTATTCATGTGTTGAACATCCATTTGTGAAGTATTAAACTCAAGAGTATATACCAGCACCTGCCTTTGCACGCTGATGTAAATATTACAATCCGTCGCTCCCGTTCTGACGATATTGGTACTTCCGCTTTTAAATAACCAGAAAATATTTTTCCTGATCTTCATATTTAATTTAAGCGCCTCCACTTTCTTGTCGACAAGCAGATTAATTTTCACGCCATAAGTATTTCTGAGTGCATCCACATGCTCTGTGATACGCGCTATGGCTTTTGCCATGCTGTCATTTTCCGGTTTGATACTCCACAACATATCATCCAGGGCAACCATCATATTTTTGCTCTTGCTGTGTATTTGTTCTATGAACTCTTTTGATTTTTGTGGCTCTTTGCCGGCCTTCAGGTTAGCCATCTCACTCAGTATATTAATATTCCCCAAAGCGATATTTACTTCCTGGTGCAGGTTATCGGCGATGTCACTGCGCATTTTCTGGATGGCTTCTTTTCGCTGCATACGTTGTTTGTCAAGCCAGAATAAAAATCCGCCAATCAGCAGGATAAGTAATGAATAGAACCAGATGGTTTTCCAGAACGGAGCATCGACTATTATTTTTACTCCGGATGTTTTACCGGATTCGTTGCCTTCGGCATCCATGGCTTTGAGTAAAAATGAATAGGATCCCGGGGGCAGGTAATTGTACACTGCCTGATTGTTCTTATCAGCAATTTTCCAGTCTTTGTCCAGTCCGTCCAGTTTATATTTTATCAGGAAGGGACTTCCATACATCAGTGTTGAAAATTCAATTTCTACCGCGTTATCCTTATAACTCAGTTCTATCTCTTTTAGTCGCATGAGTGAATCGACCGACAAAGCCTGTCCCATCATCCTAAATTCGGTTATATGCAGATCGGGGTATGTGTGCATCGCCTTTATATGATTGGGATCAAATGATACAAAGTGATTCGTGGAACCGAATAACATTCGCCCATCTGGTAAAACATGGGAAGCGGACTGAACAAATTGTTCATTTTCCAAACCATCCAGCCGGTTGAAAATGATCGTTATTCCTTTTTGAATATTGATTCGGTAAAGTCCGTTGGTACTGGCCAGCCACACATATCCTTCCCGGTCTTTTTCGACAGAAGCAATAAAACCCGAGATAACTCCGGATCTGCCGATGGGCGAAATCCGGTTTGTAACCCGGTTGTATTTCACAATATGGGTGGCCGTTGTAATAATCAGGGTGCTGTCATCGTATTCCAATACGGAAGAAATGCCGGATTCAGGCAATTGAAATGGCGGCCTTTCACTTCCTGAAAAATGCATCCGCACTTTATCCGATGCAGGTTCCATTACAAAAAGACCTGTTTCAGGCGTGGCAATCCATATCTGGCCTTTTGAATCAATGGTAATCTTATTTATCTGTACTTCGGGTATCGCCGTTATGGGAACAGGTCCTTTGGAAAAATCTATTTTGCCATTACTTGCTGCCCATTTGTAGACGCCTTTATTATCTGTTCCAAGCCAGAGATTTCCGTCCCGGTCTTCTGCGATCTGCCGGATCGTATGATGATCCAGTTCTGGTGGATTATAATATTTGCTTGTCCGTTTTGTCTGATCAATGGCATAGATACCCGGTTGCGAAGAAATCCAAAGGGTATTACTGTCTTTCGACGCATACATGCTCCACACATTGGGGCCTGACAGATTATCAATTCCTTTTATATTCGTAGGGATCAAATTAAAGTCTGAGTCATACTGATATAATCCGTCCATCCAGCTACCTGCCAGGATGGTTCCCCATTTGGTGCCGGTAAACGACATCAGTCTTCCCTGACCTTTTTTATCCGATAAACGGTTCTGATGACTGATATTAATAAAAAATTCTTCTGTACGGTTGAAGCGGTATAATCCGTTATTATCAGTTGTAACCCACACATTATGTTCCCGATCCTCGAATAGACAATGTATCACTTCATAGGTGATGCTGTTCTCTCCCTGATATCCGTTGGATACGAATTGAAATTGTTTATTCGCTTCCAGAAATTTGGCAAATACCAGCGTACCATACACCCAGACGTTTCCATCCTCCTGCTGAATAAATCCTTCTATTTTATGAAATGGCTTTAAATAGGAAGGGAATTCAGCTTTTTCTATAACCGGTTTCTCTTTGGTTAAATCATAACATTGTATATATGAGGAAACGTTTGAGGTAAAACTCCATAACCGGTTCCGGTGGTCGAAGTATAAATGATAATAGGTGTTTCCGTCGCCATATTCATCGATTAGCGATTCCTTTCCGGTATTCTGGCCTGGATAACTCAGCATATCATTAGATCCGTCATAAACAGCAAGGCCGCCATGTTCGACGCTGATCCAGTATTTATGCGTACCGGGTTGCTGTATAAAGTCTGTAATATTCCAGTTCTGTTTTTGTTTAAAAAAATTATGGGTGTATGAAAACGCTTTCGATTTTTCGTCCCAGGTTATTACCTCGCTGCCACCCATGAGGTAAAAAACATTTCCAAATTCATCGGCAATCAGATGTTTTACAAATGTATCAGGCGAAACGGGTTTCTTAAACCGGGTGGGTACTTCCCGGAATGTAAAATTTCGCGTGTCAAATAATCCAACCCGGCCGTCCGCCATCAAAAGCCACAAATTCTTTTTTTTGTCTACCATTAATTGCCAGACCGGATTGGATGGTATCGACGTGGAATCGTTTTCTTTATGCTGGAATGTTTTATACCGGATGCCATCAAATCTTTGCAGTCCGTCTGTTGTACCCAGCCACAAATATCCGTCGCTATCCTGCACAACACTGTTCACCTGGTTGGATATGAGCCCCGAGGCGGTGGTGTAGTGCGAGAAAAGAAACTGCAAAGGCTGTTGTGCCTTTGCAGCGAGAACAAATATGCAGTGAAGCAGAACAAAAAATCTTCTTACCAACAGGCGCTGTTTTAAGATCACCAAATTTAATGACTATGACGGAAAGCGCCATTCTAAGCCACCATTTCTTCATGGGAGTGCAACGCAGCGAACTGCGCTTCAAACAAATCCTTCTTCTTATGCAACCATTTTTCGAAACTTTGCATTTCAGTATTCAGTCCATAACTTTCGATCAGATCGATCTGCCTGTTTGGAATATAAAGACGCTGCACTTCAAACATATTGGCCAGTTCTTCTGCACCGGGAAAGCCCAGTTCGGCATATACGGCTCTCGGAATATATTTGTATTGAATATTTTGATTCAAAACTTTACTCATTAACCTCGCATATTCAGCGCAGGTTTCATCAGCACCCACTACGCCAACCGTTCTGCCAATATAAGCTGCCGGGTGATGGAAGATAGATCTGACAATACCGCCGGTATCCTCCACGCTGGCCATAGCCAGTTTGGTATCCCCCTGGGGGAATCCAAAAAACAAACTGCCGTCGGATGTTCTCTGAGGCGGAAAAAAACTAAAAAAGTTTTCATAGTAAAAAGCAGTATGCAGAAATGTGGCAGGTATATCAAGACTTTTACAGTATTTCTGCAATTGCGCTTTTAGATCACAATGCGGAGTCGGGTATTTCCCATCACTTAACTGACTATAATCAGGAAGCGTATGAAATACAAAGTGCTCAATTTCGGCGAGCTTTACAGCATCAATCAGATTTTTACCCTGCTGATATTCTTTCTCAAAATGCTCCCAGTAATTAGTGATTCCAAACACACCATAACAACCTCGCATGGCGCGTAACAAACTGGCAGTATCATCTAAATCGCCCTGTACTACGTCTGCACCGGCGGCTTTCAGTTCCATCGCCTTGGGGGATGAAATGTTACGGGTAATGGTTCGTACGGAAAAGTGATCATCAGCCAGAAGAGCCCTGGCAACACTTCCTCCCTGGGCACCCGTTGCGCCCGTTACCAAAATCAGTTTCTTTTTCATTGTGTTTTTTTATTTTTATTTTAAATCGGCCAGTTGTCTGGGAGCCGGTACCACATTTGCTACCGGTTTCACTGTTTTCAGATAGGCGAAAATCGATTTTAGATCTTCGTCAGTCATGTTTTTAAAATCAAACCACGGCATAGGCGGTAATAAAGGGCGGCTGTTTTCTAGTCCTTTATATTTTCCCTCTCTGAGTGCGCGGATGAAATTTTCTTCCGTCCAGTTCCCAATACCTGTTTCATCACTGGTTAAATTTCCGGCAAACGACATACCCCAGGGACCGACAGCCGATGTCAGATCAGGTCCAAAGAGAGCCCATCCCTGTTTCACCACCTGGCTATCTGCCTTTTGAATCGGACGGGAAGATGGATAACCCGATAATCTGAGTTCTGGAATGATTTCAGGACCCATGGGTCCCATTTTTTTAGGAGAATGACAGTCTTCGCAGCCAATGATGCTGACAAGATATTCTCCCCGTTTTACTTTTTCGGCACTATCCATCACGATCTGCTTTTTTTCGCTGACCGCTGAATGATTGTGGCAGGAGATGAGAACGGTTCCGGTTGCGAATATGAGGAATCCGGCCGTGATAAATAATTTGTGCATGTTGCCTGAGTTTATTTTTATTTTTTGATATGCATGGCGCACATCATTTTATTTTCAGGCAAGATATTTCTGACTGATGCCGGAATCAATGCAGGAATGAATGAACTGTAGAATAATGGGATGAATTGTTAAATCGCCAGTTTTTTTCGGAATATCCATTTGTCCAGGCTGAATTTTCCCGGTCCTTCCGTGATCAGTATCAGGGCAAACAGAAAATACGAAACGGTAAATCCGCCATCTATATTCCAATCCTGGCCCAGGTTGGCAGTGAGTGTTGCTCACCTGCCAAAAAGTTAAAGGATGCTCATCCGTTGAAACAATCAGTTTATCCATGATTTAGACAGACCTGGTATACCCTGAAACCGCGGGCTCAACTTTTGTATACAAGTTTTGAGGTTTGGTCGCTTTTATTCCCGTAAATCATATGCCGGGGCCTATTTTTAACCGGATCGCTTCACAACACTTTAAAAAAACTTCATGAATTCAGATTACTTCCACCGCTTCCGTATTTTCCTGCTCGTAAGCCTGGCTGTATTAACTGCCGGTATGTTTAGCATTTCCTGCAATCAGAAAACGGCTGAGACAGCTGTGACCACTACAGATACTGTAAAACCGGATGATAATCGTTTCACGCCGGTAAAATTAACCGGTGAGGGCGATCTGGATGAACCGATGAATTTTGAAGTGCTAAAGGACGGCAGGGTGTATATCAACGAGCGGAAGGGTGTACTGAAAGTGTATAATCCCATTGATAAAACGGTCAGTGTAATGGGTACCATTCCCGTCAACACCAAATACACCAGCAAGGACGGAAAAGTAACAGAAGCCGAAGAAGGATTTATCGGGTTTACCATTGATCCGAAATTTGATGAAAACCACTTCGCTTATTTATATTATGCCCACCCCACCATTTCAAAACACGTTCTTGCCCGGTGGGAAATAAAGGATGATAAACTGGTGGCAGGATCTGAAAAAATCGTCCTGGAAATTCCTACCCAGCGTGAAGTATGTTGTCATACCGGTGGTGGTATGACCTGGGATGAATCGGGCAATCTTTACCTGGCCGTCGGAAATAATACCGGAAACGTAGCAGATAAATCGCAAACAGATGAACGTCCCGATCGTACCAGCTGGGATGACCAGCGCGGATCTGCCAATTCGAATGACCTCCGGGGGAAAATTCTCAGGATTCATCCGAACGCAGATGGAACATATAGCATTCCGGACGGAAACCTCTTTCCCAAAGGAACACCCAAAACAAGGCCCGAAATATATATCATGGGCGACCGCAATCCCTGGCGTCCTTCCATCGATACAAAAACCGGATGGTTATACTGGGGGGAAGTGGGACCTGATGCAAACGACGATTCAAGAACAACCAGGATGGGAATGGATGAATTTAATCAGGCCAGGGGACCCGGTTATTTTGGATGGCCCTACTTCATCGGAGAAAATGTTGCCTATCCGATGTATAATTATTTGAATGATTCTGTATCACCCGGCAAGGACCCGGCAAAACCAACCAACTACTCCGTCAATAATACAGGGATCAACGAATTGCCACCGGCACAACCGGCATTTATTTCTTATCCTTACCGGAATTCTGAAAAATATCCACTGGTCGGTTCCGGAGCGCGATGCGCCGTAGGCGGACCAATTTATCATCAGTCCAATTTCAAAAATTCAAAACGCCCGTATCCTGCATATTATGAAGGAAAATGGCTGGCGGCAGATCTGTCACGTGGCTGGATCATGTCCATCAGTATGAAGGAAAACGGTGATTATAAATCCATGGAACGTTTTCTTCCATCTTATCAGCCGATAGAACCCATCGACATCAAATTCGGACCAAACGGCGATTTGTATGTATTGGAATACGGCAGTAACTGGTTCAGGAAAAGCGATAATTCGAAACTTGTACGGATTGAATATAACCCGGGCGCCCGCACACCGCTCGTGCACGCATCGGCTAATGTAAAAGGTGGCGCTGTTCCTTTACAGGTAAAGCTTTCTTCGGCTGGCAGTAAAGATTATGATGGAGATTCACTAAAATATGAATGGAACATTTCGGTCGACAGTGGAAAAACAATTAAAACGTATAATGAACCGGATCCATCTGTTAACCTGGATCAGCCCGGATCTTATACTGCTCAGTTAACTGTAACAAGCAAGACAGGTTTGAAAAACAGTCAGGCTATAAAAATTATTGCCGGGAACGATCCGCCTCTTGTGAATGTAGACATCTCCGGAAATAAAACTTTCTTTTTCCCGGGTAAGCCATTTGCCTATGATATCAAAGTGACTGATAAGGAAGACGGAAAGGTAGATCCCCGTCAGGTGGCTGTGAGTATCGATTATACTTCAGAAGGATTTGATCTGGCAGAACTGATGCAGGAACAGCGGAGTGTAGATGCATCCACCCGGTTTGCAGTGGCCAGGGCCATGATCAACAATATCGATTGTAATAATTGTCATCACCTGGATACCAAATCAGTCGGACCTGAATTCGTGGAGATTGCCGAAAGATATAAATCTAAATATGCCTGGGCGATGGATTCTCTTCCGAAGAAAATCAGGTCAGGTGGATCCGGTGCATGGGGAACAGTGAATATGCCGGCACATCCTTCTATCTCTCTGAACGATGCAAGAACCATTGTAAACTATATTCTCAGTTCTGAACAGAAAACGATCAGCACGCTTCCTCTGAAAGGCACGTATACACCAAAAATTCCGGAAGGAGATAATGGAAAAGGCAGGCTGATAGTCCGGGCTGCATATACCGATAAAAGTGCGAAGGGTTCTGAGGCAATTACAACTGAAGAAGTAAAAACGCTGCGAAGTTCTGAATTAAGTCCGGGTACCGCTGATACCATGCACCGCGCAGAAGTAAATCTGCAGACCATGTTTGCTGTGTCACTCAATATCATACCCAAGGCAAACGGATATATCGGGTTTAAGCAAATAGACCTGACGGGCATTCCACAACTGGAGATCAGTGCCATGGCATTAAAAATGATGGGATATCTGGGAGGAACCATAGAAGTCAGACTCGATAGTCCCGATGGCGAACTACTGGGTCAGGTAACCATTGAATCTAAAAATCCAAATTTCGGAGGCAGTGCCGCCAATGCGGCTCAGAATTCCGGAGGTGCAAAAACTAAACAATCAGCGACAGCGCCGGTAGTAGCAAAAAAACCGTCAACCGTCAACCGTCAACCGTCAACCGTTAACCGTCAACCGTCAACCGTTAACCGTCAACCGTCAACCATAAAAAGTAAACCGTCAACCGCAATCGGCAATCCTTTCGCGATACCGGGAATAAAAACAGATATCAAACCGGTTAGTGGTTTACATGATCTGTATTTCGTTTTTAAAAATGACAATGTAAAAGGTGATCAGCCGTTAATGTCCGTTTCAAATATCAAATTCAATAATGTAAAACAACCCTGATTTTTTCAATTCATAGAAACAGATCAGCCATCATATTTAATAATCGTTTAAAAATTACAGTATGCATAACAGAAGAAATTTTATCAGGAACTCCGGTCTCATGGCTATGGGTGGATTATTGTTATCGCGTCAGGGATATGCTTCATTATTCGAAAAATATGCAATGCACCCGGTGGGATTGCAGCTCTATACCCTAGGTGGTACCATCGATGATGATGTGCCGGGTACCCTGAAAAAAGTAGCAGACATTGGATACAAAGATGTGGAATCGGCATTTAGTATAAAGGGTGGCTATTATGGTATGACATCAAAGGAATTTGCGAAATTAACGAAGGACATGGGGCTATCATGGGTTTCCCATCATACGATCGGAACACCTTTTAAAATACCTCCCGGCGGATTTAAAATGCCGGCCGGTATGGATACAACGAGGCTTCATCAAATGAGAAATATGCCTCCGATGAAAAATCTGAGAGATGATTATCAGCAGGTCATTGATGAAGTAGCTGAAGGAGGAGTAAAATACCTGGTATGTGCAACCATTCCGCTCACTACTACCGAAGAAATCAATCAGGCTGTGGAAATATTGAGCAAGTCAGGAGAAGCTGCAAAGAAAGCCGGTATCACATTGTGTTACCACAATCATATGCATGAGTTTGAAAAAGTAGATGGAAAAATTCCTTACGACAGTTTACTGCAAATCAGTCCCGACATTTTAAAAATGGAACTGGACCTTGGTTGGGCATCAGCGGCTGGCATGGATCCGGTGGAGATGTTTAAGAAAAATCCGGGACGTTATCCGCTGTGGCACGTAAAGGATATTGTAATGGCTCAGAAACTGCCCACCGAAATCGGAAACGGAGGTGTTGATTTCAAAAGAATCTTTGCCGCGTCAAAGGAAGCGGGGATGCAGTATTTCTTTGTAGAACAGGATGGCGCCACGCATCCGATCGAGAGTATTACGACGAGCTATAATTATCTGACAACAAAACTGATGGTGTAGTTCAACACTGCATTTCACCGTTCGACCCATATTCTTAAGCAGGTAATCTTATTTATTTTAATTTGGTTATTGAGCCGGAGGCTGGAGGCGTGAGGCTAAGTTTTATGCGTATTGCATGAAGCCGTTTTGCCTCCTGCTTCCTGCCTCCCGCCTCCGGCATAAAAAAACCACCTTGCTCAGGAACTATTTCAAAATGGCATTCCGGAACATGATGAGGGATAAAACTTCCTCCCTGATATGTATTACCGGACTGGCAGTTGGCATGACGTGCTGCATGCTGATACTGATCCATATAAAAGACGAACTCTCCTTTAATAAATTCAATACCGGTCTGGCCCATATTTACCGGATCAACTGGATTTCGAAAGACAGCAGAGGCAGCAGCACCGGTTCATCTACGCCGATTCCTTTTTCCAATGGAATAAAACAAACCTTTCCTGGCATAGAAAGAGTTGCCAAATTATATCAGCGCAGCGGGGAAATGCAATCGGTACAGCAGGATTCTTCCGCAGTAAAAAGATTTCAGGAGCAGGGCGCTGTTTTTACCGATGCCGATATTTTCGACATTTTTACCATTCCCTTTATTGCCGGTAATAAACAATCATCACTAGAAGCACCCAACTCGATTGTGATTACGGATGAAATGTCAAGGAAGTATTTCGGCACTGAAAATACCCTGGGAAAATCGTTATTATTCGAAAATAAGATCCCACTGAAGATCACGGGCGTTGTAAAGAAAATGCCTTCCAATTCAGATATCAAATTCGATTTCCTGATTTCTTTTGAAACGCTGTACCAGGTGGAAGCGCCTAATTTTGCAGATTTTATAAAGAACGACTGGACGTTTACACCCTGCGATACCTGGATACGCATCAGCCCGGATCAGCGATCCTCGTCGGTTCAAAATGCACTCAACAGGCATTTACAGGTAAATGGGAAGGAACGGAATCATCAAATGAACAGTGTGGTTTTACAACCGCTGAATGATATTCATTTGCATGCTTCCAACGTGGAAGGCAATGCAAGCAGCAGCGATATTTCCTATATATACATATTTGCGGGGATTGCTTTGTTGATTTTGCTGATAGCCAATGTCAACTTCATAAATCTGTCAATCGCCCGTTCCATGACCAAAGTAAAGGAAGTGGGTGTTCGAAAAGTACTGGGCGCCGGAAAATGGCAGCTGGTGCTTCAGTTCCTTTGTGACGGGTTATTAACCAGCATGATTGCCTTTGTGCTGGCCATTTTATTAACTGAATCCGCATTACCGGTTCTGAATCAGCTGACCAATAAAGAATTCAGATGGGATTCCTGGATCAGTCTGCCCGTGTTGACCGGTCTGGTGATCGGGTTTTTAATGGTCGGATTACTCGCAGGATTATATCCTTCGCTATTTATAACCAGATTCAGGGTAACACAGGCGTTGAAAGGGAAATCCGGTGATGTGAGGACGAAGAACTGGGTACGGCAGGGACTGCTGTTGGGTCAGTTTACCATTTCCATCATTCTGATCGTCGGGGCCATCGTCATTTTCATGCAAATGCAGTATTTGAGAAATAAACCATTGGGATTCCAAAAACACCAGATGCTGGTAGTGCCCATATTCGGTACCGGCGCATTTAGTTACGGTTCGGTGATTGATGGACCTATGCGTCAGCGGATGAATTCATTCGCAGCTGAACTGGCAAAATTCTCAAAAATAAAATCAGTCACCGCTTCTTCTGAAATGCCCGGACAGGGATTTCTGAGAGGAATTATTGTGCCGGAAGGAACCAGTGACAAGGATAATATTTTTGCACCCTGGATATCGGTGGATTATAATTTTATACAAACCCTGGGTATGAAGATCGTGGCGGGCAGGGATTTCTCAAAGGCGAGAGGTACGGATAATCAGAATGCTTTTATCATCAATGAATCGGCTGTTCTGTCTTTTGGATGGAAAACACCGGAGGCAGCCATCGGAAAATCATTTATCCGCGGTCAGATATCGGACGGCAAAAAGGGTCAGATCATTGGTGTTGTAAAGGATTTTGATTTCAATTCCCTGAACAATCCGATGGAGCCGCTGGTGATGGATGTAAATGTGCCGAGGTTCACTGAATTTGCGATCAGCATCCAGGCTGATCACATAAACGAAACCATCGCTTATATAAATAAGACTTGGGATAAAATGTTTCCCGAACGTGTTTTTGAATATAGTTTCCTGGATAAAAATATCGATGCCCTGTATAAGGACAAGGAGAATTTCAGCCGCATGATTGAATATTTCGCCGTGGTGGCCATCCTGCTTTCCTGCTCCGGGCTTTTTAGTCTTTCCCTTTTTATGGCGCTTAAGCGTGCCCGTGAGATCGGCATCAGAAAGGTACTGGGCGCCAATATTTCCAGAATTATTCTGCTGCTGACTGGTGGATTTATAAAAACGGTACTGCTGGCATCACTGATTGCATCACCCATTGCATGGTGGCTCATGCATGAATGGCTGAATGGATTTGCCTATCATGTAAAAGTTGAATGGTGGGTTTTTATAGTTGCCTGTTTAATATCTGTAATCATTTCTTTTGTCACGATCGGGTATCAGTCTTTAAAAGCCGCATTGACGAACCCGGTCATCAGCTTAAAAAGCGAATAGGCCGTCATCGGTCAACGGTCATCGGTCAACGGTCATCGGTCAACGGTCATCGGTCAACCGTCAACCGTCAACCGTCAACCGTCAACCGTCACCCGTCAACCGTCAACCCGATAATCGTCGCCCGCTCCGTTTTGTCCTTGAAATGAATAAATGCTTCCGCTGCCTTTACACCACATTCCAGTCCCCGGAATTCCTCCAGCGGTTTGAAATAATTCTTATAGGTTCCATCCGGGTCCTGTGAAAGATGCGAATACATGGCCTGCATTTTCTGTTCGCGTACAGCGGTTATATCTACATAATCGGTGGGAGTAAATGCCATGGTTTCGCTGCCGGTATTCACCTCATAAAAATATAACTGGAAAAGCCGGGATGACCTGATCCAGGCGGTAAGTCCAAGCATACCCGCTACCTGGTGATCCGGATGAGAATCCATGGGCCACTGGGTAAAGAGCAGGTCCGGATTTTCTGATAAGATCAGCCGGCCAATTTCGTCATTCTTTTCCCTGCTCAATATGGTATTTCCATCTATCTGTCCGACATAGACGGCCTTCGCATGTAAAATATTACATGCTTTCTCTGCCTCTTTGGTTCTGATTCCGGCTGATTCTGCATATGATTTGGAAGGATCTCCTGCCTCTCCGCGTGTGAGATATAAAAAAGTGACGTTATGACCGGCATTTGCATATCTGGCCATGGTACCACCGCATCCGAATTCAGGATCACCGGGATGGGCGCCGATACAAACGACATTTAGTTTCTTCGCAACCTTGTCTTTTGTTAGGTTGACTGTGTCATTGGAGAGTAAAAACGGGGATATTGCCATTCCACCCAGTCCCATGGATGTTTTTCGTATAAAATGCCGCCTCCCGGATGCTTTTTTCAATATTGTTGTCTTTAAGATGGATTTTAGCCTGTTATCCTGCAATTTATGCCTTCTGAGACACTGATACACTGGTTTTACGCTTTACGCTTTGAGCTTTACGCTTTGAGCTTATAAGGGCCTTCGCCTTAACCCTATATTTGCCTTACGCTTTACGCTTTAAGCTTTGGGCTTAGAATGCAACGCTTTATCATATTTAAATGTCAGAGTAAGAGCAGATGGATCAAAATAAGTTGCTAACCGATTGCCTGAGAGGAAAGGCCTCCGCACAGCGCGAGCTCTATACTTATTTTGCTCATTCAATGCTGGGCCTTTGTTATCGTTATACCAAGTCCATGTCCGACGCAGAGGATGTATTACAGGAGGGTTTTATAAAAGTATTTAAAAACCTGCACCAGTTTAATGGAACCGGAGAGTTGGGCGCATGGGTGAGAAGGATCATGGTCAATACGGCCATCAATTATTTAAAAAGCGAAAGTCGCTATCAATACGATCTGTCTTTTACAGAAAAAAACCTGCACCCGGTTTCGGATGAAAATCCGGAACTGATTTTGAATGCAAAGGAGCTGGCCGATCTGATCCGGCAGCTGCCTGCAGGTTATCAAACCATTTTTAATATGCACGCTGTGGAAGGCTACACGCATGTGGAGATCGGGAAAATTCTGGGTATCCATGAGGGAACTTCCAAGAGCCAGTATGCGCGGGCAAGGGCTTTGCTGATCACCTGGATTACCAAAAATTCTTTAGACAATAAAACGGACATGTATGCGAGAAGATGAATTTGAAAAACAGGTTCGTAAAAAAATGGATCAGCTGGGATTTACTCCCTCTGAATCCGTTTGGACCGGGGTGGACAGGGAAATCAATCAGGAAAAAAAACGACGGGTGCCTTTATTCTGGCTGTTTTTTGTTTCCGGTTTATTATTGGCGGGAAGTACTTATTATTTTATCACGAATAAAAATACCGAGGCACTTATACCTAATAAAAATTCCGAAAATGCATTAGCAAAAATTCAGAATAAGGAAGCCAGCAGTAAAAAACAGATCGAACAATTGTCAGCTGTCAACCGTCAACCATCTACCGTCAACCGTCAACCGCAAACCGCCAACCGTCAACCGTCAACCGTCAACCGTCAACCTATAACCGTCAACCGTCAACCGCAAACCGCCAACCGTCAACCGTCAACCTATAACCGTCAACCTATAACCGTCAACCGTCAACCGTCAACCGTCAACCGTCAACCGTCAACCACCAACCGCCAACCACAACAGGTAAAAAACACCGCGCATACCAGACAAATAGCAGCTTCGAAAGAAACAAATGATGCAGTACAAGCAGCTGCGGCTGCCGGAGCAGGCGATATTGTAGTAAATAATTACAATAGTCAGTTGGCAAAAACAGAACCTGAAAAAGAGAATAAAAAACTTAGTGATTCAGGCGCGGGCAAATTAATTACCGTAACTACACAAAATAAAATAAAGAAAGATTCTGTTGCCAATACAACAACCACCAAAACAAAAGAACAAAAAAAGAAATCTTCCGAATGGAAAATTGGCTATACAGCAGGTTTGGGCAGTTCAAATCTGAATCAGAATCTCTTTAATTCGGTAAAGACATTATCGCCGGTAAGTTTATCTGTGAACACGCCGGCAACGGCAAACTATGGCGGAAATCTAAATTCTTCCTCCTCGGAGATAAGCCCGGGATTTTCTTTTGATGCCGGCGTATTTGTAAATAAAAATATAGCAAAACGTATTTCGTTCTCGGCCGGTATGAATTATCATTATTATTCCACTATGATCCGGACCGGTATGAAAATAAACACGGCATTGGGAACATATAACAGTATGGGCCAGCCGATATCGGCAACCAGTTATTACGAAAATGGTCAAAGCCAGACTTTCACCAATCAGTATCATTTTATCGAACTACCCCTGTCGGTCAATTTTAAAATCATCAAAAGCAAAAAAATACCTTTCATTTGGGAACTGGGAGTTACGCCGGGTTATATTGTAAGCAGCAATGCCCTGTATTATGATCCGAATACAAACGTATATTTCAGTAATTACCTGCAACCAAATAAAGTGCAGGTAAACGGAACCACTGCGTTGATGATGGGTCTCCCGCTTTATAAAGGTGAACTGCAGGTTGGGCCACAATTACAATATGGATTCACCGGTTTTGTAAACACCAACGATGGAAATCCGGGACATCTTTTCTATATCGGACTGAAAATTTCTTTTATACCCGGGAAAAAATAATTCCCGTGCAACGTTCTGTTTTGTATTTCAGTCAACGGCAAAACCCCTTGTATGAAACAGAACGCCTGGCCGACCAGTTACATTCGCTATGCGCTCTTTCTGACATTCGTGTTCACCGGATGTATGAAAGACAAAATAACCAAAACATATTCGATCAGCACACCCATCTTCGAAGTGCTTACAAAATTCAGGGAAACGATAAAAAGCCAGCCGGCGATGGATATCGGTGTTGCCGGAAAAATTACTGTGGCAGGAAATTATATTTATTTATCCGAACCCTTAAAAGGTATCCATGTCATCGACAATAGTAATCCGTCCAGTCCAAAGAATGTTTCATTTATAAATATACCCGGTAATGAAGATATGGCCATCAGCGGTAAATCATTGTATGCAGATGCTTATGGCGATCTGGTAACCTTTGATATCAGTAATCCGCTGGATGTAGTGGCAAAAAATTTTGCCGCGAATGTTTTTCCTGACCATTCGATTTATTCTAATGGTCCCGGTTACATTGGAGGAATCAGTTTTAATCCGGACTCAGTAAATGTCATAATAGGATATACAACGAGGGATACAACCGTTGACTATGATCCGGTAAATAATTATCCGTTCTACACAGGTTGTCCAACATGTTCTTTTGCCGCTTCTCCTTCATCTTCGATGGCACCTGTTGCAACGGTACCCAATAAAACAGCCACCAACGGATCAACAGCGCGTTTCAGCATCATAAATAATTTCCTTTATACGGTTGGGTCATATTCAATGACAACTTTTAATATCAGTGATCCCCTGGTACCTGCATTTGCCAGTACAGTGCAAATAGTGGGTCCGGTTGAGACGATATATCCTTTAAAGAACCGATTATTCGTGGGTACCAATAACGGTATGTATATGTTTGATGTTCAGTCTTCGCCGTCAACACCGTCGCTGATCGGTCAGTTTACGCATATAGTTGCCTGTGATCCCGTCATAGCGGATGAAAATTATGCGTACGTGACGCTGAATGATTCAAGCTTTTGTCGCGGAGCAGTTAATGAGTTAAAAATTATTGATATCAAAGACGTAGCCAATCCGGTTGATGTCATGACGTACAATCTGACACATCCGATAGGACTTTCCAAAGATGGTAACCACTTATTTATTTGTGACGGTAAAGACGGATTGAAAATATACAATGCGGCTAACGTGAATGGCCTGCAACTCATAAAGCAATTAAAAGATGCCTTTGACTATGATGTGATCGCGCAAAACGGAATCGCTGTCGTGGTTGCTTCGAATGGCATATACCAATATGATTATTCAGATTTGACAAATATTCATCTGATCAGCAAATTATAATCCCAACATGTTACACATGAAACGCATACTATTTTTTCTTTTCTGTGTATGCATATCCGGCCGGATTTCGGCCCAGCAGAAACCGGCTGCCTCTCCGTGGAAATTCCATTCAGTCAATAATGTGGGATTGCTGGAAGGTCAGATTGGATCTGCCTTTCAATTGCAGTCGGCCAACGGGATGCAATACAGATCCTGGTTTATGGGTATAGGATTGGGACTTGATTTTTACCGGTACAGAACAATACCATTGTTTATTGATTTAAGAAAAGAATTTGGAAGTGGCCCAAATAAATTCTTTGCATATGCCGATGGGGGCGTCAATTTTGCCTGGCTTACAGACAATCAAAAACCGCTTTACTTAACCGATGATCATTTCAGTGCGGGCTTCTATACGGATCTGGGACTGGGTTATAAAATCGCCGCAGGAAGAACGAATCATTTACTGTTGAGCCTCGGTTATTCGCTGAAGAAATTAAAAGAATCCTATCAGGGATATTATTATCTTCCGCCCGATAATCTGCAGGACAAGGAAAAAATTAATTACAATCTCAACAGGCTGGTGATCAAAATAGGGTGGGAGTTTTGATATTACCTTATTTTGTAGCAAGACCCGCATATCTGTTTTCTGAAGGAAGATATCCGCTGTTAACAAGGATCGTAGCAAGGCGGTCATAGAATGCAGGATCGGTAGGTGTTACACTCGCAAGGCCGTCCACATACCGGTTGTAAAGAGAAAATAATGCAGATATCAGAACCGAATCATGAATTTCAAGATCGGTTGCTCCCTGGTGCTTAGCCTTTTGAATCATTTCTGCCGTTACATTTTTACCACTCACCTGTACGGCCGATGCGATCGTGAGCAACGCCTTCATTTTGTCACTCACCGGTGCATTGGCAAGGTCTGATTTAATGGCTTCGGATGTTTCTGTTTCTCCCAGGAGGTGATCCGCCGCAGCCGTATGCGCCGCGGTACAAAATCTGCATTCGTTGCCATAGGAAACAATTGTTGCAATTAATTCCCGTTCACCTTCTGTTAAAGTGGATTTCCCCCGTAATAGAATATGTGTTAGCTGACGGATGGGAAGTGCAGTATCCTTCCGGTAGTTCAGAAGTCCCGTGATGCCGGGTAGTTTTTCATCAAGTGGTATATAAGGCATAAAGTTTTATTTCAGATGATAAATGTAGCCATTCGTGTTCAGCAGTTAAATGGTTATCAGGTATTAAGTTTAGAATAACATGTGAGATGAATGCGAATATGGACGTTGAGGAATTAATCAAACAAAGCAACCAGTTCGGGAATTGGAAACGGATCCCGTAGTTTTCTTCCTTTTTCATTCATCTGATCCTCTGTTATGTGATGACCATTTCCATGTCCGGAACCCTCGAAAATAAAATATAATATACCGGAGCTTACTCCGCCAAACCGGGGATCATGATCGATGCCCAGTTTTTTTGCCAGATACATGGATCCTTCACCCACATCCGGACCCACATCTGCAAATACCGCAAAAGAATTTCGTGCATTATGGGTATTGTAGATCCAGGCTATGTCACCTAATTGGATGCTCGGAGAAAAATGATCCGGCAAAACGAAATAGGGAATTTCTTCTGCGTTTACATAACGCAGAGGATTTTGAGATTCGAACTGTTCATCAATCAAAGAAGTGGTGGAAACATAAAAACCGGGAAACGGATCTGTTGGTTTTTGTATCAGAGGTTCTCCCGTTGTCAGCTCATTTGATGTCGCAACGCCCCACCAGTTTCCGGGGTAACCCCCATGTTTCAAATCGTCAAGACCCGTATTGTCGGGGTGATAGGCCCGCGGGGAACCATCCGCATCTATCGCCATTCCGGCGCGGAAACAAATAATGGGTAACCCTTCAACGCGGAAAATGGCGGTTTTATTAAAGTGGAAAGAATGTATGAGCTTGTATGCCATCTGATCGTTTAGTTCGAATAAAAGAATATATTTAAGGACGCCAATCTTTTCACACCAAAACCGACTGACTGAATGAGTTCGCGAAATGCTAAAATACTACAAGCAGGGCTGATTGCGGGTACACTGGATATTCTCTCTGCCTTTATTTATTACTATATCAAATCAGGAAAAACCAATTTCCTCGTCATTTTTAAATTTATAGCCAGCGGAATTTTTGGAAAAAGTGCTGGTGATGGCGGTACAGCCATGATATTGGCAGGTTTTATTTTGCATTATGCCATCGCATTTGCCTTCACCATCTTTTTCTTTTGGTTGTATCCGAAAGTAAATGTGATGTCAAAAAACAGGGTAGTAACAGCCGTCGTGTACGGGCTTTTTGTTTGGTCCGTTATGAACCTGATCGTGGTGCCCTTATCCAATACAGTGCACAGGCCGTTCAAAATAGAAGGTGCACTGATTAACATGGGCATATTAATTCTCTGTATTGGATTTCCGCTATCTTTTATAGCGAATGCCTTTTTCAGAAAACGTTCTCTCAATAATTAATCATGGAAAAAAGATTATTCGTCAATCCAGCCATTAATGATTCTGCAGAATTTTTAAAAACCTCTCAGGAGACGAATGGTGCTTATACGCTCGTGGAAATAGATCTGGGCAAAAGTGACGGACCGCCTTTGCATTTTCATAAAACCTTTTCCGAAAAATTCGAAGTAAAGGAAGGAGTGTTATACGTGCAGGTAGGTAAGGAAAAAAAACGGCTGAATATCGGCGATTCAGTGACTGTTCCCGCTGGAACCGCACACCGGTTTTATAATGAATCGAATGATACTGTAAAATTTCACATCACTTTTTCACCCGGGCATACGGGTATGGAGAATTTTATAAAAATATTCTATGGACTGGCTGCGGATGGTCTGACTGATAAGAAGGGGAAACCAAAAAAGTTTGCACATCTGGCGGTTGCACTCACCATTTCGGATTCCAATGCACCGGGCTGGTTATCGCTTCTTTCACCTGTCATTGCCGGCGTGGCCCGAAGAGCCAGAAAGAACGGGACAGAACAATGGCTATTGGATCGGTATTGTAGTTGACGGTTGACGGTTGACGGTTGACGGTTGACAGTTGGCGGTTGACGGTTGACGGTTGACGGTTGGCGGATGATAGAAGGGCCTTCGCCTTCGCCTTCGCCTTCGCCTACTTCGTCAGAAGATTCCCCGGTACACGCAGACCCTCCTCGTCTTTCAACACTTTCAGCATGATTTTCTGAAGACCTTTTGGAATGATATCTTTTTCTTCCGGGGTAAGTGGACGGATGATCTCAAAGAATTCGTCTTTATCATCGTAATAGCCAAAATATAATTCATAGAGATCGTTCGCATGCAGTCTGAGTGCAATTTCCTTGTCCTCTTCATAGATGTGCATGCGAACAACGGACCACTGGTCGTCGCCGGCATCTTCAAAATGTATTTCCGCTTTCTCTTTGGTTACCACATCGGTCACCAGTTTCTCGATCATCTCACCGGCGTGATCCCTTACCAGTTCTTCGTAGGTCATAGTTGGTTTTTAAAAACGGGGCGAAGATAATCAACAGTCGTTTGTCGGATGCAATTTATTTCCAGGGGCAGGGGATCACACCGGATGGTTTGTTTTTCCCTCTGAGAACAAAAGATATTTCATAAGTCGTTGGCCGGGATGCCGATTCGCTCAATTTAGAAATCGTAGCGTCGTAGCTAAGGCCCAGTTGCATGTCGTTAAATTGCAGACCTACGTAGGGAACAATAGCATTTTGCGACCAGTACCAAACACCTAAATTTAATATGGTTTGTCCCTCGGGTTCCATGTAAAAACCAACAGCACCGCCTATTGAAAAATATTTAGCGCCACCCTGGTACTGATATATTCCATTGGTGTTGAGAATAAGACCTTCACTCAGCACGTGCTGGTAAGTGATATTTGCTACATACCTTATCGGGATGAACTGTTGCGGATCCTGTAAAAAGGTTTGTTTTGGTTCGTTCAGATGGTACACAGCTGCCCCGATGTCGAGGTCAGATTTATCCGTGCTGTAAGAATATAACAGCCCTGCACTCAGGGATAAAAACGGCGTCATATTAGATAATGCGGCCTCTCCGTTGGGAAGATTGCTGTTGAAACCGGTACCCGTAAACTGCTGCTGGAAATTCAACCGGCTAAAATCTACATAGCGGTTTGCATACGTGCCTCCAAATCCAAATCCCAGACGCTGTTTACGTCCATAAAAATCTTCGGCCAGCAGGATATTATAAGACAAATTCACTGAGCCATATGCGCCCTGCACGATTCCGTTCATGGTATAATCATACATCAACATACCACCTATTCCCAACACGTTTTTTTCTTCTACATTCGGAATTTTTTCCTGGAACAATTTCGTATCAAACGACACAGTTCCGGTGGCATAAGCACTCGGACTCACCCACTGGTCCCGCATATTCATATTCAGACGCCAGTCAGAATTGATATGTGCAGTCAGTGCCGGATTCACATTTAATGGCGAAGCAAAGAACTGTGAAAATGTCGGGTCCTGCGCAAAGGATGATTTTATCATTATGAATGACAAAATCAACGCCGCAATATGTTTTCTTACTCTCATAGTTTTAAAGTTTATCTGATTAACACAGCGTTTCCTGATCTTCTGAATGTTTTACCGTCGATACCCACTGCCTCAGCCGTCCAGGTATAGGTATCCATCATCATTGGTTTTCCGTTGAATACGCCATCCCATCCATCTCCGATGGTGCTTGTTTCAAACATCAGCTGACCCCATCTGTTGAACACCCTGAAGAAATTCAGCTTGACAACATTTTCTGTGAGCGGGAACAGCCTGTCATTCACGCCGTCTCCGTTTGGTGTCCATGCATTGGGCACGAACAGGTCAGAGGCGACGCCGGTCGGACCGGCACCATTTACTTTGACTAATAATGTGTCAGTCACAATACATCCTTGATCGGAGACCATTTTAATTGTATACTCCTCATCCTGATTATAAGTGAATATTGGATTGTAGATCGATACACTGTTAAGGCCTATTGGCGGATTCCATGTATAGTCAAAGTTGGTTCCTAGCTGTCTGGCCTGAAGTTGCGTAGGAACATTTGGCGCAGCAGTAATTGTTGGATAACGAGTTGCTAACTTAGTCTCATCGATTGTCAATATCAATGTTGCTATGGAGTCACAACCTGAAGGCCTTGTGAATGTTTGTGCGAACGTACCTGGTTCTGTATAAATCTGACCATTCCATGTATACGGCAGCTGATTCTGGCATACAGACACCTTCGTTGTGCTCGCCGGCGCCGCGGTTACCGTAACCGTTACGGTTACTGGTGCCGCGCACGCATTACCCGTTGGAGTAAATGTATAAACGGTCGGTCCTAGTATGGTCGTGTTGATGGATGCCGGATTCCATGTTCCTGAAATACCATTCGTAGACTGCGATGGTAAAGCAGGCGCGGTTGAGTTTTGACAAATGTTTGCTATGGCGTTAAATGCCGGTGTAATCGAATTCGAAGTGCTGTTTATGGTTGTTGCAGGTGCTGTGAAAATACATCCGTTCACATCTTTTACAGAAACGGTATACTGACCTGCTGCCAGGTTGTTATAAACGGTGTTGTTTGAATAGCCTCCGGTGTTCAGCTGATACGTGTAAGGAGACACTCCCCCGGTTACATTACCGATGGTGATCGAACCATTGCTCTGACCGCAGGTTGCATCTGTTGGCGAGATGGCTACTGCAGTGGCACCGCCTGTATTACTGATACTTACATTGGGAGCAGTGAACGTACATCCGTTTGCATCCTGCACCACGAGCGAATAGCTGCCTGCTGCGAGATTATTATAAGTGATTGTGTTGCTAAATCCTAAGCCATTAAAGTTATACTGGTAAGGAGCCACACCGCCTGTTACGTTACCGAGCAAGACAATACCATTACTTGCACCACAACCTGCATTGGTTGCTGCAACCTGTATGGCCGTTGCACCGGTTCTAACGGTAACGACTACCGGCATCTTGGCGGATGCACAGCCTCCTGCAATAGTTCCCACAATATAGTAAGTTCCGCCGGCGCTAATTGCTGCAGGGTTTGCCAGCGGAACTGTTCCTGCTGCATCAGTAAAGTATGTATAAGTTAAACCAGTCGTGCTTCCCGCTGTAACAGCTGCTGCGGTGATATCCACCGTACCAGGTCCACAAACAGGAGCCGGATTAATAACGGTTACAGTCGGTCCGCCGGTACTGTTTATGGTCTCAGCCGGTGCAGTGAAAATACATCCGTTCACATCTTTTACTGAAACGGTGTACTGACCAGCTGCCAGATTATTGTAAACGGTGGTTCCTGTGAAGGTTCCTGTATTGTTAAGATCATACGTATAAGGAGCGACTCCACCGGTTACGTTACCGATTGTGATCGAGCCATTATTCTGACCGCAGGTTGCATCTGTTGGAGTAACGGATACTGCTGTGGCACCGCCAGTATTGCTGATAGCAATATTTGGCGCGGTGAACGTACAGCCGTTGGCATCCTGCACAACCAGGGTATAGCTGCCTGCCGCGAGGTTATTATACGTGATGGTTGCACTAAATCCTGCACCATTGAAATTATAGAGATAAGGAGACGTGCCACCTGTTACAGCACCGAGGGTCACAGAACCATTGCTCGCACCGCAACCTGCATTGGTTGGAGTGACTGCGATGGCTGTTGCACCGGTTCTGGCCGTCACGACTACCGGCATCGGAGCAGAGGCACAACCAGTGGCTGTGGTTCCCACGATATAATATGTTCCGTTGGCCGCAGTTGTTGGTGTTGTAAACGGCGTCGTTCCACCCGCGTTGGTAAAGTAAGTATAGGTCAAACCTGGTGTACTTCCTGCTGTGACGGCTGCCGCTGTGATATCAACAGTTGCCGGAGCACAGGTTGGAGCCGGATTGGTGATAGTAACAGTTGGTCCGCCAGTGGTACCGATGGTTACCGGTTGCGCAGTGAAAACACATCCGTTCGCATCTTTTACAGACACGGTGTATGGACCCGCAGCCAGGTTATTGTAAACAGTGGTTGCCGTAAAGACGCCTGTATTGTTAAGATCATACGTATAAGGTGCGACACCGCCTGTTACATTACTGATGGTGATTGAGCCATCAGTCTGTCCACAGGTTGCATCAGCCGGCGTGACGGTTACAGCTGTCGGACCTCCGATATTACTGATTAACACATCCGGAGCGTTATATATACATCCGTTTGCATCCTGCACCGCGAGTGTATAGCTGCCAGCTGCCAGATTGTTATATGTAATGGTAGGGCTGAATCCGCCGCCATTGAAAAAGTAAAGGTAAGGACCTGTACCACCGGTTACTGTGCCCAGGGTCACGGAGCCGTTGCTTGTTCCGCAGGCTGCATTGGCAGGAGTTACCTGGATGGCTGTAGGCCCGTTTCTAACGGTCACGACTACCGGCATTGGAGCAGAAGCACAACCTCCTGCTGTAGTTCCCACGATGTAATATGTTCCATTGGTCGCGGCAGTGGGTGAAGTAAACGTAATCGTTCCTGCTGCATCGGTAAAGTAAGTATAAGTCAGTCCTGACGTGCTTCCTGCGGTGATGGCTGCTGCAGTGATATCTGCAGTTGCCGGAGCACAGGTTGGAGCCGGGTTGGTGATCGTAACAGTTGGTCCCCCAGTGCTGTTTATGGTCACCGCAGGTGCAGTGAAAATACATCCGTTCACGTCTTTTACTGAAACGGTGTATTGGCCAGCTGCCAGATTATTGTAAACGTTTGTGGCTGTAAAAGTTCCTGTATTATTAAGATCATAAGTATAAGGTGCGACACCGCCAGTCACGTTGCCGATGGTAATCGAACCATCATTCTGACCGCAGGTTGCATCTGCCGGAGTGACTACCACGGCTGTTGCACCACCTGTATTACTGATGTTTACATCCGGTGCATTGAATGAACAACCGTTTGCATCCTGCACGACGAGTGAATAGCTGCCGGCTGCCAGATTATTATACGTTATGGTTGCACTGAATCCTGCACCATTGAAATTATAGAGATAAGGAGAAGTGCCACCTGTTACCGCACCCAGTGTCACAGAACCATTGCTTGCACCGCAGGCTGCATTGGTTGGAGTGACTGCGATGGCTGTTGCACCGGTTCTAACGGTCACGACTACCGGCATTGGAGCAGAAGCACAACCAGCAGCTGTGGTACCCACGATATAATATGTTCCGTTGGTCGCAGCTGTCGGTGTTGTAAACGTGGTCGTGCCACCTGCATCAGTAAAGTAAGTGTAAGTCAGACCCGCTGTACTTCCTGCTGTGACGGCAGCTGCTGTAATATCCACAGTTGCCGGAGCACAGGTTGGAGCCGGATTGGCGATCGTAACAGTTGGTCCGCCGCTGGTACCGATGGTTACCGGTTGCGCTGTGAAAACACATCCGTTCGCATCTTTTACAGATACGGTATATGGACCCGCAGCCAGGTTATTGTAAACTGTCGTATTGGTAAAGCCACCGGTGTTGTTAAGCTCATAAGTGTAAGGTGCAACGCCACCTGTCACATTGCCGATATTAATTGAACCATTAGTAAGTCCGCAACTTGCATCTGTTGGTGTCACCACAACGGCTGTTGCTCCGGTTCCAATGGTAACTACCACTTTCGCAGGTAAAGAAGCGCAACCCGCAGCTGTAATTCCTACGATATAATATGTACCGCTGGTGTTTATCGCTGCCGGCGTTGTAAGTGTTATTGTTCCCGCAGCATCAGTAAAGTAAGTATAAGTCAGTCCTGTTGTACTACCTGCTGTGATAGCTGCTGCCGTAATATCAACTGTACCAGGAGCACAAGTTGCTGCCGGATTCGTAATGGTAACAGTTGGTGCGCCGTTGGTGCCAATCACGACAGGCGTCGGATTGAATATACAACCATTGGCATCTTTTACATCTATGTTATAAGTGCCTGCTGCCAGGTTGCTAAATGTAGTTAATGTAGTAAATCCACCAGTGCCATTCAACCTGTAAGTATATGGTGCGACACCGCCTGTAACATTTCCGATCGTAATCGAGCCGTTGCTCTGACCGCAATCCGCATCTGTTGATGTAACTGCAGCTGCTGACGGGCCATCGCTATTACCCACTACAGCTGTAGAATTGAATGTGCAACCATTTGCATCCTGAACTATAATATTGTAAGTGCGCGCTGCCAGATTTGTATAATTTGTTGTACCGGTAAATCCGCTTCCGTCGAAAGAATATAAATAAGGTCCGACACCACCTGTTACAATCCCCAGGGTAACTGTTCCGTCCGCATTAATACAATGCGAATTGGTTGTAGCGACGGCAATTGAGCTTGGACCACCTATTACAATATCCATTGTGACTGGAGATCCGCATTGACCCACTGACGGGGTAAATGTGTATGTAGTTGTTCCGGCGGCAATTGTACTAATCGACGCAGGACTCCAGGTACCGGTAACACCTTCAATTGAAGCTGGCGGAAGTGATGGTGCCACGGAATTCTGACATAATGGTCCGATCTGGGTAAATGTCGGAGTAATCGTTGTGGCGATCGTAATATTTACTGCAAATCCAATTCCGCATTGACCTGCATTCGGAGTAAATGTGTACATCGTTGTGCCAGCTGCAGTCGTGTTGATGGTAGCAGGATTCCATGTTCCGATAATATTATTGGTTGATTTTAATGGCAAGGCCGGCGCGACAGAATTCAGACAGTACGGTCCGATAGCGTTAAAGGTCGGCGTGATCTGATCGGTTACCGTAATACTTAACGTTGTTGTCGTTCCGCACTGACCGGCATCAGGGGTAAATGTGTAAATCGTTGTGCCAACGGTTGCCGTGCTGATTGTCGGGCTCCAGCTACCTGTAATTTGATTATTGGAAACATTTGGTAATTGAGGCGGTGTGGAATTCAGACACAATGGTCCTACCGCGTCAAAAGTCGGCGTGATCTGATTGGTTACCTCAATACTTATTGTAGCCGTTGTTCCGCACTGTCCTGCCGCTGGTGTAAATATGTATTGTGTTACACCAATGGTTGACGTGCTGATCGTTGCAGGATTCCATGTACCCGTGATATTATTTGTTGATTTTAATGGTAATAGTGGCGGCGTTGAATTCTGACACAATGGCCCGATATCATCAAATGCGGGAGTAATCTGCGTTGCGACTGTAATACTCATTGTAGTGGTCGTTCCGCATTGTCCCGGATTTGGAGTAAATGTATAAGTCGTGGTACCGACTGTGCTGGTATTGATGGTAGCCGGATTCCACGTGCCGGTGATGTTGTTTAAGGATGTTGTCAGCAATGATGGCGCAGGCGAATTCTGACAAAGAGGCCCTATGGTTGCAAATGTCGGCGTGATCTGATTGGTAATCGTCACACTCAGCAGTGCAGTTGTACCGCATTGTCCCGGATCCGGAGTAAATGTATAATTCGAAGTACCAACTGTGCTGGTATTGATGGTTGCGGGATTCCATGTACCAGTAATGTTATTTAAGGATTTTGCTGGCAATGGTGGCGCAGGCGAATTCTGACAGATTGGATCAATGTCCGCAAAAGTCGGTGTAATCTGATCGGTGATCGTAACATTCAGCGTTGTTGTAGCTCCGCATTGTCCCGGATTCGGCGTAAAAGTATACAATGTTGAACCGAGGACAGATGTATTAATCGTTGCCGGGTTCCAGCTACCGGTAATATTGTTCAGGGATGTTGTGAGCAATGATGGCGCAGGAGAATTCAGACACAGCGCTGCAATGGGCGCAAATGTCGGAGTGATCTGATTGGTTATGGTAATGCTTAATGTTGCCGTAGATCCGCACTGACCTGCGTCAGGTGTAAATGTATAAACGGTTGTACCTACGGTCGTGGTGCTAATCGTAGCCGGGTTCCAGGTACCGTTGATGCCGTTATTGGAAATTAATGGCAGTGACGGTGGTGTTGGTGAATTTTGACATATTGGTGCAATTGCGTCAAATGTTGGCGTGGTCTGTGTTGGAACCGCGTCGACTATAAGTACTGTCTGAGCAGAAATACAACCAGCAATATTTTTTACCGTTACGTTATAAGTACCCGGTGCTACGAGCGTAAATATTCCAGTGGTATTTGTATACGTTGTTCCATCGATGCTGTAAGTGAGTCCGGCTCCTGTTGGTGCGGTTACTGTGATGGTTCCTGTTGGTACGACACATGTTGGTTGAACACTTACAGATGCTGTTGGCGCAGCTGGTGTTCCCGATGCATTTAAGACAACCTGAGTTGCTCCCGATACGCATCCGGCTGCATCTTTTACAGTCACGTTATAAGTGCCTGGTGCAACGAGAGTAAATATGCCTGTTGTATTTGTATACGTTGTTCCATCGATGCTATAAGTAAGACCTGCTCCTGTTGGTGCGGTTACTGTGATGGTTCCTGTTGGTACAGCACAAGTTGGC
>Ga0206851_1074_pt1 | contig 30476 bp, 25 predicted proteins | sample Alteio_BWOrgCont_13_FD_152904 | JGI IMG/M metagenome (GOLD analysis project Ga0206851, IMG submission 152904) | Enriched cells from forest soil in Barre Woods Harvard Forest LTER site, Petersham, Massachusetts, United States -... | ecosystem: Environmental > Terrestrial > Soil > Temperate forest >... | reverse complement strand
AGGCGCAAAGCCAGCCGCCGTCCCTCACCGAGGTAACGGCAGGGGCTCGCACTTCAGGTTGTTTGAGGTTTAATTCCCTGCTGTCGCCACAGCCGTCTTCGGAGCTTCCTGCATCTCCCGGGCCCGCGTGCATAGTTTCTTCAGCTTGCCAGTCAGGTTCGCATCGCCAATGTGCTCGTCCTGCAGCACTCCGTCCGCATCGATCGTGAACGTGTGCGGAATCGCGGTCACGTCAAATTCCCGCGCCAGTTGTCCCGACCATCCGCCGTCGCGGTACTGCATCCAGGTCATCCCGTTCTTGGCAACAAACTCTTTCCACTTCGCTTCGTCGGTATCCAGACTGATGCTGATGACGACCAGCGGCTCGCCGGAAAACTTCTGTGCAATGTCCCGAAGATGCGGCAGCGCCTCGCGGCAAGGCCCGCACCATGTCGCCCAGAAGTCGATCAGCACCACCTTCCCCGCCAGCCCGTCCAGGGATACCTGATCTCCATTCAGGGTCGTCACCGTAAACGCCGGCGCCATCCGCGCACGCGCCAGATCAACATTCTCCATGAACCGGTGCGCCCGCAATCGATCGACATCATTCGCGCCTGCAACGTCAAGAAACTTCCTGAACCGCGCCTTCGCCGCATCATCCTGGTTCAAGTGAGCCAGCGCTATTCCATCGTGATAGTTGGCCGCTACGTCGTCTGGAGACAATGCCAGCGCCGCCTGGTACTCCCGGTCTGCCTCCGCAAATAACTCCGGCTTGCCCTTCGGCTGAGCCTCCTTCATCAGGATCCCGGCACGATTCCGGTGCGCCTGCGCCTGGGCCTCCGGATCCTTCGCGTCTGCGATCAACTGTTGCGCAGCAGCATCGGCATCTTTGAAATTGCCATCCTCCAGGGCGTACTTGATGATCTTGCGCGCACATTCGTCGCAGTGTCCGCCGTCTTGTTTGTCGGCCTTTTTGAAGCTGTCCACTGCGGCGCCGTACTTGTGCTCGCGCACCCAATCGAGCCCCGTCTGGTACGTCTTCTGCGCCCTCGCATCGGTCGGCCCCTGCGCCCAAGCTCCGCCCGATAGCATCAACCCCAACGCAACAGCCAGAACCATCCGCATTGCAGCCCCCTGCGACAGCAAGCTACCACCAATCCTTCGCCGCGAACAGCACTTTCGCTCTGAACTGGCTATGGCCGCAAATCCCGCACAACCGCGACAATCAAACCCATGATCATCGAAATGCGGACTTATCATCTAAAACCGGGCACGCGCCCCCGCTTCCTCGAAATCTTCCGCACCCAATCCATCCCGGCTCACGAAGCGATCGGCATGAAGATCCTCGGCCCGTTCCTCTCCATCGAAGACCCCGACACCTTCTTCTTCATGCGCGGCTTTCCCACCCTCGACCAGCGCGAGCCCATGAAAGCAAAGTTCTACGAAGGTGAACTCTGGAAGTCCGGCCTGGAGAGCCAGCTCATGCCCATGCTCGAAAAGTATGAGGTAACCCTGGTCGACGATCCGGACGATAAAATCCGCTGGGCGTAGCTCCAGTTACCCATCAGGCCCCAATCGACGCCCGCCGCTTCTCCAGAAATTGCCGCACCGCCGGGTCGCCTGCCTGCCCAATCGCAATCTCCAGCGCGTTCCGAGCCTCTTCCCCAAGTCCAGCCCGAGCCAACAAATCCGCACGCGCCGCCCAATAAGGCTGATACCCAGCCAGCCGCGGATCATCCTGCGGCCCCGGCATCGCCCGCAGCGCCGCATCCGGCCCCTCAATCTCCGCAACCGCCAGCGCGCGGTTCACCGCCACCACCGGCGATCCGGTCAGCGCATACAGAGCGTCATACAACCGCACCACCGCCTCCCAATTCCCTCGACCCATCCGGCATCGCTCCACGTGCGCCGACTGAATCGCCGCCTCCAGCTGAAAGCGTCCCACCCGGCCCTGCGCGCTGGCCTGCCGCAACAGAGCCTCAGCCTGCGCAATCATCCCATCATCCCAACGAGCGCGATCCTGCTCGGCAAGCGGCACATACTCAACAGCTTCACTGCGCCGCGCGCGCCGTCGCGCTTCCAGATGCAGCAGCAGAGCCGCCAATCCCAGCGCCTCCGGCTCCTCCGGCAACAACTCGACCACCATCGCTCCCAGAAACAGTGCCTCGCCTGTCAGCTCGCGCCGCGCTGCATCCGTTCCCGCCGGATCGCTCCAGCCCTCTGCGAACGCTGCGTAAATCGCCTCCAGCACTGCGCTTAGCCGCTCCGGCAATTCCGCCCGTTCCGGCACGCGGAACGGAATCCCCGCATGCCGCATCTTCTCTTTCGCCCGCACCAGCCGCTTGCCCATCGCCGCCGGCGAAACCAGAAACGCCGACGCAATCGCCTGCGCATCCAGCCCCAGAATCACCTGCAGCATCAGCGGCGCGTGCATCGCCACTTCCAGCGACGGATGCGCGCAGGCGAACAGCAGCGCCAGCCGCCGGTCGGGAATCTCTTCCTCTCCCAGCTCCCATGCGCCCGCGCTCAGCCCCGCCGGATCAACATCCCCATCGATCCGCGCATCGCGCCGCATCCTGTCAATCGATTTTCGCCGCGCCACCGTCAGCAGCCACGCTTCCGGATTCGCCGGACACCCGCTCCTCGGCCATTCCTCCAGCGCCGTCGCAAAAGCTTCCGACAGCGCATCTTCGGCCGCCGCAACGTCATGCGTGCGCGCCGCGAGAAAGGCGATTAGCTTGCCATAGCTCCGGCGAGCCACGGCGTCTGCCGTCTGCTTGGCATACGCATCGCCTTCCTCCACCGTCGCCATTACTTCACATCGACCAGATCGCGCGCACTTCCACCGCGCCGTGGCCTACCGCCGGACAACGCCCAGCCCACGACAGTGCCGCATCCAGATCCGGCACATCAATCAGGTAGTAGCCGCCCAGTTGTTCCTTCGTGTCCGCGTAAGGACCATCCAGCACCTGCGTCTTGCCATTGACAGCTTTCACTGTCGTCGCTGTCGTGGTGTCCCGCAGCCGGTTCGATCCCTTCAGCACGCCCGCCGCCGTCAGCGCCTGGGTATACGCCATATACGCAGCCATTCCCTGCTGCTGCTGCTCTTGCGTCATGCGGTTCCAGCCGCCTTCTTCCCCGTAGATCATCAACATGTATTGCATCGCTTTTTCTCCCTCAAGGATTGAGTCGGAATATTCATCCGGCCACTTCCATGACGCGTGGCAAGGCAGCGGTTGGACATCCTTCGAAAAAATTTAGTGCCGAAAATGCCGCATCCCCGTAAAGATCATCGCCACGCCCAGCCGGTCCGCCGCTGCAATCACCTCAGCATCCCGGACCGACCCGCCTGGCTGGATCACCGCCGTCGCTCCCGCCAGCGCCACCGCCTCCAGCCCATCCGGAAAGGGAAAGAAAGCATCCGAAGCCGCCACGCATCCGGCCAGCGGCAGCACCGCCTTCATCGCTCCAAACCGCGCAGCATCCACGCGGCTCATCTGGCCCGCGCCCACGCCAATCGTCTGCCCATCGCGCGCATACACAATGGCATTCGATTTCACGTGCTTGCAAACCTTCCATGCAAACTCGAGCGACGACAGCTCTTCATCGGTCGGCTTCCGCTGTGTCACAATCTTCAGATCCGTGCGCGTCACGCGCCCGCGATCCGCATCCTGCAACAGCATCCCACCAGAAACCTGCTTTACCACCCGCGCCGAGGCGGCGGGCCGCACCACCACCAGACGCAAATTCTTCTTCGCCGCAAATCGCGCCCGCGCCTCTTTGCTAAATCCCGGCGCGGCAATCGCCTCCAGAAAAAGTGCAGCCATCTCCTCCGCTGCATCGCCGTCCACTTCGCGATTGACCCCAATCACCCCGCCAAACGCAGACACCGGATCCGCCACCAGCGCCTTGCGGTACGCCTCCAGCACATCCGCTCCTGTCGCTGCCCCACACGGATTCGTGTGTTTGATAATCGCCACCATCGGCTCATCAAATTCCTGCGCCAACTCCCAGCACGCGTCCAGATCGACCAGGTTGTTGTAGCTCAGCTCCTTGCCCTGCACCTGCTCCGCGCCCGCAATCCCCGTTCCCGAACCATCGCTGTACAACGCCGCCCGCTGATGCGGATTCTCTCCATACCGCAGCGTCTGCGCCAGCGGATATGCAATCCGCAGCGCCTGCGGAAATTCATCAGAGTGGTGAATCGGCTGGTGGGCGTCCGCCTGGACGGCCAGTCCCTCCAGCGTGTTCGCAATTGCCGTATCGTAGGCTGCCGTCGCCGCAAAGGCCTGCTGCGCCAGCTTCCACCGCGTCTCCAGGCTCAGCCCGCCTCCCGCCTTTTCCAACTCATCGGTCAGCGCTGCATAGTCGCGCGGCGAAGTCACAATCGCCACATCTTCAAAATTCTTGGCCGCCGACCGCACCATCGAAGGCCCACCGATATCGATGTTCTCCACAATCTCCGCAAACTCGACGCCCGGCTTCGCCGCCGTCTTCTCAAACGCGTAAAGATTCACCACCACCATGTCGATCGGCTCAATGCCATGCGCTGCCGCCGCAGCCCGATGCTCCGCGTTGCCCCGCCGATGGAGAATGCCTCCGTGCACCTTGGGGTGCAGTGTCTTCACCCGCCCTTCAAACATTTCTGGATACCCGGTCAGTTCCGCCACGTCGCGCACCGTCAGCCCCGCATCCCGCAGCGCCTTGGCCGTGCCACCCGTCGACACCAACTCCACCCCATTCCCCGCCAGCTTCTGCGCAAATTCCACCAGGCCAGTCTTATCCGTCACGCTCAGCAGCGCGCGGCCAATCTTCTTCTCAGCACTCACTTCGCATCTCCCTCGATTGGCCCTGCGTGCGGCCCTCTCATCCTGCGTCTCTCATGAAAATTGTAAACAACCTCCGCACCGGAGCCGTGCGTGCCTGAGTGTTGACCGGCGTGCGTCGACGATTTGCCCCGGTCGCCGGGATTTCAGATCAGAAGCTTTTCGATACGGTCCGCGGCCATCGTAAGTCCCCCCTCGGCTCGAATGTGATCGGCTGCGCTTCGTGCCTTCAGGACAAAGGACGTCTCACTTCGAAGCCGATGCAGTGAAGCAACCGCTCGCTCCACCGAATACCGCTCCTTGGGAATGCACAATGCGGCGCTTTTCCGTTCAACCCGCGCGCCGTTATCGGGCTGGTCCCAGCCCCAGGGTACAAACAACATGGGTCTTCCAGCTCGAAGCGCTTGTGCCGTCGTGCCGGAGCCGCCCTGGTGCACAACCACCGATGCCGAAGGAAAAACTTCGGAATACGGTGCGTACGGCAGCGAAAGGAGGTCAGGCGCGATCCATTTGACCTCGCGAGTTGCGCCGATCAGAATCCCGCGCGCCGACATCCGACGCACCGCGTCGACACTCGTCCTGTAGAAGCTTCCCGGATGTCTGACTGCGGTCGAGCCGAGTGTGAACACCACGGGTGGATCGCCCGACGAAAGGAACTGATCCAACTCCGGACAGCTCGGCCGTCCGGCGTTGGCGCCATCGTGGAAAACAAATCCGGGTTGCAGCGTCTGCGCCGGCCAATCTGGCTGAGGAGCCGCGAGCCAGGACGAGAACAGGGCCAGCACCAGATCAGGAGAGAATTTATCCTGCATCAATGGGTCGCAGCTTTTCCTGAGTCCCTCGTCGTTGCGCAGATCGCGCACCGGATTCCACCAGTGTCTTGTCCCCAGGCGCGCGGCATTCAGGAGAATGCGATAGGGTGTCCGCCCCGCCTTCCTCACGTTCATCATCCAGGGAGCATTGACGAGCACCGACGGATCATGTGCTGAGAAGAAGGAACAGGGAGAAAGGATGATCGACCCCCAGCGAAGCCCCAGCTTCTCTGCCACCAGCGGCGCAGCGTAAACCAGTTCCCCGGCAAGCATCAGGTCTGCTCCGGCTACTGCGGCGAGAAGGTCGTCATAGGTAGATCGCAGATGGGGAAGGATGATCTTGCGAAAAAGAATTTCAGGGCCGCTCCTCAGATCTTCACACTGTCCGACCAGTTCGGACGCGGTTGGGTCCAGGTCCGGCCGCATCGGACAGAACTCGATTCCAGCTTGCTCCACCTTCTTCCTGTAGAACTCGGTGGTAATAATTTTGACCCTGTGCCCGCGATTCCTCAATTCCATCCCCAGGGCGAGGCAAGGATGCAGATCGCCGAGCGATCCCAATGTGGCGAACGCGATGATCCTCCCCTCGCGGGAGCGGTTCGACAGTTTCCCCTCTTGTGGTTCAGTCACGGGCAATCGATCCCTGTCCTTGTGCACGATGCGTGTTGTCTCCCGAAGTTAACATCCTGCGAAGGGTCCCGGACGAGCGCGGCAAAACGGAAGAACCTGGCGGTCCTGGATCAATCTGGGATTCCGTCGAACGCTGAAATCTCTCTTTCGGTTTGTCACCGTGCATCAGGGACGATAGGGTAGTCACTATGGACTCTCACACCGGCGCGGATGGGCGTTTCGCCTCGCAACCAGAAATATTGCCGCCCGGCCCTACTCCCGGTTCCGAGCCTCAGCAACCCCGCGGATGGTATCCACCGCCGCAGCCACCTCCGCGGCCGCCACGCCCCCACTGGGCCTCCGCTCCTGCCACCTACTGGCTCGTCGGCATCAACTGCGCCGTCTTTATCGCCATGGTCTTCAGCGGCGCATCCATCATGGAGCCGACGACACGCCAGATCCTCATCTTTGGTGCCGATAACGGCACCCTTGTCTTCGTCTACGGTCAATGGTGGCGTGTAATCACAGCCATGTTCGTCCATATCGGCATCATCCATCTCGCCACGAATATGTGGTGCCTCTGGAACCTCGGGCTCCTGGGCGAGCCCCTCCTCGGCGAATTCGGCATGTTCGCCGCCTATATCCTCACCGGAATCGCCGGCAATCTTCTTAGCGTTGCCGTACATCCAGGAGTTCCTGGCAGCAGCGGAAGCATTACCGGAGCTGGAGCCTCTGGCGCGGTCTTCGGCCTCGCGGGCGTCCTGCTCATGCTCCTGCGCTCGCCGCTACTCCCCATTCCCGCACCGGAATTAAAGAAGCTCCGACGCAGCGTCTGGTATTTTGCCCTCATCAATTTCGCGATCGGCGCCGGTACCTGGTTCGCGCAGACTTCGATCCAGATCGACAACATGGCCCACCTAGGCGGATTCCTCAGCGGCCTCGCGTTGGGCGTTCCCCTGGTGCCCCGCATCGGAGCACCTCGGACAACGTTTATTCGCCGACGCGCCCTCGCAATCGGCGCCACGGCCTTCGTGCTGCTGCTCGTCGCGTGGTGGCTCCACGCAGTCTATAGCCCATCCATCGGATAGGACGCAACACAGGGAACGCCCGCACGCAATCGCCAGGCGTCACCTGTTCCCAGTAACCTTTGCCCTGTGCTTTTACCGCACCGCCGTCGTAGCGAACTTCTTGACCATCGCCAGCAACAACTTCCGGTCGCTGTCGTTCAAATTCGTCGAGTAACGCCGGATTTGCGTCAGAAACCGCAGCTCGTCGTCAGAGAGTTTCTGTGACTGCAATTGCCGTCCCAGTGTGTCCTCTGCAAACAATTGCGCCAACGGAAGCTCCAGCGCCCCTGCGATCTTTGCCAGCGTATCCAGCGACGGCACCGTGTGCCCATTTTCTACTCGTGACAAGTAACAGCGCAGCAACCCGGTGCGCTTCTCGATATCCCCCTGGGAGAGTCCCTTTTGCAGCCGATAACCCCGAATCGTCGTTCCAATTTTCATAGTTTTAATTTTTTATACGCACTTTCTTCCTATGCACTTCAAGGCAGGATTTTTTGAAGTATTGGCTGCATAGTTAACACGTTCAAGAGTCGCCATGCAATACCTATTTTGGGGAACATGGTAACCAATGTAGAAACTAAAGGCACTTGCCCGCCGCCGTATCTCATGACTCGAACGCCAGTACCCAGTTGGGTTTCTACCAACCGCCGTCCGCGTCCCAGCCAATTCGGCACATCACCACATTCGTTGCCCTGGGACCCAGGTTACCTAGGTAATTCCGACAGCCGGGACGCTGTTACCCGCGAATCACGGTCTTCCCGCAATTACTTTTGACCTGGTTGTAATTGATCCGCGAGGAACTTCCTCGACCTCCGCTGTGCGTCATCCGCGTCGGCAGGTTTGTACCCCGTCGTATTGCTCGGATTTTCAAACGCATGCCCTGCGTCTGGGTAAATTTTTGCGTCCACCGGCTTCCCCATGGCCTGCATCGCCGCCGCGAATGCATGCACGTCGTCCGGCGTAATACCCTGGTCCAGCCCCCCAAAATTCCCCAGCACCGCCGCGTGAATCTTTCCCAGTGCCGCCTTATCCGTCGGCAGGGAGCCGTAGTTGATCACCACCGCCTTCAGACTCGGGTCGGCCACCGCCAGTTGCGCCGCGTATCCCCCGCCCATGCACCAGCCAATCGCTCCGATCCGGTGCGGATCCACGTCCGGCCGTTGTTCCAGCCACGTCGCCGCCGAAGTCAGGTCCTGGACCCCGCGATCCTGCGGCAGTCCCCGCATCAGTTCGTGCGCGGTCTCGGAGTCGGTCGCCACTTTGCCTCGATACAAGTCCACCGCCAGCGCCACGTACCCCTGCGCGGCAAATTGCTGCGCCTGCTGTTTAATCCAATCATTCAGCCCCCACCATTCATGAACCACCACAAGAGCCGGATGCCGTCCGCTGCTCTGCGGCTCATACAGCACTCCGCGGACCGTTTCTCCGCCTGGCGTAGTAATGGAAACCTCACGTTGTCCAAAGACGCTGGCCCACGAGAGCACGACGCAAAGCAGGGCCGGAAAAGCACGTACCGCAATTCGAGATTTCATAGCCACTCCTGATGGAAATCCTCCCATGTATCGCAGAAAACTGTGCCATCGGCAAGGGAGCTTCATCACCGGGAATCAAGTCGCGCACATCCGCTGCCGGAAATTACACATCGCACTGAGAGTACGGGTCTTTCTCGGAGTCACCCTGTGTCGTCGTTCCCCTCGTCTGCGGGCCCCAATCCAACCCAGTTTTCCGGGTCAGGACCCGGTATTACCGTTCAACCAGCTTCCGATTCCCGTCGCAGCGTCCGCCTCCGCCGCACCAAAACCTTCGCCCGGTGGCATCAACGGCTCCGCCGCCGCTGGAAAGAAGCTCGGCTCCTCTCCGTCATCGTCTTCCGCGAGCTCATTCGCACCAAGGTCTTTGACGTCGCCGCGGGCGTGGCCTTCTGGTTCATGATGTCGATGATCCCGCTCCTGATGATGATTGTTGCCCTCATCACTTTGCTGCCCATCCCCAGCCTTCTGCCCCAGTTACTCGGCGTCCTGGCCATCCTCGTTCCCCCTGCCTCCCTCACCATGGTGGAGGAAATGGCCGGAAACCTGCTTACCCCGCACGGAGGCGTGCTCTCCTTTGCGATCTTTGGCTATGTATGGTCGGCAACCGGCGGCTTTACCTCGCTCATCTCCGCGCTTAACATCGCCTACGACGTCAAATTAGAACGCACCTGGCTTCGTGACCGGCTGCAGGCCATCCTGCTCACCTTCACCAGCGGCGGCCTTCTGTCCGTCTCTCTGTTGATTCTCATCGCCGGACCTCACTTTGGGCACCTGCTCAGCCAGATCTTCTCCCTTCCCGCGGCCTTCGAGAAAATGTGGCCGGTCATCCGCATTGCCACCGTCTTTGTTTCCTTTGTGCTGGCCCTCGAGATCGTCTACTTCCTCGGCCCCAAGATGCGCCAGCGTTTCCGCTCCACACTGCCTGGTGCGATCTTCGCCATCGCCCTGTGGTTCGCGGGTTCAGCCGGACTCTCGTTTTACCTCAATCACATCGCCCACTATTCCAGCCTCTACGGAGGCATGGGCGCAGTCATCGGCTTGATGTTGTGGGTCTACCTTATCGCACTGGCCATTCTCATTGGCGCGGAACTGAACGCGGAATTAGCCAAACGCCGCGACTCGCTCTTTCGCTCTCACGTGCAGGAAGGCTCACCGAGGCGGAGAGGTCAACAGGACAAAGCGATGCCCAACCCGTCCCCGGATCGGACCGCCGCCTGAATTGAATTGTCATCCTGAGCGAAGTGAAGGACCCTGCGGTTGCAGTTCGCATCGCAGCCCCAAGCGCGGAGACGAAAATGACCAAGCGGACGCCTGAGGGTTTCTGGACTCCTGCACCCAGCTTCTCCGCACCCTGTACGCTGAACGCTCAACCCTGTGCTCTACTGCGGTGCGCCCACTTCCGTCGTAACCGGAGCCGGTGTCTCTATCGGCTGCTTCGCCGCGAAGTAGCTGCTGTCCCACAAATTGCGGTAGAAAACGCCCGTCAACTCCGCCGCTTTGGGGCCGAACGTCGGGCGTCCGCCCTCCAGGAAGAACACCGCCACAATCCGCCCATACTGGGTGTCGGCATAGGAGGCAAACCACCCATAGCGCGTGCCGTCATCGGAGCACGTCCCAGTCTTCCCCAGCACCGGAAACTCATTGAAGTTCGCGCGCAGCGATCGCGCCGTCCCGTACTGCACGGCGGCCTGCATCCCGTCCTGGATCTCCGGAAGGATCGGACCGATATCAAGAGTCCGCTTGACCTTCGGCTGCAGGTTCAACGCCTCTTGCGGAGTCGTCGGATGTTGCAGGTAATAGAGCGTTCCCCCGTTCGCAATCGAGGCTACCAGTGCGCCCAACTGCAGCGGAGTCACCGAGATGCCCTCGCCAAACGAGCACATCCGCCCTACACCGCCCAGGTTCTCCGCCAGCGGCTCATCCGGATACAGTCCCGGCTTCTCGCCTGGAATGTCATACCCCGCCAGTTCGCCCAGCCCAAATTCGGTCGCGTAATGCCGCACCCGCTCAAAGCCCAGCCGCCGTCCCAGCGTCTCGAAATAAAGGTTGTTGGAGTGCGCCAGCGCTTCGGTCAGATTCAGGTGGTAGCTGCCGCCCAGGTTTACCGGTGTGTCTTTGCTGACGATTCCCTCTTCCAGCGCCGCCAGAGCCACCGACAGCTTAATCGTCGAGCACGGTTCCGCACCGCTCGAGAGAGCCAGCTTTTGATTCACCATCGCCAGAATTCGGCCATTCGACGGGTCAATCGCCACCACCGTGCCGTTCATGGTGCCCAGCGCGTTGATCGCCGCTTGCCGCACCACCGGATCTTCCCCGGCGGTAATGTCGCCCTGGGTCAGATCATTCGCCGCAAACGAACTCGCCGTAAACCGCTCGTAATAATGATGCCGCAGGCTCGTGCGCCGCAAATGCGCTCCGCGCGTCAGCGTGGCTGGAACTACATGCGCTGTTGTTGTATGCCCTGCCGGAACTCGCTCGCTGTGCTGCATGGACGCGATGTGCCGATGCGTCGCCGCGGTGTCATGAACTCGCCCCCGCGTGTGGTGGACAGTATGGTGGGTGGTCGTGGTCGTGTTCGCCGCATACGCCAGCGGCTGAACGCCCAACGCGGCTACGAAAAGAGACAAAACAACTCGATTCATCAATTAATCTCTCTCTCGAAAGTCCAGACACCCTGTCCACAATCGTCCTGCAGAAAACCGCCTGGTACTACATTGATCTTTGCCCTGGCTCGAACCAGCGCTTACAAATCGGCACCTGTCGGCACCTGCAGTCCGATCTGAACCGGCCCTTCCACCCAACGGCCATGCTTACACTTCTGACCCGCAACTCCCGAAAAGGTCGCCCCGATTGCTAATGCTTGGATGGCAGACGGAAACGCTGGGTTCACTATAACCGGAAACGATTCCCCGTCCAGTACATTTTCACACACCAGTAATGGCCCAAACGGGTTACAACCCGCCCTTACGCATAAATGCCGGAACATCCAGGTCCTCGCCCGCATCCGGTTCAAAAAGCACGGGCGCCGGCGTCCCAAATGCCTCAGAATGAATCGGTGCCGCAGCCACCGCGACCGCCGTAGCCTCCGGCTTCGCATCTTCATCAGCCATCTCCATGGCAAAAATGTTCGGCTCCCCGCGCATCGGTTCCGGCTCCCGCGCCCGCTCAGCGACCGGCGCGAATGCCGATATCACCTCCCGGGCAGACACCGGCACAAACACCGGCGCAGCAGCAGCCGTCCGAAGTGCAGGAGCGGGCGCAATCTCCAATTCCTCATCTTCCTCGCTTGCAAACCGCGGAGTCGCCGCACGCGACCCGATTCTCGGTCCCGCCCCACCCGCATCGCGCAGCGCCGCCTGCAGCATGTTTTCCCGCCGCTCCGCCGATCCCTGCTTGAACCCCGTGGCAATCACCGTGATCTTCACTTCGTCGCCCATCGCTTCATCCAGCACCGCGCCGAAGATGATGTTCGCGTCCTCATGCGCCGAGCTTTGGATCAGCGTCGATGCCTCGTTCACTTCGCTCAGCTTCAGCGTGCTCGATCCCGTAATGTTAATCAGGATGCCGTGCGCACCGTCGATCGCGCCGGCTTCCAGTAGCGGCGACGCCATGGCCGCCTGCGCCGCTTCAATCGCGCGATTCGCTCCGCTCCGCACTGCCGTCCCCATCACCGCATAGCCCATCCCCGCCATTGTGGTCTTCACATCGGCGAAGTCGCGGTTGATGATGCCAGGAATCGTAATGATGTCGGAGATTCCCTGGACGCCCTGCCGCAGCACGTCATCAGCAATCCGGAACGACTCGAAGAACCCTGCGTCCTTCGCCACCGCCAGCAGCTTCTCGTTCGGGATCACGATCATGGTGTCCACGCTGTCGAGCAGCTCCTGCATCCCACGCTCCGCCTGCACCATGCGCCGCTTGCCCTCGAACGCGAACGGCCGCGTTACCACCGCCACCGTCAGCGCGCCCATCTCGCTCGCCAGCGAGGCAATCACCGGCGCGGCTCCCGTGCCGGTCCCGCCGCCCAGCCCCGCCGTCACAAACACCATGTCCGCGCCTTCCAGCGCTTCAATGATTTTTTCGGAATCCTCGAGCGCCGCGCGCCGACCAATGTCCGGATTCGCGCCCGCACCCAGCCCGCTGGTCAGCTTCACGCCCAGCTGCAACTTGATCGGCGCCTGCGACAGTTCGAGCGCCTGCCGGTCCGTGTTGGCCGTGATGAAGTCCACGCCCTCCATGTGCGCCGCGATCATGCGGTTCACCGCGTTCCCGCCACCACCCCCAACGCCGATGACTTTGATCTTCGCGCCGCGGGGGAGTTCTTCGAGATACTGAATGCGAATGTCTTCCGGCTTTTTCATCGGCTCATGCTCCCTCATATCCACTGAAATCGGTTTTTGTTTCTCACTTCTGCTGGCCACTGATTCCTGACTACCAAGCTCTGTTCGTTGCAATCAAATACTCCCTGCAAAAATCGCCCGCAGCTTCGCGCGCAATCCTGCATTCTCCTGCGCCCGCGTCACGCTCGTTCTCTGCGAATACAACAGGGCCCCCGTCAGCACCGCATATTCTGGTGCGGCCAAATCTCCCGGCATGTGCGACAGCGGCACCGGCGACGCAATTCGCGTCGGAACCCGCAACAGGCTCTCCGCCGTATCCACCAACCCCGGCAGCCGCGCCCCTCCGCCCGTCAGCACGCATCCCGCGCCCAGCGCCTCCAGCACGCCACCCTGGCGCAGATTGTCGCGCAGCATCTGGAACAGTTCCCGCGCCCGCGGCTCAAGAATCTCGCTGATCAACCGCTGCCGCACAAACCTCGCCTCGTGACCCGGCAATCCAGTTACTTCAACCTCGCTCAGCTGCGGAACCGCCGTGACCACCGCGTGTCCGTAATTCACCTTCAGCCATTCCGCCTCTGGCGCCGTCGCCCGCAGCCCCACGGCAAGATCGTTCGTGAAATGATCGCCGCCAATCGGTACCACCGACGTGTGCGCCACCGATCCCTCGAAGAACACCACCAGCTCCGAAGTCGACGCCCCAATATCCAGCAGGCAAACGCCCAATTCGCGCTCGTCGGCCGAGAGCGTCCCTTCCGCTGCGGCAATCGCTTCGAACACTGTCTCCGTCACTTCCAGACCCGCCTTGTTCGCGCACGTCACAAGGCTCTGGCACGCGCTCGCCGAGCTGGTCGCGATATGCAAATTGACTTCCAGCCGATTCCCGACCATCCCCACCGGATCATTGATCCCCGGCTGCTCATCCAAAATGAACTGCTGCGGCAGCAGGTGCAGCACTTCACGATCCGACGGCAGCGAGATTGACCGCGCCCGATCAACCGCCGCGCGCACATCCTCTTTTGAAATCTCCCGCAGCCGCGTTCCCAGGCTGATGCCGCCCCGGCTGTTCACCCCGCGAATATGCGGTCCGCCCACCGCTACCACGCACCGCTCGATCGTCGTGTTGGCCGCGTCTTCGGCCATCACCGCCGCCGCGTTAATCGCCTCAGTCGCCGGCCGCAATTCGGAAATCAACCCCTTGCGCATTCCAGCCGCCGGCGCCACACCGTGCCCGCGGTACCGCAGCGCGTTCTCATGGATTTCTGCAATCAGCACGCGCACCTTCGCACTTCCCACGTCCAGCACCGCGACAATGTTCTCCGCCTGCTGGCTCATTGCACACTCCGCACGGCGCGCTTCGCCGCAGGTTTTGCGTTTCCGGCCTGTGCATGCGCGCTTTGCGCACGCGCCTTGACCACCGGCTTTGCCTTCGCAGCAGCCGTCTTTTTCGGCGCGGCCGCTGGTTTCAGTGCCGCCGACTTTACCGCAACCGCCTTCGGCGCAGCCTGCTTCGCCGGGGCCGCACTTTCCACCGCCGCCGGATCCGGCGTCATCTTCAGCACAACTTCATGCTCGTACCGCAAATCCACGGCCGCGAGCTTCGGATACTGTGCCCGCCACTGCCCGACATGCGCCTCATAATTCCGCCAGCGCGTTAAAAAATCGTCCTGCCCAAATTGCAATTGCAGATCTGTCCCGTTCGCCGGCACCGTCGCGCGCACATCCTCGGGATCGGACAGATCGACCTCGCTCAACTGCGCGGATATCTTCTCCCCGCTCCCATCCAGTTCGCGCAGGAATCGCTGGTACAGCGCCATCCGCGCGCCCCGCACGCTCAGGGGATCGTTCGGGTTGATCCCGCTCACTACGGGGAATGAAAAATGTTTCGCCGCAATCTCCTGCGGTGACATATCCAGAATCACGCCCGCCGCATCGGCCAGCGCAATCTTGCCGTGCACCTGGACGAACGCAATCGGCGTCCGTTCCGTAACCGACACCCGTAACTGATTCGGCAGCACCCGCATCACGGTCGCGTGCTCCACCCAGCTGAACCGCTCCAGTTCCGCCCGCCGCTGGCTCAGCGGCACATAAAACAAATTCCGCCCAATATCCGATCCAAATACGGAAAGCAGATCGTCGCGCGTCAGCTGGCTGTTGCCAACCGTCTGAATCGATGCAGAGGAATCAATGCGAAACCGCGGATCGTGGTCGAGGAAGCTCCGTGTGGCCACGACCGTACCAACGCACAGCCCAACCACCACCACTCCGCCGGCGATTAGCCCGATCCGTCCCCAGCGCGTCCTCGCCCACGGAGGCAGCACACCGCGCCGCACCGGAACCCTCCGGCGCGCTCGCAGAAACGGCTCGCCCGCGTCGTCCTCCCCATCGGAGGCCGAGCGGTCGGCTCGCGGCAGTCGCGCGTCCGTCTCCGGATCCCCCGCCGGACGGTAGAAACCCGTCCGCGGCTCGTCCAGAAGCGTCGCGCCTCCGCTATTTGCGCTGGTTTTAGCCACGCCTGAGCAAGGTCGTGAGAATCGCCCTCTTGACTATAGCGTGACCACCCCTGTGGATTCGGCCCCGAATACCCCCAGGTATCCGATCAGAGAACATCCCCCTCCCGGAAGCTGCCCGTCGCCCTCCAAAATGTTGCCGCCATGGAGAATCAGTAATTCCTCGCGCAATATTCACAAAGCCAATTAACACAGCGTCAACAAAACCGTAACGCCTCGTTGATCCGAGTTTTTTACTGTTCACGAAGTCACCCACGACGGCCCCATTCTGTCTCATTTCCACGCAAAAAATTTAACCGGAGGCAATAAGGTAATGTCATCAATCCTTAGCGCGCATCGACGCGTGATCTCGTTCGTGTGTGTCCTGGCTCTCTTTAGTCTTCCTCTCAGCCGCACCCTGCGTGCCCAGCAACCAGATAATTCTGCGTCCATCTCCGGCACCATCGTCGATTCCCATGGTGCCGCTGTTGCCCGCGCCACGGTCGTCGTTAAAAATCAGGCCACTGGAGTCCAGAGCCAGGCCAATGCCGACGGCGTAGGTCACTTCGCCATCACCGGCATCGCGGCCGGTTCCTATACCGTCACCGTTTCCGCCAGTGGCTTTGGCGAGACAACGCAGAAAAACGTCTCTGCCTCCGTGCAGTCTGCGCCTCTCACCATTGCCCTCAGCGTCGGCAGCGTAGAGCAGAACATCGAAGTCCGCGCCATCGCCGGTGACTCCATCGCCGCTCAACACGCCCTCTCACAGAGCAGCCTCGACACCGAAACCCCAAAATCCGAAATCGGCAGCGAATTCATTCGCGAATTTACCCCGCCCGATACGGATTTCACTGAGATCATCCAGATCGCGCCCGGCGTCGTCAGCTACAACTCCAACGGCGTCGGCCTCGGCCAGGGCACCGTCTACTTCCGTGGTTTCCCCGACGGCAACTTCGATTACACCTGGGACGGCATTCCCTTCAACGACACCAATAATCCCACCCACCACTCCTGGGTCTTCTTCCCCGGCACCTGGATCGGCAGCGTCGACTTCGACCGCAGCCCCGGCACCGCCTCCACCATCGGCCCTGCCACCTACGGCGGATCCATCAATCTTCTTTCCCCTGAAGTTCCCTCCGAGCAATCGATCCAGCCCCAGATCAGCTATTCCTCCTTCAATACGCTGCTGATCGACGGCCAATACAACACCGGCATGCTGGGCCAGAAAAAGAACATCGGCCTTGAGCTTGATGTTCATCGCCTCTCCTCCGACGGCTTCGAGACCGGCAATGACATCTTCCAGAATGCCGGCGATATTAAGGTGCTCTGGAAACCATCCGACCGCACCACCGTGAACGGCTACAGCGGCGTGATTAACGTCTTCTCGAACGCCGCGAACAATGCCCCCTATCGCGCCCAGATCGGCGCCTATGGCTGGAATTACATGCTGGAGACCAACGACCCCACCAGCGCCTTCTACAAGGCTTACAACACCAACGCCATCCCCACCGACTTTGAATATGTCGGCGTCCGCACGGCGCTCAGCCACAACTGGTTCGTCGATGTGAAGCCCTACACCTACAGCTATTACAACCATCAGTACTATGCGAACGATCCGGGCAGCGACACCACTGGCCTCGCCACCGGCCCCAACGGATCCTCCGGCTACATCACCGAGGCCAATTGCTCCGCCGCGCAGGCGGGACGCGACAAATGCGCCACCGACAAGCTGAACAGCTATCGCAAATACGGCGAAACTTCCACCATCAGCCAGACTTCGCACTTCGGCATCTTCCGCGCCGGCATGTGGTACGAGTGGTCCACCTCCGATCGCTATCAAATTCCGTCCGATCCAATCACTCGCCAGGATCAAGCGGTCCCCAACTTCCACGAGAACTACTGGATCAATTCCTACAACCCCTTCGTCGAATTCGAATGGCACGCGACCCCGAAGCTCTCCGTTACGGCGGGCTTCAAGTATGCGTACTACACCTTTGCCCTCCAGCAATTCGCCGACAATGGCAAAGTAGTTGGCACGCTGCCGAATAACGCGCCCTACGTGAGCTCCGAGCGCGGCTTTGGCGCCAGCCTGCCCTCCGTCTCAGCGAACTACCGCCTCCGCAATAACTGGTCCATCTACGGCGACTTCGGCAAAGGCGATGAGATCCCGCCCAGCAGCCTCTTTGACGTCAACGGCGGCGGCCCTGAAGTCGGCGCCGTCGGCAGCCCCATGATGACCACCTCCTACCAGGGTGGCACGGTCCTTAAGCTCAACCGCGTGACCCTCGACGCCGACTACTATGCGGTGAAGTTCCAGAACAACTACATCTCCGTCACCACCGCCAATCCCAACAATCCCGCGTATGACCTCAATGAGTATTACCTCGGTCCCGACTCGCTCACCCAGGGATTTGAAGCCGAGACCAACGCCTCCCTCACCCACGGGCTCAACCTCTACGCCAACGGAACCGTCGGCAAGGCCAATTACACCGGCAAGGGCGTCCCCTCCGGCCTCAATGTCTCCGACACGCCCGCTTACACGCAGGGACTCGCTCTGACTTATCAAAACAAGGCGCTCGATCTTGGCATCGACGAGAAGCGCATCGGCCGCTACTTCGACGGGAACGGCTCCTACTACAACCAGGTCGAAATCGCCCCTTACAACAACGTGAATCTCTTCCTCAATTACACGATCCGCAAAAACTCGTTCTTCGATCAGTCGAAGATCGGCTTCGGCATCAACAATCTCTTCAACGCCGAAAGCATCACCGACGTCGCCCTCGCCAACTCCCCAACTCCCATCAACGGTTCGACGTACTTCGCCACCACCGCGACGTCTCCGCTCGATCAGATTTTCCTGAACTCTGCGCGAGCCTACACGATCACCTTCAAAATGGGTGTCTTCCCCAACCGCCGCGAGCACTAAGATGCCATCCTGATCGAAGTGAAGGACCTGCGGTTGCTTCGCCGCAGGCGACAAAAAAGCCGGTGCTGCCGGGCAATCCCCGCGGCATCGGCTTTTTCCTTTCCTGCTACTTCAGTTCCTTCTCTTCCGCTGCTTCTCTGCGCTTTGTAAACAAAGGTGCGCCCCACGTCCCTGCCGCCAAGAGCGCCCCGAACAAAATCACAGCATCCACGCTCGCCCGCCCCTCCCGCGTCCAGTAAGCATTCGGGTCCAGGTTCAGCCAAAGCGCAAATTCGTCCAGCGTCAGCGCTGCCCCCATCCCGAAAAGGATTGAAATAAGGCGGCTCACAAAAATCGATCCCGCCGTCGCGCAAGTTCCGAACTCCGCAAGCAGCAGATACCCCACCACCAGAAGCAGCAAAATCCCCCACACCAGATGATGGATGTGCCGGCCGCCCATCATCACCCAGCCAAACGGCCCAATATGGTGTGTAATCGCCGCCACCAGCAGCCGGACAAACAAGAACGTCACAAAAAAGCTCACCGAAGCCAGAAACATCCGCCGCCGCGGCCGGTCCGGAATCCGCTCGTGCAGAATCCGCCCCGCCCGCGTTAAGTGCAGGAATATCAGCATCACCGCCGTCGCGACGACGATGAGCAGGAATATCCATCCGTCTAAGGTGTGCATAGGCCTCCATTCTTAACACAGGCTCCCACCCCGGGCACCCCCTCTATAATCAAACTGGGACACTTTTCCCAGGGGCCCTGGAACGACTCATTTGAGCGACGAAATCATCATCCGCGGCGCGCGGACCCATAACCTGAAAAACATCGACTGCGCCATCCCGCATGGGAAGCTCACCGTCGTCTCCGGCGTCTCCGGCTCCGGCAAGTCCTCTCTCGCCTTTGACACCATCTACGCTGAAGGCCAGCGCCGCTACGTCGAATCCCTCTCCGCCTACGCCCGTCAGTTCCTCGAGCGCATTGAGAAGCCCGACGTCGATCTCATCGATGGCCTTGCCCCCGCCATCGCCATTCGCCAGAAAAACTCTACCCGCAATCCCCGCTCCACCGTCGCCACCGCTACCGAAATCTACGACTACATGCGCCTGCTCTGGGCCCGCTGCGGCGTCGTCCACTGCATCGCCTGCAACGGCATCGTCAAACGCGACACCGTTGACGAAATCGCCGCCTCCGTCCTCGCCCTCGGCGAAGGAACCCGCCTCCACGCCATCTTCCCCGTCGTCCCCGCAGCGCTCGCCGCCGCTCCAGCCGTTCCAGCAGGCGAAAAAGAGCCCGCGCCCAAATCCCCGCGCCGCACAAAAAAGTCCGCCGAGCCGGCTCCAACTCCCGGCAAAATCTCTGACGCCCTCCGCGAACGCCTCACCGACCTCCGCCGCCGCGGATTCAACCGCCTCTATCAAAACGGCACAATCTACGAATTCTCAACGCCCGAATCGCTGCTCGAGATCAACTTCGCCCAGCCCGTTTACGTCCTCGTCGACCGCATCGCCGTCTCTCCCGAGAATCGCAACCGCATCGTCGACGCCGCCGAAATCGGCTACCGCGAATCCGGCGAGATCCTCTACGAGATTGTTGGAGGAAGCACGGCTGAAGCAGATCGCTCAACAACGCAAGGCGGCGAAGCCGCGCCCGCCCGTGCGGCCAGCACGCGTTTTTCCGCCGCCTTTGAGTGCAAATCCTGCCACCGCACCTATCGCGAACCGGAGCCCAGCCTCTTCTCCTTCAACAACCCCTACGGCGCCTGCCCCCGCTGCCAGGGCTTCGGCAACACCATCGATTTCGACCTCAACCTCATCATTCCCGACAAGTCGAAGACCCTCGACGAAGGCGCCATCGATCCCTGGAATCGCCCCAAATACCGCACGTACCTCAACGATCTCCGCCGCGCCGCAAAACAAAACGGCATTCCCCTCGACGTTTCCTGGTGGGACCTCAGCCCCGAACAGCAATCCTTCGTTCTCGACGGCCGCGGCTCCTTCCCCGGCGTCCACGGCTTCTTCGCCCTGCTCGAGCGCAAGAAATACAAGCTCCACGTCCGCGTCATGCTCTCGAAATACCGCGGCTACGCCCTCTGCCCCGACTGCAAAGGCCAGCGCCTGCGGGCAGAAGCCCGTGCCGTCACCATCGGCGAAGGCGCGGCGGCTAAGAACATCTGCGATGCCGCCTCCCTTACCATCGGAGCCGCTACCCGCTTCTTCTCCTCGCTCACGCTCAGCCCCATGCAGGAAGAAATCGCCGGCAGCATCCTCGACGAAATCCGCCAGCGCCTCAAGTTTCTCGACACCGTTGGCCTCGACTACCTCACCCTGGACCGCCTCGCTTCCACCCTCTCCGGCGGCGAATCGCAGCGCATCCAGCTCGCCACATCGCTTGGCTCCCACCTGGTCGGCGCGCTCTACGTCCTCGACGAGCCTTCCATCGGACTCCACCCGCGCGACACCGCGCGCCTCATCCGCATCCTGGACGAGCTTCGCGACCTCGGCAACACCATCCTCGTCGTCGAACACGATCCCGACGTCCTGCGCTCCGCCGACTACCTCCTCGACCTCGGCCCTGGCGCAGGCGAATTCGGCGGCCGCATTCTCGCCGCGGGCTCCGTGGACGAAGTCTCGTCGAACCCTGCTTCCATCACCGGCCGCTATCTCAGCGGACAGCTCACCATCCCCGTTCCCGCCCGCCGCCATACCCCCGGCTCCTCCAAAGAATGGATCCGCCTCCGCGGCGCGCGCGCTAACAACCTTCGCGGCCTCGACGTCGATATCCCATTGAACCTTCTCGTCGCCATCACCGGCGTCTCCGGATCGGGCAAGTCCACCCTCGTCCACGAAGTCCTCTACAAAGCCGTGGCCCATCGCCTCGGCCGCACCGAGAGCGGCGACCCCACCGGCGTCTATCGCGACATCAAAGGCGTTGAGCGCCTCAACGACATCATTCTCGTCGACCAAACCCCCATCGGCCGCACCCCGCGCTCCAACCCCGTCACCTACATCAAGGCCTTCGACGCCATCCGCGAGCTCTTCGCCTCGCAGCCGGAAGCCCAGCGCCGCGGCTACGCGGCCGGACACTTCTCCTTCAACGTCCCCGGCGGCCGCTGCGACGTATGCGAAGGTGACGGCACCGTCACCGTCGAAATGCAGTTCCTCGCCGACGTGGAACTGCCCTGCGAAGAATGTAACGGTACGCGTTACAAATCCAGCACTCTTGAAATTCATTACAAAAACCGCAGCATCCACGAAGTTCTCCAGATGACCGTTCGCGAAGCTCTGCGGTTCTTCGCCGGCAACCCGAAAATCGTCGACAAGCTCGCGGTCCTCGAGGAAATTGGCTTGGGCTACGTCCGCCTCGGGCAGTCCGCCACCACGCTCTCCGGCGGAGAAGCCCAGCGCGTCAAGCTCGCCGCGCACCTCGCCTCCACCCGCTCGGAGAGCCGCTCCTCCGCCGCCAGCGGCCAAAGAGGCGGCAGCCGCGTCCTCTACATCCTCGACGAGCCCACCACCGGCCTCCATTTCGACGACGTCGGCAAGCTCCTCGTCGCCTTCCGCAAACTCATTGACAGCGGCGGCTCGCTCATCGTCATAGAGCACAACCTCGACGTCATTAAGTCCGCCGACTGGGTCATCGACCTCGGACCCGAAGGCGGCTCCGCCGGCGGCCAGGTCGTCGCCCAGGGCACGCCCGAAGAAATCGCCGCCACCCCCCAATCGCACACCGGTCAGTGGCTCGCGCGTGTCCTCCACGGCCACACCGCCCTCCAGGAAACCCCCACGGAAAGCGAAGTCCTCTCGTGAAATTTGAAATTGTCATCCCGACCGGAGCGAAGCGAAGCGGAGGGATATGCCGGGTGCCCCATATCTGCCCGGGTTTGGCAGATGTGGGAAGGTCCGCAAAGCGGACCCGCTTTTCTGCCTTCGGTTTTTCCGTGCTCTGCGTTCTGTCCTCTGCCCTCTGCGCGGCTCAGACCTCCCTTCCTCCCGGCACCTCCAATCCCGACGAACCCCGTCAACAACAATCCATCCCCGATCCCCTCACCGAAGCCGAATCCGCCATCGCCGATCAGCACTTCCCCGCAGCCGCCAACCGGCTCGACGTCTACCTTTCCGCCCATCCCGATAGCGCCCGCGCACTTTTCGACCGCGGCTACGTCGCCGACGCCCAAAAGCAAACCGCCAACGCCGAATCCTGGTATCGCAAGGCCATCGCCGCCGACCCAAAGCAGTTTGAATCCCGGCTCGCCCTCGGCCTCATCCTCGCCGCCAAAAGCGATCTCGGCGCGCGCGAACAGCTCGACGCTGCCGTCCAGCTCGAGCCCAACCCACCAAACCCCGTCGCCAAAGCTCAGGCGGATCGCGCCCTCGCCCGCCTCATCCGCTCCTCCGACCCCACCGGCGCGCGCGATGCTCTCGTCGCCGCTCTCCAGCTCACGCCGGAAACGCCCGACGATACCCTCCTTGCCGCGGAGATCGCCGCCGCCGCCGGCAATGACGACCTCGCCGAACAGGCCTACCGCCGCGTCCTTGACGCCAATCCCAACTCCTCCGAAGCATCCGCCGGCCTCGCCCACCTCTACATGGGCGAAAAGAAGTACGCGGAAGCCCAGCCCCTCGTTGAAGCCGCCCTGCGCCGCGATCCCGACGACCCCGCGCTCAACGCCCAGCTCGCCGCCATTCTCAGCGCCCAGGGCAAGCAGGCCGACGCCCTCACCCTCCTCGAAAAGCTCCACCAGCTCCAGCCCCACAGCGCCAGCGTCACCGGCATGCTCGCCGATGCGGAATTCCAGGCCGGAAACCTCGACAAAGCCGACGCCCTCTTCCAGCAGCTCCTCGCCGCCGAGCCGAGCGACGCCTCGCTCCTCGATGCCCGCGGGCAAATCCTCATCCGCCAGCAGCATTACGACGACGCGCTCGCGTCCTTCCATAAAGCAGCCGCCGCCAGGCCCGACGACATTGACGCGTGGTCCGGCATCGCGTTCGCCGACTCTGAACTCCATCTGTACGCCGACGAATTGCAGGCTCTTTCCACACGATCAAAATTTGCGCCCGATAATCCAACTTGTTTATTTCTCCGGGCAACGGCTTACGATAATCTCCATCAAACACAGGCAGCGGCGGACTACTACCATCGCTTCCTCACTGCCGCCCAGGGAAAATTCCCAGACCAGGAGTGGCAGGCAAAGCACCGGCTCACCGCCCTCGGCAAATAATCGGTGTCTACTACCCCGCAAGTCACCGTGTTTCGTGACCGGCCCCGTGTGGGATCTTAGCCTTTGCCCTTCCCATTTGGCTTCCGGCCTCGGCTTTTGTTGCCGTTTCCAGTGGCGTGAAACACAGGACTTGCGCTATTGTGAGTGATCGCACTTCCCGGAGGTGCGCTATGCGGATTGTCGCGGTACTCGCCGCTGTCCTCCTTCCGGCTTCCCTCGCCTGGGCTCACGGCGCGGATGACCGCGTCCCCGACGCTCGCGAAATCGCCGATCTCCAGGCCAAAGCTGCAGTCGCTTCTCCCAGCGAGCAACCCTGGCTCTACGCCCAGCTTGTCCATTCCATGACCGAACTCGCGACCGCCCAATATCAGGCTGGCGACCGCAACCTAGCCTCGCAGTCCCTCAAGTCCGCGCAGAGCTATGCCGGCAAGATTCAGATGAACCTACTCCACGACGCCAAAAAACTGAAGAACGCAGAAATCCTCATCCGCCACACTGGCTTCCGCCTCCGCGAGCTCCTCACCGGAGCCTCGCTGGATGACCGGCCTACTCTTGAAGCCACCATCGCCCAGCTCAACGACGTGCAGTCGCAGATGATGCTGCAGGTTTTCCATCGCTGAGTTTGCCGGCCCGGTTTCGTCAACTATGGCAAAGTGAGTTTTCCGGGCGCACCGGATTCGTTGCAAAACCTCCGCTTTTCCCCCGGCAATCCACATCCTTTCAACAGCCCTCACACCCCTGTCACGCAGTATTCATCAGGCGATGACAATCGGCGGTGCAAGGACTACCAAAAGCAACCCCACGGTTTCGCTTATCGTTCCCCATTTACACGCACCTATGCTCTTCGTACTCTGACGTGGCGTTTCCATACCGAGCGTTTTACACGCCAAGTGGAATTCCCGAGACTCAACGTGAGACCCATCTTGCAAACTGGGCTTCACACCGTCTCCTGAACCCATTGGCTATCAGGTGAAACCCGCGGCATGGAACGTACTTTCGCCTTTTACTGAAATCCAAATTGGAGCGGTCACGCACCCCTGCCGGCGCGTCTCCGTCGCCCGCTATTTTTCCGGGATCCACTCCGGAATTCGCGCGGGCCGGAGCCCATTTTCCGGTCAGCTTCGCGGCCGTTCCCCCGCATCCCGCGCCTTGCCGGGAAGCACGTTTACGCGTGTACCTTGATCCGCGTACGACGCTTCTCCGCCATGGCCCGGGATGCGGGCGACCTGAACCCGCTGCCGGGTGGACACGCTTGACGTGTGCCCCTGCCGCCTGCCGCTGCCGCTGTTGGGAGAATCATGAGACCGAAAAAGACCATCCTTTGCGTTGACGATAACGAACAAATCCTCTCCGTACGTAAATTCCTCCTCGAAACCCGCGGTTACCGCGTCCTCTCTGCCCGCTCCGCCGAAGAAGCTCTTGAGCGCTTCCGCCAGGGCGGCATCGATCTCGTCCTCGGCGACCTCATCATGCCCACCATGGACGGCAACGAGATGGTCCGCCGCATGAAGGAGATTTCTCCTGAAGTCCCCACCATTCTCATCAGCGGCACCGTCAAGACCTTTGAGCGCGCCAACCGCGCCGACGCGTTCCTTCCCAAAGGCGCTTCCACCCCGGTTGAAATGCTCGAACGTATCCGCGTCATGATCGCTCGCAAGCGCGGCCCTCGTAAGATCCTCCGCCCCGTCTTCAACACGTCCGAAAACGCCGCCTTCGAACCGGCAACCCAGTCCGTAGCCTCCTGACAGGTGCCTCTCCGGCGCGCATCATTGAGGTTCCGGTTCCTGGCGGCTGGCTTTCGGCTTCCGCCTGGTGGCTACCAGCCACCAGGTAACCCTCGTCCTTTACAATCAACCCGTGCCCTCCATGATCACCGCCGAGAACCTCGGCAAAACCTACCGCAGCGGCAAACTCGAAGTTCCGGCTCTTCGCAACGCGACCTTTTCCGTCGAAGCCGGCGAGTTTGTCGCCATCGTCGGACCATCCGGCAGCGGCAAATCCACCCTTTTCTACCTGCTCGGCGGCCTCACCCGCGCCAGTTCCGGCCGCGTTCTCATCGGCGGCATCGACTTCTCTTCCCTCACCGATGCCGAGCGGACCAAAATGCGCCGCGCCCGTATTGGCTTCATCTTCCAGAAATTCAATCTCCTGCCCACGCTCTCCGCGCGCTCCAATATTGAAATCGCCTACGAGATCGCCGAGCGCCCCGAGCCCATGGACCCGAAGTTCTTTGCCCGCCTTACCGAGCTGCTCCACATCGCCGGCCGCCTCGACCATCGCCCTTCCGAGCTTTCCGGCGGCGAACAGCAGCGCATTGCGATCGCCCGCGCGCTGATTACACAGCCCTCCATCGTTCTCGCCGACGAGCCGACCGGCAATCTCGACACCGAAAACTCCGACGCGGTCCTCGACATGCTCCGCCTCTCCAACCGCGAATTCAGGCAGACCGTGCTCATGATCACCCACAATCCCGAGGCCGCCGCCATCGCCGACCGCATCATCCACATGCGCGACGGGCAGATTCGCGGAATCGAACCGGGCAAGGGCGCCGTTGCCCCTCATAACTGGTAACGTTTTCATTTCGGTGGCGTCCATTGAAGTTCCGGAGCCGCCCAGTTTGAAAATCGCTGCGCCGCAAGAAAATTCGCACCCCTGCACGGCATAACGAGTTAGACTTATTGAGGGCCTTCAGGGTCAAAAGTCAAAAAGAATGGGCACAAACATACAACCGCAAGCCGAGACCTCCTCAGGGCCGACGCACGGATCGACAAATGGATCGGCAGGGAATATTCACGATCTCCTGACCGAGAAGCCCAACGAGGCTACCCGCGGCCTTGACACACGTTCCGCGCTCGAAGTCGCCCGCATCATCAATTCTGAAGACCAGAAAGTCGCGGCTGCGGTTCGCAAAGCCATCGGCGAAATCGCGCAGGTCATCGATATGGTCGCCCACGCCCTCCGCGAAGGCGGTCGCCTCATTTATGTCGGCGCCGGCTCCAGCGGACGCCTCGCCGCCCTTGATGCCTGCGAAATCCCGGCCTACTTCTCCACCAGCCCGCAAACCGTGCAATACATCATGGCTGGCGGACCCAAAGCTCTCGCATCACCGGTCGAAGTCAACGAAGATTCTGAAGAGCTCGGCAAGCGCGACATCGCCCGCCGCCGCCCCAGCCGCAAAGACGTGGTGATCGGCCTCTCCGCCAGCGGACGCACTCCCTACGTTGTCTCCGCGCTCTCTTACGCCCGCACCCTCGGCGCCAAGACCGCCTGCATTACCTGCAATCCCGGCTCGCCCCTCGCCCTCGCCGTTGAAATCGCGATGGTCGCCGAAGTCGGCCCCGAAGTCATCTCCGGTTCCACCCGCCTCAAGGCCGCTACCGCCCAAAAGATGATCACCAACATGGTCACCACCGGCGCGATGACTCGCCTGGGCTACGTGTACGAAAACCTGATGGTTAACGTGCACATGCACAACTCCAAGCTCATCGAGCGCGGCATCGGCATCCTGATGCGCGCCTGCGATGTCACTCGCGAGAAAGCCGTCGACGTCATCAAGTCCGCCGGCCGCAGCGTCCCTGTCGCGCTGGTCATGCTGAAAGCAAATGTCGACAAGCCCGAGGCCGTCCGTCGATTAGCACGAGCGGAAGGCAACGTCCGCCGCGCGATTGAAGACACCACCATGGACGTCTAGTCCGCCCACCTTCAGTAAATCCTGAAATTCACTTCGATGTTGATTTCCACGGCGACCATCCTGCCGTTATAGATGGCCGGCGCGAACTTGTAGCGTCGAACCGTCTGCACGGCCAGCTCATCCAGGCCCATTCCCAGCGGCCGCACGACATGGACATCGTGTGGCTCGCCGTGTGAATCGACGGTGAGCCCCACAACTTCCACGCCCTGAAATTTGCGCTGTCTTGCGGCAGCGCTGAACGTCGGATCGGGATCGAACGTCAGTCGCGGAGGCATCACTCCTGGCGCCTTCATCTCCACATCTCCCTTTCCCGCTGCAAACGCGCCTTTCGGAGCATCCGGATGCAAATCCCGGTGCAGCCACTGCTGCCAATAATCCGGCGCGGCGTCCGCGAACGCATCGTCAAATCCCACTGCAAACACCTTGTTCAGCGCTGAAGCCAACTCCTCAGGATGCTGCGGATCCCGCGCAATCCGCACCACCAGTTTGTCGTGCTTCCCGATACGCTCTGACCTCACCGTCACCGGCAGGTCCTTTTCATTCGGATCGAACTCCAGCCCTGCCCGATGACCGCTAATCTCCAGTTCCGTATCGGTCAATCGAGCGTTGAAGTCCGCGATCGCGCTCAGCGTCAGCGGAGCGCTCTCCGGCTCCCCCGTCAGATTTCCCTGCGCATCGAAGTCCAGCTTGTCGCCGCCATTCAGCCCGCGCAACAAAACAAACGGTCCCTGCAGCCGCGCCTCGACATCCATCTGGGTGAGCACGGTCTGCGCACCGGCAGAAGAAACCACCACGGCCAACATCAATAACCCACACCAAAATCTTAAGTTCAATGCTCCCGCATCCCCTGCATCACGCATGCTGCTCACTGATACACCCGCACCCAATCCACCAGCATCTCCTGCGGAAACTGCGTCGTCCCATCCGGATTCCCCGGCCAATCCCCACCCACCGCGAGATTCAGAATGATGAAGTACTTCCCATCCTCGAATGGCCACACCGCGCCCTTCGGCAAATCAGCCGGCGTGCGGGTTTCATAGGGATGCGTCGGGTCGTCGACATAAAACTCCATGCGCTGCGGTGACCACGTAATCCCAAAGGTGTGAAATCCGTCCGCATACGCCGCCTGATCCGGCAATACGTAGGGCGACCCAATCTGATCGCCGATAAACCCCGCCCCGTGAATCGACCCGTAAATCGTATCCGGCTTTTTCCCAATGTTCTCCATGATGTCAATTTCGCCGCACGCCGGCCACCGCTTTGCCGCGATGTCATCGCCCAGCATCCAGAACGCCGGCCACATCCCCTGCCCTCGTGGCACCTTGATGCGCGCCTCAATCCGGCCGTATTGAAATCCCTGCAAACCCTCCGTCTTCATCCGTGCTGACGTGTATACCCCATCGGCCACTTTGCGCCCCACAATGTGCAGATACCCGTCGTCTCCCACGAACGCATTCGGCTGCTTCGGATCGCAAGGCCCATCCTGCGATCCCCACGCGCAATACGTCTCCGGCTCGTGATTCCCCCACTTGCCTTTGCCCGACTCGAATCCCCAGTTCGCGGGATTCGGCGGTCCCGACCGATCGAACTCATCGCTCCAAACCAGCTTCGTTCCCACCGTGCCAGCCGTTGCCGAACCCGCTGCCGGCGCTGCCGTAGCAGACTGCCCCAACGCGCTCGGCCCGCTCGATCCCAAAACGCCTATTGTTCCCACAAGCCACAGCGCCACGCACAAAATCACCCTCATCCCACCCTCCAGCACGCGCATCCATCCTACCCCGTACCCGACGCCACGGCGTCGCCCGTAATCAGCTTTCGCTACACCCTATCCCCTACCCCCTACACCCTCAGGTGTGGTAAACGTGACCAATGCGCGCTGCTGTCGAAAAACTCCGCCTCAGCGAGATCTCTCCCGGCATGGTCCAGTCGGAAATCCGCGCCATGTCCGTCGAATGCGACCGCGTCAACGGCGTCAACCTCGCCCAGGGCGTTTGCGATACCGGCGTTCCCTCACCCGTTATGACGCGAGCCATCGACGCCATCACTGAGGGCTACAACATCTACACCCGCCTCGACGGCATCGCAACCCTGCGCCGCGCCATTTCTGACAAACTCTCCAGCTACAACGGCATCACCGCCGATCCCGACGCGGAGATTCTCGTCTCATCGGGCGCCACCGGAGCCTTCTACGCGGCGTGTATGGCCCTCTTCAATCCCGGCGACGAAGTCATCCTTTTCGAGCCGTTTTACGGATACCACCTCAACACGCTGCGCTCGCTGCGCGTCAACGCCATCGACGTTCCCATGACCGCGCCCGACTGGTCGATCGACTTCGACGATCTCCGCGCCGCCATCACCCCACGCACCCGCGGCATCGTCATCAATTCCCCATCGAACCCCTGCGGCAAAGTCTTCACCCGCGCCGAACTCGAAGTCATTGCCGACCTCGCCATCCACCATGACCTCTTCGTCATCACCGACGAAATCTACGAGTACTTCCTGTACGACGGAACCCAGCACATCTCGCCCGCCACGCTTCCCGGCATGGCCGAGCGCACCATCTCCATTTCCGGCTTGTCGAAAACTTTCAGCATCACCGGCTGGCGCATCGGCTATCTCGCTGCCGATCCCCGATGGATGGGCGCCATCGGCTATTTTCACGACCTCATCTACGTCTGCGCGCCTTCGCCCTTCCAGCACGCCTGCGCAGCCGGACTGGTCCAATTGCCCGACAGTTTCTACCAGTCCCTCGCCAACGAATCAACGGATAGAGCGCGACATCCCTTACGTTCGTACCCCCCTCATCTCCGAATCCTGTTGCACCAACCTCATCGCAACCCCTACTCTGAAAATGACGAAGGCTCTGTTCAACGCGAACAGGGCTTTTTCATTTGCACCTCGCTCAGGCGGGGCTCATCGCTCTTTGAGATCAACGCAGGGCCATCGGCCCCTTCCTGATGCGGCGAATCGGATCCATGGTTTGCCGCCAACCAATCCGGCCCCAA
>Ga0206851_1073_pt1 | contig 30630 bp, 18 predicted proteins | sample Alteio_BWOrgCont_13_FD_152904 | JGI IMG/M metagenome (GOLD analysis project Ga0206851, IMG submission 152904) | Enriched cells from forest soil in Barre Woods Harvard Forest LTER site, Petersham, Massachusetts, United States -... | ecosystem: Environmental > Terrestrial > Soil > Temperate forest >... | reverse complement strand
AAGTATAGAGACCTCAACTCCCCCCTTTTATCCGAGCTATCTAATTTGAATAATAAACACATTACCTAAAAAAAGGGGAAGAAATGCCAACGCTCAGCAGTAGCAATTTTGTCCAATCGCAGAATAAAAGAATGTGAAATTTTACTAATTTTACGCTATGAAGATGCCTCTTTTCTGGTTGATGCTAGTACTATTTCCCATTACGTATTTTTCGCAATCGCTGACAGATACGACTTCTATAAGAGCAGAAATGTCCATTCGTTTTTGTTTGTCGCCAGGCTTGGGAATAGCCCAGTATTATTCTAATGCCTATACTCAGAAGTTATTCTCAGATACATACTCACCTGTCAGCATCTTGAATAACAAACCCTATATAATAACTGGCTCTCCCATAGCGGTAAGCAAAATCACACAGCGAAATTATTTTCAGTCCAATTTTTTCGTTTCTCCTGTCTTTAGATTCGGAATTTCGATTGTCGGAGAAAAAAAGAAACCGCTAATATTCGAGCATTTGATTGAGTTTGGCTTGATGCAGTGTTCAGGAACTTACACATTACAGGTTAAATACAATGGAGTGTGTGGCCAAGGTGCATTTTTTAATTCCGGCACCTATAATGATTCAGTTACTGCTAAGTACAGACAATTTATCTGGTTTCTGGGATACAGCATCCAGCCAAGTTATAGATCATATTTTTTATCACTGGGAGTTCATGCGGGCTTAGACTTTGTGAAAGTTAGTCAACATACAAACCAGGCTGAAATCGGGATATGGAATGATGCTGACATGGGAACACATGGTAGCGAATCTGGAACAGGGCAGAGAGACACAACAGTGAAATTACACATCATCGAATTCCCCCTCCAAATTGGTATTGGAAAAATTATTAAAATCAGAAAGCTAATTTTTAAACCTGGAATTTATTATACCTATTTAATCCATCAAGCCTGTGGGGTTTATTCAGTCTCAATAGATGTTCTTTTTGATATTAAACCTAGACAGGGGTATGGTTCGCCTGGATCAAGTTATTGAATATTGGGCGTTAATTTAAATAGCAATTCCCTGGCCAGCACAAGTGGACAATACAGTCAGAAAACCTCAACCAGAGCATCAAACTTCTGTAATTTAATAAAAACATTATCGCAGGATCACCTTTTGTGTGAACACACTACCCTTTCGAGAAATAACTTTTAGATAATAAATTCCCTCTGGAAATGTACTCATGTCAAGATTCCATGTATTCAATGAATAATCATCATTCGAATATACCAGTTTACTACGCGTATCGTACAAAAATAACTGACCGGTCGTCCCATCGACTGTGCTGGCAATAAATAGACCTGTGTTTGGGTTCGGCTGAACAAGAAGTTGAGTTGAATGATTTGGTTGACTTGTGGACGTAATGACTGGCTGATTTGGTGTTCCGCGACTTGTCTTTGATTTAGGAATCACAACGTCTGGATTACATGAAAGAAGGTGATCAATACGGGCCGTAAAGTTTGAAACTACTCATAATAATGCTAATCAGCTAAAAATCAGCTTTGGTTAATGATACACTACTGTTTAGGTCTTGCAACTCAAACGTAACTAAAAGGGGAGAACCTATTTCAGGAACTTCTCTTTGTTTTTCAAATTCAATGTATTAACAGAGGTGTTTTTCGATTATTTTAGTCGGACACCAATGATTCATAGGATAAAATTCAGGAGCATCACCCTGTCCATTTTCGAGTTTACATATACCAAATATTCTATTTAGCGCTAATCATCCTAAATGCCAAAAAGGCAACTCAACGCCAGGCCAAATGAGTAGAGACGCCCTGCGTAGGTGTAGTAATAGTTAAATGCATAATTAGGATTCAACGCTGCATTATTTGATGCAAATGAACAACGGAATACGGCTTCAAGACGCAATTTATACCACGCTCTTTTGTTTGCATCCACCCCTGCTCCGATTTGTCCCTGCGTATTAAAAGGATTAAAGGGATTATAAATACCAGACAGGGCTGGACTAGGCGGCGTTACAACCCCGAGGAAATATTGATCAGGCGACACCTCCTGAGTTTCGCCCTCATAAAGGTAGAGGCTTGGCGATATGCCAACGGAAAGATAGGGTCTTACCTTTTTATTCGAAAAATAATAATTCAATTTAAGGGGCAGGTCTAAATAAATTAGCTCATGTCTGAACCATACGTTTTGGTTTGACGGGTATCCTCCGGGACTAAAGTCCGGGTACAACGTCATTCCATCTTTGTTGCTTATTTGTACACCGAAACTGATGCTAAAGTGCGTGTTTATCTGATACAGAATATCGAGCCCTGATGTTGCTGAGGTCTTAGGCTGAAGCTTGTACTGCCCCGAAACCAGTGGCTGGCTGAGGATAGCAGAGGAGAGATCCAGTGAATTAAGGCGACCAACAAACAGTTTTTTCCTGCGAATGGAATCCTGGGAATAGCTTAATGAAATTGAAAGGAAAATGACGAAAAACAAAATCCTATACTTTTCAATTTTACACGGTTTCATTCTCATTATGCTTTTCTTGTGATGATTTAGCAGGTATTTACAAATAGATTCGTCCCCAATTACGTCAGCAGCCATACCTATTACAATTAATACTACTCATTTCCAAAGCGACGCACTATTGATGTATAACCTTTTGGGTAAGGACTGATCCCTTATTTGAAATTACCTTAATATAATAAATTCCTTCAGGATAGGAGTTCAAATCAAGATTCCAGGTACTCAGTGAATAATCACCGTTCGAATAAACCAGTTTTCCACGCATGTCATATAAATAAAGTTGCCCGGTGCTACCATCTGTTGTATGCGCAACAAATAAACTCGTGCTGGGGTTAGGTTCAACTGCAAGTTGATTGCCATGCCCAGACTGAAAGGGAGGATTAAGTACTGTTTGCATTTGGCCCGGATGATTTGTCTTTGATTTAGGAATCACAATGTCTGGATTACATGAAAGAAGGTGATCAATACGGGCCGTAAAGTTTGAACCACTCATAATACCCATCTCGCCAGTCATTGCCACTTCATTACCGGCAATAAAATTAACATTTGTATTTGGATAAACAAGGTCATTTGAAGCGGTGAGATTCCTGGCCACGTGATAATCTAAAGGGTAATCGCTATTATCTCCGGTTAGTTGATTACTTGTAGGCGACATTCCGGTATACGATGGCGGTGGCGTAGGGCTGAGAGAAACAGGATTATTTGCTGGGAATGTTTCGTCATAAAAGTAGTTGTTGCTCACAGATAGTCCCTGGCAGTTGCCTTCCATGTCGTAGATGGTTGCCTGACCATCACTGTTTCTAAGCGTCACTAATGCAGCATTGCCCGTGCCAGGGCATTTCTTTAAACAAGCCATCAAACCATTTTGCCATTTCTGAGCAGCAGTGAAGTCATTAAGTGAGCTTGTTGACCCCGGACCTGTAACATATGTTTGACCGTTTGGCATATTGTTACCATCGGGAAAAGCCTGCCAGCCTGCCAGCGTAATTTTTGATAGATTTTGATCAACTTGATAAAGGAGAAACTGTCCATCATATCCACTATGTGCAAATACCTGATCATAACCTAAGCCTAGAAAGTCGCCACTGGTGATACCATCCCACTGAACCTGTAAGCCAACAGGTTGAGGAACTACATATGAGTATAAAAGAGAGATTGATGTTACTCCAGGATTGATGCCATAAATATTTAACACACCTGTTTGGTCCGTGATTGCTAACTCCAATGCACCAGTGTTGTCGAAGTGACCAGCAGTCATGCCACCAATTTGATATAACGGGACAGATAGATTAGTGCTTACCAGCATAAAGTCAGCAGATCCGGGAGGGGCATTCGGCAGATATTTTAAAAGATTAAACTGGCCATTCTGATTTAATAAAAGCAGTTCATCAGCTGGGTTAGAAGGTTCAAACTTCCCAGCTGCCACAGCGGCGACAGTAAAATTAGCCTGATATGGAGCTCCTGTATTCTGAATTGAAGAAATAGAAGAGCCGATCTGTTGCATTATATCAATTCCTCCATTAGCATCAATCGCGATCAGGGCATCAGGCCCTCCAGCAACACCGAGAAATTTTCCTGATGCCATAAATTTTACCGGATTTGCCAAAACTGTACTTCCTGAAACTACGGGAGTTTGCATGTGGGATATTGGATCAACTGCTGATATGCCTATTGTATTGTTATATATATTCGCTGTTGCCACTTCATAGTTCTGATTTCCAAGAAAATCTCCGCCTGAAACCGCAGCCCAGTGTTGAGATGCCCCAGGCCAAACCGAAATGGGGTTGAAAATATTAATGTAAGTGTAACCAAATAAATTGGGGCCATTTTCGGCTAAAGTAAGTTGCGAGTATCCTTCAATACTTGGGTCGTTCGTAGGTTTGTAAGTTGGCGAATATAGTGAGTTGTAGGCATAACAATCGGATATAATGCCATAGATATAGGGATTAAATTCAGTGTAATAAGTATAACCACCAATTATTGGAGATACGATATCCGATGAAACATCAGTGTCCAATCCATCAACACCACAGGGATCGGCTCCTGCAATACCTCGGCTGAAAGACAGAGGGCCTTCATAGATACGAGTGGCGAAAGTCATTGCGAATTGATGAATCCATGTGCTATTAAAATAAGCTGATGTACCATTTGGTAAAGCAAATTTATTGCAAAGGTAGGCAAACCTAAACGTTGCTTGCGCATGACTATCGTCCTCAGCAAATTGACCGGGATTATAATCTGATGACCAAAAAAGGCAATAAGGAAAACAAGGGTTTGCAATTATTTGACTCTTGAGAAATCTTGCAACCCCATCAAGTTGACTTGCATAATAGCCAGGGCCACGCGCCGCATAAACTCCTTGAGCGTCGAATATTTCGTCAAGTAAAATGAGGACAGAGCCCATGCTTGCCTGCATATTTACCTGCCCAAAGGTATTTGCCGAGCTCTCATCATCGTTTATATATCCGTCAGCGGTAACCGTGGCTCCGGAAAGCCCCTGTTGGTTCGTAGGGTTTAATGTGCCGATCGGTACATTAACATTGTTATTAAAACGTGGAATTTCATTCCACCAATCAACGGTTTCGCAACACTTAAAAGAAAGCCAGTATGCTAGATCACCATAATTTCCTAATGTGCTTGGATCAGCAGTTGAAACTTCCGAGGGAAGGGGCAAGGTTGTTATCCCAATAAAATCAGGGTCATTTGTCATGGCATAGATGAAAAGAACCAGTGGGTATAAAATGTTTGCATCCTGCGCTAGCTCATGTTCAGTTTCAAAACAAAATCCATCTTTCGAATTATGGCACCAGCTTTTACTTGTTCCATTTAGCAAATTCCACTGCCTCAACGCATTCGTGCCTGTTGATGAACACCCATTTAGTAGATTCGCTTTGTAAGGATAACCAAATTCAGTTGCACCAGGGTCTGCACAAATATTTGGGAGATTATCATCTCTACGGTCCATAAATCTTTTCGCTTGAATTGCAAACCGTTCAATATATTTTAAGTCTTTGGTTGATTTATACATATTAAGATATCCTACGAGATAGCCAGGACCAGGTCCAGAAAGCCAAATATCGGTATTTGAGTACATAGACTGACCCTGCCCAGAAAACGCACTATTAATTCCGGGGCCATTATCATAGGCATCAAACGCCTTCCTAAATGTTTGCCCAACCATCATCTCTGAAAAAAGCAGAAACACCCCAATAATAATTTTAGTTCTCATGCTGTAAGGATAAGGGTTATTTCAAAAAATGAATACCGTAAATAAATTGAAAGTTTTGCCAAAATGCTTTTGTAGAAAAAGCCCGCCTCTGCTATTATTGAACAACAATCTTACAGGTATTCACATCTCCCCCATCCCTTACCCTCACAAAATACATCCCCTTAGGGCAAGCGCTCAAATCAATATTTCTTGTTAGTGCGCCATGTCCGCTATTGGTCTGGGTTTCGGTATAAACCTGTTTTCCAACCAAATCAAACACGGCTATTTCGGTTTGCTGGCCCGTTGTGCCTTTCAGTGCTATTTGAAAAATACCGTTGTTGGGGTTTGGAGAAATTGTGAGGCCGGTGGTGCGGGTGTTTTCTTCGATTCCGGACGGAGTTCCCGACCATTTTGCAATATTGATAGTTGGCACACCTCCTGCTGAAGTGAAGTTACAAGCGGCATAGAGATCCTTGCCATGAACTGCTAAAGCTTCAACAACTGGTGCAGTGAGTGGCCCACAAGTTGTTCCAGCCATTCCAGATCCTAACGTCGACCATGAGGTGCCATTCCAACCGGCAATATAATTTGCCGGACTTCCACCAGCATAGGTAAATGCGCCACCTACGCAGAGTGAGGTGCTATCAGCTACAAGGGCCAGGGGCACGTAATTCACTCCTTGACCGAGTGGAGACCAAACTGATCCGTCCCATTTGGCAATCCAGTCTGCATAGATTGTGCCCGCTGTGTCAAAGATGCCTCCAACATATAAATCCGAACCAACCATCGTCAACGTTTCTACGGCTCCATTGACACCTTTGCCCAATGCGCTCCATGAAGTCCCATCCCACTTAGCTACATTATTAACAGGCACACCTCCTGCAGTTGTGAAATGTCCGCCTGCATATACATTGGTGCCAGACACCGTAATGACATTAACTGCTGAATCCAATCCTGACCCGAGGGAGCTCCAATTCGTACCATCCCATTTAGCAATATAGTTGGCAGATGCACCTCCGGCCATCGTAAAATTACCGGCCACGTATAAATCTGTTCCGATAACGGCACTGCAATTGACATACGAGTTGAGGCCCGTACCGACAGTTGACCATGTTGTGCCATTCCATCCAGCTATATAATTCACGGCCGTTCCACCCGCATTCGTAAAATTTCCTCCAACATAGAGCTTTGAACCAATGGGTGAAAGTGAAAATACTCCGCTATTCACACCTGAACCCAGGGGCGACCAAGCCGTATCATTCCACATTGCGATGTTTGATGCCGACTGGCCACCCGCCATTCTAAAGGTACCCCCTGCGTATAAATTATCGCCAGAAAAGGCCAGGGCGTAGACGGAGCTATCAATACCGGCTCCCAGCGGAGACCATGATTGAGCGAACGCGATCTGAAACAGTGGATTACAAAACAGTAACAACGTCAGGATGCTTGTCCTGGCAAAAAGAGTCTTTGTGTTCATTTGCAAATGTTTTTATGATAAATACTGGAGGCAAAAATAGCGATGTTTGAGTTAGCACAATGGAGTCTCAATTTCAATGATGTTTCCTCAATTCAGCAATTTCTTTATTGAGTTGATCCTCTCTTTTCTCTTGTTCCACTTTCATTTCATTCATCTTCTTATTTTGCTCAACCATGTATATTGTCAACTCCTCAATTTTTTTGAGAAGAATAGCATCCATGGCAGCTACATCAATTCCGGTCTCCTTCACGTCTTTCTCAGAAGGAACATTTGGCAAATGGTGCTCCTTTTTATAGTAGGCCTCAACCTCTGTCAAGGATGGAATTTTGTAAGTGTCGGCAAAAACATAATCTGCCCAGTTATTCATTGTGATATAACAAGATTGAGCAACCATTTTACCCGATACGGTTAAAATGGCATCAGCATTGATCGTTCCTGCTGTCTGGATTTGTGTTCCAATGTGTGTAGGTCCAAGAAAGACATTTCCACCGCCTGATCCGGTACAGAGTGATACATTTCCGCCACTGCTTCCGGTACAAATAGCAACACTTCTACCGCAGGAGTAATTGATCAACAATCCAGAGGTATTTCCTCCCGGGCCGAGTACCATACTTCCTCCATACTCAATCATTCCGTTTGCACCATCAAAGCCCATTGTCAGGGGGTGAAAGGTATTCGCTGCATCATATCCTCCACAAACAAGGGTTCCATTAAATCCATTAATTGTTGTCAAGTTAGCTGACCCACAGAATAAAGTAGCCGGTACCATATGTCTTAAATTACTTCTCGCTGCATTCGCACTATCCCCAAACAAAAACATCTCCGGATTTCCTCCACCAGCCGGAATGTAGGCAATAGTCTTGCTTCCTCCAAAATTCAACCCTCCCTGGGTCACAAAATTGCCCCCAATAACCAGGTTCGAATCAACCAGCAAGGTACTGTTGGTATGTATCGGCCCTGCCACATCCATTTTGTATTGCGGAGAAAGCGTACCAACGCCAACATTTCCGCTGGAATTAGCATTGAGTATGGTGTTTTGTTTCTGGCCCGGCAGGCTTTGTATATACAAATCGGATGTTGCCGAAAACTGGCCAAACCCATTTTGGTCTGTTGCCAGGGTTACGCCTCCGGTTTGTCGTAATCCGCTTACAAATATGTTGCTGGCAGCCATCGCACCTGCTGAAACAGAATCGGCATTTACCGAACCCGAAACAAGGGTAGGACAGGATAACGCCTTGCCCAGTTTTAACCCCTGACTCAAGGTCATATTACCGTTCACTACCACGTCCGAATCGGCCGTGAATAATCCTTTCGATTCTGTTCTCCCGCTGCTTAACAAGCTGCCGTCGGCAATGAGTTGCCCGCCTTCAACCGTGCCTGATGATGTGACAGATGGAGTTGTGAGGCCGGAACTTACATTTAGTTGCGAAACATTTAAACTCCCGTCTACATGCAAAGTGCCCGTGGTATGAATATCTCCGGTTACATCGAGCGGATATGCGGGAGCTATTGTCCCTATTCCCACAAGGCCGCTTGCCACATGCAAGGTTGAAAGAAAGTGGATGCCCATACTCTTATGCGGGGCGTTGGTAGTAACAATATCCTGCCCGATGTTCAGATCGGGGGCTGTTATTGCCCCTCCAGAGGTAATGGTTCCGTTCACCACCAGGTTCGAATCAACAGTCAACGCATTGGCAGTTAAGGTTCCGGTAGTAGTTAGTTTACCATATACGTTCATATTCGCGGAAGCGCTTCCCACTATGGGAGAACCGATAACCACCGAATTTGATGAGGTTGCAACACCCCCGGTAAGCGTCCAACCCGATGAGTTGCCCGCAGGGCCCCAGGTTCCATTGCCCATCAGCACATCGGTTGCATTACCGCTAAAGTTAAGCCGGGTCATTAAACCCGTGCTGCCTGTTAGCAACAACCCGTTGCCGGTGCCGGTATAGGTATCAAACAAAATGCTGCCGTTGTTAAAGAAATGCATCTTTTCGGCATTGTTGGTACGGATGGATATGCCTACCGTATCGGTGGTTCCCAGAAAATTGGTATGGGTGCTGGTCATGGCATTGCCTGTTAAACCCCAGGTGGTTGGAAAGGCCGAAACCGTGGTTGTACCCGGACCGCTTACCGCACCGCTTACATAGATGGTAGCGCTTCCACCTACCGAGGCCCCACCGCTGGTGGTTAAGGTGCCATTGATAATAAACGAACCATTGTTGATGAGCGTGGCTGAGCCGCTGAGGGTTACATTACCGTTGATAATTGTCTTACCATTGTTAATAAAGGCCGTTCCGCCCGACATGGCAAGGGCCCCGTTAAGCATTTTTACGCCTCCGGCATTGATCACCATGTTTCCGCTTCCGCCTATGGTTAAGGTTGGGGTGGTGATAGTGAGTGTATCGCCCGATTGCACGGTTATTTTTGCGCTGCCCGAAATGGCTGATAAGGAAGCGGCCGAAGTAAGCGAGTTGTAAAGCGTTACGGTATTGCTCCCGCCCAGACTTGTGCCCGGCGTACAGGCACAGGCTGCACCGGTATGGCTTGCCGTGCTCCAAACCGTCGTTGCATTCGCCCAGGTTCCGGCCATACGGGTATAATAATTGTTTTGAGCATTTACTTCAGGATGATTGAGTATAAGCAACAGCAGCAACATACCGGCTCCTGCATACCGCCCCAAAGCCACAGAAACAAGATTAGAGCTGCTGCAAGGATTTTCCGGGGGGGGGGTACGTTTTAATCTCATACGGATGTTGTTAGTTGGATGAAGCAAGTGTAAACAGGATAACTATAGAAACCTACTATCTAATGTTTTTAAATTTTGCAATATTATTCATTCTCTGTAACCTTTTTGGAAACGTACTGCAAAGGCTTGATAGTATTGAGGAGTTGCCACCGGGACTAAAAGCTTACCGGAAGCCTGAAATTGGCCCGTGTCAGTGTTACGATGACACGGTATCTCTTATAAAATCCAATTTGCAGCTATTAAGGGCTTAAAGTCGTCATCATTCTGGGGTCAAAAGGTCCGGACAGAACCCGAATTTGCTTGTTTTCAGGAAAACGCAGCATGCTTTTTTTAGATTTAGGGCTCGTAAACCAGCCCCAATTCGTTGGCTTTGCTAGCCAACCTACTGATAACCAGAAAAATAAATCTAAAAGTGATAATCCGTTGTATTTCAATTGAAAAACATACTTTTTCAAGGATCTTGTCACATTCTTTGCTTGATAAAACACCGATGCGAGAGCTTTTGGATCGACCCTTAGAACAAGATTTCAAAGAACAAAACGCTATACAGTTGAAAATCAACCTGGTTTAATCGGACAGTAGTGACAAGAAGACACTCTTTAGATGCAAGCAGACTCTCCTTAGATGCAAGCAGACTCTCCTTAGATACAAGCAGACTCTCCTTAGATACAAGCAGACTCTCCTTAGATGCAAGCAGACTCTCTTTAGATCTAAGCAGACTCTCCTTAGATCTAAGCAGACTCTCTTTAGATGCAAGCAGACTCTCCTTAGATACAAGCAGACTCTCCTTAGATACAAGCAGACTCTCCTTAGATACAAGCAGACTCTCTTTAGATACAAGCAGACTCTCCTTAGATACAAGCAGACTCTCCTTAGATACAAGCAGACTCTCTTTAGATCTAAGCAGACTCTCTTTAGATCTAAGCAGACACTCTTTAGATCTAAGCAGACACTCTTACATATATTGTCTGTACAACTGGCACCTAGATTAAAAATATTCTGTGCTGTAGTATTAGTACTGAACGGATTTGAATGATTGATATTTGTGATAGGATCATTCCATGAGTTTCCTATGGCTGCAAGTTTGAGTGGCAATGTGAGTTCAGAGATACTACGTGCTTCAATTGAAAAACAAGGTATTGCAACTGAAACAGGACAGATGCAACTGAAACACACCTTTCCAGGTCTTGTTACAACTGGAATACAACGCATTGCAACGGAAATACGATGTGCCGCATTTCTATTACAGTGTAAAGTTAGCCTCACGCTTCTTCCTTTTCAATACAGTCGTCGTCAATACACCCTGTTTGCTCAGCAAAACAAGATTCTTTGAAACCATGCGCAAACGGGTATATGTTCAGAACCGATTTCCCTGGGGCTATAGAACAGACTACCTGGGCGGGGAAGCCCCTAAATCAGTACCTTTGTACCCATTGCTCTCAACAACAGGGCTTTGCACCGAGTATGAAAAAGAAAATCGAAATCCTTTCTCCCGCCAAAAACCTGGTACAGGGCATGGCTGCTATCAATGCCGGTGCAGATGCGGTGTATATCGGGGCCCCGCAGTTTGGGGCACGCTCTAACGCAACCAACTCGGTTGAAGACATTGCCGAAATGGTTAAATATGCCCACCTGTTCAAAGCGCAGGTTTTTGTGGTCATCAATACCATTTTGTACGACGACGAACTGTCCGATTGCAAAAAACTGATCCATCAATTGTATGACATCGGGGTAGATGCCCTTATTGTACAGGACATGGCCATACTCGAAATGGATCTACCCCCCATCGTGATCCATGCCAGCACCCAGGCCAACAACCGCGACCCGAAGCATGTTAAATTTTTGAAGGATGCCGGTATGAAACGGGTTGTATTGGCCAGGGAGTTGAATTTAGACCAGATCAAGGAAATAAGCGCTGCCACCGATGTGGAGCTTGAGTTCTTTGTTTCGGGCGCTCTCTGTGTTTCATTCAGCGGCAATTGCTATATGAGTATTGCTGCCGGCGAACGCAGCGCCAACCGCGGCTCGTGTGCTCAAAACTGCCGTCTGCCCTATAACCTTACGGATGGTACCGGAAAAACCCTCCTCGCCAACAGCCATTTGCTGTCTATCAAAGACCTGGATTTGAGCGACCAGCTGCCCAATCTGATTGAAGCCGGGATCACTTCTTTTAAAATAGAAGGTCGGCTGAAAGATATGGTCTATGTTAAAAACAACACGTCCTATCTCCGCAAAAAACTGGATGCCTTCTTAGAAAACAACGATACCTACCAACAGGCTTCTTCGGGAAAAACGCATTATAACTTTGAACCCGAAATGGACCGGAGCTTTAACCGGGGCTACACCGATTATTTTGTGAACAAACGCACCGAAAAGATCGGGGCCTGGGAAAGCCCAAAATCGCAAGGCCAGATCATCGGGAAACTGCTGGAAGTAAAAGCAACCGGTTATGTGATCGAAAATTCCGGGAAACTGAACAATGGCGACGGGCTTTATTTTATCAATGAAAACGGAGAACCCGATGGAGTGCAGATAAACACGGTACACACAAACCTCGTCGTCCCCAACACCTTCAGGACCATTAAACCCGGGACAGTTATCTATAGAAACTCCGATGCTTCATTCAATAAACTGGTAGAACGCGAAGACAGCACTGTGAGGAAAATAAGTGTAACCCTGCAATTCACCGAAACACCCGCGGGTTTTGAACTCTTTGCCAGGGATGAAGATGGTCATGAAAGCCGTTGGGTTTTGGAAACGGAAAAAGAACTGGCAAAAAACGAGGAATCGACCTTGCCCAATATCAAAAAAAATCTTTGCAAGACCGGAAACACCCCATTTATTGTAGAAGATACAGAAATTGTGTTTTCGAAAAACTGGTTTCTGCCGATCTCCCGGATAAACGAAATACGGAGAATTGTGCTCGAGCAATTAATCGATATCCGGATCAGGGATTACCAGCGCGAAGAATTTCAGATCACAAAAACAGATCATCCCTACCCTGTTTCCAAGCTTGATTTTACCTACAATGTGTCGAATCAATCGGCCCGTCAGTTCTACAAACGACATGGGGTAACCGAAATAGAAAAAGCCTTTGAGCTGCAATGGGACCCCGGAAAGGCACGGGTCATGACCACCAAATACTGCGTGAAATACGAGCTGGGCAAATGCCCCCGTTTCCAAAAAACAACCATGGGCGAAAAATTGGTCGAACCCCTGACCTTAACGCACGGTGAACGGGAGTATAAACTCAAGTTTAACTGCAAACCCTGCGAGATGGAAATTTGGGAAAAAGATGCCGAGCTCGAATTTGATGACGAGGATTAACAGACCCCGCTTTCTCCATAAACCCGCATTATGTATTAGAAGCAGGCATTCGCGCTCAAAAGGCCAATTCCTAATGAATAATGCGGGTTAAACCGTAACCAAATTTATTTTTTATACCCGTTCAGCTTTTTACTTCAGATGCTTTATGCCCGCCTATCGGGAAAATAAGTTTGATGCCAATATTCCGGCCCATGTTGTAAACACCTTGATTTTGCTGTGTTACGGTTACTCCACGCCCGTTGTAGGCAAGGAAATATTGTGCCAGGTTCAGGTGATCGGCATAGGCCACATCAGTGAGGTTTGTGCAATTGATAAAGAGCGAACAGATCACCCGTTTTGTTGCCGGGTTTACAAAATTAGTCCCGATACCTGCGTTGTACAAGGTGTATGGGGCCGAAGGCAGTTCGGTATAAAGTGCACTGTAAATATTGTTTTGTGCCCAGTATTTTGCAAGACCGAATTTGATGTAGGCGCCTTTCAGAACAGCATTCCCCCGGTCGGTAAACTTTATCTTGAGCTCGCTGGTAAGCCGAGGGGCCGGGGTCCAGGGAATATGCCGTGTGGAGTCTGTTTGATTCGGGAGATAGGAATAGATATAGGTAAACCCGTTGTCGAGCTCAAGCCATTTGGTATCGGCGGGATGTATATTGAAATACCCCGAAACTCCGGCAATGATTGCTACGTTGGATAAGAATTGGTAGGCAGGGAAGCCCAAGAGTATAGAGTCGCCTCCGCTTTTGGCCGAAAGCCGGTCGGCAAAGATGAAGTTGTTGATGTAGTTGTAAAACCCGTCGACTTCAAAACTTACATTCTTGCCGTTATTTCCAAACGCAAGATCGGCCTGATAGCCTTCCTCGGCTTTGAGGTTGATGTTCCCTAACTGAAAGGCATTGGAACCAATGTTCAGGCCGTTGCTGGTCAGTTCATTGATGGCCGGCGCCCGGTAACTCTTTGCAAGATTAAGTTTTACGTAACCAGTGCCAGGCAGTTGATAAGATGCCCCGATACTTCCCGATCCTCCGGTGTAGGTATTGTTGAAACCGTTAAACTGCAAGACGGCGCCTGGCGTAGTTGCAGAAGCCTGTGCCTGTTCTTGTGTGTTGGGATTTGTGAGGTACATGGCCTGACCAATAAAGTTACTCCAGTCATACCGTATCCCACCGCTCAGGGTAAGCCGTTTAAAATCCTTTTGTAAAATAGCGTAAGCGCCCGACTGAAAATCGGTGTAATTGGGTATCTCATAATTAGCAATGTAAGGCGCCGGCGCCCTGGCAAGATTGCTTTCAAATTCATAAGTCCCGTTGATGCCCGTGGTCAGCTGAATGCCCGTTTTTTCGCCGGTAACCTGGTATTTTAACGAATATGGGATATCGTGTACATCAAAATTTGCACGGCCAACAGAACCGGTGTCTATATCATAGTGTACGCTTTCGGTGTACCCAATGTCTATCCCGATTTTTCCTTTCCCCGCATTGATGCTGGTTTGCCACCAGGTCTGGTATTCTTCCAGGATCTTATCGCTTGCCGCAGTTGGGTCATAGGCCAGAAAATTAGCCCGTGTCGGGTAAATTTGCCCGGTACTGAGGGGGACATTAAACAGAAACTTCCCGCTGGCGCTGTCGCGGTTGCCGGTAGGCACCTGTATGCGTCTGTAGAGTGCGCTTACCGATAAACGTGAATAGCCCCAGGACTTGTTGACGCCCAGGGTGAGGCGTGCATTTTCCTGTTTCCAGGCCGATCCCCAGACATACCCGTCTTTGGAGTTCGAATAATCGTGCGCCTCTTCATTGCTTGCCCGGATATTCCAAACCAGGCCGTTCGTATTTCCACCTATGTCTTCCGAATTTCCGATCAGGCCATTGTTGGTTTGATACTCGCTGAGGAGACTGCCTTGCACGGTTCCGCTTTCTGCAAAAGGTTCGGATTTGAAACTGATCACCCCTGCCTCGGCGCTTGCTCCATACTGAAGAGATGCCGGGCCCCTGATAATCTCGACATTGTGTACCGCATAAGGGTCGATCAGGATGCCGTGATCATCTCCCCACTCGAAATCTTCCTGCCGCTCACCATCCAACAACACCAACACCCGGTTAAAACCCAACCCGTTAATCTCAGGCTTGGTTGTGCCAACCCCTTCGGTTGTCATGCTTATGCCCGGCTGGAGCGCGATGGCATCAATGACCGTACTCGAAGTATTCTCCAGCAGGGTCTGGTGCGAAATGATGGTTACGGGTACCGGTGAGCGTTGGGTATTGGTAATATTACCCAGCGCAGTAATGATTACCTCGCTGGTCGAAAAGCTTGAGATGCACATTTTGCAGTTACACGTGCAGGGTTCATTGTTTTTAATAGTAACCTTTTGATTCAGGGTGGCATATCCCAGGATTTGCACCTCCATTTCGTAAGTGCCGTTGGGAATTGAATTCATAATAAAACTGCCTTTTGAATCGGTTGTTGCCCCTAACTTGAGTTCGGGGAGATAAACAACCGCCCCTTGTATAGGCTGGCCTCCTGCCGAATCTATGACCGTGCCGCTGAGCGATTGTGCGCGGGTAAAATGAACGAGCAACAGCAAGAATGCCGTTAAAGCCCTTATGTTTCTTTTCATGTGAGGTATATTAGGTCGGGGGTAAACCCCGAACAAGGATGAATTTTTCTGTTTTTTTTGCACTGCACAGATGCGTCATACAACTCCCAAAGAGGACGTATGCACGGTATGCAGCTGCGAATGACCGGATCTTTTCCTGCAAAGGAAGATTTTGGCCAATGAATGGAAGTAATGCTTAGACAGAAGGGGGATGGAAAACAGAACCGTTTACTCCGGGAAGAAGCGAACTGAGGTAAGGAGAGGTCAAATTTTTTCGGCCTGTAACGGTGAATGAAATAGTGGTTGCCAGGCTGGGGAAATCCAACAGGATTTCATTTTTGAGGTTCGGAACGGTTGATGACTTTTGCTTTGCATCGTCTTCGGCAAGCTTCTTTGTGAGGTGACATTTACCGCAGCAATGCATCATGGGCTTGTCTTTATTAACGCAGTATTCCTGCGTAATTTGAGTCTTGTTCAGTTCATAGTGGATCACTATGATAAACTGACTAAAATTGGCAGTTACAAAAGCAAGCAAGAGGAAAACAGAGAGGATGCGTTTCACGACAGATAAATCAGACTGTACAGCAAAGGTATAAATTATCTGCGTTCTATCACGTCAGGATGGTAATGCTTCTTTTTGTAATTAAGGGATCAATAAAAAATCAAGAGGTAACCGCCCGGCCACTATTCGGCCCAAAAGGCAGGCGTATGCCTGCTGTCATAAACGTTATACCTGGATTTTGCATTAGCCGTGTAACAGGCTAATGCAACGTGCGTTAAGCCTTGTGTGTGTCCCGATATCTATCGGGGCGGTTCTCCCGCTGGGTGCATGTGTTGTCAGCCTTTTGAGCAGGAAGGCCGATTCCGAATGAATAATGAGGGTTAAACGGGTAAGAAAGAAAGTTTTGTGATGAGCTTCCCGATTTTTTGCTTCGTACGTTTTTCGGTTAGTTCATGAACCCGGGAGGAGAGGACAGAGATGAAATCATGCAGGTAACGCTGTGAAATAACCGGAACGATCTGGTGAGTAAAGACAGGAAATTGACCGGCGCTACAACACGCAAGCAATCTGAGCAGAAAGAATTGGGCATTGTCTGAGCAGCCGTTTTCAGAAGCCAGGATCAACAGTATTTGCAGGGTATATTCTTTTGTAAGCCGTGTCCCCCGGTCGGCTTTGTCAAGTATCCTTGACATGCTCTGATAAACGCTCCGGGGATTTATGGCCGCAATGATGCTAAGCCCTGTCATTGCTGCCTCAACGAGCAAATCATCATCACTGTCTAATAACGACACAAATTCATTGCTGAAAGAAGAAATCAAACGCGGCTCGAATTTCCCGATTTCACACAAAATCTGCACGCATTCGATCTGTAGGTTGCGGTCCTTGCTGTACAGATTGCGTACCAGGTTCTGCACTTCTTTTCGGCCCCTGTTCATTGAAAGAGGGGCCTCACTATGCTTGTCGGCCGGGGTGCGGTTTGTTCCTGCTTGTTTTGACTGGGCATTGATGGTTTTCATGGCTTCTCATTTAAAGGTGGAAATGAAGATGTGTCCAAAATCGTAACCGTCTGTAATTCTCTTTCGCGAGGAGCTGCATGCCGCCCTGCTTTGATCAAAAATGATTTGTCGTTTGTTGTTTCGGGTTAGCCTCTGTACAAAGATTGTTTATAAAAGCAGTCTGGACAAGAAAGATATACCAATGTGACATCCCGGTCTACAAGCTCGCGCGAATCATTAAAGCATGTATATTATATGGTACATGCTACAACTAAATACAACAACCGTCTTATCCTGGAGCTGCCGGGGCCGTATTTCTACGGCGGTTAGTCAGGCCTCAGCGAATATTCGACAGACTCATACGTTTATCGGTTGGCCTCAAAACCCAAGGGCTGCCCGGATTTCTTCTATCGTTACGAGAAACACCGGAAAAGAAGGCATCTTCTTAAATAATCAAAAAAGGGACGTAAAAATCAGGCAGAACGCCGATCTTATCCATATACCGGCCTGACATGAACAGCATGATGGGAGTATGGGGAGAAATCGGGGCTTTCATTTACTGCAGGCTGCAAAGGCTTGAAAGATATGGCAGCTGAGCAGCCGTTCTGATGCACGGCTGGCCATTTGTGCGAATGATTAGATTAATCACGTAGCCCCGCCAGCATTCAGAGGAGGGGATGAACCGGGGCAGATCCAGTTGGAAAAATTCAGCTATCCGCTTTCTTTTTCTTACCCTTTCTATAAACATGTATTGCCCCCAGACACATGACCAGACCTAACCCACCTCCTCCAAAAAGATCCATCCAGGCGCCCTGGTTCCCCTCTATTTCAGCTTCGTTGGTGGCCTGTGGGTTGTAGAGAATCGGAAGCTTCGCACCTCTGGCATAATGGACAGAATCTTCATAAAACACATTCGATTCGAACGTATGTTCCCTCCCATCGCTGCTGCGGTATGAAATAAGCGGTATATAGGTGGTCGTAGAAGTAGTCGACGATTTATTCCGCCGTTTCATCTTCACCACCGTGCCTTCGGTACGGATGCCGTGAAGATCCAGGTTCCGGTTCAGTATAAACCCGATAATCCCGGCTGCAAGCAGGGGGATTCCGAGAAAGAAAAGGAAGAAAACAAGGCCGTTGTTGTTTTTCATGAGTCAGCGCTTAAGAAGCATGGAAAGAACATAGTTACGCTTTTTAGGCTGATTCTCTTTCTCTGCCGATCGCTTTTGTGGCTGAACCCATCCTTTCGGGGTAGCAGGGTGTAGGGTGAAGACCGGGGTAAAACCCGAACCGGGAAGAACTCCCCGCCTACCCCAAAAGGGTCATCTACAGCCATCCGCTCATCCAAACCCTCAATCCACTCATTCCCGACCTCCTCCGAACGAAGATTTGTTACTTTTGATCATCCCTGCTTTGATATTGTATACCCAGACAACCTGATATCTATGAAAAAGACATACCTCCTAAGTCTGTTCCTGCTTGCCCTGCAGGTAAGCGGCTTTTCCCAGCAAGCGGAAACAAAAAAAGCCATCTCCCTGTTCAACGACGGCAAATTATGCCGAAGGAATTACAATGATGACGGGGATAGCCAAAAAAAGCGGCAAAGACGAAGACTGGGACCTGGTCATGGAGATGCATCAAAGCCGGGTGAAACGTTCAGCAGACGGAACGCTACAACTCAGCCTAACATTGTTCAACGTTAAAGAAATGCCCTATGAGCAGGCGGTGAAAGAACTAATTGCTGCCGCCCTGGAAGGAACTAAAAGAGCAAAAAGCCCCTATGCTTCACAGGACCTCAGAAATTATCTGGTCGATTATCAGCCTGATTCAGTGGTCCCCAAAGAAGCAAAACAGTATTTTTCGGCCGCCGAAGATTCGTTTAGCCACAAAAAATATACCGATGCAATCTGTCTGTACCGCAATGCACTCAAAGCCTACCCAGATTATTACAAAGCGAATATCTACCTGGGCGATTCATACTGGTATCTGGAAAAAATGGACAGCGCCTTGTTCTATTTCAGAAAAGGCATCGCCCGTTGCCCCGATCTGCTTGAACCAAAAAAATATCTGGTGGACGCACTTGCCTATGAAAAAAAGAATGAGGAGGCAAAGGGCGTTTGCATCGAAGCCATCTGTATTTATCCGGATGTAAGTATGTTTGCCAAATACGATGATCTCCTGAAACGGGAAGGTAAAAAACTCAACATGCACTGGATGCCTCGTGACTTCGATCTGAACACGTGTTCGAAACAGGAAGGCACAGGAAAACAATGGAAAGCATACCGAACCGCAAAAGAGGATGTACAGGCTTTTTGCGGCAAGGACGGAATCTTAATGCCAAATACTGTCACAAAACAAAAATACCTTGAGGTGTATTGCTGGGAAAAACTCCTGACCTCAGGGAAGGAACTCCCCGAAGAATTTGCATTCGCAAAGAAGATGATGGGAGAGGGATATCTTGATTGTTATGTGTTTGTTTCGATGTTCCACCAGGACGAGTACGGGCAGTTTACCGATTTCATGAAAACCAACAAAAGCCGCGTAGCCGATTATATACGCAAATACCTGGCAGAATGAGGGCTGCCCTCCCTCTTCCTAAAACCCCCGTTTTCTGTGCCAGCCACCCTGGGCACAGAATGTTGCTTACATTTGCCGGTAACCTTACCAGCTGGTTCCCTGGGTTCTGAAAACCATGGCGTGCTCTTCTTCCCCGCGTATGCCTGCATCCTTTCTGAACAAAGGGGCTTTGCAAACAGGTGAAACCGGAAACACTGCCGGCATCATGGGTAAGCAGAGTCTCAGGACCTGATTTACGTGAGATCAGACACAGAGCTGACCGGAACCGGAACCTACAATGAGCATCACAACGTTTAAAGCATTCGGCAGCCGCAATTACCGTTTATACTTTATAGGGCAGAGCGTATCGCTTATCGGCACCTGGATGCAGCGCACCGCGGTGTATTGGGTGATCTATGTCCAGACCCATTCCACCTTCATGCTGGGATTAACGGCTTTTGCCACCCAATTCCCCTCCTTTGTGTTGTCGCTGTTCGGCGGGGTCGTGGCCGACCGGTATGACCGTTACCGGGTACTGCTCTTTACGCAGCTAGCATCCATGGTGCAGGCAGTATTGCTCACGCTCCTTGTTTTCTTCAATCAGTATACCGTTGCCGAAATCATGGGCATCAGCATACTCCTGGGTGTCATCAATGCCTTTGATGTGCCGGCACGGCAATCGCTGATACACGACCTGGTTGGTAAAAAAGAAGACCTGCCGAACGCCATTGCCTTGAATTCATCCATGGTAAACCTGGCGCGGCTCATCGGGCCTGCCATAGCCGGCATTGTCCTCGAAAAACTTGGTGCAGGCACTTGCTTTTTGCTCAATGCCATAAGCTTTGTAACGGTTATTGTATGTCTGCTCCTCATGCGTCTTCCGAAACAAAACCCCCAGACACATTCAAAACAGGCCATGGGCGAACTCCGCGAAGGACTGATCTATTTAAAACATACCCCGGCCATTGGTCTTATTATTCTGTTGCTGGGCTGTATGAGCTTGCTGGTATTGCCATTCACAACACTGCTTCCGGTATATGCCAAAGAAATTTTCAAGGGAAATGCGTCCACATTCGGTTATCTCAACAGTTTTATCGGACTGGGCGCAATCGGCGGCACCATTTACCTGGCATCGCTCAAGACCGGAGCAAATCTTAAAAAGATCCTTTTTGTCAATACCTTGATTTTTGGATCCGGTCTCTGTCTGTTTTCACATACCACAATCCTGCCCCTGGCCTTGTTTTTTGCAATGATTTCGGGGTTTGGAATGATGTCGCAAACCACCATCTGTAATACCATTATACAAACAACCGTTTCGCCCGAAATGAAAGGACGTATTATCAGTTGTTTTGCCATGGCCTACTTCGGGATGCTTCCCCTGGGAGGTTTGCTGATTGGATCTGTTTCAAATGTCATCAGTACCCCAACCACCATTCTAGCCTCAGGGGTCACAGCCATCCTCATCGCTTTGCTGTTTTCAAAATTCTTGCTCACAGGCATCGTGAAAACCGGTGTCAGCGTCTGATCCCTGTTCCATCCTCTGCGTACCCCCGGGAACCTGTATCTGGCCGTTGGCAGGAAAATAACAGATCTGTGTAAATATTGGCCCAAAATACTCACCAACGCCCGGTTTTTTAAATATTTTTGCGATTCGGGCCCTGAACACAAAACCCGTTTTTTTCATGGCCCCCTATGCCAATTCCTGAGAACCGATACATCTAATATTCATAGCTATGGCAGTACCCAATAATTCAGCGTATGAGAAATGTCATATCTGGAATTTTTCGACCATTGGAGGAGTGAAGCGGGTACATCTCGAATCGGGCGATGACCTGGTTAACCTTCCATCACTCGACCCAAAGTTGTGGACTGCCCTAAGCTGCCCGGTTCATGGTCTCGAAATCGATCAGCGCACGCTTGAGTTGATAGACAGCGACAACGACGGGCAAATCAGGGTTCCCGAGGTGATCGCGGCAGTAACCTGGATCCTGTCGGTGCTAAAAAATCCGGATGATTTATTGAAACAGGAAGGCGCACTTCCCCTCTCGGCCATCAATGTTGAATGCGAAACAGGAAAAACCCTGCTCGGGTCGGCCACGATCATACTCAAAAACCTGGGCCTGGAGGATAACACCGTAATTACCGCTGAGGAGACTTCGGACACGGCCAGGATTTTTGCTGCCTCCCGGTTCAACGGCGACGGGGTGATTACCGCAGATACCCCCCAAGACCCCGATCTGGTTATCGCCCTCAACGATATCATGAAATGTGTTGGATCTGTTCCCGACCGTAGCGGAAAAGATGGAATTGACGAAACCCTCTTAAAAAACTTTGGTGATCAGTGCGTAGCGTATCAGTCGTGGTATGACCGCATAGAACTCGACCGTGCCAGCATCCTGCCTTTTGGCGAAGAAACTGAAACGGCCCTGCAGCTCTACCTGGCATTGAAAGCAAAGGTGGACGATTTTTTCATCCGTTGTCAGCTCGCTGCCTTTGATCCGGCTTCTGCAGCCATGCTAAACCTGCAGGCATCGCGTGTCGAAAGCATTACCGCAAAAGATCTTTCGGCCTGTCTGGACGAAATTGCAACCTATCCCATCGCAAAAATTGAAGCCAACAATGTCTTGCCCCTGGTAAACGGAATAAATCCCGCCTGGGAAAAAACCCTGGCAGGTTTCAAAAAAACAATCGCAGATGTATTGTTCGCGAAACGCGAAACCCTTACCGAAAATGAATGGAACAGCATCGGTACCACCTTTGCCGCGTATCAGCGCTGGAAAGACGGAAAAGAAGGAGGGCAGACCGACAGCCTCGGCATTGCCCGGGTGCGTGAAATGCTTTTTCAGGATTATGCGGGCCGCCTACAGGCGCTCATCGCACAGGATAAGGCCCTTGAAAGTGAGGCAAACGGGATCATCCTGGTCGATAAACTCGTGCGGTATTACCGCGATTTGTTTACCGTCCTGAAAAACTTCGTCACTTTTTTTGATTTCTACCATGCCGGTACCAAGGGCATCTTCCAGGCCGGAACTTTATACATTGATCAGCGCAGCTGCGACCTCTGCATCAAGGTTACAGATATGACGAAACACAATGCCATGGTATCCTACAGCGGTATGTACCTGCTCTATTGCGAATGTATATCCAGGGCCACCAACGAAACGATGAAAATTGTGGCCGCCCTGACCAACGGAGATATCGACAACCTGGTGGTGGGACGTAACGCCCTGTTTTACGACCGCAAAGGACGCGACTGGGATGCAACCGTCATCAAGATTGTTGACAACCCCATCAGCATCCGTCAGGCATTTTTTTCACCCTACCGTAAAGTATCGAGGTTTATTGAGGCCCAGGTAAACAAGGTGGCAGCTGCCGAAGATGAAAAAGTAAGTTCGGGCGCAAAAAAGGGAATTGAAAACCTCCCCTTGCACGACGATGATCCGAAGGTCAAGAAAGTTCCTTCCGTTCCTTTTGACGTAGGCAAATTTGTCGGGATCTTTGCCGCCATTGGTCTCGCCCTGGGAGCTATAGGCTCGGTGCTTGCGTCTTTTGTGGCGGGCTTTTTAGGTCTGGTCTGGTGGAAGATGCCGTTTGCGTTTGCGGGTGTTTTTCTGTTGATCTCCGGACCATCCATGATCATGGCTTTTTTGAAGCTGCGCAAACGCAACCTCGCACCTATCCTGGATGCAAATGGCTGGGCCATCAATGCGCGCGTTACGCTCAACATTCCGTTTGGGAACTCGCTCACCTTGTTGGCTGAACTTCCGAAGGGGGCCAAAATAAACCTGAACGACCCGTTTACCCAAAAGAAAAAGCCCTTGCTTCCCGTCCTCCTTATTTTGGGCGTTGTGGCGGGGATTGTGCTATTCCTGCTTTGGAAATATCAGTTTATCCATCTTCATTACTAAGGGTTGAATCTTTTTGAGCGTACTTACCAGGTCAAAATCTTCCAGGGCCTGTTTTTGCAAATAGGCCAGATCCTTTGTTGTCAGCGGTTTTTTCAATTTCACCTGCTGTGCCTGAACAGGGGCCAGGTTGACAAGGAACAGTGCCAGAAAGAAGGTGTGTTTGATCATCCGACAAATATAGAATCAATGCGGTCACCAAGGCGTGGGCTTTACACCTCAACCAATCATGCGGCAACAGCGGATTAAGCCGATAGCATGACCCCACTGGTTAATGCTTACCTCCATCTGTTTCCTTAACCTCCTCCTGCAAGGTTATTCCGTTTTCTTTTAAGTAATCATAAAACTCCTGACGTGTCTGGTAGACCTGTACACGATCTGTTGGGTACGGCGAATACCCTCCGGTTGAACGCCAGGATACCTCTACCTTAACAAATTTCCCATTTATTGCCGCAAGGCCTTGGTTTTTAGGAGTGAGCACTATATCAAGTAACCCTTGTAGATCGATTGAGAATGAATTATCTGTTTTCGCAAACTTGTGTCTCAAAGAGCTGGAATCACTTTGACTACCCAGGATGATGTACCTGGAGCCAACCCCACCAATGGAAGGTCCAGCGTCGTGCGTATGATCGCCTTGGGTTGTAATAATATTTATTGTGCCTACATGTAGGCTATTCTCTCCCTTAAATATTTTTTGCACTTGAAAAGTTGTGGATGCGAGCGAAACTCCACTTTGATCAGGAAAAAGCTCTTGTTTTAAGACAACTCCCTCAAAAATATAGGGCGATTCTTTGAGCAAGACCTGATGTTCCGTAGGGCCAGATGCCCTGGTTCTTGGTTTGGCATGGATTGAATCCTGCGCTTTTTGTGCAGAAGACGATGCAATAAACAAAAGTGTGAATACGGTGGTTGATAGCGTGCTGATGTAGTTCATCTGAAATAGATTTTATTGTTTAATGAATTTAACTGACTTTATTTCTCCGTTTACATTAACGATAAGCATATAAACGCCTTCGGCCAGGGTCTGAACATCAAGGCGGTCCTGATAACTCCCCGCAGCCTTGCCGGACGATGTACGCATGGAAATTTCATTCCCTTTACAATCGAGAATTTTAAGCTGCACATAGGCCGGGGTGCTGAGGGCATAGGATACGGTGAGGTACCCATTCCGTACCGGGTTTGGAAAAACCGAAAGATCAGGGCTGTTGCGCACAACGGGGTCCCGTATTTCTGCCTGCCGTGAATTACAGGGTTTGGTTACCAGGGAAGAGAGACCGGTGCAGCCATAAACAGAGGGGGGATCAGCAATGCTTGTCTTGATGATATCGCCGGCTCCGGCCAGGGTTGCTGATCTTCCATGCGGCGCATCAGTCCCGCTTTCGAGGGTTGGTCTCGAATCAGGATCCTGCTTATAATACATCAGCGAGAGCGGATCGTTGATATGATCAAGCCCTATGGCATGCCCCAGTTCGTGAAGGATGGCATCGTAGAAAAAGGGGCCGTTGCCGGTTACGTTGCCGGTGGTATCATAGTCCCATTTACCGCTATAGGCAGGATTGATGCCTATATCAGCTTCGTTGCTAAATGCAACCGAATCGTCTGTGCTGTAACAATATGGGTTGTACCAATTTGTTGTTCGCATTAATTGCTCTTGATTGCTAAAATTAAAGTGAGCAATATAAATTGAAGAAATAGAATCCCATTTGGTTGTTAATCCGGCCTGGTCACCCGCCAATACCCAGTTAACACCGGTGCGGCAGTTCCATTCGTGAATGGCCTTTTTCACACAGGCGTATGCCAGGGGATGATGGGAGATGCTGGTATCGCAGCTGAAAATATAAGTTCCGGCATCATTTGCTGCAACAAGATTTGGGCGATAAAGTACACTGCTGGAGGTGGTATGAAAATTAGTGATGGAATATGTAATTTGAAGTGAATTTGAATGATCGGAGGTTAACCCTGCTGAATTTGTTATTGAAAAGGAACCAGTACCCGGCGTAAAGCAGGTGTCTGTTGTATAGACAGATGAAGGCATCCTGATTTTTATCGCATGTTCCGACCAGGATAGAATATTGGATGGGTTCAGGGCCTCAAGTTTGCTTCCGGGCGCTACCCCTGCATCTGTCACCGAAATCGTCCCCGGTTTGTTCCCAAAACCATACCCGCTAATCGAAAAGATGGATGAATTGGGAGGTTCGCTCTTTGCATTGGTGCCGGCATTGGCCGGGTCAACCGGAAGATATACTACCGGGGAGCAGGGGGTGGAACTGATGCCGGCGCTATACGAAGCTGTGTTGTAGGCTGTATTTACAAAGCTATGCTCGGTCACCTGGGTGGTGGTGTCGCAATAAACGGGCTCTCCAAGGCTATCGGTGGAGCATTGATAGCGCCAGGTGCTGTCGCGCAGGGTTGTTATGGTATCTGTGAAATAGGCTTTTAAACCGATGTCTGCAGGTGAGAAGTCAATGGTTCCGGCATTGCAATCGTGAAGAACAAAGACAAGACTCAGTATGTTTTGAGGGGTGGCACTCAGCTCAAAACCGGCTGTGGATAGTTTTTGAAGATCGCCCAACTGTATCTGAATTTTATTCCCGGAGAGGGTTGTAAGGCCTACCGGATAGTTGCCTGCCAGGGCCGGATCAGCCACAACGCTTATACCCGAGCCCACTGCATCGGGAGAAAACACATCGGTTTCAAATTGTATGTCAAGTGTACAGCTGCTGAAATGTGTGGGCACGGTGGATGCTGCCGTTATAACACAGGTGACAGAACCAGGATTCTCACATGTGGTTGTAACCAACAGAGGATCGAATGCAAAAGTAATATCGGCAGTTGTATTTTTTAAAGCACGAATATCCGCTCTGTTCAAAACCGGCCTATCGGCCTTCGTGTCAAACCTCTGGTTGGAGGCAGGAATAGCCTGAGCCATTTGTTCGAGGGGTGGAACCAGCAGTAGGGCAAGAAAGAGAATTGGTTTCTGAAGAGAGAGGGCCCTGAGCCATACATACCGTATCTGGGCGGTTATTTCATTCATGAGGAGTGGTGTTTAGTATTTTACATCTGATGAACTCTTTAAGTATGAAATAAATGTAACGCACTGTCGGCACCCTGCACATGATCTCTGGCACACCGGACGAAGAAGTTGGTCACTCCTGACGTCTGTTTGGTGTTTATCCCGCATTTAAAGACATTGGAAAAACAGAATCAAATTGCTAACTCTTGCAAGGGAAGCCTGTGGAGAAGAATTTTGGAATCGCTTGTTTTTAGTCGAGTTGAATCAAAACTATTGGGTGATAGCACCCCGCCTTCGGCGGGGTGCTATCATGTTTCGTTGGCTCTGCTATTCAGTGAATTAAAATGAGCGCATCTCTGATATCCCCTTCCAAACATTCCCTCTCCGTGGGAGAGGGTCAGGGAGAGGTCAATAAAACGGGGTTATTAGAGATGCCCATGAGTTAGATGGGATTTTTCAGCTGGAGTCGGCAAACGCGCTGAAAGGGCCGCCAGCTCTCAGGAGCAGCGGCCTGCCTGCCATAGCTTGGAGGCTTGCGCGACGGTAGTCAGGAATCACACAATAGGCCAACGCACGGAACAGTAGCGCACTGCGTTTCTACTGTTCATTTTGGGTTTATCTCTTTGGGTGTGCCCAGGTTGCGGCTTGCCGGGTGCTGGCGCCTGTAACCCCGTTGCCTCCCGGTATTTTGATTTATTCCCAAATAAGATTACCTTGTCCTAAGAAAGCATCCAACTGCCTTCCTCAAAACTTATTCAAAACAGTATTTCCCGCATGAAAAAGATTTCATTTTTCCTGATGGCGTCAGTGTGCATGCCCTTGTTGGCCCAAAGCCAGGCTGCATCCGGCACCACCCCTCCCAACGCTTCTAAAACCGGGTTTTCGGTAGCCTGTCTTTCAAAAACGCCCTGGAATACACCCGATGGAGTGCCTTACAGGCAAGTTCCCGGTGCAAACCTGGGGGTTACTTCGTTTGAACTTCTGGATAACAACCGGGCCGCATTTCTTTCGGATGCCACTTCTGAAATCCTAATAATAGATAAGACCAGCGGCAGGACACAAAGCAAATTTGCCGTTGTTCCTGCTCCGCGCGATTTCGTTTACGATCAGGGTTTCTTTTTTGTGCTCGGCGAGAACCAGGTTACGGTATATACCGAACAAGGGTCGGCGGTAAAAAACATGGCCTTCCCCGATGGGCTGAAGGGTGTGGGCAGGATTTTTCGCTACAACAATGCTACCTGGCTCCTCCTGCCTTCCGGCAATTGCATGTTGCTGGCCGCTGACGATGGTCTTTCAAACACCGCCATTTATAAAGGCTGGATTACCTCGTCCGGCAATTTCATCAATACCGCGATAACCGGTCACAACACCTATTCTGTTGCGGTACATACCGTAGACGGAAAAGATCTTGTACAAACATTCCCGACCGACAAGAAAGTGGCCGGTGTGTATGTGGTGGGTTCCACCGCCAACCGTATCATGCTGGATGTCCAGACCTATGTAACCGAAAGCCCTATATGCGTTGAACGGCATCTCGTTTCCATTTCGATGTCGGGTTCAGAAATCGGAGAACTAAAAAGCGATCTCCACGTTCCGGATCTCTATTATGTATTATCCGACAAAGAACTTTCGGTTGCTCCCGATGGAACGGTCATTGAGATGATCACCACCACCCAGGGCGTTGTGTTGGTATCGCTTACCGAAACTGAATTGTCCAGGGCCCTTACTTATCCTCCAGAACTGCTTTCTGCAAAATATCATTTCAACGACCACCTGGTACAGGTGCGTGAACAAAAATAATCAACCCCTTTAATCAGGATATTCATGAACATTTTCAGACCGCTTTTCTCCCAACACCTGTTCACCACAGCGCTCGTGTCTGCATTCCTTGTACTGGCCTGCAATACAGACGCACAGACCATCACCCGCCAACAGATACATATCAATGCAAACCCTTTTACGGCATACTCCTTCACGGCTTCTGCGGCAAATATCCAGAACAATGTGAATTGCGCTGCGGTTGGCAATATCATTACTCCTTCCTGGGTAGTGGTTGGAAACAACACCCCTGGCATGACGTATTGCTGGGGTGGGTTTTCGACTCTGCCTTCGTACACCGCCGGTTTGATAAACGGCAAATCGGCAGGCGACAATGATTGCACCACCAACGGCGATTGCTGCGAAAGCTGCGCGCTGGGTGTAGACTGCTCGGGCTTTGTTTCGCATGCCTGGGGCCTTTCTACCAAATACAGCACCAATACGCTTGTAAATATTTCAACAGCCTATGCCAGCGCTTCGGATGTAAAAGAGGGCGATATCTTCGACCTTCCCGGTTCGCATACCCGGCTTGTCGATACCAATTATGTAAATGGAAACTTTATGCTCATGGAATCATCCGGGGTTGATTGGAAGGTTTCATACCGTGCGTACACAACAGCCCAGCTTACTTCGTACACTCCGCGCTGGTATGTAAATGTCGATACCCTGAACGCCACCTGCAACCATTTCTATGAAACACTTCCGTATTCTAATTCATTCGAAAATGTTTGGTTGATGGATACCTGCAACAGCGGCGCACAACGCAGCCCGGATAAATTCTGGAAAAGCAATACAGGCGGCACTACACCCAACGGCGATGATTTCTGGCACCGCAATGATTATACGGGCGGAGACTGGACAACCCCAACCAGCGGAATGTATACCCCTGCCGCATCCAACGGAAGTTACAGCGCCAGGTTCCGCAATGATCCTTCTCCTGCAGGTTCCACAGGCCAGATGGATCTCTACCTCAATCTTTCGCAAACCGGCACAAAAAACATCCAGTTTGATTATATCCACAACGAAGCTTCCCCTTCGCCCTTTGCATTCAATGTCCTGCTTTCGACCGATGGGGGCCTCACATTTCCAACCACATTGATGAACATTACCAATGCCCTGGTTTCGACCTGGACTACACAAACCATTTCAACAACGGCTACCTCGGCCACCTCGGTACTGCGTTTCAGCGTTACCGACAAAGGTTCGGCTGATGTTGGAGTAGACAACCTTACTGTGAACCCGGCTGTTGTTACCGGTATAAACGCACTGAGCAACGATGAAGCATTCAACCTCTTTCCAAATCCTACCGATGGTTCGGTGTTAAACGGTATACTGTCTGAACCCGGCGTTGCTCAAATGGATGTACATATCTATAATATCCTGGGAGCTGAACTCGTGGCCAAACAGGTAATGCTGGATGGGAAAAATTTCTCCATCCAACTCAACAACGAACTTCCTGCCGGCGTTTATCTGTTTGTGGCCAACGAGGGCGGGAAACAATTCAGGAAAAAAGTTGTTGTGAAATGATTTTTTTGGGTGCTGCTGAGGCAGCACACTTTTCCTTTGCCCTACACTGCTACGTAACAGATGCTTCTGCTTCGTCCATACACTCTTGTGCTTCGTCTTTTGCAAGTAGTTGGCGAAACCTATCGGTAACAAAGAGAAATGCACACCCGTAGAGTTCATAGCACGCTTGATCGCATAGTATCTATTCATCAACCCCACGTACGACCAATGGTACGAGGGAAGGCTGGCTCAGATGTAGAGTTTGGATCAAAGATCGGTGTCTGTGTCCACAACGGGCTGACGTATCTTGATAATTTGAGCTGGGATAGTTATAACGAAACAGGAGATTTAAAGACAAGTTCAGAAAACCACAAGAAACGAAACGGATACTATCCGGCTAAAATCAATGCAGATCAAATTTATATCACTCGAGAGAATCGAAACTGGTGTAAAGAACGCAACATCCTATTGAATG
>Ga0206851_1072_pt1 | contig 31796 bp, 27 predicted proteins | sample Alteio_BWOrgCont_13_FD_152904 | JGI IMG/M metagenome (GOLD analysis project Ga0206851, IMG submission 152904) | Enriched cells from forest soil in Barre Woods Harvard Forest LTER site, Petersham, Massachusetts, United States -... | ecosystem: Environmental > Terrestrial > Soil > Temperate forest >... | reverse complement strand
GAATATTCAACTTCTATTTGTAACTGGAATATTTTGGAAAACCAAAATACAATTATCGAAGGTAGAAATGTCAAGGTTGGGGATATGCTGGTTAACCGGCTGGTCCCTGCAGATTATGTTGACAACGTTGGCCCTTTTCTTTTGTTGGACCATAACTATCCCATTGGTTTTAAGAAAGGCGTGCCGCTTTCGCCGCATCTCAATGAACATCCGCACCGGGGACTTGAGACCTTTAACTACGTAATCGATGGAGAGGTAGAGCACGTTGACAGCCTTGGCAATCGTGAAATCGTGGCTGAAGGTGGTGCACATTGGCTCAGTGCCGGGAGGGGAGTTATCCACGGGGACCGCGTAAGCGACCGCCTGGTGCGCTCGGGTGGCATCTTTCATGCCATTCAGTTTTGGACCGATATTCCAGCTGCGCACAAAAGCGATCTTCCGCAATATAAGGCTTTGAAATCGAACCTGGTAAAACGCACGAAATGTCAGCGAGCGTCGAAAATGAAAAGGATCTTTTGTTGGCATTCAGCAACGATCTTGCTTCTGTCCACACCGAGTCAGGAATGAAAACTGTATTAAAGAGATTTCTGAAGGAAAGATTTAAGCTGACGGAGTATATAATCACCCTTAGAAATGACGATAATCGAACGTACAGGTATTTTCTGCATGACTCGAGGGGAAAAGATCCGGATGATGAAGGGTTCAGAATTATAACCGGCCCCAAAATGCCCATCGAAGGAGCTATGACAGGGGCCGTTCTTCGATCACCAGACCCCGTTATTTTTGAAGTGTCAAAGGTCAGGACGGCCGGTTTTTCGTTTCCCAGCGCTTCGTTCTGGCATAGGGCAGGGGCCACCCAAATACGTGGAATGCGACTGCGGGTAGCAAAAGATGATATAGGGATCATCTGGACCCAACCGCACCAGATCAATGATGCCCTGTTTATGGGCATAAGCGCGCAAATTTCCATTGCCATTTCCAATGTTCTATTGCTGGAAAAAATCAATTTTTATAAGCGGCAGCTTGAAAACGAGAACGAATATCTACAGCAGCAGATCAATTCGATTTACGGGGACGCGTTGATTGGGGTGAGCGCCCGAATGCAAACAATCTTCGCATCTATATCGCAGGTTGCAAAGACAAATACGACTGTTTTGATATTAGGTGAAACGGGAACCGGAAAGGAATTGGTTGCAAGGGCAGTTCATCAGGCTTCTAATCGCAGGGATAGACTAATGGTTAAAGTCAATTGTTCGGCATTGCCTGCTGAAATGATCGAAAGTGAATTGTTTGGGCATGAAAAGGGGGCATTTACCAATGCCTTCGAAACGAAAATCGGCAAATTCGAATTGGCTAACCATAGCACCCTATTCCTGGACGAAATCGGAGAAATGCCGGTCCATTTGCAAACAAAGATATTAAGGGCGCTACAGGAAAAAGAGATTGAGAGACTGGGTGGAACGTCTGTAATCAGGACTGATATCCGCATCGTTGCCGCCACCAACCGGGATCTGCAAAAAGAAACAGAAGAAGGTAAATTCCGAAGCGATTTATATTATCGTCTCAATGTTTTCCCCATAGAAGTTCCTCCTTTGCGTGAGCGTAAAGAAGATATCCCTTTGCTTGCGCGGCATTTTTTGAATAAACATGCAAAAAACGCGGCCGGAAAAGTGGAGGAAATAGGGGAAAAAGTAATCCGGCGACTGATGCAGTATGACTGGCCGGGCAATGTTCGTGAATTAGAGCACGTCATTGAAAGAAGCCTGATTGGTGCGAAGAACGGCCTTCTGAAAGAAGTTCAGTTGCCGGCAAAAAGCAAACGGCTGGCCTTACATTCGCTGGCGTCTGAATATATCCAAACCGCCGCAGAGGCTGAGCGGGATCATATACTTTTTGTGTTGGAAAAATGCAGGGGAAAGATATTTGGAGCCGGGGGAGCAGCTGAAATACTAGGCCTTCCGCCATCTACATTGAATTCAAGGATAAAAAAGCTAAAAATAAAATCGAAGCATCAGTACAGTGTAAAATGAAATAATAGTATGCTTTGTAAAAAGCTAGTCCGCAGTTTTAAGGAGTATTCCTGGCTGATTTTGTATTGTGGATTCCCCCTTTGCTGTCTCCCGCAGACGCAAACGCCATCCGCACCATATGACGTCCGGCAAGCACGTCTGTTGCTGCAAACAAGCGCACTCTATATTTTTGCGGCAAACCAGGGGACGATAGATATGGACAGCGCCGTAATATTTGCCGCAAAACTCGAACATGTTAGCGACGCCCTGGCGTACAATTCAGACTATTATTTCGGCGGTAGTCTGCCCGGCGCTGATTTGATCGGGAAATGCGATATTGAGGCTGCTGTAAAACTGGTCCAAAAACTCTCCGGCAGGGACAGGGTATTGGTACAGTTGCAATTAGGTTCATGGTATCTGCATCGCACCGGCACCCGACAGGAGGATTTGAAAAACGCCTTCGGCTGGTTGCAAAAGGCAAGGCTCGAAAGCCAAAAAATAAAGGATTTTCGGCTATTTGCCGTGGCAGGAAATATGCTTGGAGACTGGTTTGCGCAAGCCGGGGAGGAAAAGGAAAGTAGTACCTATTTTTTGAAAACAGCAGACACCTGCCAGCGGATCGGCGATAATGAAATGCTCGCCAATACCCTTAATCACGAGGCAGCCACTTTAAGAAATGATGACTCACTGAAAATACCGTTGTTTGAGCGAAGCCTGGCTTTGTACGCGCAACTGAAAGAACCGGAAAGGCAAATAGAGGTGGTAGAAAAACTGTCCGTCGTCTATTTTAGCCGGGGGCAAATGAAACAATTCCGGGATATTGAGCTTCGAACGATAGCCATGGAAAAGGCAATTGGCTTCCGTCATCTGCATTACGCCTACATTGCGCTGACTTATGTCGATATTATCAACGGGCAACTGGCAGATGCGGTGAGAGAGGCCGATACCGGCGTTGGTATAATGGAAGCGACGGGCGACTCCCTTGCATCGACGTATTGTTATATGCAGCAGGCTCAAGCCTATTCGAACATTGGCAATGTGGAAGAAACGCTGGCGATTTTCGATAAGGTGCTCAGGCAATACAAGGGCGGCCCGGTGATCTGGTATAACCTATTTATAATGACTGCGGAGACTCTGCTAGGAGTGGGTCGAAACAAGGAAGCACTGAACATGATCCAAACGATCACCAGTAGGTACCCGCCTCCTTCCATAGTGGCAAAATTAAAAGTTGTACAACTGACTGTGATGTCGTTACAACGCTTAGGTGATATAAAAGAGGCCTCAAAACACTGTACCGAACTGATTAACATTGCCGCCGGGATCGATCAGCCGGCGATGGACAAAGATTTGGCTGATGCCTATATTGTGTTGTCGGGTTTCTACATCCAAACCGGCCAAAACGACCTGGCTGGTTACTATCTTGGAAAAGCCAGGAAGATAGTTCCCGGCAAACTAACCTATAACGGCAAAGAAAATCTACCATTTACGGAATACAAAATAGATTCCGCAAAGAAAAAATACCTGAGCGCTCTACGAGACTATCAACGATATAGTGCTTTGCACGATTCTGCCTTTGGGCCAAGCAAATTTCGGGAATATAATACCCTGATGCTCCAAATGGAAAGAGAAAGAAAAGAAAAGGACATTCAGTTGTTGAACAGCCAGAGTAAAATTCAGGCGCTGCGGTTGGCAAGAGCAAATTCGCTAAGGAACATTACGTTTATAAGCATTGCCGTCCTGATAGCTATCATACTCCTAATCTACAAACAGTACAGGATAAATCGTCTCAATGCCCTGGAAAACGCCAAAAAGAATCACACTTTGGAGCATCTGCTCAATGAGAAGGAGTACCTCCTGAAAGAGGTTCATCATAGAGTCAAAAATAACTTGCAAATAATCATTAGCTTATTGGAGTCGCAATCCACCCTCCAACGACAGGACCCTCTTTTTACTTTGCAAAGTCTAAGGCATCGCGTATATGCCATGTCGCTTATTCATCAAAAGTTGTATAACTTCGACAATCCTCACAAACTCAACATCCTGGAGTACATCAATGACCTGGTTGTTTATCTGCAGGATAGTTTTGATACGAGTTCACACATTTCCTTTGTGCTGGAGATGTCGCCAGTCGAGCTGGACATCTCACAGGCAATCCCGATAGGCCTGATCATTAGCGAAGCGATCACGAATTCGGTGAAATACGCATTTCCCGGAGAGAGGAAAGGAGTGATTTCAATAAAGACGGAATTAATTAATAGCGAACATCTGAAATTGAAAATCTCAGATAATGGGATCGGTTTGCCTGAAGATTTTGGCTCTAAAAGGAGCCGGTCGCTTGGTATCAAGCTTATCACGGGCCTTAGCGCTGATATGGACGCAAAATTGCTTATCGAAAGCAAAAATGGAACGTCCATTACGTTGGACTTGAATATATCCGAAATTTTTATGGGTAACAAAGATTTCAGTCTGGTATAAAACAGAAGCTATGAAAAAAAGGATACTTGTTGTAGAGGACCAATTCATCGAGGCGAATAACCTCCAGATAATGTTAGAAAATGCAGGACATGAGGTATGTCCTATAGCTCGTTCAGGCGCGGAAGCGTTGAAAACAAGCGAAGAACTATCACCTGATCTCGTGTTGTTGGATATCTTCCTCAAAGGAAAGCTTACAGGCATCGATATAGCAAAAGTGCTGAGAGAAAAAAATATCGCCTTTATATATCTATCAGCCAATTCCGACAGAAAGACCTTTGAAGCGGCAAAAGATACCCAGCCGTATGGCTTTTTAGTAAAGCCCTACCGGGAAAAGGACGTATTGAATACCATTGAAATTGCGTTGCATTTACAAGCCAACATCGTTAAACACAACTATTATAAAATTAAATCGGCCGAATCCGGAACCAGTGAGGATCTTCCGGCAAGCGTGTTGAAAAGAATAATTGGCTGGGACACGTCTCTCAAAGACATAATTTCTCAATTGCAGATGGTCGCGCCGACAGGTACCTCGGTGCTTATCCTCGGTGAAAGCGGAACGGGAAAAGAACAGATCGCAGACTGTCTTCATATACTATCAAAAAGGAAAGACAAGCCATTTGTAAAAATAAATTGCGCCGCATTGCCGGCCACTTTAATAGAAAGCGAGCTGTTTGGGCACGAACGGGGAGCGTTCACCGGGGCATTCGACCGAAAGATCGGAAAATTCGAACAGGCAGATCTTGGAACCATCTTTCTGGATGAAATCGGTGAACTCCCAACCGAACTTCAGGTGAAGCTGCTGAGAGTGCTACAGGAAAAGGAAGTGGACCGCATTGGTAGTAACCGTGTGATAAAAACCGATGTGCGGATAATTGCTGCGAGCAACCGGGATCTCGAAAAAGAGGTAGCAGAAGGCCGTTTCAGAATCGATCTCTATTATCGTCTGAACGTCTTCCCTATTACTTTGCCGCCCTTACGTTACAGGAAAGAGGATATTCCAACGCTTGTTGACCATTTCGCCAAACTGTATGCGAGGGAGTTCTCCAAAATAATTACCGGTTTCTCGGACGGAATTATCCACGCTATGATGGCCTACGATTGGCCGGGAAATATCAGAGAACTCCGGCACTTCGTTGAAAGAGCGGTCCTACTGACAAAAAGCGCCGACATCGATGACATGCAATTTATCAAAATGCTCCAACAGCGCACTGCCGCAATCGCAGGGACGGATTCCAACCGGATAAAATCTATGGATGATAATGAACGTGACAATATTGTTGCGGTATTGCGAAAGACCAACGGAAAAATCTTCGGTAAAGGTGGCGCCGCGGAGTTTCTTGGAGTGTCCGCCTCAACCCTTAACTCAAGAATAAGAAAGTTAGGCATATCAAAAGAGAGAATTTTTTACAAATGACCGATTTCTCACGTTTATTCGATTATGTTGATCGGAAGTCTTCGGTGAAGCTTTCCGACGATGAACGAAATTTTATCAAGACCAGCCTCACACAAAAACAATTGCGAAAACGGCAATATTTTTTGCAAGAGGGGGATGTATGCAAATACATGGGATTTATCGTCAAGGGGGCGACCAGGATGTTTGCCGTCGACGGAAAAAGACACGAGCATATATTGGATTTCGGCCTTGAGGACTGCTGGGTAGGAGATTATGAAAGCTTTTATCTGCTGACCCCGAGTAAATACTATGTTGAGGCTCTGGAAGAGGTCGAAATGATTTTGATCACCAATGAACAGTTGCAAGAGTTGGTTCAGACGATGCCCGCGATCACGGCTATGCTGGATTCATTAAATCGCGCGGCCGCCATAGCTTGTAACAAAAGAGTGCACGCCGCGATCAGTTTGTCGGCACAAGAACGCTATGAAGATCTCGCCAGAATGTATCCTCTTTTTTTTCAACGTTTTTCGCAAAACATGATTGCAGCTTATCTCGGCATTTCGCCTGAGACGTTGAGCAGAATTAGAAAAGCGGCCGTAAAGTTTGACGCAAATTATAAGTGATTGGTATCGCTTTGATTGCTATAAATGCCCCTATTGCTGGTGCGTGCCCATCACCTTGATTCGGGGCCTTCGCGGGGACCTATCTTGAGGCCCCCGCGGGATTCTGATCCCCGACCTGGCCACTCCGGCGCAGTAAAGAAGGGTTTTTTTTGGCGGATCGCCTTCTAGTTGGCGTGTGCTGAGGCGGCAGCCTCCTCGATAAGCTTCACTGATTCCTTCGGATGAGACACATATGCCACATGGCTGGAATTTATTTCGACCATCTTAGCATGCGCGCGTTTCGCCATCATCCGCTCCTGGATCGGATTGATAGATCGGTCTGCAGAGGCCACCATGTACCAAGTGGGCTTGGTCTTCCAGGCGGGATTTGTGACCTTATGGGTAAAGGCATCAGTGGAGATCGGCACCTGCGAGATGGCCATGAAGTGAGCCAGGGCAGGCGGGATATCTGCGCAGAAGTCGGCCGCAAAATTTTCCTGCACTATCCACCAGTTGCCGTCGGCGTCCGGCTTGAACGCCTTGGATGCTTGCGGCACAGCCTGCTCGATCGACGCACAGCTCTCACCTTCATCCAGCGCGAACGCGGCAATGTAGACAAGTGCAACAACTTTGGGATGATTGCCGGCCTCCGTAATAACGGATCCACCGTAACTGTGTCCGACGATGACCACCGGGCCGTCCATGGCGTCGAGGGCCGCTTTGGCATACTTTTGGTCCTCAGCGTAGGAAGTCTCCGGTTCCTGCAACACTGATACCGTGTATCCATCCTTCTCGAGGAGCTTCGCGACTTCTAGCCAGCCCGATCCATCGGCAAATGCTCCATGTACTAAAAGAATATTTTTAACTTTTGTTGCTTGTGCAATTAAATTGTTAGTTAAAAAAAACATAAATGCCATTGTGATGCCGACTAAAGAAAGGGTCCTTACCAATGTTTGTTTTAATGATTGCTTGTACATAAACCTTTATTTTGATGTAATTAATAAATCAATTCATAATCTTTCCGGTCGCCTGAAAATTGTGGATCTAATTTGATGGATTGAAAAACAATGAATGACCAGCCAAATGATACGCCATTTCCGATCACTTTGATAATCAAGCGCCTTATAGTAATAGGGATAACATGATTTACGATATTCCGTGTTAATTCACGCCAGGGCGTAAATCAGGAACAAAAGGGCACGCCCTTTCAGACGTACCTCCAGGCAAGATGACGGCGAACCTTAGCTCTGAAATGGGCTCACTAAATAACGTGGCCGATAACGATATTTCGAAAATCCGCGCCAAATCTCAAAATATAAACGTCTGCGATTCAATCCATAATCTAATGGCACATCCCTTGTAAAACAAACAAGTCATCACCCTCACTTATTTCCAATCCACCAACATAGTACCAAACACATGACAAAACCAAAAACAATGGAAAAAATGATTACCGTTAACCACCAACGAATTCTGCTAAATAGCACCTACGAATTATTTACGGGCAATTTAGAGTCATTGGTCAAAAGACTTCACCCCGAATACGCCAATGGTGCCTTGATGGCGCCCCAAGACGTTCAGTCTTACCTTGAGTCCTTACAGGGAGACACCGGCCTTATCTTATTCAACATTGAAAATCATGGCGATCTCCTGAACCTATACGGTAAACCGAGAAAAGCTAAACAGTATGTCATCGGAAATCCCCTTATTGCCATTCAGATGACCGTGCAGGATATCCGTGCGGCACTCTACGCCCCCTTAAGAATGATCGTTTATGAAAGCGAAGACCACAATGTATTCGCGGAATATGACCTTCCTTCGACCCTTTTCGGCCAATTCGGCAATACAGCTGTTCTCGAAGTCGCAATAGGACTCGATTTAAAATTACTAAAGGTTATAAACCTCGCCGACCTATACCTGCACTAGCAACAACTGCTTACCGATCGGTTAGGGGTTTCGTTTACTGAACGCTTCCTCAGGCGAAGCCAGAAAACCCCGATATACCTTTTCCGTTGCGCCCACCCGGATCTCATATCGATCGGCTTCTATACCAGCCATGACCTCCGCAGCGACGTCCATGGGGTTCATGCCACGCTCGCCGTGAATGTCCTTAGAAAATTCTGTATTCACCAGCGGGGGTAGTACTTCGAAGACCTTGATGCTGGTTTCTTTGCCCAATGCGTGTCGGAGGACAAGCGTATATGAATGGAGCGCCGCTTTGCTTGCTGAATAGGTTGGAGTCGAGGAAGAGGGTACATATGCAGCGACCGATGAAACGTTGACAATGGCTCCCTCCGGAACCTGTTTTAAGAGTGGGAGAAACAGATCCACAAGCCTGACGATACCAAGGTAATTCGTCATAATCTCGGCGCTGGCTTTCGCAAAATGATCGGATCCGTCCGCCAGATTGTAGACATTCCCCTTCCCTGCATTGTTGATTAACATGTGTAAGCTTTCGTACTTTTTTGCAATGGATGCTTGAAGGCGCTGCACGTCGCCGGCGCTGGTCACGTCCGCGACTTCATAGTTCCCGGTTGGGAGCGACTTTATGGCGTTCTTTAGCTTATCTTCATCCCGGCCGGCAATGATTACCTTATTACCTTTTTGACAAAGTTGTTGGGCGAATGCCAGGCCAATGCCAGCGCTACCCCCTATGATCAAGATTGTTTTGCCTCTTAGTTCCATGGTTAAAAAATTTGCGCAAATGTTGACAAATTAGGTGAGAGAGCATCAAAGACTTGCCAAGTAACTTATTGATCAAGAGGGAAAGAAGAGATTTCTTTCCCTCTGAGGCGGTTTCATTTGATCCCTATAGGTCGATAGTCGACCCGATCGCCGGCAAATGGAGCGTGAGGTCCGCCCGATTGAAAGAGGCGATCGCGTTCTCATGATCGATCTTTATAAAGGGGAAGGTATCATAATGAACCCCGACAACGTATTCTGCAGGCCGCTTTTATTAAACCAGTCGTTCAGCTCCCAGTTACCTAGCACTTTTGCGCCGGTTCGCCTGGCGATGCGTACGATGTCTATAGTATGGTCATAATGTCCATGGGAAACGAAAATATAATCGGCCTTTATTTCATCGACATCGATCGCTGACGCCAGCGGGTTAGCCGTGATAAATGGATCGAACAGCAGCGATTTGCCCCCCGCCTTGACTGAAAAGCAGGAGTGGCCATAGTAAGTCAGTTGCATGTCTTATCGTTTTAGGCTATAAGACAGGCTCGAGAACTCCTTTTGCCGCCTTCCGGATGACATCCAATACAAACTCGGGCTTGGAAAGCATAGGAACATGACTGCTGTCGACCTCAAAGGTGGTAGCGCCCATCCGCTTCGCACAAAAACGCTCCAGCTCGGGATGCACGCTTTGGTCACCCTTGGCAACAATGTACCAGCTTGGTTTCGATCTCCAGGCCGTTCCTTCCACCTTTTTTCCGAATAAGGTCGTGTCCGGCGGGAAAGAAGTAGCCCAGACTACCTTTTGCTCTGCCGGTGGCAGGTCGCCCGCAAAACACTCAATACCCGACGACTTCAGCCAAACCCGCCCATCTGCGACCTCGATCTCGCCGAAAGCAGCCGTTTTAGGGAATTTATCTTGCAAACTTTGGGAGGTTTCGTCGGCGTCGGGACCCAGAGCGGCAATGTACACCAGCCCTACGACACGATCATCCGCGCCCGCGGCCGTGATAACGCTTCCGCCATAGGAGTGACCTACCAGGATAGCGGGGCTGCCGACCCTGCTGAGTGTGCGCTTTACCGCAGCCACATCAGCCTCAAGGCTATCCAGCCCATATTGGGCTGAGATTACTTCGTACCCTTCCGCCTGCAGCGTGGGAATTAGTTTGTTAAAACAGGAGCCGTCTGCCCAAATTCCGTGACAGAATACAACGCTCGGTTTCGTTTTGGACTTGTTTCCGTTTTGCATGTTTTTATTTTTTGGTTGAAGAATCCGGAAATCGAATTTGAGGCCACGCTCCAATTGATTTATAGTGTGGGAGTTAAATGAAGGATTGTTCGCGAAACATCACGGGCTTTCGCGAAATGGCGCAAAACGTGCGGAAGCGTTTTATTGTTTCCGCAAGCATTCCATAAACGCTGGATATTTTTTACATTTATCCGGAAATCTCGCCAAGTTCTGGTATGAAAAAGGGCATCAACTGGAAATCTGCCTCTCTCATAACGGTGATGGTCATCGCCATCACCACGGCCAATGCTCAGCCCGATACCGCCCGCATTGCGCGTCTTTTAAAGACCGGTTCGGGTTACGTCCTGAGGCCGGGCAATGAAAAGAGCGACCTGGACAGTGCCCAGTTCTTTTTCAATCAGGCCCTCCTCCTCAGCAGGTCGATCCGGAGTGACAAATGGACCAATGCCACGCTTGAATGGCAAGGTGACTGCTATCTCGAAGGAAACGATCTTGCATCGGGTATAGCGTGTTTTCAAAAGGTTACCGACTACTTTCATCGCATGGGCGACTGGCGCGGGGAAGCGGGCGCCTGGGCCCGGCTGGGCGAATGTATTACGAACTTTAAACCGGCTTTCAGCGAAAAAAAAGCGTCCTGTTACGAACGCGCCCGACAGTTGTATCACCTCGCCGGTGACACCCTCAATGAACTGGAAGCCTATAAGAACGAAGCCGATGCTAACCTGTACCTGCGGAAGTTAGATCTTGCAGAAAATGAGCTGCTCCAGGTAATCGAAGGCTATAAAGCCATACATTTTCGTCGACTTCATTATACTTATGACCTCCTGAGGGCAGTTTCCAATCTGAAAGGTGATCTTGTTAAAGAGGTCTTTTATACGATGGAAATGGTTCGTTCACTTGAAACGACCGACGCGGGAGACGATTCGACCTTGTTTGGTGTGTTATATGCTGCTGCGGGCAATACTTATGCAAAAATCGGCATGTGGGATCGCAGTCTTTATTATTCCCGAAAAGGATGGGTATGGTCAAGAGTCGATCCTACCAATTACATTGATTACTTTATGGCCACCCGGTCCGTCGTCTCGAGCTTGCTTGGCAAAGACAGCGCGAGGGCTGCCTTGAATTTTTTGTCCGCGGCCATCCGGCAGCAACCGCCAGTCTCTCCATACACCAGGGCAATCGTGTTGCTGACCGAGGGAGGCTGCTACAGCGCGCTCGGAGATTACAGTAAGGCAGAAAAGACGTTTACTACGCTAGATGCTCTTTTGCGTAACGATCGGGCCTTTCATCTGGATCGTGTCTTCGCCGTACAGAACCTGGAAATGATACTAGGCATCGGGAACTCGTACCTGCTTCTCCACCGCTACGAGAAGGCGGACCTCTACGCAAAAAAATTGAATTTTAGCATTAGTGATCTTACGAGCCTGGAACAGCGGACTCGGATAGAGCGTTTCCGATCCCGGTTAGACTCAGCCATGGGCCGCTATGGGGAAGCGTTACGGCATTTTGAAACTTTTCAACAATTGAACGATTCGATGTTTAGCGTACAGAGAGAAGTACAGATCCAGGAGTTGCAAATACAATACGCCCTGGACGAGAAAGATAAAAATATCCGTCTTCAGGCCGATAATATCCAGCTACTTACTAAAGAAAATCAAGTCCAGCAGGCCCGCGTTACACAATCCCGGATACTGCGCAACATGATGATAATAGGTATTCTGTTCCTTCTCGTACTCGTTGGTCTTGTATACAATCGGTATAGACTCAAACAGCAAAAGAATCGCCAATTGGAGAGTAGCCAAAAGGAAATTTCCAGTAAGAACCACCAACTCGAGCGCCTGCTAAGGGAGAATGAATGGTTGCTTCGCGAAGTACACCACCGCGTAAAGAATAACCTGCAAGTGATCATGAGCCTGCTTCGGTCGCAGTCGGATTTTCTTCAGGACAAAAGTGCCCTCGCTGCCGTAGTGGAAAGTGAGCACCGGGTTTATGCCATGTCCCTGATACATCAAAAGCTATACAAATCAAGTAATGTTTCCACCATCAATATGCCCGAATACATCCGTGATCTGGTGGAATACCTCAGGTACAGTTTCGCACTATCCGGGAAGTTGTGGTTTGATATACAGGTAGAACCCATCAATCTCGATCTTCAACAGGCGGTACCGGTGGGCCTAATCCTCAACGAGGTCATTACCAACTCTTTCAAATATGCCTTCCCCTACTCCGATGAAGATAAAGTAACGGTACGCCTTTTTGCGAGCGGCGACGGTTGCCTTTCCCTGATCATTGGCGATAACGGTCGGGGTCTGCCACCCAATTTTGATCCCAAACGGAGCAACTCATTCGGAATGTTACTGATCGGCGGCCTGACGGAAGACCTGGAAGGGAGCCTGCATATCGAATCCATCCACGGCACCTCGGTTCATATCCGTTTTCGACAGATTCACACAGGACCAGTGTCGGAGGATGGACCACGCGAGTCAGCCCATTTTTAACAAATAGTCGAAAAAAAAGAGCGTATGTCCCCATGCTTCCCTGGCAGCTAGTGGATTATAGCTGGACCGCTCGTCGCAGAAAAAGCCGCTTCCAGCATAAGAAATAGTGACACTGGTGAAGTCCCTACCCCTATCCGCAAGTTCTTGTTGAAAATGCTCAACTTGGCCAGGCGGGTTATTGGCATCTCGCCGACCCCAGAAAAAAAGGTGGGGGCTTCCGGGCCCGGAGCGCGTGGAAGGAAATTTTTCCATGTCCATTCCATAAAAAGATACGCCTGCCGACAGCGGAAATAACGAATTGGCAACCATTGAATATCGGCCGCCAAAACAGAACCCCAGCGTGCCGATCTTGTTCCGATCGACATAGTGAAGGGACTCCATGGCCGAAAGCGCTGCCTTCAGGTCGAGCGTCAGTTCACCTATTTTTATCGAATCTGCAAAAGCCTGAACAGAAGAGGCATCCCCGTAGGATAGTTGCAACTGCCTGCCCAAACGGTGGTATAGATCGGGGACAAATACCACGTACCCTTCTCTGGACAGCCGCTCCGCCACGCTCTTGATATGGCCGTTTATGCCAAACCCTTCGTCAAACAATATAATCCCGGGATATTTGTTTCTTTCATCGGGCCAGGTGGTCCAAACGTCGATAACGGACCCGTCCGTCATTTTTAGCGGATTAAATTGCTTTTTCTCCATGTCATGTGTATCGGGACGTCCTTAGGTAGATAAAAGGGTGCCATGAATTAAACCGCTGGTAACGTATTACTAAGGATCACGTGCGCCGGCCACTTTCGCAAACTTTTACGAAAATTGTGAATTTTCGCGATATTTCGTGAATGCTAAATATGCTCCTGCCAATTTGGCTGCGACAAAAAGAATAATCTACCTTTGTTTGGTTGAGCGTCTTCGGCTGGCAAGAACCCTTATCTATTCTGCTATGAGCCTAAAGGTACTAATAGTTGAAGATCAATTTCTCGAAGCGAGAAGTCTCGGTGCCATGGTAGGCAACGCCGGACATACCGTTGACGGGATCGCGAAGTCCGTAGCACAGGCGTCTGCACTTATTCAAAAAAGCAGGCCGAACATCGTGCTGGTCGACATCCACCTTAAAGGGGACCTCACCGGGATCGATCTGGCGCGCCGATTAGATCAGCAAAGCATTCCGTTCATTTATATTTCGGCCAATTCCAATGCGTCAATCCTGGAACAGGCCATTGCTACAAAACCCTACGGCTTTTTGGTAAAACCCTTCTCCGAAAGAGAAATAGTGGTTGCTTTGAATATTGCCATGTTCCTTTATCACGATCGCCGGCAGTTCCTATCCCGGCAGCGGACCTGGCTCAGGGATTTGTTGAAGAACATCGTATCGGCCGAAGATGCAAAGGAAGAAAAAGCGTTGTCGATTATCCGTACACTGACCTCATTTCTTCCATTTGATTTTGTCATGATCGACACCGATCTACGCGAAGAATCCGGTGGTGCAATATTCAGATATCAGCGGAAGGGTTTTGATGAATATGTGGAGTATGATAGCCAAAACCCACAGGATCAATGCGAGATATCGATAGCCGATATCAAATCGGCGAGACGGAAAAATTCTCAGAGCAGGACGGCTTATTTTCTTAATACGGATGAACTTTTGAAAGACGCAGCCGATGATCCTATTCGGGCACAAATAGTAAAAACCAAGAATTTTAAGGCAAAACTCTGGCTTCCTTTTCTAAAGTCCGGGGAGGTGGAGATGGCTATGGTATTTTATTGCCGTAATGAGGAAAGATATACTTCCGACCATCTTACTCTGATCCTTTCCGTTCAGGACCTGCTGGCTGAAGTGGTCAGGGGTGTGCGCGTCTCAATGTCGGAGTCAGGTTTTGCGAACAAGAGTTCCGCGTCAATTGCCCCTAACCAACTGCTAAAACCGAAAGTCGAAGGCATCATCGGGCAGAGTCCGAAGTTGTTGGAAGCACTCGACAAAGTGCTGCAGGTTGCACCATATGACAATACCGTACTGATCCTTGGGGAAACGGGCGTAGGCAAGGAAGGCATTGTAAAAGCAATCCATCGTCTTTCAGCGAGGAAGGCCAAGCCACTGATTAAAGTGAATTGCGCAGCGATTCCTATCAATCTGGTCGAATCGGAACTATTCGGTCACGAAAAAGGCGCTTTTACAGGTGCCCTGGAGCGGCGGATCGGCAAGTTTGAGCAAGCCGCCGGAGGTACGCTCTTTCTCGACGAAATTGGCGAATTACCGATTGAGATGCAAACGAAATTATTGAGGGCCATTCAGGAAAAAGAGATAGAGCGGGTGGGAGGCCGAACGATCATTCACGTGGATGTCCGGATCATTACGGCCACCAACAGGAACCTGTTGCACGAAATAGCCAATGGCCGATTCCGCCTTGACCTCTATTATCGCATAAATGTATATCCAATTAAACTCGCCCCACTTCGCGAGCGAAGGGAAGACATTTCTGTTCTCGCGGCCTATTTCTTACAGATGTACGGCTCGAGTATTAATCGAAGTGCGTTGCAAATCGCGCCTGCTGCGATGAAGCAGTTGGTCGACTACGAATGGCCGGGCAATATAAGAGAATTGCAACACCTGATCGAACGGCATGTGCTGGAATGCAAGACTGGCGTTATTGAGTGGTTTGAGATGCCAGAGGCAATACCACTTCCAGACAATATAAGTGCGGCAATGGAAATAAAGCCGTTTGCAGCCATGGATCGGGATCATATTTTAACGGCATTGCGACGGTGCAATGGCAAGATCTCCGGTAAAGGCGGAGCGGCGGAAATGCTCCGGCTTCCTCCTTCTACTCTGTCTTCCAAGATCAAACGGTTAGGCATTCAATGGCCGCCAAACCCATCCCTGGTTTGATTACTTGACCTGATATTCAGGTTTTTTTTCACCCTCCCAACGACATATCGAGAATATTGCTTGAAAACGCGACATTTCGTTTGGCGAATGCTGCGGCTCAGTCGCATTTTGCTAGTAATCAACTGTGTATAATCTGGCATTTAAATAGTATTCTACGCTGCTAAGGGAAATTCTCCAAATTCGCACGAGAGATCGATCTTGACACCGGCGCATTTGAAGACTGCCGGGAACATCGGAAAATATTCGGTTTTGACGATTTTGAAAGCCTATACTTTGCACTGCAAAATATCATCTATTATGGAAATGCTGTCCCCTGCGGCCGCCGACTGTCTTGCGGATGCCGATCTCCTTCGCCCGATTTTGCGCCCGCGCCGTAGATAAATTGATAAAGTTGATACAAGCCTGTAACAATACAAAGAGCCCGATGATGGCGAATAGCCGGACAAACACGATGCGGCCGCCGGTGTTTACGCCGCCCTTGAACTCACTATACAAATGCAAGCGGTTCATCGGGTGCAGGAATACGATGGACTTCTCTTCCGCGGACATTGCCGGGGGCATTTTATTCCGTTTCAGGTCTCTTATCCGCGACGAGACCTGATCCATATTCGCCCCGTCCGCCAATTGCACATAGGTGAGATAGTTGTTGTCATTCCAGGGTTGGGGGTCCTTGTCGGCTCCGGAAATGCTCAGGAACAACTGCCAGGGTGCGATAAACCCCTGGTCCGTGAAGTCAGAATTGAAAGGGATGTCTTTATATACACCCGTCACCTTCACCGGTGCAGAATTGTCCAGCATCAGCGTCTTGCCCATTGCATCCTCTTTGCCGAAAAGGGCCTTTGCCGTCGATTCCGAGAGCAGGATCGAATGCGGATCGATCAATCCCTCCAACCCTCCGGCCTCGATCTCCAGGCTGAACATCGCGGGGGCCTCCGCGTCCATATAACTTCCCTGCCGGCTGATATTCTTTTTCTCATACGACAACACGTGATCGCCGGGATAGGTAGACATAACGACCCGCTTGAAATCGCTGCCATATTCCTTGCGCAGTGCATCCCCCAACAGCCAAGGGTTATAGGGTAGTGTCATCCGTTCGCTATTGAAGGTGACGTGATGCATGATCTGGGCAATACGGTCATGATTCTTATGATAGTTGTTGAAGCTCAGCTCGTCGTGGATCCACAATCCATCGAGCAGGACGAGCCCGATGCCCACGGCCAGGCCTACAATGTAAATAAAGGAATATCCTTTGTATTTGATCAGGGTGCGGCAGGCGACCCGGAAGTATGTTTTGAGCATGGAATTGGTTTGAGCATATTGGGGGTGCCCGCAGAAAGGGTGCCAACTTCTTTATCTATTGGCATTCAATATCTTGTTTTGGATCGTTGGTTGGGGATGTATCGTTTTTGATTTAGGCGGTGTCTGAATTTAATCAAATTTGGTTCACCCCCATGCCAATATGTTTCGCGAATCGCTCGAACGGTTCGGACAAGAAAAAACAAGCTAGTCGGTGACTTCGACAGCGGAGTGGGAAATTTTGAATCCAGGCCTGCGGATTATAGCGCTTTTACGATCGCCAGCGCTTTTTCGACATGCTCGGCAGGTGAAATGTGATCGGTTGCTGACGAAAAGACCGCTACAATTTTACCTTTTCTGTCGATGACAAAAGTGGTTCGCGCGATAAAACCGTGTGCAATCTCCTGGCCGCGTACGTCTTTAATTCCCGGCCTGGGAGGGGTAAATGTCAGGCCGTATGTTGCTGCAATTTTGCCTCCGGGGTCGGAGGCGACGGGGAACTTGCCTGCACAGTAATTCGAATCGGAAGAAAATGAATTCAGCCGCTGAATATCGTCCGCAGATACACCGATAATGGTAGCTCCCGCCGCTGTAAATTTATCCTTGAGTTCAGCGAAGGTATGTGCTTCCAGATCACAGCCGCCAGTATAGGCGGAAGGATAGAAATAGACCACAACCGGCCCTTTGGCAAGGGCAGCACTTAATGAAAAATCAAATGCGCTGCCGGCCAGGCTGGCCTGGGCGGAAAATACAGGCGCTGCATCTCCTTTTGACAACATCGGCGTTTGGGCAATGGCAGACCGGGTGACCAGGAGTAAAGAGCTGAAAATTAAAAAAAATAAGCAATAATATTTCTTGAACATAACGGATGGTTTTGATTTATCAAAGGCGTTGTGATCAAATTTACGATAAAATATTATCCTATCCTTCCTATCGACCGCCACACGTCAAACTCCTCTTTCCATCGATTGTTGATCACTTCGCATTTGGTGTAAATCCGCATGGTAGATCGGTCCGATAAATTATAAGCCGGCCATTCTGGTACCCGAGTACTTCTTCATTGGTACCCAAAACTAAGGCCCATACAGCCCAGGCCAAGCACTGATACTTCCAGCCCACTGCTTCCCAATTTTCTTTTTTTCATGATTTTGTGTGCTAAGTCAATTAAACATCGAGTTGTCTTTCTCCCAGCCACTTGACCATTTTGGGGTCGCGGTGGTCAAAGAAGCTGCTCGCATTTGTATCCAGGGTTTTGACAGCCTCCATATCCTCTTGGCTAAGTTTAAAATCAAAGACGTTAAAATTCTCTTCCATCCTTTCCTTCCGGACAGATTTGGGAATCGCCACCACACCCCTTTGAATAAGCCACCGTAGAATTACTTGCGCGATGGATTTTTTATATTTTCCGGCCATAGACTGCAATAGGTCATTATGAAATATATTGTTCTTTCCCTCCGCGAAAGGCCCCCAGGATTCAATCTGAACCTTATTATCCTGCAGGAATTGCTGCGTCTCCATTTGCTGATGGAAAGGGTGGGTCTCCACCTGGTTGACCGCCGGTACTATTTCGTTGTGGATGATCAGGTCCATCAGCCGGTCCGGATGAAAGTTGCTTACCCCGATTGCCCTTGTCCTACCTTCTTTGTACAGTTCCTGCATTGCCCGCCATTCGCCGTACACATCCCCATATGGCTGATGTATAAGGAATAGGTCAAGGTAATCCAGTTGTAATCTTTTCAACGACCGCTCAAAGGCGCCCTTTGCACCTTCATAACCATTGGACTGAATCCACAATTTGGTGGTGATAAACAGGTCCTCCCGAGGCACGCCACTGCGCCTGATCGCTTTACCAACCGCTTCCTCATTCAAATAAGACTGTGCGGTGTCGATCAACCGGTAGCCGCTGCTGATCGCATCCACCACGCTCCGCTCGCATTCCGCCAGGTCGGTGACCTGAAAGACGCCAAAACCGAGGATGGGCATTTCGACTCCGTTATTCAATATTACTTTTTCCATTGTCCGTCATTTTATTGCACAAAGGTCTTATTGTCGGGACGTTTGCGTGGTATATGAATCACGGTAATTACTACCAATATTGCTGATTTGGGTTGATCCGGGTAGTTTCCAGTAAAGAAAACGCTAATTTTGAATCAGCTAAATCCGTTAATGAAATGGACAATACCAGACGCTTTGAAACTATCGCCGATTACAATGTTTTCAACAACAATGAAACATTACACCCTTTGGTGAGCGTGGTGGATTTATCCAAGGCCAGCCCCCGCCAGGGTTCGCGTATGTATTTCGGCTTTTACACCGTCTTCTTAAAGGAAGTAAAGTGCGGAGATTTGATTTACGGCCGGCACACTTACGACTATCAGGAGGGGACGTTGGTGTTCCTCGCACCAGGGCAAGTGGCGGGAATCAACAGCAATGGAGAAACCTACCAGCCGAAAGGCTATGCGCTGGTTTTCCATCCCGATCTGAAAATCTGCTGAACGAATACTTTCTGGGAGACAAACCACAAACTCTCGGTCTGCCGTCTGTTGCCTATGTTGCCAGGGAGCTGAACTTATCGCCTGGTTATTTTGGCGACCTGATTAAAAAAGAAACAGGTAAGACTGCTCAGGAATACATCCAGTGGAAGGTCATCGATGTGGCGAAAGAAAGAATTTTCGATGAAACCAAGTCGGTTACTCAAATTGCGTATGACCTCGGCTATAAATATCCCCAGCACTTTATTCGGGTCTTTAAGCAGCACGTAGGTTCTACTCCCAGCGAGTACCGCATGCCAGGGAAAAATTAGCATTAGGCCGATGTGGCAGGAATGTTATTCTTCGCTCATCGGCTCAGCGGCTGCGCTTAACCTTTTTATTACGGATCTTCGACAGGAATTCCGTGGTCATTCCCAGAAAGGAGGCGATGGCATATTGCGGGATCCGCTCCACCATCTGCGGGTATTTTTCCACGAAACTGTTATACCGCTGTTCTGCGGACATGGTGAGGTTTGTTATAATTCTTCGCTGCATGGAGGCGGTGGAACGTTCCGCGAGCGTACGGAAAAAGGTCTCGAACTTATGATTCGAGGCTTTCAGCTTCTTCTCGTTATCGAAGGCTATCTGCAACAGGACGGAATCCTCCAGGGCAATTACGAACATGCTGGCTGGCTGCTGGAAGATATAACTATTGTAATCTGAGATCCACCACTGGTCAACGGCGAGTTGGATGGTATGGTCTTGTCCCTCTTCCCCCACCACATAGGCCCTCAATGCACCCCTGACCACAAAGAACCTGCTTCTGGCGGTAAATCCGGGCTGTACGATAAATTGTCTTTTCACGACCATGACTTCAGTAAAGCATGCCGTAAAGGCAACTTTCTCTTCGTCGGTAAGCCCGACAAATCTTTCGACATATGCCAATAACGTGTCGTGACTATCCTGACCGGTCGCAGCCATATACGGCAAAGGTAATTCAATTTGCCGGCACGGTCAATCTGCAGCTACGATCTGGATCGAGCCGCTAAAGATCGCGAAGTCCGCCGTCGAGCAATATTTCCGCGCCCAACATAAACGAAGACTCGTCGGAAGCCAAATACACCGCCGCTGCGGCCATCTCCTCCGCGGTCCCTATGCGTTTGAGCGGGGTAAAATTGCCCATTGCTTCCTTCATGGCTTTTGCTTCCTCCGCACTGCCGGCCACCGTATTAAAGACCGGGGTGTCCACGGGTCCTGGGCTAAGGGTGTTCACCCGAATACGGCGATCCAGCAGCTCCGCCGAAAAGCTGCGGGCCAGCGAGCGGACAGCCGCCTTCGTAGCCGAGTAGGCGGCGTGGTTGGGCACACCCTTTTGATTGACTGTCGAAGAGACAAGGATAACGGACGCCCCATCCACCAGTAACGGAAGCGCCTTTTGAACCGAAAAAAAGGCGCCCTTGAAGTTGATATCGCTGACGTGGTCGAATTGCTCTTCCGTAAAGGCGGATAAAGGACCGAGAACATATACCCCGGCATTCGCGACAAGTGTATCTATCTTACCTACCTCCTGTTCGATCGTCTGATAGATCCTGTTGAGGTCGTCCAGCTTTGCGACATCCCCGCGAACACCGATCGCATGGTGACCTATCTGACGCAGCGCCTGATCGATCGTTGCCTGATTTCGTCCTGTAATGGCTACCTTTGCGCCTTCCGCCGCGAACTTTTTGGCAATGCCTAAGCCAATGCCGCTGCTGCCCCCGGTAATCACGGCAACCTTTCCTTCTAATCTTGCTGACATAACAAAGTGTTTATTTTATTGCAAAGGTATCCTGGAACGCAGCCAGGAAAAATGAACCAGTTCAATTTTTCTTCCTTTCCTGAGGCGTAGCTTTGCGGTCAACAAAGGCTGATCCGATATGGATAAAGCTGCTTACGTTCGAGGGCGCGGTAAAAACGGTTGGATTGAATGCAGCCGGCCCTGTCTTCGGCCCTCCCGGAGTTGAGATCAACCTGTTGTATATCGCGGGGCTCGTGTCATTGATGCTGACCGGTGCAGGCGCATTGTCGGTTGATGCCATGCGGCGAAAAAGCGCTGGCGGGTAAAGTATCAGTTCCGAATTTTCGAGGGGACAATCCCATGCGCTTTTTTAAAAGCGAATGAGAAATGGGACAAATTTTCAAAACCTAATTCCAGATAAACTTCTGAAGGCGCTTTCTTCTGTTCTTTTATCATGTGATATGCTTCCTGCAGCCTTCTTTGTTGTAGCCAACGGCTAGGGGTGGTATGATAGATCTTCTCAAAATCCCGTTTAAAAGTTGCCAAACTTCTGCCTGCGAGATAGGCAAATCGTTTCAATTGAACATTAAAATGATAATTCTTCTCCATAAATGCCTCAAGGTCAATTTTCCCTGGCTCGGAAAAATCAAAAAGAACATTTTTAAATGCTGGTACAAGTTTCAACAAAAGTAAAATGGCTTCTTTCTGTTTTAGAAACAGTAAGTCGTCCGCTCCTTTATGCTTCAATATTGTTTCATAAGCCAAAAGCGACCTCATATAATTACCAATCGCAGAAGAAGGAATTTTTTGAAAAGCGGCAGTTGCGGCGTGTTGGTCTACTTTGTACCCGTATTCAAGACTTATGTTGCGAAGAGTTTGTTGATCAAAATAAATGGATATTGACTGATATTCACCCGTATCAGGGGGGCATTTGGTATATTTGACAAGATTGTTTCTTCTGCAAAAATATATGTCGCCAGCATTGAAACTTATCGTATGACTGTTATCGACCATCACTAACGAGCCGGAAATAATATAGACTAAAGTATGCTCCGGAACGAATTGCTCGCCTTTGCTACTTCTTGAGAAGTAACACGAATATTGTATCGGTGGTTTCTGAATCATATGTTTTATAAAGTTACTATTTTAAATAGAATGGCTTGCGAGGAGCATTACGCATTCTTTCATCTATTCGTTCGGCCAGCCATTGAAAATATTCGGACAGGAAGGGATCGGGGCGTTTCTCGCGCGAATCCCGGATCATTGGTTTATACTTCTCCCAGGTAACTGAAACCAGTGAGCCGATCGTTTTGTCAACGAGGTCGAGATTGATGAGCCGTTCGGCAACCAGAAGGCCGAGTGATTCCATTTCCTGAGCAAACTGTGTAATCATGATCCCTTCGGCTGCCGGAAGTTTTTGCCATTTTTCGTGTGTGGGTGGTATGTGATGTGCGGTAACATAGTTCATCAGCTCAGAAAATTCGCGGGTGTTGAAATTACGCAATGCTTCGAGGGTCAGTCTTTCCTGGCGATCGCGGGCCGCGCTCCGCACTTGTACGATACCAAATACGAGTGCAATGACAGCCGATACGGCCAGTGCAATATTGGCGATCAGGGTGATTGTTTCGGAGTTCATGTACTTGTGGGTTTTAAAGAGTTAAGAATGATAGTTTTGTGAATTCATTATTCAATAATGGCTTTGGGCTCCAGGTATTCTTCCAGTCCCAACACACCGCCTTCCCTTCCGACGCCGGACTGTTTGAATCCGCCGAAGGGAGCGAGTGGATCATGGTTCAATGTATTGATCAAAACCCGACCCGCATTTATTTGTGCGGCAACGTTCCGGGCTCTTTGCAGATCGGAAGAACTAACATAAGCCAGCAATCCGTATATCGTGTCATTGGCCATTTCAATGGCTTCGGCTTCGGTCTTGTACGTCATGATGGAAAGGACAGGGCCAAATACTTCCTCCCTGGCGATGCGCATATTCCGGGTAACGCCGGCAAAGGCGGTTGGCTTAACGAAGAAGCCTTCGGTCAATCCGTCCGGGTGCCCTTCGCCGCCGATCAGAAGCTGGGCGCCTTCTTCTTCCGCGGATTTGATATATCCTTGCACGCGGTCGTATTGCTTTTGGCTGGCCAAAGGGCCGATACTTGTTTCTTCCTTTTCCGGGTCGCCGACATTTAGTCCGGAAATGGTGCTAATAACGATCTCCTTCACTTCTTCCAGCCGATTTTCGGGAACGAGCAGTCTTGAGCCCGCAATACAGGCCTGTCCGTTGTTCATGAAGCAAGCGTTGACGGCCATGGGGATCGCTTTGGAAAAATCCGCGTCGTCCAGGATGATATTGGGGGCTTTGCCGCTCAGCTCGAGGGCCACCCGTTTCATGGTATCGACGGCTTCGCGGGCAATGATTTTACCGACTACGGTGGAACCGGTAAAGGCGATCATGGCCACATCCGGGTTTTTTGCGAGTTCAGTTCCCGTTATATCACCACGGCCATTTACTACATTGATCACCCCGGCGGGGAGGCGCGCTTCGTGAAAGGCTTCGGTCAAGACCTGGGATTGAATGGCGCTCATTTCGCTCGGCTTGATGACCGCTGTACAACCCGCGGCAATGGCCGCGGCTAGTTTGACACAGATGGAACCGGAGTTTGAATTCCAGGCGGTAAGGATTGCGGCAACTCCCAAGGGCTCATAGCGCACTGCCGATTTTCCCATTGTCCGTTGGAAGGAATAACCTTTCAGCACCTCAATAAATTGCAGGAAAATTTCTGCCGCGAGCTGATTGGACCAGGCTGCGCGTTGAACGGTTGCTCCATACTCGCGTATGGTGGCCTCCTGCAATTCGGGAACTCTTTTGAGAATAGCATCGTGGAGGCGTTGCAAATGTCCGATACGCTCTTCGACAGTTGACTTCGAAAAGAGCGCGAAAGCAGCCTTTGCCGCGGCAATGGCTTGGCGAATATCCACCTCATCCCCCAGGGTTACGTGTCCGATGACCCGATTTACCGATGGATTGATCAGGTCGAAGATTTCCGACCCATGTGGTGTAACGAATGTTCCGTTGATGTAAATTTTGTCAATGATTTTCATGTGGCTTATTTTTTGACAAAATTCGAGTAGGATGGGTGGGCATGCTTTGTTAAAACGCTCATTCTACTTTGTTAAAACGCTCATCCAATTGAACCTGGCCTGCAGGTGACCAAAATCGTGGGGTATACTCCGTCCGCCTTCCGGAATAATGTTCAAATCCGGATTTGAGTACTGTTATTTTTGGAAGTGGTGGGCTTTGTCCCCGAATTTTGAGGCATGTCCCATCTTCTCCTTTGCCTGTTACTATTCGGTACGCCCGACAATTCCCGGCTGTCCACAACACTGGACAGCTTGATTGCTCCGAATTTTCAGGGGAACGTGCCCGGGATGGCGGTTTTGGTAGCTTCTCACGGAAAGGTTATGTATAAGAAAGCTTTTGGAAGCGCGAATATCGAGTTGGGTGTGCCCCTTTCGCCAGACATGGTGTTCAAGATCGGCTCCATCAGCAAGCAGTTTACCGCTGTCGGCGTACTCCGCCTGGCCGAACAAGGCAAGATCCATCTAACGGACAGCATTCAGCAATACATCAGCGACTATCCGTGGAAGGGACACCGCATTACCATAGAAAATCTGCTGACGCATACATCAGGTATCGTCGACTATATGTCCCTGGATGATCCGGACCCCTATGCCGAAAGAAGGGATTGGAAGCCCGATCAACTCATCCATTATTTCGACGGTCTACCGCTCCAGTTCGAGCCGGGGACGAAGTATAGTTATACCAACTCGGGCTATACTGTTTTGGCGTACATCATCCAAAAGGTAACGGGAATTCCATTTCATACCTATATGAAAGATAGAAAAAAGCCTGGACTTCCTTTCGGCTTGCCGATGGCGCCTATACTCATTATGGTTACGCGTGGTTTGTGGATTCACTGGCCGGCGAGCCATGCATTCATCACGAGGGTCAAATCAACGGTTTTATATCCATGGAGAAATATTTCCCCGACCAGGATCTGTACGTTTGCACCATGACCAATGTGCTGTCAGGAGAGGACAATACTTCTTTCAGCAATGACCGGTATAAATTAATGCAAGATGTGGCCGAGGCTGCGCTGGGTAAACTCGTCACGACCGGTGTCATTTTGCCGGAGGCAGTGTTGGACCTTTATGTGGGGACCTACGCATCGGTCGGAAATCCAAAGCAAAAAGTGATTATATACAAGGAAAAAGGGCATTTGTATGCAGACTTATCCAACCGAACGGGTTTGCATATGATCCTTGTTCCATTGGATTCCGCCAACTTTGTCCTGCCGAGTGTGGCGAGAATAAAGACCACCGTGCAATTTACTTTTACGGCTGGTAAGGTAGATGGGGGGATTGGGGTGCAGGAAAAACCATATAGGTTTGTAAAGGTGAATTAGAGCCGGTTTTTTGTCATCTTTTTTTTGTCACTCAAATAACGACATTTTTTCAAATATCGTCGTTCCCATAACGAGTTCCCTCATTTTCGTGATAATCAGGCTGGCGATTTTTATGTGCGAAAAGCGGCCTCCATCTTTTGCATTTCGCCCCGGGAAATTCCAAATTTTGTTGCCACCTGATGCCAGTGGCTTACCGCTTCAGACACCTCGTTGATGATCATCTCCCTTTTTTTTACGTCCACTCTAAACTGTTCGGCCACTTCACGGGCCAGGTCCACATCCAACACATTGTTGTGCTCTGAAATATTCAGGGTCAGACCGGTTGAGAAAGGCACCGGATTAATATCGAAGGCGGGGGATAGTCGCCACCCTTTGGGGGTGAGTAAAAAGCCATGGTTCCGGAGATGATCATCGCTATTGCTTGTAAGAATATAAAACACGATTCGCCGCCATAGTTCTTCCATATCCAAATCCGGTGAAGCCCCGTGTCTCATGATAAATTCCGCCAAATGCAGATAAGACACACCCGCCGTCGCATTTGCGCCGTCCATATATCCCAGCAAAGTCATGGCAGATGCAAAGTGAAGGCGCCCACTTCCCACCCGATCGAATCGTTTCGTGAGGAAAGTATGATAATCCCCCGTGAATCTATTTGCTGTTCCTTCGGCCACTTGGAGACCAGCTTTGATTGCAATGTCATTTATGACAATCTCCCATCCACCGATATCATGATCATCCTTGCGGCTGGGGAACTTGGCTATCCAAAGCTGCCCGTTCGGATCCATTACGCTTGCCTTGGGTCGGGCTCCTCCCAATGAAGATCCGGGGGAGATCAATAAATTCAGCCAGTGTGCAAAGGCCGGGTCTTCGATGGCATCTTCTTTTTCCAGTTGGAGACTCGCCTCTTCCAGCGTCCGCAGAGAAGCGAATGGTGGCGCCGCCATCGTTGAATCGGCATTCAGAAAGGGGCCATCTTCGGCCAGTTTGAATCTAAGCCCCCCCATGCGGTATAGATCAAATACGCCCAATAGATAGTCACTTTCCATTAACGGCATAGGTCTGCGGCCTTCACTGCGAGCAATAAGTGCCTCTCTGCGCTCCATCAATACTTTTCCCCATCGGTCCGGGGAAGAATCCATAAATAATCCAAAATTGGGCTTATCATCCCTTAGATATTGAGGTCCGATAAAGAGGTCCAGGTCAGGATCCAATAAGTTTGCCAAACCGGATTCAAGCCATTCTTTGTGATAAGAAAAGGAAAAGACCTCTTTCCCACGGAGATGTTCGGCTTGTAGAATACCCATCTTCTTTGAACCGCCTATCCCAATCCAATCCGCATAGACATGTACATGCTTTGCTTTAATTTTACGCGTGGCCATTTTCTATCCTTTCAGTTTACCTGACAATAAACCTGCATCTTGCAGCTTCCTGCCTAATGGATCATTAGCTGCTACATTCAGCAAGTCTTTCTCTAACCCCAAAACAAAAAGTACCTGTAAATAGGCACTCATGGAGACACCAGGCGCGCCTTTCTCAATAAGACCCAGCGTAGATCGGGCAATCCCAGCTCTTTCAGCTACCTGCAAAAGGGATAGCCGGCGTCTCTTACGGGCGAGTTTAACATTCTCCCCCAGCGCCGATAATATCTTACCCGCCGAAGGCAATAATATGGTCTTTTTAGGCTTCATCATCCGTTATTTCATACAAATATATGTAAAATGACTGAAATAACGGACATTTTTATAATATGCCCAGGCTTTGCAAAAAGCAGGGGATTCCGTATACTTGTTCGACGATGAGCCGGTGGGCGGATCGCTCACGATGACCTCGATAAAAATCTTTGCATGAGATGGACATACTTTCCATTGATTTTTCTCTTTCTGAGCGCTTGCCAGGCATCCCGCCCCACGCCGGAGGAGGCTTTGCGGGCGAGGTTGGACTCTGTGCTGACCCATGTATGCCAGGTCTATGACTTGCCAGGGCTGGCGGTAGGGGTCATCAAGGGAGATCATGTCGTCTATGCCCGTGGGTTTGGCCTCAGAAAATTGGGCACCTTGGACCCGGTAAGTGCACAATCCTCCTTTCATATGGCTTCGGTGTCCAAGCCCTTTGTCGCCATGGCCATACTACAATTGGCGGAAAAGGGACAGGTATCCCTGGACTCTCCTCTGCTCCGGTATATACCGTATTTCACGATGGCCGATCCAAGGTATACCATGGTCACCATAAGGCAAATGCTGACACATACCTCCGGCTTCCCCGATGTAAAGGATTATGGCTGGGATAAACCTCAATATGATGACGGTGCGCTGGAACGGTATATCAGGGACAGTGTGTCTCATTGTACGCTGCTTTCCGATCCCGGGACGAAATTCGCATACAGCAATATGGCGTACGATGTCCTGGCGGGTGTGGTCGCGGCAGTCAGCGGGACCACCTTCGAGACCTACATGAAAACGCATTTGTTCGATCCTTGCAAGATGCGCAACAGCACCTTTACTGTGAAGGACATCCCGCCCGGCCTGGCCACCAGCCCTCACGTATTGGGGAACAGCTGCCATTTCGAGGTCAGTGACGTCTACCCGTACAACCGCTGCCACGCCGGGAGTTCGACGCTGCATTCCAACGTGGAAGATATGCTTGCCTGGGAGCTGATGATCCTCCGGGGCGGCGAGGGAGTCTTGTCTCCGCGGAGCCTGACGATGATGCTCACCCCCCAGTATAAGTTTGACAGCAATAGCGCAGACGGCCTTGGCCTTTTCATTGATGCCTGGAACCACAAGAAGCTGGTGAGCCATTCCGGGGGCGACGTGGGCTACTCCTCCTACGTGGGCATGATCCCCGAAGATTCCGTGGGTATCGTCTTCATGAGCAACCTGCACCGGTTCGTGCCTTATGAAACCCTGACCTATCTTTTGATCAGTACCATCTACAATTATCCTTTCCCGGAGCTCAGGAAGCCCATCACCTCCCGAATAACGCCCCTCATTTGTACAGAGGGTTTCGAGAAAGCCCGCCAAACCTACTTCCAACTGAAAAAGGATAGCGCCGCGGCATACGACTTCAGTCCGCATTGGCTGAATGCGCTGGAACTTTCCTACAGGCGTCTGGGCAATGTGCAGCTGGCGGACCAGGTGCGTGAACTACGTGCTGGTAAAAACCCCTAGGGGATGTGCCGCGTCGGCTTGCGTTTATTCTGTCTTAAGGCTATTAATCGGATTTGCCAGGGCAGCCCTTACCGTATGGTAACCCACGGTAACCAGCGCGATAACAATGGCCGAGAACCCCGCCAGAAAAAATACCCAAATATTTATGTTTATACGATAGGCAAAGTTGTCAAGCCATCGGTGCATCAAGTACCAGGCGATCGGTGTGGCAATCAACGTTGCCAATCCAACCAACACCGCAAATTCTTTGAATACCATCCTGACAATGCCGGTCACGGATGCACCAAGGACTTTCCGGATCCCTATCTCCCTGGTGCGCTGCACGATGATGAATGCGGAAATACCGAACAATCCGAGACATGAAATGAATATGGCGATCACGGAGGCCAAATTCATCGTGCGAAGCATGTTTTGCTGGTCTTCATAATAACCGGAAATAACCGCATCGAAGAAAACGTACTCAAACCTATCATTCGGATATATTTCCTTGTATTCCTTTCCTATGGCTGCAATCGTCCTTTTAAAATCACCTGCCTTCCGGCCGTTTGCCGACAATTTAATGTGGAGCATCCCAAAGTAAAGATCTCTTGACGCCAGGATGGTTGTGGGGGGGATGGCGGTATTTAGGGGTTGAGCGTAAAAGTCTGCTACTATCCCCACAATCGGACCGCTGTTTAAAACATAGGGAGGGCCGCTACCGAAAGCTCCTGCCTGAATCGTATGTCCGATGGCGTCTTCCGGCTTTTGATAACCAAGCTGCCGTGCTTCCGTCTCATTGATCAGGAACTCGGTAAGGGAATCCTTGCCTGGTGGCGGGATCAGGTTTCGACCTGCAAGGATCTTTAACCCGAATAACGGAACATAAAACTCGTCTCCTGCGCGAAACATGGCTTCATGAACCACCGTTCCCTTATCCTTACAATAGATGTCCGCCCCCCTGGTGTAATTAGTTTGAGGAAAATCCTGGGCGACGCTCACCATATCGACCCCCGCCAGTCCTCTGATCTTCTCCGCCAGCAAATACTTCTTTTCTCCCGGCAATCTTGGATTTATATCAAAATCGACAATCGCATCCTTTTTGAATCCAAGATCCTTGTTAAGCATAAAATGGATCTGGTTGTTGATAACCATTGTCCCGATGATGAACAGGAGCGAAACTGAAAATTGAAAGACGATCAATGCCTTTCGAACATAGTTGTTTCGGCCTCCCGGGCTAACGCCCTGGCCTTTCAAACATAAAGCGGGCCGATAGGATGACAATACCTTCGCCGGATAGATGCCGGCCAGTAGCGAAGTAATGAGCGTCATGGCCAATAAAATAAAAAACAGCGAAGGACTCCACCAGTTAAACACCATCTTTGGAGGTACGATTTCGTGAAAGAAAGTTAACGCAGGCTTCAGGAGCAGCAACGAGAGTACCGCAGCCAAAATGGTCATCAGCAAGGCTTCGCAGAGGAACTGGATCATCAGGCTCAACCTGGTGCTGCCCATTACTTTTCGAATACCTATTTCCTTCATCCTATTGAATGACTGTGCGGTAGACAAATTAGCGAAGTTGACTACAGCGATAATCAAAATGAACGCAGCAATACCCATTAACCCATAGAGCAGCGGTAATTGGGCTTTTCTTGAATAAGAATCACGATAGTCGGAGTTAAAGTGAATATCGGATAAAGGTTGTAAGTGATACTGGGTTTGTTTCCCCGAAAACTTCGGCCACGGCATATTCTTCCTGATAATGGGGATTTGGGCATCAAATTGGCTTGTCCTTGCCCCTTGTACTAATTTCACATAGACTTGCCCCAAATCACTATATCCCTGGGTTATGTCGTGAAGAGGACCGCTATTATTACTACTACCGGTAGAAATAGAGATGTAATCCGTGAAAATAAAGTCGCTGTTAGCCGGTAAATCTTTAACGATGCCCGATACCCTCATATGCAGGGAGTCGTCATAAATCAGTTCCTTACCCAGCATCTTGTCAATCGGAATAGCTCCGAAGTATTTATGGGCCTGGCTTTCAGCAAGTACTACTTGAAACGGCTCCTTTAAGGACGCAGCGGCATTTCCGGCGAGCCATTCGTACCGGAAGATGCTGAAGTAATCCGGGTCGGTGACGATCATTTCCGAACGGTCATTTCTATCTGCGGCAAAGTATTTCGGCCTTTTACTTCCATCAGGGACCGTAACCGACAAATAAGTGTTGAAGAATCCGGCGACCGTTTTTACTCCGGAAAAGTTTTCCCGAATCGTAACCCCGACGCGATAAGGCACGTTGCCAATATGGTGCACCGCTCCTCCGGTGTTCATATCCATAACCGGTCGATAAATCCGGTCCTTGTCGGGCTGAAAAGCTTCATAGCTCAACTCAAAATGGGCGATGAGGTAAATCATCATGCACGCGCAAATGCCAATGGCTAATCCCAGGATGTTGATAGCGGTGGTGATCTTGCTATTGCCCAGATTTCTCCAGCCAATCTTGAAATATTTTTTCAGCATAGTAAGAGGATTGAAGAGCGTCAACGGAATACAAACCTGACTAAATTTACAAAAACCCGGCGGCCTGATCAAAACGTTAATTCTCCTCCGCCCGTCGCAATGCAATCCTGCCAGTCTTTGCTCGCCCGGCCTTACCTGTTCTCAATCCAACAGACCTTCAATTTCCGCTCGGCAAACAACCACGCTCCATTCTCCTTGACGATGGTATCATAGTACCGGATACCTGCGATCATAAGCTTCTGTTCGCCATCGGGAAGTTTTAAGTGATAGGCCCGGCAGTAGGTAGTCGCGGTTGCGCGGTCCCCATCCACCTTAATAATGCTTTGACCATTGAAATGCA
>Ga0206851_1069_pt2 | contig 31837 bp, 30 predicted proteins | sample Alteio_BWOrgCont_13_FD_152904 | JGI IMG/M metagenome (GOLD analysis project Ga0206851, IMG submission 152904) | Enriched cells from forest soil in Barre Woods Harvard Forest LTER site, Petersham, Massachusetts, United States -... | ecosystem: Environmental > Terrestrial > Soil > Temperate forest >... | reverse complement strand
TTTCTCCTCAATGCGAGACGATGGCTGGGGCGATGCTTCGTCGTTCAGTATCGTAGGCTTTGCTGCCGGAATGGGTTGCAAAGGCTTAGGCGTGGTAACCGGCGTCGTATTCACAGGCAATGTTGGATATGGCACAGGATTTTGCGGTGCTGGCGGCTGAGTATTAGAACTTGGCTGCACTGATGCATCAGGCCGAAGCGGCCGATTTAGATGGATGACATTCACTGGATCGTTGTAATACCTCTGCTGTTCTGCTATACGCTCACGCTCAGCAATCAAATCCTGCATTTGGGTGGTAAGTTCGGCTTTTTTTGCCTCATAGTCCTGCTTAGGCGGTACTGAGGAAAGCGTAGGAGATTTCTGATCGGACGGTGGTAAGTTTTCACTAGAAAGTAACTGAAGCTGCATCTTTGATTGCTCATTTAAAACTGGCTTGCGCCTCTCATATGGCGACGACGGAGTTACATCGGCAGCAGCTAATTGGTTACTAGGCTGATTCTGCGCATGAACCGGCGGAGCAGGCAGCAGCGCGGCTGGAGGTGCGGCGTTCGGCGATACTTCCCTCTCTGGCTCAGGCGGCAGATAAGGTGATGATGGGGTTTTACCAGAAACATACCTACCAGGATATAGTGATTCCTGCTCTGCATCTATTGGATTCAGCGTGGTGAAAGTGGAGCGGAAGTCTGGTGGCGAAGTATCGTTCGGACCATCCTTACCAGGTGGCACTTTGCCGTCAACAGATCCAGAAGATGAAGATTGCGTGGAAGAAGATTGCTCGGATGACAACAAACCTTGCTGTGCGGCAAGATTCTCAGCTGGATGTCTTTTGACTACCGTCACTTTACCATCACCGGTATCACCAAATAGCTCATTATAGCCAGGAAATTGGGAAAAATCGAGCGTCGAGCAGGAGCCGCAAACCAAATTTGCAAAAATACAAAAGCTTATAACCGTGAATTTCTTCAAAGAGCTAATATCCTCCCTGCATTTGCTGCTGCATATACTGATCCACGGCCGGTGATTGTGGTTGCGCGGTGGTGGCGGGATCAGCATGTTTTACCACCGCTGGCTGGTCACTTGGGCTGCGACGATCAGAGCTGGATCCCGAACCAAAAGTACTGTCATAAGTCGGCATATGGCTACCCATCCGGTCAAAAAAGTCCATAATATCGGAACAACCGGAAACAGTGGTTGCAAGCATTACTACGAGCGTTATATAAACTATGCGCCTTGATTTCATATATTATGTATTAGGGTTTTATGATATTTAAAAGCCGGAAACAATGAATAATTACGATCATAAAGAATTCACCAAGAATCTTACTCAAATCGCTGAACAATCTCAATTGATTATTCAAGAGTTTTTGAGCAAGAAGCCAAATGATGGCCCAATACCGGTTTCAACACCGCTGCATTTGAGCGCCTCATTCGTTGAGATGTTCGGTCAGATGTTGCTCCAGCCGGAAAAATTTATGCAATTCCAGATCGAATATTACCGGGATTACCTCACCCTCATCGCCAACGTTTCGGAAAAATTCTTAGGCGATGACAAGGGTGATGTTTACGCGCCAAAGCCCAAAGATCGACGGTTTCAGGACCAAGCATGGAACGAGAACATCATATTCGATTATATCAAACAATCATATGTATTAACCAGCAACTGGATGAAGCGCATAGTACGGGAGACCGATGGGCTGGACCACAAAGCAATGCAGAAGCTAGAATTCTACACCAAGCAGTTTATAGATGCGATGGCACCATCCAATTTCATCATGACCAACCCGGAAGTTCTGCGCGTGACGCTGGAAACCAATGGCAAAAACCTAGTAGATGGGCTCAAAAACATGTTGGCGGATATGGAAAAAAGCAATGGGCAGTTTGATGTGAAACGCACTGATCTTTCCGCCTTTGAAATCGGCAAAAACTTGGCTACTACTCCCGGCAAGGTAATTTACCAGAATGCTTTAATTCAGCTGATTCAATACAGCCCCGTTACAGACAAAGTATATAAAACCCCGTTACTGCTGATCCCAGCCTGGATCAATAAATTCTATATCTTCGACATGAAAAAGGAAAATTCTTTCGTGAAATGGCTGGTGGAACAAGGCTTCACCGTGTTCCTGATCTCCTGGGTCAACCCTGGTAGAAAACTAGCAGGAAAAACTTTTGAAGATTATATGCAGGAAGGCCCTCTTGCCGCTTTCAAGGCGATAGAAAAGGCTACCGGCGAAAAAGAAACAAACGTCATTTCCTATTGCTTGGGCGGTACACTAATGGCAGCAACACTCGGCTATCTGGCGAAGAAAAATATGAAGCCGGTCAAGTCGGTTGCATACCTGACAACGCTGGTAGATTTCTCCAACGCTGGGGATTTATCGGTTTTCATTGATGATGGGCAGATCAAGGAAATCGAAGAAAAAATGGCTACTACTGGTTATTTTGATGGCGCCGACATGGCAAATATTTTTAACATGTTGCGCTCAAACGATCTAATCTGGTCGTTTGTCATTAATAATTACCTTTTGGGGCGTGAGCCGTTTCCCTTTGATCTCCTCTACTGGAACGCCGATACCACACGTATGCCAGCAAAAATGCACAGTTACTATCTGCGCAATATGTATTTGAACAATATGATGATCCGGCGCGGTGGATTAAAACTATGTGGAGTTGGCATAGATTTATCCCAAGTCAAAACTCCAACATACATTCTTTCAACACGTGAAGACCATATTGCACCATGGGGCTCAACCTTCGCCGCAACAAAAATATATCAAGGCCCGATACGCTTTGTTTTGAGCGCCTCCGGACATGTTGCCGGAGTCATCAACCATCCGGATAAAAAGAAATACTCATATTGGACAGCCGATGACAAGCTCCTGAAACGCAAAACCCTATCACCCCAGCAATGGCTGGAAGCAATGAAAGAACACCCAGGCTCCTGGTGGCCAGACTGGCTGGAGTGGGCAAAAAAATATAGCGGCAAGAAAGTGGCTAAGCGCATTCCTGGTAAAGGCAAGCTGAAAGTCATAGAAAATGCACCGGGAAGTTACGTAATGGTGAAGGACGAGGCTACCAAGGCGTCCAAATCTTAAATCTATTTATTCAATTTACTCTTTTTCTATTTTTCTTCAAAATTTTATAAATAAGGTAAGAACATGCGGCAAATAAAGCAAATTTACTTAACACTTTTTAGCTCCATTCTCCTGTTGACCGGCTGTATTGTTCAGTCCCAATCTCCGGCTTCGGCAACACAACAACATACAAGCGGGCCACAACTTCTCAACAAAACCGCAGCATCTGGCGAAACTATCGCGGTGTTGCACTCCATCATAGTTAATCCGGATTGCACCTCACGCGAAATAGCCACAGTGCGCGTTACTCAACCGCCCGCACACGGAACCACGCAAGTTATCCAAAGTGAGGATTATCCAACATTCGCTGCGGATAACTCACGTGCAACCTGCAACAAAATAAAGCTTCCTGGTATGTTTGTTTATTATACACCTTCACCTGGTTTTACTGGATCTGATGCTATGACTGTTGAAACTATTACCCACTCAGGGGTTGATGTCGAATATAAGGTTTTTATTACAGTTAAATAAACCTATAAAAACTCTCTGTCTAAGGATGTGCAAGATTAGTTGTAAATTGTAAGTAGTGCGCAGTTAGTTTTTGGTTGTCAGTCATCAGCAAATCTCTTAAAGCTTATTGCTAACCGCTAACAACTAGCCGCCAACAACTGTCATGCGCCTTTCCCAATATTTCCTACCACTACTCAAAGAAACGCCGAACGATGCACAAATTGTTTCGCACAGGCTAATGCTGCGTGCCGGGATGATCCGTCAGTTGCAAAGCGGTATATATAACTGGCTACCGCTCGGCCTTCGCGTTTTGAAAAAAATTGAATCCATCATCCGTGATGAAATGGATAAAGCTGGCGCGTTGGAACTGTTGATGCCCACCATCCAGCCCGCTGAATTATGGCATGAATCCGGGCGCTACGAAGCATACGGCAAAGAAATGCTGAGAATGAAAGATAGGCATGAACGGGAAGTGGTATTTGGCCCAACTGCAGAAGAAGTAGTCGGTGATATTTTTCGCAAAAACATAAAAAGTTATAAAGATCTGCCTAAAAATCTCTACAACATCCAATGGAAGTTCCGTGATGAAATCCGCCCACGCTTTGGTGTCATGCGCGGTCGTGAATTTTTGATGAAGGATGCTTATTCATTCGATATGGATTTTGAATCAGCTAAAAAATCCTATGATTCTATGTATAAATCTTACCTGAAAATTTTTAAGCGCATGGGCCTTAAAGTGATTCCCGTGCAGGCTGATACTGGGCCTATAGGCGGCAATTTAAGCCATGAATTTCAGGTATTAGCCCAAACCGGCGAGAGCGAAATATATTACGAAAAAGAACTGGAAACTTTACTTTTGCAAGATGAAATTGATATAGAAAAACTACAAAAATATTACGCCGCTGCAGATGAAAAACACGAGCAGCAGGAAACAAAAATCCCGCCGCATAAATTAAATAAAACTCGCGGCATTGAAGTAGGGCACGTTTTTTATTTTGGCACCAAATACTCCAAGGCAATGAATATAGCCGTTAAAAATAATAAAGGTGAGGACGTTTTTCCTGAAATGGGCTCTTATGGAATCGGCGTTTCTCGGCTGGTAGGGGCGGTAATCGAAGCAAATCACGATGAAGCAGGAATCATTTGGCCGGAGTCAATTGCACCGTTCAAAGTTGGCATAATAAACCTAAAAACCAATGATGAAAACTCAACAAAAATGTGTGATGGGTTTTATGGAAAACTCCAAGAAAAAAATATCGAAGTTTTATATGACGACCGCGAAGAATCCACTGGCGCCAAATTCGCTGCACAGGATTTAATTGGCACACCATATCAGATTATCATTGGCCCAAGGGGTGCGGCTGCCGGAAAATTGGAATTAAAAAACCGCCGGACAGGTGAGCGGGTGGAATTATCTCCCGAAGAAGCTTTGGCCAAGCTTATATAATGTTTTCTGCATTTGAACGCCTGATCGCACTCCGCTATCTCCGCTCACGGCGGCGAGATGGATTCATCTCCGTGATTGCTGGTTTTTCACTGACTGGAATCGCGCTTGGCGTTGCAACACTTATTGTCGTTATGGCAGTGATGAATGGATTCCGGGATGAGTTGCTTTCTCGCATCTTGGGCATCAACGCACACATCACTGTCGCCGGATATGCACCGATAACTGATTACCTAAAACTTGCCGAAGATTTGAAAAAAATCCCCGGTGTACTTGATGCCAGTCCAGTGGTGGAAGGCCAGGTTATGGTGCGGGCAAAGAGCGATTCCGCCGGCGCTCTAGTGCGTGGAGTTTCGCCAGAGGATTTGCGAAGAAAAACTTTGATTTCTGATAATATAAAATCTGGAAATCTGCATGATTTCCAGGGAAAAGATGTGGTACTGATCGGCACGCGAATGGCAGAAAATTTTGATTTGAAACCTGGTGATTACATTACCCTCATCTCACCGCAAACTACTGATACGGTAATCGGCGCAATACCACGGCTCAAGGACTTCCGCATCGCGGGAACATTCGAAGTTGGAATGTATGAATATGATAGTAGTAATATTTTCATGCCTCTTGAAGCAGCGCAGGTTTATTTCAAATCGCCAAATGCAGCAAGCGAAATAGAAATTATGGTGAGTGATCCTGAAAAAGCAGGGATTATTGCCGCAAAAATCTTTGCAAAAACTATTGGGAAATACCGCGTCAGTGACTGGAAACTCACTAATTCACATTTCTTCAATGCTTTGAATGTTGAGCGTAACGTGATGTTCTTAATCCTAGCACTTATTATCCTGGTCGCAGCGTTTAACATTATCTCCAGCCTCATCATGTTGGTGAAAGATAAAGCAAAAGCTATAGCAATACTCCGTACTATGGGAGCAAGTAGAGGCTCTATAATGCGGATATTTTTCCTGTGTGGAGCTAGCGTCGGCGTAACCGGCACATTCTTAGGATTTCTACTTGGTCTCAGCTTCGCACGGAATATTGATACGATAAAAGGCTGGCTAGAGCATTTAAGCGGCACCGAACTTTTCGCGCCCGAAATATATTTCCTCTCGCATCTGCCAGCACGGGTGGAGGCGCATGACGTGATAATGATAGTGGTCATGTCGTTGGTACTTACCCTTCTTGCCACGATATATCCTTCTCTACGCGCCGCCCGGCTCGACCCAGCAGAAGGTTTGCGCTACGAATAAAATCAGCTATAACGCTTTTATGGCAAAACAAAAACCATACAAGATCGGCCTGATACAAATGCGCTGCTCGAATAATGCAGCGGAAAATTTGGAAAAAGCTAGCAAAATGCTAGAGCGTGCTGCAGCAGATGGGGTGAAAATCGCCTGCCTTCCAGAACTATTCCTCACTGAGTATTTCTGCCAGAAGGAAGACCACACCCTATTCGATCTCGCTGAACCCATACCCGGCCCAACGAGCGATGCACTCTGCAAAATAGCCAAAAAAACCGGCATGGTTATAGTTGGATCTATATTCGAAAAACGCACTGCAGGGGTTTATCATAACACCGCCGTCATCATCGAGGGCAACGGGACACTGGCAGGCATTTATCGCAAGATGCACATTCCGCATGATCCGCTATTCTACGAAAAATATTATTTCACTCCGGGTGATCTGGGATTCAAATCATTCACGACCACTGCCGGAAAAATCGGCACGCTGGTGTGCTGGGATCAATGGTATCCCGAGGCCGCGCGGCTGACTGCCATGCAGGGAGCAGAGGTGTTATTTTACCCAACGGCAATTGGCTGGCACCCTAAGGAAAAGAAGGAGTTTGGCGAATCTCAGGTCTCAGCGTGGGAAACAATGCAACGCGCCCATGCAATTTCCAATGGCGTTTATGTGGCGGCAGTGAACCGAATTGGGCATGAAGTCATCACTGGAGACGGCCTGGAATTCTTCGGCCATTCGTTCATTTGTGATCCGTTTGGGCGAATATTGGCAATGGGCAGCCATGATAAGGAAGAAATAATCACCGCAACCATCGACCCGGCATTGATCGAAGAAACCCGCCGCAATTGGCCATTTTTCCGCGACCGCCGCGTTGACGCATACGGCGATCTAACCAAGCGTTTCAGCAATTAATATGGCTCCGCAATGGAGAATGCCCGCCGAGTGGGAGAAGCAGGAATCAATTCTGCTCGCCTGGCCGCATCATAAGGCGGATTGGCCGGGGAAATTCACACCGATCCCTTGGGTATATGCTGAGATCATAAGGCACATAGCTGCGCATCAGAAGGTACGGCTGTTGGTACAGAATATAAACGAGCAAAAACAAGCACAGGATATGCTTTCACGAGCACATGCAAATCTAAAACATGTTGAGTTTTTTCATATTCCCACAAATCGCTGCTGGATGCGGGATTCCGGGCCCATTTTTGTGCGTGACGCTGCTGGCAAAAAAACAATTCTTGATTTCAAAAGCACCGGCTGGGCAAAATATCCTAATCACCGGCTGGATAATCAAGTGCGCGAACAACTAAATAAGAAACTAAAGCTGCCCCTCGTTAAACCACGGCACAAAAGCCGCCATGTAGTGCTGGAAGGCGGTGGGATTGATGTGAATGGTAAAGGAGCGCTACTGACTACTGAGGAATGGCTGCTCTCCAAAGTGCAGGTACGCAACCCAGGATTTACTCGTGATGATTATGAGGAAATTTTTGCAAAATATCTGGGGATTAACCAGGTTATATGGCTTGGGAATGGTATCGTAGGAGATGATACTCACGGCCATGTTGATGATATTACACGGTTTGTTAATGCGGATACTATTGTAACCGTAGTTGAAAAAAATACTCGTGATCCCAACCATGCTCCGCTAAAAGAAAACCTGCGGCGGCTGAAAGCGGCCAAAAAATTCAACATCGTCGAAATTCCTATGCCAAAGCCATTATTTTTCGAAGGTCAAAGGCTTCCCGCTTCTTACGCGAATTTCCTGATAACCAATAATGCCGTCCTAGTTCCTACTTTTAATGATCAAAATGACCGTATTGCCCTTAATATATTGGCAGAATTATTCCCGAAACGCGAAATAATCGGCATACATTCCGTCGATCTGGTGTGGGGATTCGGAACCATACATTGTCTGAGCCAACAGGAGCCAAAATGAAACATAATCATGATATGGAACATCTGCGGCATGAGCATTTTTACCTGACCGCGCAGGATAAAAAATCCGAGCGACGGGTGTTTATCGTTGTCGGCATCACCACGGCAATGATGCTTCTGGAAATCACCTGCGGCTTGATTTTTAATTCGATGGCGCTGCTGGCAGATGGCTGGCATATGTCTACCCACGCTGGGGCACTGGGAATTGCCGCGTTCGCTTATTTTTTCGCGCGTAAAAACGCCAGAAATCAGGATTATTCGTTTGGCACCGGCAAGGTAAATGCACTTGGTGGGTTTACCAGCGCGGTGATGCTGGGGATGATCGCGATATTAGTCGCCGCTGATTCGGTATACCGGCTCTATGCCCCGAAAATCATAAATTTCAACGAAGCAATCGCTGTCGCGTTTTTGGGCCTTATAGTGAATGTTCTCAGCGTTTGGCTACTGCGCGAGGATCATCATCACCATCATGATCACACAGACCATCATCACGAACATGAACACCATCATGATCACAATCTGAAGGCCGCATATTTGCATGTGATCGCCGATGCGTTCACCTCGCTGCTCGCCGTTTTTGCGCTCTCTATGGGGAAATTCTTTGGCTTTGTATGGATGGATGCAGTGATCGGGATCATCGGCAGCTGTGTTATCGCACAATGGTCATATGGGTTATTAAAAACAACCAGCCGGATATTGCTTGACCAGACGCCAGATAAGGATACCGAGCAAAAAATCCGCGCCGCCATCGAAAATGATTCCGATAATAAAATCGCCGATTTTCATTTGTGGCACATCGCACCAGGAAGGCTTTCGGCAATCATTTCAATCGTTACCGATTCTCCAAAACCCGTAGAGCATTACAAGAACCTGCTGAAAAATTTCACCGAGATCGACCACCTGACGATTGAGGTGAATAAGTGTAGGGGTTAACTTCCTAAGCCGCCTTCAGCATATTCCTAATAACGTTCTGCAATATCCCGCCGTTTTTGTAATATTCCACTTCCTCAAGCGTGTCGATGCGGCAGAGGAGCGAAACGGTTTCGGATTTGCCGGCACGAGTGATAACGCACTTTACATCCATACGTGGTTTTACTTCACCATTCAGGCCTTCGATGCTGATGGTTTCAGAGCCATCCAGCTTCAAAGTTTTCCGATTCATATCGCCTTTGAAAACCAGCGGCAAAATCCCCATCCCAACCAGATTAGAGCGGTGAATACGCTCAAATGATTCAGCGATGACGGCTTTTACGCCAAGGAGCAACGTACCTTTTGCCGCCCAGTCGCGCGAGGAGCCGGTGCCATATTCCTTGCCAGCGAAAATCACCAATGGCGTACCATCGGCTTTATATTTCATCGCAGCATCATAGATTGGCATTTGTTCACCGTTATATTTCGTAACGCCGCCCTCAGTGCCGGGAAGCATTTCGTTCTTGATACGGATATTGGCAAAAGTACCGCGCATCATCACTTCATGGTTGCCGCGCCGTGCGCCATATGAGTTAAAATCTTTCGGATCAACACCATTTTCTTTCAAATATTTCGCAGCCGGGCTGGTTTTGGAGATGTTGCCTGCCGGGGAAATGTGATCGGTAGTTATTGAATCACCAAAAATGGCTAAAATCTTAGCGTTTTTTACATCGCCAGTTTTCACTCGTTCCATTTTCATACCTTCGAAATAAGGCGGGTTTTGGATATAAGTGCTGTCATCGTTCCAGCTATAATTCTCGCCTTTGGAAATTTTTATTCCCTTCCAGCTTTTATCTCCGGCGAAAACGTCCGAATATTTTGCTTTGAACATTTTTGGCGTAACGGTGGATAGTACCAACTCTTGCACTTCATGGTTGGAAGGCCAGATATCCTTCAAATATACTGGTTTGCCGTTCTTCCCCGTCCCTATTGGATCTTTGGTCAAATCAATATTCATCGAGCCAGCCAGTGCATATGCAACAACTAACGGCGGCGATGCGAGGTAATTAGCTTTGGTCAGCGGATGCACGCGCCCCTCGAAATTACGGTTGCCGGAAAGCACAGCAGCAACCACTAAATCATTCGCGGTTATTGCTTCTTCAATTTCTGGCTTAAGCGGCCCGGAATTACCGATGCAAGTAGTGCAGCCATAACCCACCAGTTCGAAACCAATCTTATCCAGATATGTTTGAAGACCAGCTTTTTCCAGATATTCAGTCACAACTTTTGATCCAGGTGCCAGTGAAGTTTTCACCCAGACTTGAGATTTCAGCCCCAATTCCACCGCCTTTTTTGCGACCAAACCTGCAGCTAACATTACACTAGGATTAGATGTGTTGGTGCAGCTGGTAATCGCGGCAATAACGACGTTGCCACTCTTCATGGCAGCATCACCCTTACCTTTCGCTTCCACTTTTTTCGCAGCATTGCTTGCGGCAATTTCTTTCATATAAGTTCCGAATGATTGTGCTGCATTGCTAAGAGCAATTTTATCCTGCGGACGCTTCGGCCCGGCTAGGCTTGGTTCCACCTTGGATAAATCGAGTTCCAGCACATCAGTGAAAACTGGATCGGCTGATTTTGTATCGTGCCACATGCCTTGCGCCTTGGCATAAGCCTCAGTGAGCGCGATGGTTTCTTCATCCCTGCCGGAAAGTTTTAAATATTTGATCGTTTCCGCATCAATTGGGAAGAATCCACAAGTTGCGCCATATTCAGGCGCCATATTGGCGATAGTCGCGCGGTCGGCAACCGGCAGATGATGCAAGCCAGGACCAAAAAACTCGACGAATTTATTCACCACACCCTTAGCGCGCAGCATTTGGGTAACGGTTAAAACCAGATCGGTCGCAGTGGTCCCTTCTTTGAGCGCACCAGTCATTTTAAACCCGATAACTTCCGGAATCACCATTGAAATTGGCTGGCCAAGCATCGCCGCTTCTGCCTCAATGCCACCAACACCCCAGCCCAACACCGCCAGGCCATTTATCATCGTTGTATGCGAATCAGTGCCAACAAGCGTATCCGGGAAAGCAACCGTTTTGCCGCCTTCTTTCTTGGTCCACACTACTTTTGCCAAATATTCCAAGTTTACCTGGTGGCAAATTCCGGTGCCAGGCGGCACAACGCGGAAATTATCAAACGCTTCCTGGCCCCAGCGCAAAAATTCATAACGCTCCATATTACGTTCCATTTCCAGATGCACGTTTTCCGCAAAGGAAGTTTTTGTACCATAATGATCCACCATCACCGAGTGATCGATCACCAGATCAACCGGAGTCAGTGGGTTAATTTTTTTAATATCGCCTTTCAAATTCTTCACTGCATCACGCATCGCTGCCAAATCCACCACCGCCGGCACACCGGTGAAATCCTGCATCAGCACCCGAGCTGGGCGGTAAGCGATTTCGTGATCGGATTTTTTCTTATCTAACCATGTGGCAATCGCTTTTATATCATCTGTTTTAACACTAGAGCCATCCTCGAACCGCAGCAAATTTTCCAACAACACCTTCAAAGAATATGGCAAACGGGATAAATCCTTACCCATTGCTTTGCCTGCCACGCCTAAATCGAAATAATCATAGGCCTTGCCGCCGGCTTTCAATTCTTTTCTGGTTTTCATGCTATCGATGGGTTTGCTCATGGATTTGCTCCTTTTTTTGTGCAATGTCTCGGTATTATAATCTAAAAACCGCACGATGTTCCGTTTATATACCAAAGCCTACATAAAAATTCCGTTTTGAAAATAGAGTGTGTTAAAAAGACTATATGATTTCAGTCAAAAATCTTGAATACCGGCGTGGGGAAAGGATAATCCTGCAAAATCTGAGCTTCGATGTGCAACCCAGCTCCGGACTGGTGATAACAGGCGCAAATGGTTCAGGAAAAACTACTTTATTAAAGATTTTAGCCGGATTGCTGGTACCTACCCTAGGGGAAATCGAAATCCAAGAGGATATTCTCTATATCGGGCACAAAAACGCGATGAAAGAGGAATTTTCTGTCTTAGAAAACCTCCAATTCTGGGCAGGTTTGGCTGGGAATGACATGTTGATTCCCACAGCTCTCAGCTATTTTCAGTTAGAGGATTACGCTGATCTGCCGCATAAAGCGCTTTCACACGGGTTACAGCGACGAGTGGCCTTGGCGCGGCTGATATTCTCTCCGCAGAAAACCTGGTTGCTCGATGAGCCATTCGCCCATATCGACAAAGAAACTATGTTATGCTTAAGGAATTTGATAACCACCCGCGTAGAACAGGGTGGGATCGTTATACTCTCCTCGCACCAGCCGGTGGATTTGCCGTTTAAGGAATTAGGGCTTGGATCGGGGATTTAAACCACTACTAGGTTGCAAAGTGTTACTCCAGGACTTTACCGGTTTGGCCAGGTAGTGGAGGGGGAGTCTTTGTGGCATTACATGGTTGTGTTACTCCAAGTGTTCCTAAATCATTAAGTAATTTTCCTGCTTGCTCAGCAGGATTACCCTTATGTTCTGCGCTGGCAGCACGAGAGCTGGGTACATCACTAGACACTATAGGGCCCTGAGATTGTTGCAAAGCAAGAAGCTTTTGTTCAAATGCTTTGGTAAACTCAATCCATCTTTTCGCCATGTTCGGCGCCATAGCTTCAAGCAGTTTGATAGCAGGATGTTCATGATCGCATTCTGCTATACTGCGCTGGTTTCCCATCAATAATGTCACCATATTTTGGGACTTCGCTTGCACTTCTTCATACAAATCCCCTTGATCACCACTTTTAGCCTTTTCCTGAACTGCTTCATAATCAGGCAAGGTCAGAGCACTTTTCAAAACTCTAATAACATCACCTAAAGCGGCATTACCATAATGAAAACCATGTTTTGTACCATCATCACCCAATGGTAATCTAGAAAAGAAGCGCGACCACTTTTCTAATGGATGAATTGATAAGTGATCGCCATTTCTGGTAGTAACCACCCCTGCTATTATATCCTGAAATGCTTCTATTTTTTGCATTTCAGCAGGAGTAAGCGTTTTTTCGGCTCTTGCCGCCTCATCCATGAATACTTCATTTGGCACCACTCTACTGCGCGTCAGCGGATCTTTATTCCAATTAATCCAATATATATCAGGGCGCGGGGCATCCTCCCACCTATTAGATAAACCCTCCCACTCTCTTAATGTTTTAAGATCTAATGCTATTTCCTGATCAGTCATACTAGCTGAAAAGGGATTACCACCACTGCCTAATTTTGTGCTCATCCGGTGTCGTAATTCTTCGCCTAAGGTAGCCAGGAAGGCATCTGCAACAAAATAATCTAAATACTCCACAGGTCTTTCTGCCGTAGATAAACAGGTTAAATCACTCTGATACCCTCCATAATATCGCCCTACTGAAATTACACCAGGTGAGGTTTGAGGTGTTATAAGCACTTTAGAAGCATCGGATTTATTTGTTAATATTATGTTGCCTTCAAAAAAATCCTTTCTATTACCTTCCTGCTCTACTCTATACAAAAATTCAACTTCCCTGGGATTTCTTTCTATATATAACGCTGATACCCCTTTAATCACCTTCATTTCCTGCTCAGTATAGGCAAATGGCGGCTTTCCTTCCCTAAAGGCTATAACTTCTCCTCGAAGCTCCTCTTTTAATAATTGGGCACGCTCCTGAGTTAATTTACTTGCTAGTCCGCGAACATCTTGCAGCAAGTTTGGCGAAGATGGCCCAATATCTTTCAAACCCTCTACAAATTTCCAATCCCTATAACAATCAGAGTTAAATGCTTCATACAATATTGACTGCGCTGAATTTTTATCCGGCCATATCTTATTTTCAACCAGATAGTCAGCAAAATACTCACCTAAAAATTTTCCCGAAGCCTGATATTTATCCCAAAATTCTGGCGGAATTGGCTTGCAGTGCTTACTTGAATATTGAAGTGAACTTCCCAACAAATCATCTAATGGCTTACTTTTTACTTCTGGGTCTAGAAGGTGGACTGGAATAATCGCAATGGGATCATTAAACAATATTATATTTTGGCTGGTGGATAAATTCTTATTCAGGCAAATAAACGCTCCATCCACTACCATCCGATCTTGTAACCATTGCTCTAGTGGGTTCTGGGACATAGAAAATAGCACTCATTTTTGTATACAAAACGTCGCATACAATATGGTACGCCAAAATGGTTAATAACTCGTTAATATCACTCATGAAATTAGAGTTCGCTCTCATTCATGAGCAAAGCACCAGAAACATCCCATTGATTTTTCAGGATATTCTTCCTAAAAGACTCTCAGCAACTCTTGCCATAACCGGTCGCCAATCCATGGTTTTTTCCTGGCGCTCGGTATGAACGGAATCGTACCATAAAGTTTTGCCCTTATCTTGAATCGGCCAGCGAAAATTGCAGCATTTCGGTAAAAGCAATGTGGTTGGAATGCCCAAAGCCCCAGCCAGATGCGCGTTGGAATTATCAACGGTAATTACTTCATCCATGCAAGAAATTATTGCCGCCAGGCCTTTGATATTAAATATAAAATCAAACTCATGATTTAATATCCGGCAATCATTAGCTTTGCAGAAATTTTCGATTTCCTTAGGGTTCACATGATGCTGCAGCGAGAAGAAATGGCAACCTGGCGTTTTCAATATAGGCAACCATTTTTCGAGTGCGATATTCCGCACCACTCCATCCTGTTTATTGCTGCTATACCAAGAAATGCCAATACGGCGTCCTGGCCCCAACTGCTGCATATTTTTCTCAACTTCGGCCATATGAACAGGATCAGCAGTTAAATATGATTTCTGATTTTTTGCCGGTATATATTTCGGCATTAGATGCACTAAAAGATCGCCCATAGGCGCGGCATAATCAAATGGCTGCATATTAGATTTTGCAAGTTCAGGCAGGGATTTTTCTAGCAGTTTCACTGCAGCAGGCAGCCCACTTAAAGTTTGTGCAATAGCTCGGTCCGCAGCACTATCCAGTGATTCAATGGTGATAGAGGGAAAAGAGCTCTTGAAGAGCGGAATCATCTTCGGGAAAACCGCCAGCACAATTTCTTCTGGATTCTGGGCTATAAGACAGGGAAGAAAGCCGGCAAACATAACTACATCACCCACTCCCTGTTCTGCCCAGAGATAAATCCTTTTGCCTTCTAAGCTTTCCCCGCTCCAGCGTTTTGCTGGAAACCCACGCCAATCTGGCCCATCATTTTCACCTTTTGCATCAAACCGCGCTTCCCAAAGATCACGGCCTTCACGAAAATTCGTCCGCATCATTTGCATTTGACTGAGCAGTAATTTTGAATATGGGTAATCAGGTTTTGCCTTAAGAGTGCGGTGGTAATATTCTTCGGCTTTAGCGAAATCCGCCATCATCTGCGCCCGGTAGCCAAGCCCATGCAAAAGCTCAAAACCATCTGGCACGTACTTAGCAAGCAGCTCGTGCATCTGCCACACTTGATCAAACCAGCCTTTATCACCCCATTCTTTCGTCTGCTCGAAAAGCGCTTTAGCAAAACCTTCAGATATAGAGCCAGCCTTATCCAACTCTTCCGCAAGCATCACCACTTCAGTAACTGCATTGCGCCTAAGCATTGCATCTACCTGCTTTAATAATTCCACATCATTGGGAGAAATTGGCATATATGTTTAGAACGAATAATAGGAGAGATTATCATGATATACCGGAAAAAATTTCCATATAGTGGTAGTTTTTTCCGCTGCTTCCCAGCACCTCTATAAAGAATAATCCTTATTTTACAAAGAATTAACTTTCGGCATGGTTGTTGCATCTCTTACTCGTGCGAATTTAGATAAAGGAGTAAAAACCATGTCAGATAATATATCATCAATAAACTCAGCTTATACACAGCAATGGCTGTCTTATCTATCGGGCGCCGGTAATAATCAGCCTTCATCGACAAGCTCCAGTACCTCATCACAAGGCAGCAGCTTTTCCGTAGAAGCAGTAGTGATTGATATAAGTAGCCAAGCGCAATCAGCGTTAAATGGGGCTACAAGCCAAAGCACGGTATCTGGCTCTGCAGCATCAGATTCATTAGCTTCTAGCAGCACTTCCAGCGATGGCGCAACTGGCACTGCACAAAGCGGCTCTGCTACCGGAGCAGCACAGGGGCATCATCACCATCATGGCGGCGGAGGTTTACTAGCAGAATTGGAGCAACTATTGAATAGTCAAGATAGCACTAGCGGCAGCTCGTCAACTAGCAGCACTTCCAGCAATCCATTCGCCCTTTTCAGCCAAATTATTAATGATATAATGAACCAGAATAATTCCACCAGTACTGCTTCTACTAGCGGAACTTCGGCTACATCTAGCGTGATTGGCTCTACCGCTCCGGTTTCTTCTACTGCTGCAACATCTACAGCTAGCGTAACTGGTTCTGCCTCTGTTTCCGTAACAACTGCAACATCGGTTCAAGCCACTAACGGCACTTCAACTGCCGGAACCAGTACTACTGAACAGACTGAGATGCAGTCTTTAGTTAACGACTTGCAATCGTTCCTGGCTTCCATACAACCCACTACAAACAAAACGGTCAGCTAGAGTAAGAGGTTAGAGATAGCTTTATGACGACAATTACCCCTTATAGTGCCGCCTCATACTACCAAACAGGGCAATCTTCTTCATCTGGAGCTGATACGGCACAATCTTCCGATACGCTGGAAAGCTTAGCGCAAATTCTAGCTAACAGTAGTAACAATACTGTTGTCGGTTCCGATTCTTTCTTGGATCCAGTGGATTTAAGTGAGGAAGCACAAAACTTCTTAAGCAGCCTATCTGGTACAAGTAGCAGCGATAGCACGGACACTAGCACCGACCAAAACTTTATCCTCAGCAATAGCCAACAACAGACGGTCGATAATATCATTGAAAAAGATAAGAATGCATCATTTACTCAAGTTGAGAATGATCTGCAAACTGCAGGGGTTGGGCCAGGTCAGCTATCCATCCAGGACCAGATAAATTCATTCAATCCAACCGGGAATTTATTGAATGACCTGAATGGCAATCAAACGAATAATAACCTAAATCCGCTTGATCCTGCTAATAGCGCCGCCACTGAACAAACCAAAGCAAATAATTACATAAACCAGATCTACCAAGAGTGGCAGCGCATTTCCGCTGCGAGCAATAGTTCCGCATCAACAAATGGAACGGCTGTGGCCCCTGTATCATCTACCGGCAATGCTTAAAGAGGAAAATATTTAGCGCTGTATTTTTGTTGCGATTTCGTGGAAACATTTCACCACCCACGATCTTGTTTCAGTATCATTAGATCTGTATTTAATTCCGAATTTCTTTTCCCCATCTACGAATGCCTCTCCTGTTCCGTTCGCCATTTGTGCAAGAAATGCGCTTCTCTCTTCGGCATTAATTACTTTATTCACATTGAATTCAATGGTTAGCGGCTTGCCGTTGTTGCTAACCTTCATGTCGCTTCCTGCCAGCTCCGCAAGATGTGTTTGTATAAACCCTGTATCTAGTAAGCCTTCACCGCTGAACGTAGTGGTGTGTTCCTCTATTCCTAGTTCTTTTGCAACTTTATTGATGGATAATCCCCCAACTTTATTCAGCTTATAACGAGGCCCAGCCGCATCACGTTCTAATTCATCAACTCTGTTAGTAAGTTGCGTAATTGTTTCATCACCCAGCCTAATTTCCTCCCGAAGAAGGCCTATTGTCTCATCACGTTCCACAACTTTGTTCCGCGCTTCCTCATATATAGTCATTGCCAGCTTACGTGCAGAAATATGCCTTGCAACTTCAGTGTTTGCTGCTTTTTCTCTCTCGATTGCCGCATCACATTCTTTCTTAAATTTCCCAGCATCAGCCTGACTCAGCGATAATTCTCTGGTACGTGCGGTAAGTTCATCGTCACGTTTCTGCACTTGAGTTTCTAACCAACTAACCAGTGCCGCATGTGCCGATTGTGTTTCGGCCTCACGCTCACATTGTGCTTTCTCATTCTGAACGTTATTAGTAAAAGTTATTACGTTTGCTACAAGCCCACCGGCGCTGAATCCGTCTTTGTATGCGGCACCAGAGAGTTCTTCAGGAGTCAAACGTCTAGCTGCACCTGGTGAATTCTGAAGTTTTTTCTCAGCGACTTCTGCCAATGCCTGTTCTGCAAAATTACCGTCTAAAATATTATCTAAAAATGGTTTAGAAAAACCTACGCTCCCAAAGCCTAAAGCCACGAGGGGTTTGTCATATTTGCCTTCAAATAAACTATAGAAATAACTTGCAATCCGTTCGAGGAATGTTTGATCCTTATCAGCTAGCACGTAGAAACCACCATCCTCAGATGCTTTGCAGGGGAGCCCACCCAGCACAATCTCCGTGCCGTCCGCCGTCCGGCGCAACCTTCTCCTCACCTCTTCCAATTCTTCAACATATTCATTCATAGCCACTACCTGTACCTAATATATATGAGAAATATTACAATTTTGTTAAAACAACTGAAAAATCAGCAATTTTAACAAAAATTTCATAAAACTATTCTTTATGGCTAGACCGGATTTTGGTACACTAAAGGCTCGAGTACCTTTTCTGAAGATGGGACAAACCAACGGCAACTAAGCCGTTCCGTAACTAGTCCCAACAGGGGAGGTTATGGGTCTTCGGTTAAGGACTCGAACGGGATCTTCTCTACACCCCCAGGAACGCCACATCCCTAAGAAGGAGTGGCTACGTCGATGCATACTCAATTGATGACGGTGGCCCAAGCCTACGGTGTCCTTCAGGAGAAGGAGGCATCGGTCAAAGCCCTCGAGAGCCAGGCAGCCGCAGCAAAAGGGCTTGCCGATGGACTAAAAGCTGCTTACCTCCAGGCCCAAAAGGCCTGGGAAGAGGCAGAACGAGTGTCCGTAAGCTCTGGTGAGGCCGAAACCCAGGCCAAGCAGGCGCTGGCCCAAGCCGAGACAGACTACCACACCGCTCTGGAAGCGGCAAAGCGAAAGCCGACAAGCTGAGTTTCCGGAGTCTGGCAAGGCGAACAGCCAAGCCAGACCACGGAAGGTTCATCCGGTGGTGTGTCGTCGAGGCGGTTTCGAGGGGGATTTATTCCCTTCGAACCGCCTCTTTTTTTGTCCATTGTCATTATCTATTCCCCATTCCACTATTCCTTATAAGTGTCATGCTCGGGCTTGACCCGAGCATCCATCAGAAATAATCTAAAACAGTGAAGCCTTATTATGTTTATATCCTCGCTAACAAACCCTATGGCACTTTATACATAGGCGTAACCTCAAATTTGGAACAGCGCATGTACGAACATAAAAATAGCATAATGAAAGGATTTACCTCAGAATACCAAACCCACCAATTGGTATATTTTGAAGAAACAAACGATATAAGATCAGCCCTGCAAAGGGAAAAAAATCTTAAGCACTGGGTAAGGGATTGGAAGATTGATTTGATTAACAATCATAATCCGAAATGGAGGGATTTGAGTGAAGATTTTTATTTAGATGGATCCTCGGGTCAAGCCCGAGGATGACATAATGTTTCTAACCCTAATCACCCGCGAATTACGGCTGCTATGCCGGAAAAAATCTGAGCTTTTACAGCTCATGGTTTTTCTTGCCTTAGCGCTGCTGATATTGCCATTTGCGGTAGAAAACCCGCAAAAAATTGCCACTGGATATGTCTGGATTATCCAACTCTTCCTGGTTTTCCTTTCGCTCAAAATGTTTTTTGATGATGATTGGCGTGATGGCAGCCTGGAGCAGCTTTTCCTCACCCTGCCCTCGCCGGCTTATATCGTCATCGCCAAATATATCGCTTACTGCCTGGCCATTCTCATGATTTCACTGCCAATGTTGCCACTGCTAGCGCTATTATTCCGCTCTGATATGGCAACACTCATAAAAACTGCTATATCGCTTAGCACTGGCATTCCGTGCTTGGCTATGATCGGCGGATTCGGCGCAGCGCTTACCCTAGGCAGCAAAAAAGCCGGGATAATAATACCGGTAATATTAATTCCACTCTATATTCCGGTGTTAATATTTGCCGTTTCCGGCACTTTCGCTATGCAGGCCGCGCTTTTGCTGCTGATCGCCCCGCTTTCGATTTATTTTTCGGGGCTAGCGTTAAAAATCGCTATAAAGGAATAACACTTGAATTGTGCCTAAGTTTCCCCATATAAAAACAATCCAACAAAAAAGGAGAATAATATGACCGTCTTAGTCGGCAAGCCAGCACCGGATTTCACTGCAAAAGCAGTAATGCCGGATAATAAAATCAATGATAGTTTCAACCTGAAGAATTACATCGGCGGCCATATAGGCATCCTGTTTTTCTATCCGTTGGATTTCACGTTTGTCTGCCCGTCAGAAATCATCGCCTTTAACAACCGCCTGCCGGAATTTAAAAGCCGGAACGCAGAGGTAGTAGCCGTCAGCGTCGATTCACATTTTAGCCATCACGCCTGGAAGAATACACCTATCGAAAAAGGAGGTATTGGCAACGTGCAGTTCCCGATGGTGGCGGATTTGACCAAATCCATATCTCGGCAATATGATGTTCTATTCCATGATGAAGTGGCACTGCGCGGCACTTTTATGATTGATAAGGAAGGCGTTGTCCGGCACCAAGTGGTGAATGATCTTCCACTTGGGCGTAACGTTGACGAAACCCTCCGCATGATCGATGCATTGCTCTATCACGAAGAGCATGGCGAGGTTTGCCCAGCAGGATGGAATAAAGGTGATCAGGGAATGAAAGCAACTTCCGAAGGAGTGGCAAGTTACCTGGCGGGGAACGCGAAGAAACTTTAGAACGTTTACCGTTATCCGTTGACCGTTTACCGTAAAATTTGGATAACGGACAACGATTAACGAGTAACGGATAATTTATGAACCACCACACACCCGTACTAATCTTGGGCTCTGGGCCAGCGGGTTGCAGCGCCGCCATATACGCAGCGCGGGCAAATCGCCAGCCGATATTAATCAATGGTATTCAGCCTGGCGGCCAGCTCACCATCACCACTGATGTGGAAAATTACCCAGGATTCGCCGATGTAATCCAAGGCCCATGGCTGATGGAGCAAATGATAAAACAATGCGAACACGTTGGCACCCGCATTTTTAGCGACCACATCGCCAAGGTTGATTTATCGAAGAAGCCATTCACCGCCGTGGGCGAATCAGGCACAATTTACACTGGTGATTCTCTGGTAATTTGCACAGGCGCACAAGCAAAATGGCTGGGGTTGGAATCAGAGAAAAAATTCCAGGGCTACGGTGTTTCCGGCTGCGCGACCTGCGACGGGTTTTTCTTTAAAGGAAAGGAAGTAGCAGTAGTTGGAGGCGGCAATAGCGCAGTAGAGGAAGCATTATATCTAACCAATCACGCAAGCAAGGTGACGGTAATTCACCGGCGTGATAAATTCCGTGCAGAAAAAATTCTCCAGGATAGATTGTTTAAAAATCCGAAAATAAACGTGATTTGGAATTCCGAGGTTAAGGAAATAGTGGGCGGAGAAAATCCGCCATCAGTCACTGGGGTCAAAATTATCGAATCAGGAAAAGAGTGGGAATTAAAGGTTGATGGTGTATTCATCGCTATCGGCCATTCGCCGAATACAGCATTGTTCAAAGGCGTGATCGATATGGATGCTGAGGGGTATATCATCACAAAACCCGGTAGCACAAAAACCAATGTACCAGGCGTTTTTGCTGCAGGGGATGTTCAGGATAAAATCTTCCGCCAGGCCGTTACCGCTGCTGGAACTGGCTGCATGGCAGCACTGGAGATAGAGAAATATTTAGGGTAAAGAGCTAGAAATAAAAAAGGCCGGGAAAACCCGGCCTTTTTTGTTAACAACTAATGGAGGAATTATTGACTCAAGCGAATCATGAATGCGCAAACTGCTGTAGTCTTCGCGGTATATATCCCACCGCCAGCACCAGCTGCAGAATTACAACCAGTCACCCCTACTGTAAGTAAATCGTTATTGGCGTTATCTCTGGATTGGACTAAACCGGTAGTAGCGATACCATCATCCATCTTACTATCTATACTTAGAACCTGGTCAGATCCATAAAGATCTTCTACCTTTACAGCAGAAGTAGAAGCGTTTTGTATACCATAGAATGCCCAGTTATTATTGGCGGAGACGGCAGCATTGCCGAACAACAGGATACCGCTTCCGATTAAAGCCTTACCTATAAGAACGTCACCCCCGGAAGTAGAAATCGCACTTGCCGAAGTACCCGTCGGGTTAACAGCGGTTCCAGGAAGTAACCCAAGCTCAAATAACTCTGCAGCGGCATTCGCTTCTTCAGTGCTTGTATAAGTGGTTATATCAGCGACAGCGCCACCGGCACCAACACCAGCCGTGCCACCTATGTAACCATCAGCATTACCGTTTGCTACACCAGCAGTAGTAAAACCACTACTATTAGCCATATCACCAGGCAGCCCGTTAAATTTTAAATAAAACGCATTAACCGCGGTATCGATTTTATTAAATTGCGTCACTTCCGCCTGCAGCTTTGCCGAATTTATCAGCGACTGCCCCGCCAGCACCCCGCCAACGATAAGGCCGATGATAACCAGCACGATCGAAAGCTCAACAAGGGTAAAGCCGCGCTCATTCTTTCTGTTAGACATATTTCCTCCAAATTTGTTAACCACGAGAAGTAGTATACCACTTATGTCTTCTTTATACTGCAAAAAAAAGTACTTTCCGATTAAATAGCTATGACAATTTGCATAAAATTTTAAGTAGTGTCTTATTTGCACTTATGCATATAAAATATATATAATATTTTTACTATACCACTAAGGATTTAGCATTACTGATATACAAGCCTCCCTCCTCTTTTCTTCTGGCAACTAGTCCAGACATTATCCGGCCTTTAACCCGCACCCATTTCATTAATTCCTTCGGCACCATACCATCTTGCCCAGCATTAACTTTCCGCCTGAGTGTAGAGCGCTGGAGTGCAGCAGCACCTAGATTATAGGTAAAAGACAGCAACGCCGCCGTCTGTTCTGGCGTGAGTAGCCGTTTTATTAATCTTTTTATTGCCTCCCCAGCTATTTCCGCATCTGCAGCTAACAGTTCCAATGCCTTATCTTCGGACAATGGCTCGGCTATCTTCTCACCTGACAATATTTTATGTCCATAACCTATGGTTTTATACCCGGCGGGACATAAATACGATGTAGCAGAAAACCCTTCATATTTTTTTATGAGTGGCACAGCGAGATTTAGGGATTGGTTCATAATGAGTTAAATTCAGCCACGTAGCTTCAAAATCGCCCGCTGTCCGAAATAAAAACTGATTATGCTAGCGAAAATGATTTGATCGTCACCGGTCCAGAGTAATTCCAGGTTCATATTCAAAACGTGAAATTGAAAAACTTTTATCCCGGCATAAAGCAGGAAGAAAAAATAGGAAAGCACCGGCCGCACACTTGCATTCAATGCATCCACCCAGCGGATGCCGCTATTGTAGGTTTTATATAACTCTTTGGAAATATCAGCGTCAGCATTAATTTTTATTTCTTCCAGATGATTTTGGAACCCAAGCTTTTCCTGCTCCATTTGCATCTGCAATATATCAAGCTCGTGCTTTCTATCTGCTGCATCACCAACCATGCGCAGGATTTCTGGAAATGCAGAAGTTAGAAAGCCTAGGAGCGAACCAAAGAATGTGAGCATTATTTACCTCCAACTATCAGGCTCTTCACCGCCACCCACAGCAAATACAAAATCGCAGGAATCAACACCGAAATCACCGCAATCTTTATTCTTTCATCATAGCCCTGGCTGGATTTGCGTAAGCGACGCAGATATAGCAGATCGGCCTGAGTTTCATTGATCTGGCGTAGATCAAAACCTAAGCTTGCCAGTGTCTCCTGCACCGCCTCACGGACGATTTTTCTGATATCATTATTGGGCATTAGGCCAAATTCCCTATTAGGAGCCAAGTGTTGGTGCCAGTTTTTTTCAATGTTGCTCCAGCATATTGCCCAGCTAAGTTTACTTTGGAGCTATATGAGTTGATAGTTACCCCGCTTCCCGGCGAAATAGTCAACTGCCCAGCACCAATTTGTGCAAGGTCTATTTCAGCACCGGTTGGAAATGCCACGCTCGAATTCGCTGGAACGGTGAGAGTCACCGCACTCGCATTATTAAACGTTACCAGGTTTCCGGAATCACCGATAACCAATGTATAAGTCGTCCCAGTTTGTGCATTGATCGGCCGATAACCTTGAATTTGCATCGGCGTCGTCGCACCTTGCGTTACACCATCAATATTTCCACCAGTGAGGCTAACGCTGCTTGCGCTTTGTGTTGCTATGGAACCAAGCCCTAAATTGCTGCGCGCTGTCGATGCTGTAATATCCGATAAATTGTTCGCTGTTTGGCAAACTGCACCGGAAGCCAATGTTGCTGCAGTGCTGATAGTTCCGCCACTATAGCTAAGAGTAGTAAAATGCCCAGCCGCAGTCGTAGTTCCACCTATAGTAGTTCCGTCTATCGTTCCGCCGGTAATGGTGACAGCATTGGCGTTTTGCGACGCCATAGTTCCCCCTCCACCACTACCAGCCGTACCATCATACCATTTGCTGGTAGTCGAATTATAAGTAAGCACACTTCCGTTCGCTACTGATCCACTTAAACTAACATCGCCCAACACCGATAGCGCGGAGTTGGTAACGAACCAGCTAGTGCCGTTATAGGCATAAATTTTCCCCTGATCCTCTACGAACAAGCTCATCCCCGCATGTGGCACAATGAACTGCCAAACCTGGTTCCACCAGGCGATATTGTTCGCCTGTCCTGCCCATGCGCCGGTGGGGCTAGCCGCCACTATATATAAATCTCCAGGATTGGGAGATGATGGCGGAGTCGCGGTAGTTATGCTTTTTGCACCGGTATTCATCAGCGCATCGATGGTAACGAGTGCCTCATTGACAGTGATTTCCTTTTGTGCTTGACTCTGCTCAAGTAGGAAAAAACCTAGATTATTTGAATTGGTCATATTTTTTAACTCTTAAAGGAGCAATGGTTATGAAAAAAGTTTCAGCATTTATTATTATTGGCGGTTTAGCAGCGGTTTCCGGGCTTTGCCTGACTGCTGTGAATTCCTCGGCAGCACAACCTTCTGCTGCACAGCAGGCCTGCGAAGCAAAGCTTTCCTCCAAAGCACAAGATGAACTTAAAAAACGCCGCGCAGCTTATGCCACCCTTACTGCGACGGAAAAGAACGATGTCAGAAAGCAACGGGCCGAAAATAGAGTTCTGTATTTAAAGCTCTCCCTCCGAGCTCAGGGTATTGTGCGGGCAGAAAGCCAAGGCAAAAAGCCTAAAACGTCGGATAGTGCAGCTGTGAAGGAAGCCGCCGCCTACCAAGCATCAGTAAAGGCAAGTTTGAGCCAGCTTTCAGACAAAGAAAGGACAGCATCAGCTCCACTTTCTGCAGCAACCAAACAAGAATTGATGGCAAAGTGTGGCCCTAAAAAACCTAAAGGCCAATCCTAAACAATAGCACTACCCGGCCAACCACGGCCGACTGTCGCGGAAAGTTGATACACATTAACTGAAACGCTGCTTTGCACGCTGCCGAAATCGCTGGTTTGCAAGGCGGCGCTATAGTAAGCTGAAGGCGAGGCTATCCCCGAAAGTGTCCGCACCACATTGCTACCATTCATAATATCCACGCTATACGCCTCCGATTCCTCCGACAGTGGAACATCAGAGTAATCCAGCCATGCACCACCAATCCGCGTCCGCCTCATCCAATTCACCGTCAAATTCCCTGAGCCGTCACGCGCACCAGTAATATTCACCGGCGAATAAGGTTTCAAACATAACGCCTGATAAGTGAAATTCTGCTCGGTGACATTGCTTAAATCCTCACCAAAAGTTCCCCCCTTATATTCGCGTAAAACATTTATCAGTGCCGTCGGATAAGCCGTAGAAACGATGCTGTTATCAAGCAGTGTGAAATTTTCTCCCGCCACATGGCTGGAAACTTGATTCTCTGTTCCCAACCGGCCACGCAGCAGAACGCTTAACGTATATTTATTTGGCGAAACCAACGTTGCATTCTGAAACTGGATTATTTCATTTCCAAGTAGCGCGGTATTCGCACCGTTCAGCAAGGAAAGCTGGTCAGTATTTGCAAGCTCGCCAGAAATCAATATTACCGTAACAGTATTCACTATATCGAAAACGCAAACATTCGCGGGTGCAGCCAGCGCAGTCGTTGCCTGACCTATTGTCCCAGCAATATTTATAGTAGCAATTGCAGAATATGAATTTCCACCATCATCGGAGCGGAAAACCTGGGCGCCCTGCCATCCGGGTTGCAACCCTGCGCCAGAAAACCGCAAATATGCCTGGTTCCACGCATCACCTGGATAGGCCGGAATATCAAGAATTTCTAAATCAGTTGACGGAATGGAAGGAATCGCCGCCGTGTTGGGAGCAACCATCACGGGGGTGCTGTAAACATTATATACAGAAATATTTTCTGCCACTCCGGTAACTTTGGTGATGCCCGCTTTGGAATATTGCACATCGATCATTCTGATAGTATGCACTGCACCGTTATCGGCGTTGATGGTGATGACATCGCACGGATCGAGGTAGCTATATTGCTGCGGCAGATAAAACTGGTAACTCGTCCTGCCCATCCAATATGTATAAAGCGTGGTATCGGCAATATTTTTCGCCTCCTGATCGGTCAGAACTATGGGCAGATTTACAGTTATTTTTGCCAGACTTTCCGTGGCGATTTTTTCCGAATGCTGGTTGCAGGGCTGGTAATCAATAGCATAGCTCAAATAATTCACGTTCACTTTCTGTGGCAAGCTTACTTCCTGATCGCGCTTGATTTGCAAAGGCATGTCGGATTTATCAGTCCGCGCCAAATTATCCTCCGCGATGGTTGCAACCGAAGCATTACCGCGCGGAATGAATTTCAATATTCCGTCCGTTTCCACCGCATCGAAAAAATATGCCGCTTGCAAAGTTTCAATTGCACTGCGGAAAGTTCCTTGCGAAATTATCGCATATCCATCCACTTCCTGTGTCAGCCGACTCACATCGAAATCGCTTTCCTCCATTCCAGCACGCAGGCAAATATCAGCAACGATGGCACCAAGATCGGAAATACCGAGTTTCCCTTCCACCCAATGGCCATATTGCCAGAGCGGCCCATCGGTCCAAACATTTACTAAATTCGGCCAATATGGAAACGGCCTGGCATCCCACGTCCAGACGAATTTCTGTTGAATCATTGATGAGCCAGCCCATTGCAATTCGGTGCCAAGCAGGCCAATGCGCTGCGCCATGAAGTCTATATGCCCTTGAGAGAAATAAGGAAACCCGCCATCTGAAGCATTCGGATCGTAAAAAATATTTGGCTGGTTTGTCGCGCAATCAACACTCGGAAATCCATATTCCGTGAACCAAATCGGTTTGCTTTCCGGCAGCCAGGAAGTAGTCGTGCTGTCCGGGTTAACATGGTGATTGCTCCACCACCAGGCAATATTTTTCCAGGCATATGGCGGTGAGAGTGATGCCTGAATCGTGCGCGCTGTATCGGTATAATAAAAGCTCCAGCCCTCCCCGCTCGTCCAGCCATTAATCACTTCCTGAACGTTATAATCTTCCGCCGTTTTCGCGGTCAGCGGGAAGTATGCATCGATGCCAATAACATCAATGTTGGAAGAAGCCCAAAGCGGATCAAGATTATACCAGCCGCCCGTTGTGTGATGATACTCGCTCCAATCCGCAGCATAAGTAACCGTTACACTGGAGCCTAAAATTCCCTTCACCGTCGCCGCAAGTGAAACCAGTGCATCAACCGCCGGATAATCGGTTCCAGTTCCTACAACCGAAGTCAGCCCAATCAATTCTGATCCGATGATGAACCCGTCAACATACCCGTTAACCAGATTAGCGTAGTGCTCGATGAATGCATTATATCCATTCGTCTTGGTAAAAAAATTGGCAACGTCAGTGGCGCTGCCGGTGACCGTGCCGCGCCATGGCTTGCCTGTCACATCCATGAAAAACATCGGGTAGAACATGATTTTATATCCCGCCGTGCGGAGCGTCTGCAGATAGCGTAAAACCCCGGCATCGTTCGGCGTCCCTCCGTAAATCGGGTCACCATTGGAATCGAGGGTAATTTGATGTGCCGTTGCGCGAGTGAAACTTCCAACACTCCAGATATTCGGCTCTGTCGTAGCTCCGGTTTTATATTCGACTCCTGGCACGATGGTACAGCTTCCGGCGTTGGTGGAATTGCCAAACCATGTAACCACTAGGGAAACCCACTCAATATTCGGAAGCGTTTGCTGCAATTGGCTTAAAGCCACCAGCGAATCCGCAACACCGCTGCCGTTATTCTGGTTGATCGGCGTCGAGGAACCGCTCTGCACCCAACTGCTTCCAACCTGTTCGCCGACAACTTTATTTTCAACGGTTGTATCGTAAACAAATTCGCCAGAGCCAGGAATCATCACGATGCCGCTGATTATTTCCTCAAGCGACTCACCGCTGCCATTATCAATCGGCTTGGCGCGTTTCTTTACCTCGAAAGTAAAATTCGGGATGCGGTTACCAAATGCCGCTAGCGGAAAATTCTCAACAAAAACATAAGCCAGCCCGCGATATGCTGGAGTCGTCCCCACGCCCTGCACGCTCTGAATATATGTATCCGGTTCCTGCGTTTCGCTTCCGGTATATACACGATAAGTCCCCTGGCTGGTATCTAGCAGCAGCGCATCGGCCCAGATGCGGATCACTTCATCTATCGGCCCCAAGCAAATCCCGATCGCCATGGTAACGGAATAGCTATAGGTAGTTTCGCTGTTGGATTGAATCAATCCTCCGCCCTTTCCACCACCAATCGAAGTCGTCGTCGCCGTCTGCTGGATCTGCTCAGCCCAGATCACATTCCCGGCCACGCGCATATTGCCGTAAACGATGGGAATCATTTTCCCGTAGGTAGAAGTCTGCACCGAAAGATCAGCGAGCTGCAATCCCTGGCGCGATGCGGGAAGGATTTTATTATCGATGGCGCTTCCAACGTAATTCGCACCTATCCGCAAGGCAGAATTCAGGAATGGTCCGAAAATCCCGCCGCCGCCAATATCGCCTGCCACCGCGCCAACCGCAGCGGTTAAAACTAATGTTGCCATAGAAATTACAAAATATAATTGTCATACCGGCTTTAGGCCGGTATCCACACCAAGTATTAAGCTCGTGGTTAACCTGGATACCGCCCGTTAGGAAGAATGACACCCGAAAAAACTATAAACCCCGACTATTTTCTCCCGCCAATAATCATCCAGACGATGCTCCACCACCTGACCTATCTGGCGGAAGCAATGGATCAGACCAAACCCATCAGGGTAATCACTGACCAAACCGAGATGCTGCGGATTTTTTCCAAATTTCAGCAGTAGCACATCGGCTATATTCATATTGTCCGCATCAATTGGATACAGTAAATTTTCCAATCTCTCCTGCAACTTTTTTCCATTCGGAATACGTGAATATGCGGTATCATCAAACTGCGAAAGGAACGCACGGGATTTATCCTTGGGCGAGCGCATTTGCAAATCGTGCGCTACGCCAACCAGTAGACCCAGACAATCGCATCCGCCTTTATGCACAGTAGATTTTTTCAGGCGTCCCTGATGATGGAATTTCGTCCCGATCCAGCTTCTCGCTTCGGTTATGATTTGTGTTCGGCTAATCATGTTAGTTTAAGCTAAAGGAGTGGTAGTCGATGTAGCCAAAATCGCATCGGTTCCCGGAATAAATGGCTCGCCGCGGAAATTTAATGAATTGCTAAACCGTGTGCAGCAGGTGGTGAAAGTTTTATCACAACCCGCCTGCATCGTATAATTATCGCCAACCTGCACTTGATAATATGCCGGCAGCGCCAACGTGATTTGTGTACCAGTAAAACTCATAACATCCATGTTGCGGCCATTATTGAGTCCACTGGTGAAAGTAATAACTCCACCACTGAAATATCCACTCGCTTCAGTACGTGATGAATCAGAAAATACGCTGTTATTGGTAACTGCCGTCACTGTCCCGGTTTTGGTGAAAGGAGTCATGTTTATCGTACAATTCGCATCACCGAGCTGTGCGCGGCAGGCACCGGAATATAGTGCACCCATAATGTTGGAAAGCCGCTGCTGCAGGGCGCGTACTTCGGCGGTGAATTGATTTTTGTTGAACGAAACTTCGCCGAGGAATCCGCGTTTCAGCTGCATATCTCCCATAGTCAAGTCAGCGTAATTGACTATGAACACTTCCATTTCCGCGTAATCATAACGCCCAGAAAGTATATCATCCTCCTTGATTACTATTGAATCTATTATTCCTTCAACATCCAGATTATCCACCGAAAGATCGGAATTCGACGCGATGGCAGTAGGAGAAAACCCGGTCGCCGCAAGATACGTAACACCGCTGTAAACAATATTCTGGTCATGGTCAGTAAAACCGAGAACCGTGGAATCGGTAAGCGTCAACTTCCAGCAAGTCGCAATGGTGGTGACATCCCCGGCGATATGCGCCTGGAGTGCAGAACTTATGGTTTTCATATTTTGATTTCAACTATTGGAATGTTCAACCACGAATTGCTGCCATAGGAATCAAGCGTTGCAGCAAGCCGGTCGGTATCAAACCGCACCGGCACATCAAATTGGAAATCTGCGGTTATTGCCACGCCAGAGCCGGGCGCCGTGGTGAATGTCACCAGTCCTGTTGTAGTATCGCAAGAAACACCAGAGTTTTGCTGCACTGCATTTAAATAAATAATCACCGTTCCTGATACCGGCTTTTTTACGTTGCGGCTTTCGGTGATGCCACCATTTACATAAGTTTTTACTAGTTGAAAAACTGTAGTTGTGCCGTCACCAATTGCGATATTCTGGCCAGTGATGGAATAATCTGCCCAATCCTTGAATCGGAACCCGTAAGCGCGGCCTTTGCGTGCGCGGAAGAATGCGATCAACGCATTTAACTGCGTCTGTGTTTTCACGCCATGCGCAACGTTGTATTTCGCCCGCGCCTCCGCCCAATTTATGTTCCGCTGCTCGTAGCCGCTATTCAATTCTACCACATCGGTTGAATATTCCGGCCCGCCGGTCGAGCCATAGGAGATGTCGGCGGGAAATTGCACTTCCACAAATGACATAGGACAAAATTTTTTGAAAATTAAGAATTAATAAGAGGGAGTAAAATCATCATCACCAGGAACATACTCCACCTGCTCAGTGTGCGATTTATGAGGTTTATGCTTTGATTGGTGGTGCTCATGCTTTTGGTTATGATGCGTTTTTTTCTCATGATGTTCATGATGATGGTGCTCCGAACCATGATGGTGGTGTTCGTGATGATGTGGAAGGTGCGGTTCGTGATGCTTCCCGTGATGCGAATGCGCCACCGCACCTTTACCATGCAAGTGATGCAAATTCAAAAACCTGCCATCAGTCAAATGTCTTTGCAGCGTCTCTGTCACTCTGGGCCCCGCATCCTCACCCATATCGGCTAGAGCTTCCAATATCAGGTTCAGTTTATTCAAATATTTATCGATTTTCTTAGCAAATTCTTTTTCATGCGGCAAATGCTCCCCTTCCCGCTTATTTT
>Ga0206851_1071_pt1 | contig 32295 bp, 26 predicted proteins | sample Alteio_BWOrgCont_13_FD_152904 | JGI IMG/M metagenome (GOLD analysis project Ga0206851, IMG submission 152904) | Enriched cells from forest soil in Barre Woods Harvard Forest LTER site, Petersham, Massachusetts, United States -... | ecosystem: Environmental > Terrestrial > Soil > Temperate forest >... | reverse complement strand
GGGGTGTCATTGAAATTTGCAAACAGCATTCAGTCATCACAGCGGCGGATCCCAAGCGAAAAAATTTCTTTGAATACCGGGGGGTCGATATTTTTAAACCCAATTTAAAAGAAGCAAGAGAAGCGCTGAATTTATTAATTGAAGAAGTGAATGATGATACGCTAATCCATATTCACCAGCTCCTCAAAAACCAACTGAATCACCGGATTTCTTTTATTACTTTATCAGAAAAAGGGGTGTTTTATGAGGATGGACACAATGCCCATATCGTGCCTTCTCATATTCGAAATGTTGCAGATGTATCGGGGGCCGGAGATACCGTGATTGCGGTGGCAACTCTGATTTATACGCTGACAAAGAACACAGCCAAGATGGCTGAAATTGCAAATCTGGCCGGCGGACTGGTTTGCGAGTCTGTGGGAACTGTGGCCATTGATAAGTCACGTCTTTTAGAGGAATGTCAGCGCTTGTTATTGGATAAATAGATTCGTGTTTGAAATCTCAACTTCATTATGGAAAAGTATGCAGTAATAGTCGCAGCTGGATCGGGTACACGTATGGGCAGTGTTTTGCCTAAACAATTTTTGTTGATTCATAATAAACCGATTCTTTGGTATACACTGCATACATTTCTGAAGTCTTACAAGGATATGCACATCATACTTGTATTGCCTGCGGAATATTACGACACGGGACTGACGATTTGCAATGAAATGAAAGCGGCCAATCCGATTCGGGCAGTCGTGGGAGGAGATACCCGGTTTCATTCTGTGCAAAAAGGCCTTTCTCTGATCGATGCTGAATCAATTGTTTTTATTCACGACGCAGTGCGTTGTTTACTTAGCCCGTCGCTGATTCATCATTGTTTTGATGAGACTTTGAAATTTGGCTCAGCAATACCGTGTGTTGATGCTACCGACAGCGTCAGGCTTATCTATGCAACCGGGCATAAGTCCATTAAGAGGTCTCAAATAAAACTGGTGCAGACGCCGCAAACATTTCTAAGCTCGATTTTGCTTCCCGCTTACAAAACAAGTTACCAGGAAGAATTTACCGACGATGCTTCGGTTGTGGAAGCTACTGGTTGTGCAGTTCACCTGGTGGATGGAGAGCCGAACAATATTAAAATAACTACACCACTTGACCTTTCCATTGCTGAAGAATTACTGGATCCTCCACAACTTTCTGCCTGAATTATCTTTCGCTACCATGGTGTAATGAGTTTCCAGAAATTTTTTCCATTCTTCATAGGCTGGTCTGTTTTTAAAACTGTTTCTGGATTCAGAACAATCCAAAATAAAGCGGGTTTTATGGACTTGCAGATCCCTTAATATGGAATGGAAAATTTTGTTATCCGCATCCCAGTCAGCGCTCCAGCTCCAGAAATACTGATAAATCCAACGGGTGGGGGAAAGGATACCAAAATAATTATACAGATAAGTAAAATTTGAGTCGTCAAATACAAATAACTGATCATCTGACAAGGATTGTGTTTTCAGATAATCCATCCCGGGAGTTTCAGGATAACGATCATCATTATTGCCGGAAAACCGAAAACCTGACGCATATCGCAATGTTCCCAGGAGCAAAGTCGTACCCAACATCACACTAAAAATAAGTTGTGCTCTTTTGTCCTGAAGAAAGGAAGCCTGTGTTTCGGTAAATACAATGTAAACAAGGATCGGAATGGTAGCGGCCAGTGGCAGAAGATAATAAACAAAACTGTTCCCGGGCTTCATTCTGCCGGACAATAGTTCAGCGGAAAAGGAGAGGATCAGCGTCAGGATGCCCATGCGAAGCAGTACTGGTTTTCTATTTTTCATAAACAAACTGGCGATGCCTAGTACCAGCGCTGTATAAAAAGGCATTTCAAATTCCACTTCGTGCAAGGCGTGCTTACAGTTTTTAATTTTCTCAATAATTCCCGAATGGGTACCGGGAGCATGCAGGTTAAATAAAAAAGCATCTTCCCATAGGTAAGACAATGACTTGTGCGAAAGAAAATACAGAATCAACGGAATTGAAATTGTAACCAGTCCGGCAATCATGCCTAATATCTTTTCTCTCAGGCTGACTGGAAGGGATTCTTCAGTTGAATAAAATGAATAAAATAAAAAGGGGATAAGTGTAATCACTGAATCCTGCTGCATCCAAAATGACAGTCCTGTTAACAAACCCATCAGATAGTATTTGTATTTGGCGTTCCCCTGCATGACGCAAAAAAACATGAGCAGGAATACAGCCGTATACTCTCTTGTCATACCATTTCCATAGGAAACCAGGCTATATCGTATGAGCAGGTTATAAATAAAGGGCAATAACCATGGCCAGGCCAACTTGCTTTTTCTGCAAAGCCAGTAAAACAGCAGAGTGGAAAATAAAACAAGAAAAGTATCCAGAAGCCACGGAATCCAGGCATTGAAATACCAGTTAAAGGCATTCAGAAAATAGATGAGCGGAGGTTTGTGATCAAAAAAATCCCGGTAGGGAACACCTACTTTATATATGACTAGTCCGGCATATTTAAAAATCTCTTTATCATCAGAAAAAAGTTCTGACGTTGGTATATTAAGCAAATTCAATGTAACAGATACCAGGATCAGAAATAAAAGAAAGGATCGTTCTTTTTTCATGCGATCATTTGAAGAACCTGATTAAAAAAGGAAGTTTATTCATAACCAGGTGCTGGTATGATATTCTTTCAGGGCCGAATAAGTTGTCAAAAAAAGAAATACCGGGAATATCTGAACCTTCAAAACGAAATATTTTATTTGTTCCGGCATGATCCCGGATAATGGTATCGGTGAGAAGGTAAAATGCCCCTTTGAGTTTTCCCTCTTTCGTGCTGCCGCCAAGCAATGAATATATATAATGTTCATCCTTCAGGATCATATAATATGCCAGAGTTTCACCGGACGGGGATTTTGCCAGATATGTTTCTGCCAGATTGTTTTCAAATGCATAAGCGGTACAACCCGTTAATTTTTGATAAACCGTTCCTGATATTCGTCTATGCCTGTTTGCATAATCCCGTCGGTATAACTGGATGATCAATGCTGTGGATTCGCCGCGAACAATCTGCACCTGTGCTTCGATTGCTTTTTTGGTCATGCGGTTTGCCAGTCTTTTATATTGCTGACTGATATGCTCATAATCTTCCGCCAATGATAGTAAATAATTCCGGCGGGCACGTTGATGCAATTTCCGGATGTCCGTAGAGACGAAATTATTTTCATTCAGATCTATGTCCCAATATCTGAATATATCCGGTATTGCATGCAGGAAAGAAGATATTTCGAATGAATGCCTGCTGTTTCCGAATACCCCCAGTGATTTTGTAAAATATGGTTGGTATAAATATTTAAAACCGGCTTTTTTATTCCAGGTGAGCGGCATAACATATTGATAATCTCCAGCCACCAGAGCACACCAGTTTTCGGCCATTGCATCCAGATAGAATGACCTCGCATAAATAAGCCCATTGGGTGCATTGCGGATACAGTTATCCCACTTGATGTTATCAATCTCGTTTCTTTCCAGATATCTGATATCGGAAACTGGTTCAGTCATGTTCCGCCCATTTTCGAATGATTTTTTTATAATTGATATTCTGGATATCGATACTGAAAGTAATTTTTCGTCCAAACGAAGTATTTCTCAGGGCGTCGTTAAAATCATTGCTGTAAACCAGCGGAGCATAAATATTAAGCAGGTTTTTGAACAGGCTTAATTGTATTCCGCCTGTATACAGAAACCGGCTCGTAAGTGGATTGTTTTGCCATGCTTCTGCATAAGTTCCCACATCGAAAAATATTCTGAGTGGTACGGGAAATGGAAACAGGCCGGCGGGCAGGCTTGTATTAAAATTCATAGAGCTCACCCAGTTGGCGGACTTCCCCTGAACATAATCAAAATCATCGACGCGCAATTTTAATCCGCCATCCCGGTTCATAATTTGTTGGGCGGCAATGCCGCCATTCGATATTGAACTGTTTTCCAATGCATAACTGGCGGAACGGCCGATAAAATAATCTTCATATAAATAATCTTCATTACCATCTACACCCAGTAATTTGGGTTCATAACGGGAAACGAATGCTTTATTATCTTCGTTCCATACACCGAATTTCGCTGCAAAAAAACGGACCCGCAAACCACCGCCGTCGGGATAATTCAGCATATAATCAGCGTCCAGGTTGATGCGGTAAAATAATTCACTTTGCTGAATCTCAATCCGGAAACCATAAGGATAAAGAACACGCCCGTCCCGCAGATTAAAGCTTAATTGATTTACATAACGGAAATCAGTGCTTACCGAGTTAGGATGTATCAGAGAATCTTTAGGGGAAACGAAAAACTGACCGAATGATTTTTCAGTAATCAGGTAAGTTTTAAAATCCAGCCATTTACTTACGGTTGATCTGGGGCTGGATGGCTTAAAATCCAGCCTGATATAGGGCACCAGCTTGGCAAAATTTTCGAATATTATTTTCCCCGTACTATCTGTCGCTTTATTTGTATCAAAGCGGCCGCCGTTTAATCCTATGCTGATTTTGCTGATGCGGGTGTCCGGATGCCATGAATAACTTATTCGTCCGAGACCCTCCAGTGTTTTTGAACCAAAAGCATATAAGGGTGTAAAGAGAAATTCGATCCTGTTTTACGGCAGGTTAATATTATGTATCAGGGCACCCAGCATAAAACCATCATACAGGTTGTACCCCGGAACGGGAGCTAATCCAAGATAGTTATACCGTTCACTGTTTTTAACCGAAAAAATAAATGCCGGCCTGGTGGTACGTTTAAGTGAATCAGGAAAGAAGGATTGATTGCTCTTCAGTTTATCAAATAATGGTTGAGAATTTGTTTCGCTTGCATCATTCATGCTTTCTTTAAAATCTTCAGGGTAGGGGTGCCTGAATTGCCACTGTGAGATGTAACGATGCATTTGTTCATCAAAACGTTTCAGCCCGAGCATCTCCTGCCATTGCAACAACCACAGACCCGCTTTGTCTGAGGGAATCAGGGAATCATTTTGAGTGCTGAACAGAGGGGCGGCCGAAATTACGGGCTGCGTGGTTTTTTCATTTTCGGCTACCCGCAACCAAAGATTATCTTTTGATTGAATTGAAGATATAGAGCCGGCGGTTGATGCATCACGTATCAGGCGTTGTTCATAATAATGTATAAAACCCTTTGAAAACCAGGGTTGGGTTCTTTGATCCGTTAAAAGCATTGTCTGAAACCACTGAGCCAGTAAACCCTTTCTCAACGCGCCCTGCCAGTCATCCTTACCGGGATTCATTCCTATACAAACCAGTCCCGAAAAATCCTGATCCTGCATACAGCCTGCCTGCACTATGCTGACTGACGGATATGGAAAAGGCCCCAGCCATTCACTGAACAAACGAATTTCCTTTTTCACAGCATCCATAATTTCGGCTGACCCGATGGCTTGTTTCCCTGTGTAATAATACCGGATACGGATGGGTGTTCCGGAAACAGTTTCGACCTGATCGGTCGAGATAGAATACAATTTGCCAGCGAAAAAAGCGAATGAATTGGCATTCTTCAATGAGAATTGATACATATTGCCATCTGCAGTTTCTTTTACGACAGCCTGGGTTCCCGCTGCTACCTGGTAACCCCGCACTGTTTCGACTACCACTTCAAAATCAGCTTTCTCGTGAAAAGCGCCTCCCTGAACAAGAAAGGGCATCGGGTGCCAGCCGTAGGAATCATACACGGCGGGTTCCGGATACCAGTTTCTGAATTCAAAGTGATTTTTGATATACCCGTTACCGTTGTAATTAAATGGAATTTGCAGGTGGAAAGAAGAAGAAATGTTTATACTGTCACCAGGTAAAAGCGGTTTTGGCAGTATTAATTTTATAACGTCAATAAATTCAGGATGATCCTGAACAGATGCCCGGATGCCGTCGACCCGGAAATCCAGGTGATTGATGTATCCTTTTTTTTCCTTGGATGAAAAGTAAAATCGCGTGTCTCCGTTTTCTAATAACTGATCGCTGTAAATAGTTTTGTCATTCCTATAGGCGTTGGGCCAAACGTGAAACCATATAAAATTCAAAGTATCGGGTGAATGATTCGTGTACTCAAGTTTCATCATCGCATCGATGGTGTGTTCTGCCGGATGAAATTTTACGTGCAGGTCATAACGAAGGGATTGATTCCAGTCAGACTGTGCGCTGGCGGAAAAAACAAGAAATATTACAGGGAATATGAGTGTTATTTTCAAATAAGCACTGGTTTGGGAACTTATCGGCCCTTGCCTTTAATAATTGTCAGTAAAGTATGCATCATGATCTTAAAGTCGAGGCCAAGGGAAATATTTTCAATGTAAATAAGGTCATATTTCATTCTTTCTATCATCTCTTCAACGTTTTCAGCGTATCCGAATTGTACCATCCCCCAGGAAGTAACACCGGGTTTCACCTTTAGGAGATACTTGAAATATGGGGTTTCCTGCAGAATCCGGTCAATATAGTATTGCCGTTCGGGGCGGGGACCAACCAGGCTCATTTCACCCCTCAATACATTCACAAGTTGCGGGAGTTCGTCAATGCGCCATTTACGCATCGTTTTGCCCCAACGGGTGATACGGTCGTCATTTTCAGAAGATAAACAGGGTCCATCCTTTTCCGCATCTTTAAACATGGAGCGAAATTTATGGATCTGGAATTTTTTTCCTTTGAATCCCGTCCTTTCCTGTGAATAAAATACCGGGCCGGGGGAGCTCAATTTTACCCGGATTGCCGTGTAAAGCAGAAGCGGGGAGAGTAGAATTAATGAGAGGGCAGAAAACAGTACATCGACCAGTCTTTTGAAGTGCATTTGCCATTCCGGCATCAGTCCGGTATGAATATCGATCAGCAGAGCGCCAAACAGATTACTGGTTTTTACTGACCCGGACAATATATCAAGTATGTCTGGGATGATTTTAATTTCGACGTCCTTTTCACTCATGCGCTGCACAAGTTTTTCAGCAGATGACTGATCATTTTTTCCAAGGGCAATAACGACCAGCTGGATATCATGGCGGTCAACGATTTCTTCTAAACGGTCCGTGCTACCCAGGCTGGGCAGCACTGAATTCATGTCGTCAGGAGCTGAATTCGGTTGTACATATCCGGTATACTGATATCCGTTCGCCCGGAGTCCGCTGACAGTATCCTCAAAAGTTTTGATCCCAATGGTTCCCGATCCTATCAACAGGCTGTTGAATACCATTTCCCCCTTGCGGATCTGTATTTTAGTCAGTGATAGCAGTAGCCATCTGCCGGCCCATGTAATACTGAAATGCATGATCAGGAAAATGAAGTATGCTTTATAATAGTATCGGTAATCAGTCTGCGGATCGTTGATAACAATGGCAAAAAACAAAATAGTGCAAACAATCAGGCTCGATAACAGAGTACTGGAAAATTCATTCAAACGGGATTTTTTATACAGTGAATGATAGGTTCCCGTGAGCGCATAAAATATCACCCATCCGGCCGGAATCAGGAGCAGGCCCAGCCAGAAACGGTTATTGAGAAACAATTCTCCGTCTGAATAAATCGGTTCCTGTAAAAGAAGTCGCCGGGTAAAATACAAAATCATCCAGGACAGGATCGCTGAAATATAATCACTCAGTACGTACCAGGTGATATGGATCTTTCTTCCCGGATGCAACATGTATCAGTTATTGATGGAATTGTATTTTATTTTCTGAAGGATCTGGTGGGCAATGTCCATCGCCCGGTATCCGTCCAGTTCTGAAACCAGGGTCGGTTTGTTTTGGAGAACGGATTCAGTGAATTTTTCCAGCTCCATCCGGATAGCATTTACATCGGGCACATCGGGATTGCGCACGAGTATGGATTTTATGCCGCTCCTCGTTTCTATCTCGAAGGAAAAACCTTCGGTTTCCGCATCGGAATGGTTTAAACTGATGATTTCGGATTTTTTATTGAGAAAATCGACACCGATATACGCATCTTTCTGAAAAATGCGCATTTTTCTCATTTTTTTCATGGATATCCTGCTGGAAGTCAGGTTGGCAACACACCCATTATTAAATTCCATCCGAACATTGGCAATATCGGGGGTGTCTGTCATTACCGCAACCCCGCTGGAATAAATATTCTTAACCTCACTGTTCACGATATGCAGAATGATGTCGATATCATGGATCATCAGGTCCAGTATCACGCTTACTTCTGTTCCCCTGGGGTTAAATTCCGCCAGCCTGTGCACTTCAATAAACATTGGCTGAAGGGGAATCCCGTCCAAAGCAAGAAAAGCAGGATTAAACCTTTCTACATGACCCACTTGTAATTTGACGTTTGATTCCTTAACCAGCTTCAGGATGGTTCTTGCTTCTTCCATATCATTAGCCAGCGGTTTTTCAACAAAAACATGCTTACCCTTCCTGATCGCCTGTTCGCAGAGGCCAAAATGGAAAGGTGTCGGCGCAATAATATCAGCCGCATCGCAGATATCCAGTAATGCAGCCGGATCTGTGAATCTTTTGATTTGGTATTTTTCACTGACAACGGCGGCAATCTCGTCATTCGGATCATAGAACCCGACAACTTCGGCTTCCGGAATCAGTTTCCAGTTGTTCAGATGAAATTTTCCGAGATGTCCGGTACCAAATACAGCAACTTTAAGCATCCTATCTGTTTAAGGATCAAATATAAATAATGTGCAAGGATGTGAAGGGAATGATATGAGGAAAGGCTATTAACTGTAAATATGTTGGAAAGCGCTGCCGGTCGCGAGTTTGACAATCAGATGCGGCCCTGTTCAGTAAAATTCTTTTCAAAAAAGCGCTGACGAAGGTATTTGTAGACATTCGAAAACGTTACGGGAATGTTTTGCCGGGGGAAAACTTTTGCTTTGATCAGTTTACGCATCGTAAAGGAAAAAACCAGCACAAAAATCACCAGGAAGATATCAAAACACAATACATATTTCCTCAGGAAATAGGTCCTGAGAGATATCGTATCTGCATTTTCTTTCCCCAAAGCAAAATCCAGTATTTTCTTTACGGAAGGAAGAAGGATCGGAATTTTCGTCCAGTTTGAATAACGAACATCTTCATACCGGTAGTTCAAATCATAACCCGGTGGCACCTGGGATTTATAATAACTCCAGTTATCCTTTACCTCACCAAAACTGGCAAGGAGTCGGGACGGATTAACAAAATAGGTATCGTAAAGCGGATCCAGAACCACCCATCCATGTTTGGTTTTGGCCTCCACTATATTATGCGCTGCAAAAGAGCCATTGGATTTCATCTGTGCGATCCGTACGTCGAATTTATAACCCTGCAGAACCCTTGCAAGTACCATGGAATAACTTCCGCAGGCTCCACTGGCCGTCATCAAATCGAAAGAGGTAGGATCAATCATGTCCGACTTGAATCCCTGGAAGTCAGAACCCTTAAAAACATCGCCACGGGTATCCATGAGATTATGACAAACGTGCATAGCCTTCGCGACTACTGAATCCTGTGAATCGGTTGATGAGATCTTACTGCCGATATCCAAATGAATAGCATGAAAAAGCTCTTTTTCATAACTAGCCTCCATTTTAAAATAAATGAGAGAAGCCAGTAAAAATCCATTCAGAAAGGTGAGAAAATATAAATTCCCGAAAACACGTCTGATCATTACTAAATGACTGTTAAATTCTAAAACGCAGATTAAAGCAACAGTGTTTTATTGGCCTGTATCAACCGGGGTTTTTTCTTAGGAATAGAGAACCAGGATCACATGCCGGTGGAAAACCACCCGGCCCTATGGGTTAAGCAATGATTATACCACAATATAAGTAAAAACATTTAGGCAGAGTTCCTTGCGGCATTAATAATTCCAAACGAACAGCGGATAATCAGCTTTTCGTAAATCTTTTTCATTGCCGATCCGGATTGCTCGGATTCCCTGAATTTTACGATCGCGTATTGCTGTATGGTGCTCAGGGGCAATACAATTCTTTCTCTCATTTGTATAGACATCTGTTCAATGGGATAGTCCTGCATCAATTCCTGTCTGCCGCTCAATTTGAATATGTATTTTTTTGTGAGTTCGAATTCATTAAAAATCATCCTCCAGATTTTACCATATTTCGGATGTCCGGCAAAGGTTTCCGTAAGCGGGAAAAAGCATTTTTTCATGGCCATTTCGCTGTTATCCAACAGGGTTTTGAAATAGGGTGAATTGCTGTATAAATTTTTGGTTTGTTTCCATTTTCCTTTTTTCTCCATTTCCATTAACGCGGATCCTACTCCATAGTATCCGGTCACATTCTGTTTAAGCTGACTGAATGCGCCCACGAATGGGATGGCCCGGAGATCCTTTAGTTCAAGTTTTCCCGCATTTTTTCTTTTGGTAGGCCTGCTTCCGATATTGGTTTCTCCATAAAACTGAAGAGGGCTCACTTCCGTAAGGTATTCTGTAAAATGATCATGATCTCTAAGGTGGGCATATGCCTGGTAACTGATGTCAGCCATTTCAGAAAGAAGCACTTCCTCTTCCTCCGTCAGTGTTACTTTTCGTGCGGAAAATAAATCATTTGAGATGCCGGCATGCAGAAGCTGTTCAATATTGAACTGTGCCGAATCCACGGTTCCGAAGTTTGAACTAACCGTCTGACCCTGAACGGTCAGTTGAATTTCTTTATTGGCTATATTTTTCCCCAATGAGGAATAAAATCTATGTGTCTTGCCTCCGCCCCGGGCTGGTGGCCCTCCCCGGCCGTCAAAAAACACTACACGGATGCCATGTTCTTTTGAAATCCTGGTAAGTTCTTCCTTTGCTTTATAAATACTCCAGTTCGCCATCAGATATCCTCCGTCTTTTGTTCCGTCTGAAAAGCCGACCATGATGGTCTGGGTCTCATTTCTTTTTTTTAGATGAGCCCTGTAATCCGGGTTTGTATAGAGAGTGGACATGATGGTTGCTGCGTGGTGAAGGTCATCTACGGTTTCAAATAATGGAACGATATCAAGAGTTAGATGATCCTTTTTCCATCCCCCCAGGAGAAACAGTGCAAATACTTCCATTACATTACTGGCCCGGTTGCATTGGCTGATGATATACCGGTTGCAGCCGGCCTCGCCATTTTTTTCCTGTATAGTCTTTACCGCCCGAACACTGGCCAGCGTATCCTCCGTCATATCATCTGCAAAGGCAGCTTTGGAAACGGGTTTCAGATGCGTAAGAATTTTTATTTTTTCTTTTTCACTTAAAGAGTCATAATTCTCCGGAAATATTTTTTCTCTCTCATTGATTATTTTTAAAACTTTTTCGTGGACCGAACTTTCCTGTCTCAAATCGAGCGTCGCAAAATGCATTCCGAATATCCGCATCTTGCTGATAAAATTTTCCAGCAGGTTCAGGAATAGTCCATTGTTCTGATAGATCAGCACTTCCCGGATTTTCAACATGGATTTCAACATGTCATTATACTGGAATGGTTTTGCCGGATCAGGCATAAATAATTCCTGGTAAAGTTTTTCTTCCCATTCCGCTATGATCAGATCCACCTCTTTAAATGTCAGTCTGCGTTTCAATCGCCGTACATCGTAATAATAACAGCGCAATAAAGCCGTCCTGAGTGCTTCCGCGACTTTTACGGTTGTATCAGATTTTACAAATGGATTTCCGTCGCGGTCGCCTCCCGGCCAGAAGCCCATTTGAATCACCGGATTTCTGTCGCTCACAGCTTCCGGGAATTGCGATTTCAACGACGACAATATTTTTCCAGAGGCATGATAAAAAATATTTTCCAGATACCAGATGAGGCTGACAGCTTCATCGTATGGTGTCGGTTTTTGCTTTTTCAGAAAAGGAGTCTTTCCCAACTGCTGCATGAAAGTATTTATCTCCGCTGCATTATTTTGAATCACCGCACGGGAAAGATCGTTGATGATACCTAGAACCGGACCCGGATAAAATTGCGTGGGATGTGCAGTTAAAACCAGCCGTACGGCATAGTCCCGGAGCTTTTCTTTCAATTCTTCCTGTTTATCGTATTGAATCACTTCGGAAGAAAGGTGTTTGAGTGTACCCGTGCCACCCATGTCGTTTACACTGGCAAAAGCAGAATCTTCCAGCGCATCGAAAAGCACAACCTGTCTTTCCACATATTGAACGAAACGAAAAAGAATATCCGATTTTTCACGATCCGTTCCATCCGGATAATGTTTATTGAAAAATTCTCCGATGATTTGAACGGGACTTTGTTTTTTATGATATCCTTCCTCACAATAAGTGAGGAGCAGGGACAGGAGAATACCCGTTTTTTCAATCCTGTGAAAGGGCAGGGATGTAAAGAGACTGTTATACAGCTGAAATTTAATGCCTACAAGGTTTTTGAATTCCTGTAATCCGGTGGCTTGATTGCTCATAAGCGAATTTAAAATTCATTCAACAAATCGAGCAATATATAAGCAGGAAATCAAAACAATCAAATAAAATCATTCGATATAGTATAAATTATCCTGATTTGTTTCATTTTCATTAATATAATTCACTAGCTTTGCTACCCTATAGCGATGAACTATCCGGTCACACATATTAACAATATTTCAGTTTTTACCTGCCATACCGGTGTCACCATTATTACGACTCCAACGACCCTTTAGGGGTTATACATTTACATATCATTTCCGGGCTCAGGCTGCTTATAAAACAGCTTTTTGTTTGCAATTTTTCTCTCTTAAAAATTTTTGTTCATGCAGGTTCTAAAGTTTGGTGGCTCTTCTGTAGCCAATGCCGTTCATATCAGCAAGTGTATCCAAATCATTCAAAAAGCGATTGAAAAGGATAAAACCATCGTGGTGGTTTCAGCACTGGGTGGCATAACCGACAGTTTATTGCATTGCGCCGTGGCGGCCTCCACAGGGGATGAAACCTATATGGATTCACTGAAAGCGATTGAACAGCGACACCTCGATACCGTCCGTGAATTGATCCCCGTAACAAGTCAGAGCAGTATCCTGAGCATGGTGAAAAAGACATGTAACGAACTGGAAGATATTTTCAAAGGCATATTTCTGCTCCGGGAGCTTTCAGCCAGAACAAAAGATCACGTGGTCAGTTTTGGAGAATTATTATCTTCCCGTATCATTTCTGCCGGACTTTCAGCCCGCGATATTCCGAATAACTGGAAGGATTCCCGACACCTGATTATTACTGATTCCCGCTTTGGACATGCCATGGTGGACTTTCCTGCAACGCAAAAAAAGATTGATGCTTATTTTCAATCCGCTCCCGTAAATCTTTATGTTGTTCCCGGTTTTATCGCTTCCGATGCCACTGGCACAACCACTACTTTAGGCAGGGGGGGAAGTGACTATACGGCCGCCATATACGGCAGTGTCCTGAACTGCCGGGGAATTGAAATATGGACCGATGTATCAGGCATGATGACAGCGGATCCGCGCCTGGTCACCAATGCGCGGGTGATTCCGGACATTTCCTACCAGGAAGCTATGGAACTTTCGCATTTCGGCGCGAAGGTGATTTATCCGCCCACGCTCCAGCCTGTTATGAGTAAAGGCATCCCGGTATGGGTAAAAAACACATTTGCTCCTGCTGATCCTGGAACTCTGATTGAAAAAGTTTCCAGTACCACAGGCAGCAGTATACGAGGCATCTCAAGCATTCACCGGATTGCATTGCTAAGCCTGGAAGGCAGCGGTATGATCGGCATCCCTGGGTTTTCAAAGAGACTATTTGAGGCCCTTTCGAGGCAACAAATTAATGTGATCCTGATTACACAGGCTTCTTCGGAACACTCTATTTGTGTAGGGGTTGACAGTTCGCAAGTCTCTCTGTCGAAAGTTTCCATCGACGAAGCATTCTCAACAGAAATTCAGGCCGGAACAGTGCTGCCCCTGATTGTGGAAGAGGAACTGGCAATCATAGCACTGGTGGGCGATAATATGAAAAGCCATCCCGGAATCAGTGGAAAGTTATTTGGCGTGTTGGGCAGGAATGGAATAAATGTGAGGGCCATTGCCCAGGGATCGTCTGAAAGAAATATCTCCGCCGTGATTTCGACGAAAGATGTCAAGAAAGCAGTTAACGTTTTACACGAGGATTTTTTTGAAGCTACCTATAAGCAATTAAATTTATTTATTACAGGAACGGGCAATGTGGGCCGGAGGTTACTTCAGCAACTGGCACAGCAGAAAAGTTTCCTGCTTGAACATCTTCGGTTACAGGTGCGCGTTACAGGACTGGCGAACAGCCGCAAAATGCTGATTCAGGAAGAAGGGATCGATTTGAATAACTGGCAGCCAGAACTGGAAAAAGCAGAACCAATGAACCTGGGGAATTTCTTAAAGATCATTCATTCAAAAAATCTCCGTAACTCAGTATTTGTTGACGTTACGGCCAACCGTGAAGTGGCATTGGGTTATGAACACCTGTTGCAAAAAAGTATTTCCGTAGTAGCCTGCAACAAAATCGCCAGTTCATCCCCATATAGCTACTACAGGCGGCTAAAAGACCTGTCAAAAGAATTTAATGCGGCGTATTTCTTCGAAACAAATGTGGGTGCTGGTCTTCCGGTTATTGGTACACTGAACGATCTGCTGCGAAGCGGGGATAAGATCAGGAAAATCGAAGCCGTTCTGAGTGGCACACTCAATTTTGTTTTTAATCATTATGATGGAAAAACAAAATTTACAAATGTTGTGAAACAGGCTCAGGATGAAGGTTATACTGAGCCTGATCCGCGACTCGATCTGAGCGGTACGGATGTAATGCGAAAAATCATGATTCTTGCAAGAGAAGCCGGTCATGCCATTGAAATGGAAGATATCAGTAACAATTTATTTCTGCCTGCATCCTGTATGGTGGGATCGGTACCGGATTTCTATCAGGCTATGGAAAGGGAGGAATTGCATTTCAAAAAATTATACGACGCAGCAGCAGCTGAAGGAAAGAAATTAAAATTTGTTGCGAGTTATGAAAATGGAAAAGCTTCCGTAGGTCTTCAGCATGTGGGTCCGTCCCATGACTTTTATCATTTATACGGGAAGGATAATATCGTGCTTTTTTATACCGATCGATATCCCGAACAGCCCCTTGTAATCAAAGGAGCGGGCGCTGGCGCAGAAGTTACAGCCTCTGGTGTTTTTGCAGATATCATCAGGGCCGCGAACGCTTAACTTGCAGATATGAAAGAAATTACCGTACACGCGCCGGCTACAGTGGCAAACCTGGTTTGTGGTTTCGATGTACTTGGACTATGTCTGTCGGAGCCATTTGATATTATGCGGGTGCGACTGCTGGATACGCGACAGGTAATTATAAACACGACAGACAATTTCCCGTTACCAAAGGATCCCGCCCTGAATACCGCCGGTGCACCGTTACTGGAAATGCTGGCTGTTCTAAAACAGGATATCGGATTCGAAGTCACGATTACCAAACAGATCAAACCTGGCAGTGGAATCGGATCCAGTGCAGCGAGTGCAGCAGGTGCCGTGGTTGCTGCCAATGAATTGCTGGGAAATAAATTTACGAAAGAAGAACTTGTACGCTTTGCGATGTTCGGTGAAAAAGTTGCTTCCGGAGTTAAGCATGCTGACAATATCGCGCCCTGCATATATGGCGGCGTAACACTCATCCGTTCCATTTTTCCTCTGGACATAATACCGATTTCATCACCGGAATTATATGTTTCTGTGCTGCACCCGCAAATTGAAGTCAGAACCTCCGACGCGCGCGAAATTTTAAGAAAGGAAGTGTTACTAAAAGATGCGATAAGGCAATGGGGAAATATCGGTGGACTGGTGGCAGGGCTTATGAAAGGAGATTATGAACTGATCGGAAGGTCGCTGGAAGATGTAATTATCGAGCCGGTACGATCGATACTGATACCGGGCTTCGATATCATCAAATCGGAATGCAAGTCTGCCGGTGCCATTGGCGGAGGTATTTCCGGTTCCGGCCCATCTATTTTCATGCTGAGCAGGGATAGTCAGACCGCTCAAAAAGTGGCGGGTGTTATGAAATCTGTTTATGACCGCATCGGTGTGAATTATCATATTTATGTTACCACCGTGAATACGCGGGGAGTCATTAAGCTTAAAGCTTAAAGCGCAAATCATAAAGCAAGAACATGTTATTTTATAATCTTAATAAACCTGAAGAAAAAGTTGATTTCAGAACGGCCACCATCATGGGATTGGGTTCTGAAAAAGGTTTGTTTTTCCCGGAGTATATTCCTCTGTATCCTGAATCCTGGATCTACAATCTCGACGCTGAGACGGATGAAGAAATTGCCTGGTATGTGATGAATCAATATGTGGGGGATTCAATGCCTGAAAAAACGTTGAGGGGAATTTTAGAAGAAACAATTTCTTTTGATATACCGCTTTTTAATCTTTCTTCCAGGATTTCTGCACTTGAATTATTCCATGGACCTACGCTGGCATTTAAAGATGTAGGCGCACGTTTCATGAGCCGTTGTCTGGGTCATTTCATGAAAGGGGAGAACAGGACCGTAACCGTTCTCGTTGCAACTTCGGGTGATACTGGCGGAGCAGTAGCCAGCGGTTTCAAGGATGTGGAGGGTGTAAATGTGGTGATTCTGTTTCCTTCCGGGAAAGTAAGCCTGGTTCAGGAACTTCAATTAACTACAAGTGGCAGGAATATAACAGCATATGAGGTGGATGGTAGTTTTGATGATTGTCAGGCGCTTGTTAAACAAGCTTTTTCGGACCAGGATCTGAACAAAAAGATTTTTCTGACTTCAGCCAATTCCATCAATATTGCGCGCTGGCTGCCACAGCAGATTTATTATTTTCTCGCATGGAAACAATGGAACAACAAGCTGAAACCGCCTGTTATTTCTGTTCCCAGTGGGAATTTTGGAAATATTTGTGCCGGACTGCTGGCATATCATTCCGGACTCCCTGTATCCCATTTTATCGCAGCTTGTAATTCCAATGCAGTAATCCCTGAATACCTGAGAACGGGTGTCTATAAGCCTGAAAAAGCGAAAGCAACCTTATCCAATGCCATGGATGTGGGAGATCCGAGCAATTTTGTAAGGGTGCTGGCCTTGTTCAATTCTGAATTTGAGCCGCTGAAAAAAGTAATGAGCAGTGAAAGCATTTCAGATGAAGACACAGGAAAGGCCCTGGCCTCTATTTACAAACTTTATAAATATCAGGCAGATCCTCATGGAGCCGTAGGTTGGCTCGCTCTGAACCGATGGCTGGAAAAACATCCGGATGAATCGGGAATGTTTCTGGAAACCGCCCATCCTGTAAAATTCCCGGAGGTAGTGGAAAAATTCACCGGTCATTCTGTTGTCATACCGGAATCCGTATCTGAATTATTTGAGAAAAAAAAGACTTCCTCAAAAATGGCAGCCGACTATCAACTCTTCAGGAAAGAGTTGCTGACCGTCAGATAGCCTTTTTTCAATTCATCGGTTAATTTAGCAATTTGGACGACTCGTGGGATTTTTATGAGCCGATTTCACTACTTTCATTTGACTATTTTTTTACATTAAACCTTAAAAAAAGAAATCATGAAACGCTTGAAACACCTTGTCCTGCTTGGTATTATTTTACTGGTGGCCAATAAGGGATTTTCCCAGAAAGTCAAACTGGAGGAAGGTGATCTGTCTTCGCTGAAATCAGAAAAAACACTGGCTTTTGCCTTTACGTACGACAGCATGATGATAGGCGCCGGGAAAGGATCGGGACGTCCACCCGGACCTCCACATCCTCCGGGACCCGGGCATTCACATAAAGAACAGACAGAGGCGGAATACGTCGCAAAACATACAGAAGACTATAATAAAAAATCACCCGGGAAAGGCGATGAATGGGCCAAGGCCTGGGTAGATGACCGGGAAACATTATATGAACCGGCATTCACAAAAGAGTTTGAAAAATATGGTTCCCTGCAACCCGATCCGAAATCGAAGTATACACTTATCTTCAAAACCACCAATACAGAACCGGGTTTTAATATTGGCTTCATGCGTCATAATGCTGAAATCAGCGGAGTTGCATGGATCGTTGAGACCGCAAATAAATCTCATGTTATCGCTAAAATCAGCGTAATAAATGCGCCGGGTGGTAACTTTTTTGAGAATGACTACGCAACAGACGAGCGAATTGCCACGGCCTACAGTGAGGCGGGCCGAGGTCTTGGATACTTCATTAAGGGGAAATTGTAGCCTTGGTTGTATAAATTCTTAAACCCCGTCCCTGATTCATGGCGACGGGGTTTTTGTAAAATGCAGGCTTTGGATCCTCGTAACACATTGTCAGCAGATATTTAAACTGGGCGGTCCTTGCACCAACCTTGCTCCATCCTTGTGCAAAACCAGCTGTTTCCCCAATGATGGCATATGGTTGACACAAGGTTGGTACAAGGATTGCCGATGTTTTAAAGCGCTATTTAATTGATAGTGAGATGATTAGCTGCTTAAATGTGTCAGTAGACGAGATGGCTTCTAAATAAAATTTTGATTATCACTTTGTTATGCACGAAGTGGGAAAAATGCAGGAAACAAAAAGAGGCTGTCTTAAAAAGACAGCCTCTTTGTTTTATTTCAGATTAGGGCTTTAAGCTTTAGGCCTAAGATTCGATTTTAATCGAATCGGAGATCCAGTCCCAGTCCGCGAAGTTCATGAACCAGTACATTAAATGATTCAGGAATACCTGCTCTCGGGATACTATCACCCTTCACGATGGCTTCATAAGTCTTCGCGCGGCCGATGATATCATCCGACTTAAGGGTAAGCAGTTCCTGCAGGATATTGGAAGCGCCATAGGCTTCAAGCGCCCAAACTTCCATTTCCCCGAAACGCTGACCTCCGAACTGCGCTTTACCACCCAAAGGTTGTTGGGTAATGAGGCTGTATGGTCCGATGCTGCGGGCATGCATTTTATCATCCACCATATGGTGAAGTTTGATAACATAAATAATTCCAACCGTTGCTTTCTGATCGAAACGATCACCGGTTTCACCATCAAACAGGTAAGTATGTCCAAATGTAGGCAGACCAGCCCTGTCAATGTGTTCGGCAATTTCTTCTACCGTAGCTCCATCGAAAATCGGTGTTGCAAATTTTAACCCCAGTTTTTCACCTGCCCAGCCGAGAACAGTTTCATAAATCTGTCCCAGGTTCATACGGGAAGGTACACCCAGTGGGTTTAATACAATATCAACCGGTGTTCCGTCTTCCAGGAATGGCATGTCTTCTGCACGTACAATTTTGGCGACGATACCTTTATTTCCATGGCGTCCCGCCATTTTATCGCCCACTTTCAATTTACGTTTCACAGCCAGGTACACTTTTGCAAGTTTCAAAACACCAGCCGGCAATTCATCACCGATGGAGATATTGAATTTTTCTCTCTTATATCTTCCCAGCTCTTCGTTGTACTTGATATTGTAATTATGCAGGAGCACGTTCACCAGTTCGTCTGACTTCGCATCACCTGTCCATCCCAGCGGATTTACGTTCAGGTAGTCAATGCCACTCAGGTTTTTCTGTGTGAACTTGGCGCCCTTTCCGATCTGTACTTCTCCGAAATTATTATTGACTCCGGTAGACGAATGATCTTTTAGCAACACCTGTAATTTGGAGATCAGTACTTCCAGCAGATCTGTTTCATTCTTCTCATGTACTTTTTCAATCTTATCCAGTACCGCTTTTTCACGAACCTTGGCATTCTTATCTTTCTTCGCGCGCTGGAATAGTTTCTTGCTGATCACAACGCCTTCAGTACCACTTGGTGCTTTCAGCGAAGCATCTTTTGCATCACCCGCCTTGTCACCGAAGATCGCACGAAGAAGTTTTTCTTCCGGAGTCGGATCGCTTTCACCTTTCGGTGTGATCTTACCTATCAGAATATCGCCTTCCTTGATCTGTGCACCAACGCGGATAATACCGTTTTCATCGAGATCTTTGGTGGCTTCTTCCGATACATTGGGAATATCCGGAGTCAGTTCTTCTTCACCCAGTTTGGTATCTCGTACTTCCAGTTCATATTCAGAAATATGAACAGAGGTGAATAAATCCTCCCGAACCACTTTTTCGCTGATAACAATGGCATCTTCAAAGTTGTAACCCTTCCATGGCATGAATGCCACTTTCAGATTTCTTCCCAGCGCCATTTCACCATGTTGTACGGCATAACCTTCTGTCAGGAAATCGCCTTCTTTCACACGCTGTCCTTTTTTAACAGCAGGTTTCAGGTTGATACAGGTTTCCTGGTTGGTTTTAATAAACTTGGTGAGCTTGTATATTTTCAGATCGTCTTCAAAACTGACGAGTTTCTGTATTTCATTTCTTTCGTAACGGACGTGAATTTCATTTGCATCAACGAATTCAACAACACCTTCGCCTTCCGAGTGAATCTGGATACGCGCATCGCGGGCAGCTTTTGCTTCCAGACCGGTACCTACGATTGGCCTTTCAGGAAGAATCAGCGGTACTGCCTGCCTTTGCATGTTTGATCCCATCAATGCACGGTTGGCATCATCATGTTCGAGGAAGGGGATAAGGGAAGCACTCAGACCAACGATCTGGTTTGGTGCAACGTCCATATATTCCACTTCGTTTCTGTCGAGGATCGGGAAATCACCGGTCTGACGTGAAACGATTTTATCTTCAACGAAATTTCCTTTGTCGTCCAGTGCAATATTGGCCTGCGCAATTTTGGCGATATCCTCTTCTTCTGCACTCAGATAAGTGAGTTTCTTCATATCCACCTTACCTTCATTTACTTTCCGGTAAGGGGTTTCTATGAATCCCATTTCGTTGATCTTCGCGTGAACACAAAGCGTAGAAATGAGTCCGATATTCGGTCCTTCCGGAGTTTCAATGGTACACAAACGTCCATAGTGAGAATAATGCACGTCACGTACTTCGAAGCCGGCTCTTTCACGACTCAGACCTCCGGGCCCGAGGGCGGAGATACGGCGTTTATGAGTTATTTCACTTAAAGGATTGGTCTGATCCAGGAACTGCGACAACTGCGAGGTTCCAAAGAATGAATTGATCACGGAAGAAAGTGTTCTTGCATTGATCAGATCCACCGGAGTGAATACTTCATTGTCACGAACATTCATGCGTTCACGAATCGTACGCGCCATACGGGCAAGACCCACACCGAACTGAGCATATAACTGTTCGCCCACAGTACGTACACGACGGTTGCTCAGATGATCGATATCATCGATTTCTGCTTTACCATTTGTGAGGCGTACCAGGTATTTAATAATCTCAATCATATCTCCCTTTGTCAGGGTTTTCTGAGTCAGCGGCAGATTCAGATTGAGCTTACGGTTTATTTTATAACGACCTACTTCACCGAGGTCATAACGCTTGTCACTGAAGAATAATTTATCAATGATACCACGTGCTGTTTCGTCATCCGGTGCATCAGCGCCGCGCAACTGGCGATAGATATGCTGAACTGCTTCCAGTTCGCTGTTGGATGTATCCTTATTCAGCGTATTGTAAATGATGGCATAATCTCCACCCACATCTTCCTTCTGAATAAAAACGCTTTTTACATCCATCTCAATGACCATATCAATGGCTTCTTCATCGAGAATAGTATCACGTTCCAGAACGATTTCATTTCTTTCGATGGAAACGACTTCACCGGTATCTTCATCCACAAAATCCTCAACCCAGGTTCTCAAAACGCGGGCAGCCAGCTTTTTGCCGATGTATTTATGTAATGTTTTCTTATCCACTTTCACTTCATCGGCCATGCCGAATAATGCGAGGATATCTTTATCCGTTTCATATCCGATAGAACGGAGGAGGGTAGTAACCGGGAATTTTTTCTTGCGGTCGATATACGCAAACATCACGTTATTGATATCGGTAGCAAATTCCATCCACGCACCCTTGAAAGGGATTACGCGGGCAGAATATATCTTGGTTCCGTTCGGGTGAATGGATTGTCCGAAGAATACGCCCGGTGAACGATGAAGCTGTGATACAACCACGCGTTCAGCGCCATTGATCACGAAAGTTCCACGTGGTGTCATGTAAGGAATATTTCCAAGGAAAACATCCTGTACAATGGTCTGGAAGTCCACATGCTCTTCATCATTACAACTGAGCCGCAGTTTTGCTTTCAACGGTACGGCGTATGTCAATCCGCGCTCCATACATTCTTCAATGGTATAACGCGGCGGATCAATGAAGTAATCAAGGAATTCAAGCATGAAAATGTTCCTCGTATCGGTGATCGGGAAATTTTCCTTGAATACCTTGAACAAGCCTTCAATATTTCGCTTGTCAGGAGTGGTTTCCAGCTGGAAAAACTCCTTAAAAGACTGGATCTGTACTTCGAGAAGGTCGGGTGTTTCAGCAAGGTGTTTAATCTTACCGAAATTGATCCTTGGTGTGAGCTTTGTGGAAGACATATGGTATATATCCTGTTTTAAATGTTCAAACTACAGTTCGCGGGAAAACAAAAAAATGCCTCATGAATTCAATGAATTCATAACGCATTGATTAAAAGCATGTTATATTGTGCTGAATATTTATAGCTTAATTGATAATACAAACGGACGGCAAAGTTAAGGATTTTGTCTCAATTTTTGACATTCCTGAAATAATTCGTTGACGGTTGACGGTTGACAGTTGATGGACTGAATTTAATGAAACCATCAACATTCTCTCTGAGAATTTCCCCATTATCCGTCAACCGTCAACCGTCAACCGCCAACCAAAAGAAAATGGAGAATGACTGTTAACAATCACTCTCCATTTATGTAAGGTTATTCTAAAAATTACTGAATTTCTACATCAGCACCTGCTTCTTTCAGCTTGGCAACCAGACCTTCTGCATCTGCCTTGCTAACACCTTCCTTAACAGGTTTTGGAGCGCCATCTACCAGGTCTTTCGCTTCTTTCAGACCCAGGCCTGTCAGATCCTTAACGATTTTAACCACGTTCAGTTTGTTGGCGCCTGCAGCCTTCAGAATAACTGTGAATGCAGTTTTTTCTTCAGCAGCGGGAGCAGCACCACCGGCAGCCGGACCAGCAACAGCAACTGCTGCAGCAGCAGGTTCGATACCGTATTCTTCTTTCAGGATTTTTGCGAGTTCATTTACTTCTTTTACAGTCAGGGATACTAACTGTTCTGCGAAAACTTTTAAATCTGCCATTTTGTTTGATTTTTTCCCCCTTCATGTTCGGCGAACCTACTCCGGAGGATGGTTATTAAAAAAAATATTTATTTATTAGCAGGAGGCGTGATGCAGGAGACTGGAAAAGCCTCGCGCTTCGCGCCCCAACTTATGCCTGCGCTCTTGCTTCCAAAGCCTGAACCAGACCAGCCAGTTTTGCACCCGCGTTCAATCCGCTGATGACATTCTTGGCAGGTGATTGTAAAAGACCGATGATTTCTCCAATCAGGTCGTGTTTGCTCTTCAGGGTGGTAAGTGTTTTCAGCTGGTTATCTCCTTCAAATACATCTCCATCGATGAACGCAGCTTTCAACACCGGTTTTTCAAGATTTGAATCTTTCCGGAAACTCGTAATGATAAGAGCGGGCTCTTTTGCATTTTCGGAAAACAGCAGGGCTGTAACACCATTCAGTGAGTTGAATACACTTGAATAACGTGTAGAATCGAGATTTTCCAGGGCTTTCTTAATCAGCGTGTTTTTCGCAACTTTCATCTCTACTTTTTTATTAAAGCAGATTCGGCGCAATTTACCCACCTGTTCCACAGAAAGAGATTCCGTATTGGTCACATAGAAATTATTGTATTGAGAAAACTTGCCTTTCAGCACTTCAATAACTTCGTTTTTTTGATCTTTGGTCATAACCTTTTTTTTAAAATATATTATTGAGCTGCAAAAGCGCGTGTATCAATTGAAATAGACGGACTCATCGTGGAGGCCATAAATACACTCTTCACATAAGTGCCTTTCGAAGTAGCTGGTTTTGCACGGATCACCGCGTTGATCAGTTCCTGGCTGTTCTGCGTGATTTTTTCTGGTGAAAAACTGACTCTTCCAATAGATGCGTGAATAATTCCGGCCTTGTCTACTTTAAAGGCGATTTTGCCACCTTTTACTTCATTTACCGCGGCAGCTACATCATTTGTAACAGTGCCTGTTTTAGGATTTGGCATCAGATTACGTGGTCCTAATACTTTACCCAGTTTACCAATTTTTGGCATCACAGAAGGAGTGGCAATTACAACATCCACATCCACCCATCCACCTTCGATTTTCGTGATGTATTCGTCCAGTCCGACATAATCAGCACCAGCCGCAGTTGCAGCCGCTTCCTTATCAGGAGTGCACAATACAAGTACTCGTTTTGTTTTACCGGTTCCGTGCGGAAGGCTTACAGTTCCGCGAACGGACTGGTCAGCTTTTTTGGGATCCACCCCCAGGCGGATATGAAGGTCCACCGACGCATCAAACTTGGTCAGGTTCACTTCCTTTACCAGTGAAGATGCATCTTTCAGCGTATATGTCTTATTCTTGTCAACCTTAGCGGCTACAGATTTTCTTTTTTTAGAGATCGCCATATCAAATTTTTTTTAAGTGTTCAGATTCAATTGTCCCATGGAGCTTTGCCTTCCACATTAACACCCATACTGCGCGCCGTACCAGCCACCATACGCATGGCGCTTTCGACGGTAAAACAGTTCAGGTCCGGCATTTTATCCTTTGCAATAGCTTCTACCTGGGTCCAGTTGACCTTCCCTACTTTGCTACGATTTGGCTCTTTGGATCCGCTCTGTAATTTGGCCGCTTCCAGGATCTGGACCGCAGCAGGCGGAGTTTTGATAATAAAATCGAAGGATTTATCGGAATAGACAGTGATTAAAACAGGGAGAACTTTTCCTATTTTATCCTGGGTTCTGGCATTGAACTGCTTACAGAACTCCATAATATTGATACCCTTTGATCCTAATGCAGGTCCGATAGGGGGGGCCGGATTGGCCTGACCGCCTTTTACCTGCAACTTGACATAACCGGAAATTTGCTTTGCCATGTTTACTTTTTTTGGTGTTAACGTGGCGCCATCGGCGCCACTCCCAAACCATTTCAAAATAAGAACTCTGTATTGGGGACGCAAAATTAGGGATTATTCCGGAATATGACAAAAGGAATTTACATGTTTTTGCCTAAAATCGCAGAATTCCGGTCTGCGAAAGGAGATGTGCAAACGAGCCGGAAAGTTGTCGGGAAGAAAGGTTTGCGATTACATTATCAAATTACTTCTGCGGACAATCGGATTTCAGAAACCGGTTAATTACTTCAGCTAAACAAAACTGACTGAGTATCGAAATGCAGCAATCTCCCTGCGTAATGGGTAGTTTGATGTCATGTTTCAGCGTTCAGCTTTGGGCGTTAGAAGTAAAATAAGTGTGCTCATTTTTTTCTATATGAATATTTCTGTTTAACTTTTTGCCACAAACATCCATTGCTCTCAAATCATTAAAAAACTTTCTTCAAATTATGGCAAAGTCAAAGAAAAAAGCGGCAAAGAAAAAGGCCTCGCCTAAAAAGAAATCAGCGCCTAAAAAGACCGCGAAAAAGGCAGCAAAAAAAGCACCCGCAAAAAAGAAAGCGGCGAAGAAAAAAGCGGCTCCTAAAAAGAAAGCGGCTCCAAAGAAAAAAGCAGCTCCAAAGAAAAAAGCGGCCCCAAAAAAAGCAGCACCTAAAAAAGCAGCGCCGAAGAAAAAAGCAGCAAAGAAGGCCAGCCCTGCGCCGTCCCCGGTTGTTTCCACTCCTGAAATGCCATCAAGCAGTCCGGAAAGTTCTAATGGATCCGGAAGTACAGAAACAGGCGGCAGTTCATTTTAGAATTGGTTTTGCAGTTTGAGGATAGCGATAAACAATAGTTCAAAAAAAAGACGCGAAATATTCGCGTCTTTTTTATTTTGCCGGGAGAAAAATCAGGCGATTTTCTCCACCTGCATATAATTCAGTTCCACCGGTGTGGATCTTCCAAAGATTTTAACGGTAACTTTTAGTTTCTTCTTTTCATCGTTCACTTCTTCAATGATCCCGTTAAAATCATTAAATGGTCCTTCAATGATTTTGATGGTTTCCCCAATGATAAAAGGTTCGCTCATGCTCATTCCACCGGCTTCCGCCATTTCATCCATTTTACCGAGCATTTTATTCACTTCTGCTTTCCGGAGTGCAATTGGATTTTCCTTACCCAGAAAATGAATAACACTTGGCGTGTTTTTTACAGCGTCTCTCAAATCATCACCCAATTTTCCTTCTACTACTTCAACCATTACATAACCCGGATAGTAGTTCCGTTCGCGCATCACTTTTTTGCCATTCTGCACTTTGTAAACTTTCTCAATAGGTAAGAAGATCTGTTTAACCACTTCACTCCAGCCTCCTCTTGAAATTTCTTTGTCGAGATACTCCTTTACTTTTCTTTCCTTTCCGCTCACTACACGCAACACATACCACTTGGTTTCCTTTGCCGGAGCCTGCGGGGTCTGTTCGCCCGGATCTGTGGCAGCAGCTTGATTAATTGTTTCCATCAGGATAATAATGAATAAATGAATTTTAAAACACCGCTGGAAAGAACATCCATAACACCCACCAGCAGGGTGATCAGAATTGTAGCTACAAGTACGATCACAGTGGATTGCTGAAGTTCTGACCAGGTCGGCCAGGTTACTTTTTCCATCAGTTCCTTGTAGGATTCTTTGAAATAATTTGTGACTTTGTTCATAGTAATTTTCAAATTAACTCGGCACGGGAACAAGGATTCGAACCCTGATCAAAGGTTTTGGAGACCTCTATTCTAACCGTTGAACTATTCCCGTAGAAAGCTAAAAGCTATCCCGCTTTACCGAGACAGCTTTTAGTTCTTGCAAATATAATTAAAATCTGAATTTATTCAATCCGGCGCTTACTGCCGGATGAATTCAGGTTATTTCAGAATTTCAGTTACCTGTCCTGCACCCACTGTACGTCCGCCTTCACGTATCGCAAATTTCAAACCTTTTTCCATGGCAATCGGCTGAATCAGTTTGACAGTTAAAGCACTGTTGTCACCAGGCATAACCATTTCAGTTCCTGCCGGTAATTCAACTTCTCCGGTAACATCCGTAGTACGGAAATAAAACTGCGGACGATATTTATTAAAGAAAGGAGTATGGCGTCCGCCTTCTTCCTTGCTTAATACATACACTTCACATTTGAATTCGGTATGCGGAGTGATGGATCCTGGTTTGCATAGTACCATTCCGCGACGGATCTGGTTCTTTTCAATACCACGCAGTAATAAGCCGGCATTGTCACCTGCTTCACCTGCATCCAGCAGTTTACGGAACATTTCAACACCCGTTACGGTTGAGGCAAGCGGAGCTTCCATTAAACCTACTATTTCAATAGCTTCACCCACTTTTATTCTTCCTCTTTCAATACGTCCTGTAGCCACCGTACCACGACCTGTGATAGAGAACACGTCTTCTACAGACATCAGGAAGGGTTGGTCAACCGGCCGGGGAGGTAATGGTATATAGCTGTCTACAGCTTCCATCAGTTCATCAATAGCGGTAACCCATTTGGCTTCACCAGCAAGCGCGCCTGTAGCTGAACCCTTAATGATCGGTGTATTGTCGCCATCGAAACCGTAAAATGTGAGCAGTTCACGGATTTCCATTTCTACCAGTTCCAGTAATTCCGGATCGTCCACCAGATCAACTTTATTCATGAACACCACCATACGGGGAACACCTACCTGACGGGCAAGAAGGATATGCTCCTTGGTTTGAGGCATCGGACCATCTGTAGCTGCCACTACCAGGATAGCGCCATCCATCTGGGCTGCTCCGGTAATCATATTTTTTACATAGTCAGCATGACCCGGGCAATCCACGTGCGCATAGTGACGGTTTGCCGTCTGGTATTCAACATGCGCCGTATTGATGGTAATACCACGCTCTTTTTCTTCGGGAGCTGCATCGATTTCATCATACTTTTTTGCTGTTGCCAGTCCTTTTGAAGACAAAATGGTTGTAATGGCAGCAGTCAAAGTGGTTTTACCATGGTCAATATGACCAATGGTTCCAACATTAACGTGGGGCTTATCCCTTTTGAAGGTCTCTTTTGACATTGGTATCTAGTTTTTAATTGTGTGTTTTAAATAAATGATTCTATTTTCCTAAACCTGCTTGCATTTTTCCATTCAACCTCTCTGTCCTAATGAGCCGTTGAAGAGAATTGAACTCTTGACCTCTTCCTTACCAAGGAAGTGCTCTACCACTGAGCTACAACGGCATAGTCGCCCTGGCCGCCGTAGCCTTAGCGTAGATCGATACTCTATGCCTTAAACTACTATGCTGAATGTCGGGTTTTCCGTAAAAACGGTAGACAGCGACTGTGAGCATCCTGAGAGTAACCGTCGCCAACCCGCCTACTGCGGGACGGTCACAAAGAGCGGAAGACGAGGTTCGAACCCGCGACCTACAGCTTGGAAGGCTGTCGCTCTACCAACTGAGCTACTTCCGCAAAAACAAGTATGAAAGTATGGAAGACTGAAAGACTGGAAGTGAAATCACTCCACAGTTTCAGCTCAACCATCATTTCAACTCAAAGAACTATTCTACTCAATAACTACTTTCAGACTTCCAGTCTTCCAGACTTGCATTGTGAAGCGCTATGAGCTTCACAATGCAATGTGGGCAAGGATGGATTCGAACCACCGAACTCCGGAGAGAACAGATTTACAGTCTGTTGTCGTTGGCCACTTGACTACTTGCCCGATGGTAATCACTGTCTGCAGCCAACCGGGATTAAGCCCGGATGCCTCGCCTGGAGCCAGAGAAGGGAGTCGAACCCGCGACCTGCTGATTACAAATCAGCTGCTCTACCAACTGAGCTACTCTGGCCTGATTCTATTTACCATACTACCCGTATACAAAGAACTAAAACAGACGTAATTATCCGCCTGTTTTTTTGGGAAGGCAAAGGTAAGCGAATTTGTTAAATGGAAAAATTTTGAAGTGTTTTTTATCCTGAACGGTTCATATTGCCTTTTCCGGCAGAAAAGATGGTCATAAAAAAAACCCCTTACGGGGTTTTGCCTTAGGCAGCTTGTTTATCTTTTTTTCTTTTTATCAGATTGATGAGTGATCCCATTGCTTTATCGAAGGATTCTTCGAATGATTTGGAAGAGCATTTTACAAAATAGTCCTGTCGCGGGACATGTACTTTTATTTCTGCAATCTTGTCTTTGATAGTGTGGACAACGTTGTCCAGTTTCAGATATACCTCAACCTTTACAATTCTGTCGTGGAACGTATCCAGTCTGGATAATTTTTTATTTACATAATCTACCAATTTGTTATCGGCCTCGAAGTGGACTGTCTGAATGTTTACGTTCATAGCTTCGCTTTTTAACAATGAAACAATAAATAGAAGAACTTTTTGCCGGCGTTGGAGGCGCCTGCCTTGTATTGAAATTAACTCCTTGGTGGAGTTTTTCCAAATTTTTCGGCTTATATATTCCCTGTATTTTAACCCCACCTGTCATCCCCGCGGATGGGATTTCTTATGAATGTCACGGAGTTTGTCAATGGTATTATGCGTGTACAATTGGGTTGCCGCCAGGCTGCTATGTCCCAGCAATTCCTTCACCGAATTCAGATCAGCGCCATGGTTCATTAAATGGGTGGCAAAACTATGACGAAGCACATGGGGACTCTTTTTGTTGATGGTTGTTACCCTGGATAGCCACTTACGAACAGACAAATACGCATATTTAACATAAAGCGCCCTGCCCTTATCGTTTACCAGAAGAGTTTCGGCTGATTCCGAATAGTTCCATCCGGGTAGTGACTGTTTTGCTTTTTGGTAAAGCCTGATTTCCTCCACGAGCTGGCTACTGATGGGAATGATTCTTTCCTTATTTCCTTTGCCTACAACCCGGATAGTTGCCCCGGAGGCGTCTACCTGGCTGTTTTTAAGTGTTATCAGCTCCGTGAGCCGGACACCGGTATTATAAAATATCCTGATCAGAAGTCCCTCTGTTCGTCCCTGCCAGGTGTCCGGAAAATCAATCTGTTCGGTAAGAAGCCGCATGTCTTTTTCTTCTACATACACCGGAAGCCTTTTCCCTGATTTAGGGCTTATAATGCCGGTCATGGGCGATTTTTTGAGCGAACCGGTCCTTAACTGGTATTTAAAAAAAGATTTTAATGAGGATATTTTCCGGTTGATTGATTTAGAAGAGATTTTCTGTTCCTTTAAACTGGCCAGCCAGGACCGTATAAACGTGGTACTGACCGTCGACAGTGGGGTTTCTCCAAAACTGGATTCCAGATAACTGAAAAATTGCGCCAGATCGTCGCTATATGCCCGTACTGTATGGGCTGAATACCTTTTTTCGAATTTTAAATAGTCTATAAAGGGCTGGCTGACTGAGTTCAATGCCGGATGATTGGTTCTCCTAAAAGTAAAAAAATTACAGCTAGGAAATAAAAAAGCCTTCCAGTTTTATCTGGAAGGCTCTCAATATTATAGACTGAAATGTATTATTTAGTCAAATTTACCGGTAGCCAGCTGCTGCTTGTAAACAGCTTTTAATACTTCACCCCTTCTTTTAATAGATGGTTTGGTGAACGACTGACGGCTGCGCAGTTGAATCAATACCTTGGCTTTTTCGAATTTCTTCTTATACTTCTTTAAAGCCTTGTCAATATTTTCGCAATCTTTTGAATCGATAATCAACATAATTCGTACTCCTTTTAAAATGAATTTCGGTTTGCAAAGATAAGGAGTTTTTTAAAATAAAGTAATAAAAAGGGTGGAAATCCCGATTTTTACAACATGTTTACGGGGATCATTGAAGCAACAGGCGTTATATCCAGTACTTCCGGGAGCGGAACCAATAAAACTTTCCAGATCATCTCCTCACTGTCTCCCGAATTAAAGGTGGATCAGAGTCTTTCCCATGACGGGGTATGCCTGACAGTAGAATCGGTTACCGAACACACCTACCAGGTTACGGCTATTGAGGAAACCCTTTCAAAGACCATTTTGTCAGAATGGAGGCCCGGAAGCCGGATCAACCTGGAGCGATGTCTGCCTTTTAACGGGCGGCTGGATGGTCACCTGGTACAGGGGCATGTAGACTGCCCGGCTACCTGTATACAACGTGAGAACCTGGCTGGGAGTTGGGTTTTTCGTTTCGAGTTCCCTGAATCCTTCAGGAATCTGATCATAGAAAAAGGATCCGTTGCCGTAAACGGAATCAGTCTGACATGCTTTCATGTAACGAACAATACTTTTTCGGTTGCCATTATTCCATATACATATGATCATACCAATGTAAGGGACCTTTTTCCGGGTTCACTCGTAAATATTGAGTTTGATTTGATTGGTAAATATGTGGAGAGGCAATATAATATTGCATTTAAACGGTAAAAAGCAGTTCTGAGTCCGGGTTTTATTACAAAGCCGGTTTGATTTATACCATGACCAAAATTAACAGAAACAGCTATTTTGTCTATTTGTTGTTGCTCGTTTTCTTACTTATTGCTTACCTGCCCTTGTCTAGTTCCTTTTTTGCATTAAAGAACGATGCACTAACTGCAAATTTTCCCAATAAATATTTTTTCAGCGCAGCCCTAAAGAATGGTTACCTGCCGGTATGGAATCCATATATCAATTTTGGACTTCCGCTTTATGCCGATCCGGGTTTTGCATTTTGGAATCCGATTACGTGGATTTTTGGCTGGATTGGATATTCAGTCCCCATATTGTCAGTAGAAATGTTATTCTATATATGGATAGCCGGAATCACCGCTTACGAACTGGCTGTCTACCTCGGGCACAACAAAAGAGTTTCGTTTTGTTTAGGTGCCATGTATATGTGCTGTGGTTTTTTTATCGGCAATCTGCAGCATACTAATTTTCTTACATGCGCAGCTTTTCTGCCGCTTGTTTTAAAAAGCTGTCTGGCTCTACAGAACGGATTCAATATTAAGAGGTTGTTTTTTTGCCTGGTGAGTTTATACCTTTTGACCACCGGCGGCCATCCGGCGATACCGGTAGCATGCATTTATTTCCTTTTTCTTGTTCAATTGGGGACTATCCTTTTTAATGAAGGCGGAAAAAATAAAAAACAGGTTATCATTCGGTTAATTAAAACAGATCTGATTTTAGCTGTCTGCTTCCTGATCCTTGCCCTGCCACTTTTCTATTCATACTATGAAATTTACCCATATTTTACACGTGCAAATCCTGTTTCTCAATTATCTAATTCGAATACG
>Ga0206851_1068_pt1 | contig 33170 bp, 30 predicted proteins | sample Alteio_BWOrgCont_13_FD_152904 | JGI IMG/M metagenome (GOLD analysis project Ga0206851, IMG submission 152904) | Enriched cells from forest soil in Barre Woods Harvard Forest LTER site, Petersham, Massachusetts, United States -... | ecosystem: Environmental > Terrestrial > Soil > Temperate forest >... | reverse complement strand
CGAACGCCAGCATCTTCGTTTTGATCGGCTCCATCATATCCTCATAAGTGCGCTCCTGCAGTCTCAGCAGGCCTGGCTGCCGGTCCTTCGGCCTTCAACTCTGTTTCCGCAGCTGCTTGACGCACCCGGATTCGATCGCCGCCTGATCGCATGGATGGAAGATCGCCCGACGAATGTCTATCCCCGACCGCAAGCCGGATCGACCCTGATGCTGATCGGCCCGGAAGGGGATTTTACTCAGGAAGAGGCAGCTTCCGCGCTGGGCAAACATTTTGTTCCGGTAACATTGGGAAAAAACCGGCTGAGGACAGAAACCGCCGGAGTAGTGGCTGCCACGTTGCTTTGTATAGGCTGAGGCGGGTTGGCCATAGAGCCAGGAACAGCAGACCGCATGACCAATCTGCCGTTGCCTGGGCTTACTAATTTGCAGCTCAAAAGTAGGGGAAATTATTTGTACTGCCAGTTTCTCGATTTTCCTTCCGACACCCATTCCAGCATTGTCGCTATTCGCTTGTCACGGGTCGGTTCCGTCTTGGCTTCAGTGATCCATTCGATATACTCCCGCCGGTGGGAAGGCGGCATCTGCTCAAAATTGACCTTTGCTTTTTTGTTCTTTTTCAATGCGGCGCTCAGGGCCGCCGGTATCGGGGGCACCGCCTTGGGTTCCTTTTTTGTCGCCGGCTTTTTGATTCCCTTCTCATTTAGCTTGGCAGCTTGCTTAATCAGCGCCATGACGGTCTTGTCTGCCGGCAGATCTTTGAGGGCAGCAATGCGTTCGAAATGTCCCATAGAGGTCTTGTTCTTTACTTGCAGCGCACCGTCCGGATCTTTGAGCAGCGACGCATTCCAGAACCCAAAGGAACAGTGCTGCCTGAAGCCGGCCATATTGCAAAGTAAGCCGCCGCTGTATTCGAAAAAAGGCATGCCCCATTTGACCGTTTCGGTTGCCGCCGGGCAGGCCTTGTGCACCAGTTGGCGCAAGTGTTGGAGGATGGGCCGGGCAAATTCGGCACATTTGGCGATATAGGCGTCGACGCGCGGATCAGTGTTGGCCATAGAAAATGATTATCTTTTGACAGCCTTCTTTTTAATCCGGGAATTTAGCAATTCTACTCCAAATGCGAAAGCTATCGAAAAATAGATATAGCCCTTTTCGATATGCGAATGGTGCAGCGGCTCCAGCCCATCGAAGACCAGGCTGAATCCCACCATCAGCAGGAAAGACAGGGCCAGCACTTTAAGCGTGGGACGCCGGTTGATGAAAGCCGCGATCCCGGCGGAAAAAAAGTACATCAGGATCATGGCGATCACCACCGCGGTGATCATGATAGCCACATGCTGCGCCAGCCCGATAGCGGTGATAATGCTGTCAAAGGAAAATACGGTATCCACCAGTATGATCTGGCCTGCGATCGCAGCGAATCTGCTGGTATCCGGTGTACCGACCGCTGTCTCTCCACCCTCGCCGGGCTCCAGCCGGTTATGCAGTTCGGCTACGGTCTTATAGAGCAGGAATAGCCCTCCCGCCAGCAGGACAAAATTGCGGGCGCTGAACCCGTGACCCGCGATCGTCAGCAACACCCGGTTACCGTTGGTCACCAGCCAGCCCAGGCAAAACAGGAGACCCGATCGAATAAGAATCCCGGCGATCACCCAGATGCGCCGGGCATCCCGCTGCTGCGAAACTGGCAGCCTGACGATCAGGATCGACACGAAGATTACGTTGTCTATCCCTAATACGATCTCCAGGACGATGAGCGTAAGTAAACTAACAAGGGAATCTATACTGAATAATGCATGCATTCGCGGTCGGTTAGCTTGCAAAAATAGGGGTTGGCGCCAACTCCCGACAGATCCGCGCTACGATAAACGGCCCCTCATAAATAAACCCCGTCCATACTTGTACCAGCGAGGCCCCGGCGTCCATTTTTTCGCGGGCATCGGAGCTGGTGAAAATACCACCGGAAGCTATCAGCGGGATCTGCCCCCCGAGACCAGCGCACAGATACCGCACGACCTCCGTGCCACGCTCCCGCAGTGGCGCCCCGCTAAGGCCGCCCGCTCCAATCGCCTCCACGCGCTCCTTCGACGTCAGCAACCCCTCCCGGCCAATAGTCGTATTCGTCGCTACCAGCCCGTCAAGCCGGATCTCGAGCGCCAGGGCGATCACATCATTCAACTGATCCTGATTCAGGTCGGGTGCGATCTTCAGCAACAACGGCCTCGGCGCCATCCCCGACTCCGGCGCCAGCTCGGCATTCACCTCCTGCAAACGCGTCAATATCCGCCGTAGAGCATCCTTTTCCTGCAGTTCTCTCAGCCCCGGCGTATTGGGCGAACTGACGTTAACCACGAAATAGTCGACATAGCGATACAAGGCCCGGAAACAGATCTCGTAGTCTTTCCAGGCTTCTTCGTTCGGCGTGACCTTATTCTTTCCGATATTCCCGCCGACGATCAGCGTAGCAGTGGGCCGGGCACGCCACCGGCGTAGCCGTTCCACGATTACGTCAACCCCATCGTTATTGAACCCCATGCGGTTGATTAACCCCTCGTCCTGGGGCAAACGGAATAACCTTGGCTTCGGATTACCGTTTTGGGCTACCGGTGTCACCGTCCCAACCTCCACAAAGCCAAATCCCAGCGCCGACAATTCGCGCAGGTATAAGGCGTTCTTGTCAAACCCCGCCCCCAGCCCTACCGGATTCGGGAATCGAAGTCCGAACAACCCCCGCGCCAGCTTTTCTCCCGCTTCCGGGCGGCAAGCCCAGGTGACTAGTCGCCGCGCCGGACCCCAGCCGCATAACCCCTTCAAACACTGCATGGAAAAATGGTGAACCTCCTCAGCGGGGAAAAAGAAAAGGATCGACCGCAATAACTTATACATACCACGCGAAGATATTGCATCCATCAAAATTTCTTACCTTTATACCTATAAAGTTGCATAAACAACCAAAAAAATAATCCTATGCAGGAAGCATATATTGTAGCCGGTTACCGCACGGCTGTCGGAAAATCCAAACGCGGAAAATTTCGTTTCTATCGCCCGGATGATATGGCGATCACCGTCATCAAGAGCCTGCTGGCTTCTGTGCCCCAGCTGGATCCGAAACGTGTCGACGACGTCATCGTCGGAAATGCGGTCCCTGAAGCAGAACAGGGACTTCAGGTAGGTCGGATCATCGCCGCCCGGGCGGTCGGCATTCATGCCCCGGGCGTAACGGTCAACCGGTACTGTGCAAGCGGCCTGGAGACGATCGCCATGGCCACCGCCAAGATCCGCTCAGGTATGGCCGATTGTATTATCGCCGGCGGAACGGAAAGCATGAGCATGGTGCCGACGTCCGGCTGGAAGACAGTGCCTGCCTACTCCATCGCCGCCGATGACCCGGACTATTACCTCAATATGGGGCTCACTGCCGAAGCCGTGGCCAGCGAATTCAAAGTTAGCCGCGAAGACCAGGACCTCTTCTCTTATCATTCTCATCAGAAGGCGATCCGTGCGATCAAAAGCGGGTTTTTCAAGGACGGCATCCTGCCGCTGCCGATTGAGGAAATTTATATTGATGAGCAGGGACGCCGCCAAACGAAGACCTATGTCGTCGACACCGATGAAGGCCCCAGGGCCGACACTTCTCTGGAAGCGCTGGCAAAGCTGAAGCCCGTTTTTGCGGCCGGCGGCAGCGTCACAGCCGGCAATTCCTCCCAGACCAGCGATGGCTCCGCTTTTGTCGTCGTTATGGGCGAGAAAATGGTGACGGAGCTCGGGCTTCAGCCGATTGCCCGCCTCGTCGCTTGTGCTGCCGCCGGCGTCCATCCCCGGATCATGGGCATCGGACCCGTGGAAGCCGTTCCCCGGGCCTTACGCCAGGCCGGAATGAACCTCGGCCAAATCGACCTTGTCGAGCTGAATGAAGCCTTTGCGTCCCAGGCCCTGGCGGTGATCCGCCGGCTGGAGCTGAATCCGGAAATTGTCAATATCAATGGCGGCGCTATTGCGCTTGGCCACCCGCTCGGCTGCACCGGCTGCAAGCTGACCATTCAGTTGATCCACGATATGAAGCGCCTCAACAAGAAATATGGCATCGTAACAGCTTGTGTCGGGGGCGGACAAGGCATCGCCGGTGTCATAGAAAACCTTAATTAAATAACAATAGCCCTGACTCATTTTTTCAGAAGGCTCCTTTTAAGGGGCCTTTTTAGTCCGTCATATCATAAATAGTTTTAACTTGCCTTGTAGTTGAAATACTTACGGAATCTACTTTTACGCAATGATTCGAGTTTTTATTACCGATGATCATGAAATCTACTTAGAGGGTCTGGCCTTGTTGTTGAACAAACAGGAAGGTATAGAAGTTACCGGTACTGCGACCTCCGGCAAACAGCTTCTGGGGTGCGTAGCGAAAGGACTTGATGCCGATATTTTACTGTTGGACGTCTACCTTCCGGATATGCCGGAGGAAGAGATCGTGCAGCAGATCAGGTCCGCCCATCCGGACTTGCGTATCGTTTACCTTACCCTTCTTCGGGGTACCAGATATGTACATAAGCTGGCGAAGTACAATATTCAGGGCTATATCCTGAAGAATGCTTCCCTGGACGAGCTGTTGACTGCCCTCCGGTCCGTTCACGAAGGCGGCCGCTACTTCAGCAAGGACATCCATATCGGTGACCGCGACGAAGATTTTCGCAATACCATCACGATCGAAGACCGCCAGATCGATGAGATCCTGTCCAGGCGTGAGCTGGAAGTGCTTAGGTTGATCTGTAAAGAATACAGTAACGCCGAGATAGCGGAGAAGCTTTTTCTTAGCGTGAGCACCGTAGAGACGCATCGCAAGAACCTGATCGCCAAATTAGGCGTTAACAATACCGTAGGCCTCGTCAAGTTTGCCCTGCGCAACAATCTGACGGACTAGCCCGCGGCTTAGCCCGCCCCCTCGCGGAATTGCGGAAAGATGAGTATCTTGAGCGAAATGAACGATTGATTCCGTGAAGCCTCTACTCCTGCTGCTGTTCTTGCCCCTCACGTTGTCCCTGTATGGTCAGGCCGACTCTGTTGCCATCCGCGAGATTTATTACCACGCCATGAAGCTGACGGAAGCCGAAACCGATTCCATCGGTTATTATGCCGGCTACATCAGCCACAGCTACGATAGGGACCACTGGCCCGAAGCCAGACCAATGTTCCTTCGGCTGTACGGATATTATTACGAGAACAAAGCCGATTATCCCAAAGCTATCGATTATTACCTCCAGGCGCTCGAAGCCGCCCGCCGGTCCGGCTACATCAAACATCAGACCGAGGTCCTGGCCGACCTGGCTGCCGTCTACACCCAGGACATGAAGCAACCCGGGAAGGCAAAGCAGATCTATCAGGAGTGCGTCCGCCTGAACCAACAGCTTGGTGACGTACATTCCCTCCTCAACTGCTATATCAATCTCGGGGCGATCTACAACCGGCTGGGACTTTACGACAGCGCTCTTCTATTCCTGAATGAAGCCTTACGGGTCGGCAAACCTCTCGAGGAGAAAGGGACGGATGACCTGTCCTACCTCTACAACAACCTCGGGAATACCTACTACTATATGAAGAAGTACGATCAATCCATCGGCTACTTCCGGGACAATTACAACCATGACCTCGCCGGACATTCTCCTTCCCGGCAGGCCGATGTCTGGCTCGACGTCCTCAATATGGCAGATTCCTATTCGGAAGAAGGGGTATATGACTCTGCCGGTAAGTATGCCGACTTGTCTTTACAGCTCGCTCAGCAGCTGAGCTCCAAAAGTAAGGAGAGCGACAGTTACCAGATTCTCGCCCAGCTATACCAGCATCGCGGTGATTATAGGAAGGCCTGGGAATACCAGCGCCAGTGGTACAGCCTGGACACCGCGCTGGTGAATGGTGAAACCTATAAGGCGATCGCCGAACTGCAGGAGAAGTTCCAGGCCCGGGAAAGAGAGAACGAGAAGCTGCTGCTGGAATCGGAGATCAATCAGCAGAAATTCCACTTCCGGATCATCCTGATCATGGCGATAAGTCTACTCCTGATCGCCATCGCCGCTGCGATATCTTTTATTGTCAAACGTAAGGCCAACCAGCAGCTCCAGGCCACCAACGAACAAATTATCCGGCAGAACGAACGGCTGTCCGAACTGAACTATGAAAAAAACTCTCTTATCAGTATCGTCTCTCACGATCTGAGCACTCCTTTTGCGAGTATCGGCATGTGGCAGCAATTATTGCTCAACGAGCGGGATAACCTGACGGACAGCCAGCGAAAAGCATTGGAACGGATCGGACAGGCCACGAATTATGGTGAAAAACTTATCCGACATATCCTCGATGTGGAAAAGGCCCAGACCAATCAGCATAAGGTCAGGCTGGAGAATATGGATTTGCGGATCTTCGCTGAAAGCTGCCTTGATAATTTTATGCCGGTTGCCGCGCGCAAGAATATCGAGCTGCATTTGGAATTTCCCGACCGCTCCATCTATTTTCTCAGCGACCCGCAGCTGTTGGGGCGGATGCTGGACAACCTGCTGTCCAATGCAATCAAGTACTCGGAGACGGGTAAGAATGTGTGGATGAGCGTCAGCGAAGACCGTGATGCGATCAGCATAAAAGTTCGGGATGAAGGGGTAGGCATCCAGCCCGATGACCTGCCGCACCTCTTCAGCAAATACAGCAAGATCTCGTCCAAACCCACCAACGGGGAAGCCTCGACCGGTCTTGGCCTGGCCATCGTCAAGCGTATCTGCGAGGAGCTTAATGGCCAGATCTCCTGTGAAAGTGCCGTGGGTAAAGGATCCGTTTTTACCGTGGTATTGAAAAAATAATAATAATATTATATTTCTTACGTTATAGAGACATACTAACCCAACCCAATAGGCTGATGGAGGCCGTCCGAACGATCAGGACGGCTTTTTTTGTGCCCCGTCGTCTTCCTCTTCCTTCGGCAGAAAATAGCTTTCGGATTCGTAGTCGAACTTTTTTACTTTAGTTTCCTTATAGTCGGGATCGTAGGAGACAAAGAAATACAGCCAGATCACCCGGCTTAGCCGCATCAGCCAGGGTTGCAGGACAATAAGCAGGGCAGCGTTGAATCCCATCCACCAAAAGAAGCGGTGGTCCTGTGTCGACATGCCGATCAGCACCCACCACGCTATAAAGCTGGCCACCGATATGGCAAAGGATAAACCATAGCTGACGTAGCCCGTGCCATACCAGAAACCGACCTCCAGCTCGAATGGCTGTCCGCATTCGGGGCATTTGTGCGGCATCCTGGTAATCTGGTTCAATTTCCAGGGGTTGGGCTGCGTGAACATCGCGCCCCGCCGGCAGCGGGGACATCTCATCGTAAAAAGGCTCCAAAGAAAGTTTGGCTTTTCCTGGTCGGGCATGTGTAAAATTAATCAAGATTTTTCATACCGTCCATGTCGTCAGCCCATGGCCGGTAAAGCTATAAGGTTGGCAGTGGCCGCCCAGCCCGCCCAGCACCTCCATGACCCGATACTTGGATATCCCGGGGCAGTAGAAGGTCATGAAGCCACCTCCGCCTGCGCCTGAGATTTTTCCGCCCGTCGCTCCCGCTTTTTTCGCCTGCTCGTAGATATTATCAATATAGGCGTTGGTGATCCCTTCGGCCATCTGCTGCTTCTGCTTGAATCCGAAATCGAGGATCTCCCCGATCTCATGTATACGTCCTTTCAGCAACGCTTCCTTCATGAGCTGGGCCTGGTTTTTCAGCTGGTGCATCGCCTCGATCGATTTTTCCTTGTTGTCGACGACATTGCGGCTTTGCACTTCGATGATCCGCGCCGACTCCCGGCTGGTAGCGGTATAGTATAGCAGCAGGTTGTTTTCCAGCTCAAAGATATACTGCTGCTTCACGCGAAGCGGGTTGACGATCACCCGGTCGTCTTTATAGAACTCCATGTAATTGACCCCGCCGAACGTTGCCGCATATTGGTCCTGTTTTCCGCCGGCCATCTGCAGGTCCTTTCGCTCGATATCATAGGCGAGATGCGCCATATCGTATTCTCCAAGCGGCAACCGCAGCATTTCCGAAAAGACGCCGATGATCGCCACGACCAGTGTCGAAGAAGTTCCAAGACCGGAACCCGCCGGCGCATCGACAAAAGTGGAAAGCCGGAACCCTTTCCCGGTCCACCCATAGTCCCGGCGAATGCGGTTGTAGACCCCTTTTAGCAGGTCCAGCTTGCCATCGACCGGCAATGCGTTCCTCCGCGCGCCATCTTCGAAATGGAGCTCTTCCTGCCGGTCGATCCCTTGCAGGATGATCCGGTCATCTTCGAGCGGTTCGATGGTCGCATGCGCATACAGCGACAGCGTGGCATTCAGGATTGCTCCGCCATACAGGTCGCTATAAGGGCTGACGTCCGTGCCGCCCCCGGCCAATCCAATCCGCAAAGGTGCCTTACTTCTGTATATCATGATAGTTCATTGATTTCCGTTTGGGCCCGCCGGTAGTCTTCCGGGATTCCGATATCAATAAAATAGCGGTCCTGCACCAGACCGTACAGCTTTTTTTCCCGGCCTGCCTGGAGATAATCCTTTTCAAAGGAAAATACTTTTGGCAGTTCCTGCCCCGGCAGCGCCGTTTTTTCCAGAGCATAGACCCCGCCATTGATCAGTCCGGAAGGATAATATTGTTTTTCCCGGAAACGGCTCACGCGGCCGTCATCTGCAAGTTCGACGACACCGAAACGGTCAAAGTCCCGCATAGGTTTGAGGCAGAGGCTGCATACGGCTTGCCGCCCGGTGTGGAAGTCAGCCAGGGCCTTCAGGTTGATACGGAAAAAAGTGTCCCCGTTCAGGATCAGGACCGTCTTGCCTTCCACGCGTTCACAGGCCAGGCGGATGGCTCCGCCGGTGCCCAGCGGCTCTTCTTCCTGGCTGATGTCAAAGCCACCATTGGGAAATTCGGTCTGAAAGAATGTATCGAAATAACCGCTTTTAAAACCAAGCGCAAAGATGAACTTTTCAATGCCTTCCCGGCGGAAATAGCCGGTCACGTAAGATAGGAAAGGCCGGCCGCCCACCGGGGCCAGGCATTTGGGCAAATCGGGTACGGCTGACCGCAGCCGGGTTCCCAGACCGCCCGCGAGGATGATGGCCTCTGTGATACCCCCCATGGTTATGCGTTAAAGTACTTTTCTTCCACCAGTTGACAAATGATATGCCCCAGCAGCATATGCGCTTCCTGAATGCGGGGCGTATTGCGGGATGGGATGTCGATCAGATGATCGCTGAGCGCCGCCAGCTTGCCCCCGCCCTGGCCTGTCATGCCGATCGTCGTGATGCCCTTCGCCCGGGCGGTCTCAAAGGCTTTGAGGATATTCACGGAATTCCCCGACGTCGACATCCCGATGAGGATATCGCCGTTCTTCCCGATCCCTTTGATCAGCCGCGAGTAGATGAGATCATAACTATAATCGTTTGCTACAGCCGTCATATAGGAAGTGTTGCAGTGCAGCGCCTCCGATGGCAGCGCCTCCCGGTCGATATAGAAGCGACCTGAAAATTCCGCCGCCAGATGTTGGGCATCCGCGGCGCTGCCGCCATTACCGCAGAAATAGAGGTGGTTGCCGGCCCGGAACCGGTCGACGATGAGATCGACTATTCCTCCAACGCGGCCAATAAGCGTGGCGTCGTTCAATACACTTGTTTTCACAGCGATAGACTCGCGGACAATATTATTAATTTTTTCGTTCATGGGTTCAAATTTCCGATTTGTTTGCAAATAGCGTTATCTCCGCTGTATTTTCCTTAACAGGCTCTTCCAATCTCCGCCATTGATCACTTGCTGCAGCCCCGCATTCCGCAACACATCCATGGCCTCCCAGCACCCGCCCCCGGGCCCACAGCAGAGGATCACCGGCTTCTCCAGGTCCCTTATCCGGCCGATATTCGCTTTGATCCGATCTGACGGAATGTTCAGCGACCGGGGGATATGCCCCTGGTCATATTCGTAAGCTGTCCGCAGATCGATGATGACCGCTCCCTGCTGCATAGCGTCCCGAATGTGGCCTCCCCCGCCGAAAAGTTCAGATAACCAGCCCATAGCATTTATATTGCGTTAAGAGTTTGCTCCGACCGGTACGGCCGCTGCAGGGGCATACTTCCGCTCTCCAATCTGCTGCCGCCACATGGCATAATACAATCCTTTTGAGGCGAGGAGAGATTCATGCGTTCCTACTTCTTCCACCTCCCCTTTTTCAAGCACATAGATGCGGTCGGCATGCATAATGGTCGACAGCCGGTGCGCGATCAGGATGGTGATCTGATTCCCCTGCGAAGAAACCTCTCTGATCGTACGGGTAATATCCTCCTCCGTGAGCGAATCCAGGGAGGATGTCGCCTCATCGAATATCAGCAACGCAGGCTTGCGCAACAAGGCACGGGCGATCGACAGCCGCTGTTTCTCACCGCCTGAGAGCTTCAGCCCGCCTTCCCCGATCATGGTATCGAGACCCTTTTCCGCCCTTGCGAGCAGGTTCGTACAGGACGCCTTTCGCAACGCCTCCGCCAATTCCGTGTCGGTCGCGCCCGGGTGGACGAACAACAGGTTCTCGCGGATGGTGCCTGCAAACAGCTGGGTATCCTGCGTGACAAAGCCGATCTGTCGGCGCAGATCGTCAAAATCGATCGTGCCTTCCTCAAAGCCGTTATACAGGATCTTCCCCTGCTGGGCGCGATAGAGTCCTACGATCAGCTTCATCAGCGTGGTTTTGCCGCTCCCGGACGGTCCGACGAAAGCGATGGTCTCACCTATGCCCACCTCAAAGCTGATGTTGTCGACTGCCCGGTATTGGGCAGTCCTGTGCTGGAAGACAACATTCCGAAAGGCAAGACTTTGGATGGGTCCGAGCCGGACCGGATCAGAAGGCGGCAGCTCCGGCTGCTTCTTCATCAGGTTGTCGAAATTGATGAGGGATGCTTCGGCTTCGCGATAGGTCAGGATGATGTTCCCCAACTCCTGCAGCGGACCGAAAATGAAGAAGGAATAAAAGACCATGGTCATAACCTCGCCGCCGGTCAGCCGCCCCCTAAAGACAAGCCAGAGCAAAAGGAACATAATACACTGCCTCAGGAAATTCACGAAGGTGCCCTGAATAAAGTTGAGCGCCCGCAGGCTTTTCACCTTTCTCAGCTCCAGCGCGAGGATCTTGAACGTGTTCCGGTTCAGCCGGCTGACCTCCTGATCCTTAAGCCCAAGGCTTTTTACCAGCTCGATATTCCGGAGGCTTTCGGTGGTGCTTCCGGCCAGTGCATTGGTCTCCGTCACGATCGTTTTCTGGATGCGCTTGATCTTTTTGCTGAGCAGGCTCGTCAGCAGGGAGAGCAGGATCATGCCGAGCACATAGATCGGCATGATCGACCAATGAAGCGAGAAAGAATAGATGCTTACAAAAACGACGCCCACCAGGATGCCGAACAGCACGTTGATAAAAGAGATAATGAACTTCTCCGTATCTAACCGGACCTTTGTCAGCGTTGAAAGCGTCTCGCCGCTCCGCTGGTCCTCAAATTCGGTAAAAGGAAGACCCATTGAATGCCGGAGGCCGTCGGTGAAGATGGTAGCCCCGAATTTCTGCACGATGATTTGGCCGTAATAATCCTGGAAAGCCTTAGCGATCCGGCTGACCATGGCCACGCTGATGAGAATGGTAAGGAATTTGATGACGTCCCAAATGAATTGGGACTGGGTGCGCGGGCCCGTCTTCTGCCAGACTTTCTGGTTCCCGTGGATCACGAATTTACCATATTCATAGGGGTGATTCGCCAGATGATCCAGCCCCATCGTCCCGAAGAAATAGGGGTCCAGCATCGAAAAGCTCTGATTGATCGCCGCCAGCAGGAGTGCCAGCGCAACGATCCATTTATACGGTTCGAGATATTTGATTAGTATCTTCATATAATGTCCGGTCAGTTTAGCTGTTCCTGGGACAAAGGTACGGCTCCCGCGCGGATCGTAGCTCCCGCCCGGATCAGGGTTTTCTACCCAGGGCCGGGGTCAGGAAAAAGGCCAGCAGGAGCCCGGCACCTAGGGCGATCAGGATCAACATCCGGATATGTGGATAATTTGGCTCGCTGAATTTCAGGAAGGAATGAACAGTCTCGATGTTGTTGATGTGGGCCAGCTCTGTTTCAATGTTCACCTTTTGAATGTAGAAGCTGTCCTGAGCCTTATAGACATTCACCGGGTCGACCGGCTGCCCCAGGATGATCCCCTGACCGGTACTCCGTGGAATGACGCTGCTGTTAACGATTTGCGTGAGGCTGTCCAGACTGGCGATCTTGGCTGTCACATTTGTCCGCAAGGCCAGCATGGAATTCCTTTTGTCCTCCTCCCTTCTCAGCGTATATTCATTGTTGTCAAAATACTCAATCAAGCCCCGTTGTATCGAATCTACGTCATCCATTTTTTTAAGGTGAAGGCGCAGAACAAAGCTCTGTATGGAACTGTCCCTGGAATCTATCAGGTCGGTCACCGGAATCAGCCGTATCCTGGTAATATTCTCAGCCACATCCCCTCCAATATGGAGCTCTTCTGACAATACAGGCTCGCCAACATGATCATCGAGGTCTTCCGCTATGAGCTGGCAGTATTTGACCGGAAGATACCGGGATGCGAATACTCCTTCGGTTTCGTAGGCGCGGGGGATCACATAGCGCAGACAATACCCCAGCGCGGAGATCAGAAGGAAGAGGCCGATAAAAAGGAAGATATTGGCCCTCAGCGCGGCAAAATGCCGGCCTATCCTGTCGAAAATCGGTCGGAAGAATTGCGTGACGGGCCGGAACAAGGAGGCCAGATCGATTTCTTCTGAATGTGTTGGCTGCTTTCCTTCCATGACGATGTTATTTTGTTTTGTTGGTTAATGAACCTTTTCGTTTTCGCCTGAGGCGTTCTAAGCCCATCAGGTATATAAAGAATGAATTAGTCTTTAGATAACGGGGGAACATCCTCCGCGGCTCCAGGATCAGCCTGTACAGCCATTCCATCCCCCAATTCTGCATCCATCGCGGAGCCCGCCGCTGCAGACCCGCCATCACGGTGAACGCGCCTCCGACGCCCAGGCATACGGCCCTGATTTTTTGATGGTTGTCAGCCATCCATCGTTCCTGCTTCGGACATCCCAGCGAAACCAGCAACAGCTGAGCGCCGGACCGGTTGATCACTTCGATATCCGCATCCGTCTCCTCCTGCGATAAGGGCCGGAAAGGGGGCGAGATCATTCCACCTATCCGGAGAGAAGGATATTGCCGGGTGATCTTTTCACAAAGCGCATCGAGGACTTCGCGCGAAGAGCCATACAGGAATACCGTCAAGCCTTCCTGGCTGGCCATTTCGATGGCTGCGGGCATGAAATCCATGCCGGAAATGCGCTCCTGTCTCTTCCGGTAAAGCGCATAGCATGCCGCTGCCACCGGTTTGCCGTCTGAGACCACCAGCGAGGCCCTGTCCAGCTGCTCCAGGAAAGCAGCAGACTTGTGAGCCTCAATAGTCATATGAACGTTGGCAAAACAGACATAGGAAGGTTGACGGTCTTTTGCCCATTGCATTACCGTTGTCAGGCACTCCCTGAAGGAAAGATGATGGATGCTCAGACTGACAATCCGTAATTTTTCAACCATAGGTCAATTGACGTTTAACAGGTTTTCATAAATGGATAGCAGTGAGGCATAATGAATTTCCGGATGGTACTTATCCGTATAGGTCTTCCGGGCATGCTCATACAACCGCTGCTTTTCCTCCGGGTGACCTTCGAAATGAACTATTTTCGACTTTAACGCTTCCGCGTCACCTGCGGTAAAGTGATACCCATTGAAACCATCCTGAATGAGCTCCTCCATGGCACCGATCTTCGAAGCAAAAACCGGCGTGCCCGTGGCAAAGGCCTCAATGATCGTATAAGGAAGACCTTCATACCAGATGGAAGGGAACAGCAATGCCCGGCATTCCTGCATGGAGCGCAGTACCTGCGCCTTTTCCTTTTTCCCTGCAAAGATGATGTTTTTAAAGGACTGGTACATGGCCTCCAGACGGTTTTTGTCCGGACCATCCCCTATGATCAATACCCGGCTGTCCGGTAGTCGGGCAAACGTTTCGAGCAATACGTGGACGCCTTTTTCCGGTGCAATGCGTCCTACAAACAGGTAAAAATCCTGCCTGCCCCCCGCGTCTTTTCCCTGGCCGGGATCGAATATGAAATTAGGCAGCAGCTGTAATGGACCGTCCGGTGGCAGGAGCGACGAAGAACGGATGATAGATCGGGCGAACTCGGTCAGAACTATATACGCAGCAACCTTCTTCCGCCAGGTCCCCAGGACTTTATGCAGACCCGTGGTCAATGTCACCAGACCGCTTTGGACCGCAGATCCGCGATAACATTTATACCGTATTCCCGCCAGCGGAAAAGTCTTCTTCACGCATAAATGGCAGATATGGTTATCGCGGAGGAGCAGCGCATTGGCACAGATCAGGCGGTAATTATGCAGCGTATAGACCACCGGCGCCCCATACCTGGAAGCTGCCCAAATGACGGAGGGAGAGGCAGAGAAAAAGAGGTTATGGACATGAACAATATCCGGATGGAAATCCGCAAGCGCCTCCTCCAGGATACGCGCAGACCTGAAATTATAAATCGCCTGCAGTCCCTTTTTCACTTTGGTCGCCAAACCCTCTATATCATCGTTGTTAAAAAACAGCGTTTTGACGGCATGCCCCTTCTGCAGTAGCAGCTGCACTTCCAGGTCAAGCGCCACATCTTCGCCACCCTCCTGCTGATATTTGTTATGGATGAATAATATTCTCATGGATCGGCAAGGGTAGTCCTGTTTAAGATCCGGCGGTCATGGATACAACGGGCTGTGAAGCCCAGCAATAACCAGAAGGCTCCTGCAAAGATCGGAGACTCGAGCGACGGATTGAAAGCGCATATGATCGTAATGGGAATGAAACTCCAGAATAGCAGTATCTGCCTGTTGGCGTAATAATAGGACTTGAAATAATAATACTCTTTAAAGAGACAGAGATATATGGGGATGATCAATAATAGAAAGACGATACCCAGCCGGCCAAACAGATAGATGAAAGCATTGTGCGCACCCACCACATACGGTAATGTCGCCAGCTTGTGAATATCCTCGATCGGAAAATATTTTATAGCAGACGTTCCAAAACCCAGCCCAAAAATATTACCAGGGAAGTCGTCGACAATTATCTGTTTCCATAAGATCATCCTCCAGGTATTGTCGTTATTGATAGCTAAGATCCAGTTTGACCGGACGACGTCGGAAATGCCGGCCTCGTTATAGTGGTTGTAATGCCGGCTTATGATACTCAGATAGGGAACCAGGTAAATGAATAAAACAGCGAACGAAGCCACCATGAGAAAGAAAGTCTGGCAAAAAAACTTATATCCCGGCGAAACAAAGATCAGGAAATAAAAAGCTCCGATGGTCAATGCCGTCAGCGAACCATAGGTAATGCCATAAATGAAGTTCATCAGAACCAGGAGATAGGGCACCCACCTGTTTGCGGGATTTTTAAAAAGCGCCGGGAACAGCATCGATACCCCAAAGCGCTCGAAGATATATTTTGACTGCCGGATAAACAGGAAAACACCAATATAGACCTTCAGGAACTTTCGTATTCCGCTGATATAGCCGCCCAGGTATTTTAAACCATAGAAACCTAAAAAAAAGGTCAGCATCGAATAGATGATCACTGAATTACGCAGATAGTAGTAAATGCTGTCCATCCTGAAAAGGGACACGATGGCATGGATTAACCCCCAGAACAGTAATAGGGTCACGAGCAGACTGATAGGATCCCTGCCGACACGCCCCCGCTTATAGATCAGGGTGACTAACCCCGCCAGGGCAAGCAGCTCATTGAAGAGTAAATATTTTTCGAAAAACCAGGGAGAAATAATATACAAGAGCGCTACCGTGAAAAGGCAGTAGGCAATCCTCGACTTTTTGACAATATAATTATTATTTCTCATACACGACCGTAACTCCCTGACCGGTAATTCTTTCGGCGGTCGGGGAAAATAGCGACCTTACAGGCGCGGCTAAAACCGATAGTGCATACAGGGACGTTGCCAGCAAATCATTATCAACAGCCCGGTAAGATCTGTTGAATTTACTTCTCAGGTAACTATTAATAGACGTCTTGAAATAAAACGGACGGTGAAGGGATAACAGGTTCTCATGAAAGATTTGAAGGATGGATAGCTTGTTTAGTTCGGCTACCTTGGTCAGCGTATGATCCGTCCACCTGGAGCAGTGATGCGGCGGCATATTGAGGTAAAAGTTGATAGCGTTCCTGATAAAGGAATCCTCGCTGGGCACTGCTATAATGAGCTTTCCTCCTTTTTTCAGACACGCCAGTGAATCTTTAATGAATTTCCCTGGTTCGGGGACATGTTCCAGCACCTGGAAATAGCAGACTACATCATATTTCTCTGAATTCATCCTGGCATGTTCCTCCAGGCTTTCGTTCAGCAGGGTTATTCCTTTCCTGCGGGCCTTTTCTATTGCTTTTTCACTGAATTCGAGACCCGTATAAGACTTGCACTGGATATAACCGGTGAACAGACCTTCGCCTGATCCCACTTCCAGCACATTATCGCCGGAAGTAATGAATTTTGCCGCTATTTTGAATTCTTCTTTTTCGGGAATGTAATAACCCTCATATTCCTGCAGATCATCGTAGAATCTGCCATCACCGACCGCCTGAGGCCAATAGAACCCTAATCCGCAGGTACCACATATGCAATACATAATGGAAGGCCCCTTGAAAAACCTGCTCACATCCACACCTGCTCTGCGCCGGTAGAGATCGACAAGCTGCTTCGTCGGAATGGTCTCATTCACATGAACATCATGATTTTGACAAAGGATACATTGCAGGTCGGTCATTGGAATTGATAGGTTTAGGCGGACGCCAACATAAGAAATTTCCTGAGGTGCAAAAGTAATAATAATACGGTAAACGCCCCAAAACCGCAGAACCACCAGATCTGACTGTCGCCGAAAAGTAACCGCAAACACAGGGGGATGATAAGGAAAACCAGGTTGGTGAAAATAAAAACAATCCTTTTCCAGATGCCCTCGCGGCTGGCACTTACCCGAAGTATCCCCAGCATCCAGATGGATTCTCCAATGCACAGGCTGATTGCCAGACTCTCCGCTGTAGGCCATATCCGCGACAGCACGGCTACAAGGGCCAGCGTGGTAAGTGCTGCCCCTGCTGAAACAACGGCATATTTCTTATCCCTGTTTTGCAACAAAATATTGGTGGCCTGGCTTAAAAACAGGGAATAGATCAGGGCGGACACTGCCAGTAATTGAAAAAAACCGGTCTCTCCGACATATTTGCTGCCAAAAAGAAAACTGGTAAAAGAAGTTGGGAAAATCAAGGCCGATCCTGCAAAACTCATCCCAAGAAGAATAGACAATTGATCTACCTGCAACTGCACGGCATCTTTTATCATATCTTTCAGGAAAGCCTGATGCACGATGCGTAACACACCTTTATATATAACGTACACCTTCAGTCCGACAAATGCAATAACAACCACTTGGTTGTCATAAAAATAGGGAACAATAAGCAATACGCCCAACCCGAGGAAGTAGATCGATATATTCACGATGCCCAGGAACAGGCTGCTCAAATACAGCAATAGTTTTTTGAACCGTGGTAATATGAAATAAGATGTCTTTAGAAAATAGGAAATGAACAAATTGGTGGCCAGGTAGACCATCGTTAATGCACCCACGTAGATGCCGACCAGCCAATCCGGCCGATACCTCGCCGCCAGGACCATTAGCGAATAGGGGACCGCTACCCTGATCAGGGCTACAATCGCTCCTACCACCGGAAAGCCTAATGCGTACAACGCATAGTCACCACTCCAGGCAAATAAAGGGGCCAATAGGAACAACAGATAATTCTTATTGATAAAGGCCAGGACACAAAGTCCCATCAACAAAATGCCGAAACAGGCCCTGGCAGATTGGGTATCGCGGTATTCCTGCTGCCAATGCTCCGACAAGGTGATATTGCGCATGGCAACCGATTGAAGCCCTGCCGCTATTAGGCTGATAATGAATTGAATAAGCGAATCGGCTTCCCCCATTGCCTTCAGTTGTTCCGTCAGGCCATGCTGCGATATATACTTCAGCGCAAAAATCGACAGCAATTGACCTGCTCCCGTAAGTGCGGCAATAATGGAAATCCTTTTTATCATTTGGCATTCTTTGTCTTCCCTCCATCAGGACGGCTAAGCGCCAGGAGTGGAAAATAGCAGAAAAGGAAGACCCCTTGCTGCATGGTCAGAGGTGCTTCCGGAATAAATAATACCGCTATTGTCAATACGATGAACAAGGCTTCCCATGACTGATATTTCCGGGCCCGGGCTAATAAGGTGACAAAAATCGCCAACAAGGCTAACAGACCTACCAGGCCCGATCTGACCAGCGTTTCCAGAAACTGATTGTGAAAATTAAAACCCAGAAATCCGCGGAAATGCCTGTTGGGACCTTCAGCCGGATTCCCGATATACATATTGGACAAGGTGTATTTTTGATCCAGCAGATCCTGACTGTCGCCGGGTGTTACGCCAAAAACCCATGCATGCTTTGCCTTGAGGATCTCCAGGGCAAAACGCCATTGCAGCATACGCAGCTCCAGGGAAGTAAAATGCATATATGACTGGAAGCTGTCCTGCCGGACCAGCGTCAGGTTGGCATCTGCCGTCTCCCGGAAGCGGGTGCGGACGGGATTGTGAACAACAGAAAGCAACAGGATGGTCAGAAAAATACATGATATCACGATAAACAGGGCCCGCCTGTTTCTCCGGTAAGAATACCGGCGTAGGAATATGCCGGCCAGGATCAATGCCGTAAGGACCAGCAAAAGCCTGGAAGACAACAATATGAGCATGCCTAAAAAGAAAAGGACAAGCGCATAGCGTAGGGTCCTCTTCCCCCGCGCAGACAGGGGACCGATAGCTGGCTCTCCATAGGAGGACAGGAGAAAAATGACGCCAAACAAAACATATGCGGAATAGAACACGGCATTTTGATGCAGCGGAGCGGCCAGGGGATGATAGAAGAAAAAGGAATGATCCTTTGTCTGGATAAAGTGATAACAGGCCATCACCAGGCAATACAGCGAGGCCGCCAGCAGTACCAGGCAATAGACGGTGATCAACTGTCGGTAAGTCCGTTCATCCGCAAATGTCCCGGCGCAAAACACAAAGGCAATAGCCACCAGCGTAGCTTCTTTCGCTATGATCATTCCTTGTTTGACCTCATTTTCGGCATGGAGGAACCCCGCCGCATCGATCAGAACAAATACAAAATAGACTACAAAGAGCCGGTTGGAGAATGCGTTTTTGATATTGTCGATGGGATTGCCATCGAATAGCCGGCAGGCCAGCAGCGCAATAATGCACCAGCTGTTCGGATTGAACCAGCCGATGACCGTGGTGCATAGTACTGCAACCATGATCAGGAAATACAACCTATTTTGCAGGAACACGGGTGAACGCACGGTCGGCAAAAATAGGTCTTTTCGCTCAATCGACACCCAGAACCGTCCGGTAGACCTGGTGAGTGGCGCCGGCCGTGTGCGCCCAGCAGAATTGAGCCAGGATCTTTTCAAGCAGCGCCGGTGAGGGGTCTTTCCTGACGGCCTTTTCGAGCGCATTTCGGATAGACGCCGGCGAACCGGGATCGCAATAAATCGCCTGATCGCCGAAATACTCCCTGGTATCCCCCTTATCGGTGATAACAATACTGCAACCCATGGCTGCCGCTTCGAGAGAGCTGAGACCGGTGGTTTCGAACCAGCTGGGCAGCGCGTGCACTTTCGCCCGGCGATAATATGCGGCGAGCTCCTCTTGCGGAACGGCATCTATAAAGGTCACCGCCGGGCCGGCTGTCTCACGGCATTCTTCGTAATAGCGCTGCTGGTTGACGGCCGCTGCTCCGATCAGGATCAACCGAAGGCTGCTATCATTCACCGCGCGGATCAGATTCAGCTGGTTCTTTATCCCTTCGATCCTGGCTGCACATAAGACAAGATCCTTCTCTCGCCCGGTATCCGGTTCCACACATGAAAAGAGCTCCGGATCGATCGCATTCGGGATCACCCGGTACGGACAATCTATTCCAAATCGCCGCCGGAGCCGGAGATATTCATTCCCGGAATTCGGCAGCAGCATCGCGGCACCCCGAAGGATGCGGCGGACCGAACCGCGCTGTCCACACCATAAATAGTCCGGGCTGACGATCCTCTCTCCGTTCAACAGCCTCCTCGCGATCACCTTGAGATATTCGATCCGGTCCGGCGGGACCACGCGAAGCAGCAGCCTGGCCAACCCCTTCCGCGTCCTTCTGTCAGCCTCCGTATAATCTACAAATAGAGGAGAAATCACATAGGGCTTGCCGGAAGCCCTGGCATGCCGGAGGATATCCGCGGGCCGCATCAGGTTGAAGAAATGGATCAGATCATAACCCGTATAATCGATGTCTTCATCTGCCAGCCGGACCTCTGCGGCAACACCCAGCTTGCCCAGCCACTCCGACGTCTTATGGAGCTGGATCGTATCTCCCCCCCTGTTCTTATACAGCGAGGCCCGGGCTATAAATAGTACTTGCATGAGATGGGTTTTGAAATTCCGGGAACAGGTCCGGCTTGAAAGCAAGGACCCAGATCGCATATTCCGCGATATTCGAGATGAAACTGCCGGTGAACTGATAGACAAAAATGAACAGGAACAAGACCAGGCGGTAATCGTTTCGGAATACCCGGGTCCTGCAAAAGAAATACCCTTCGAGGAAAAGCTTCATCGCGACCCCGAACAGCCCGAAGGTGCCGAGGAGATCGCCGATGCTATTGGGGATCACCACGTCATGAAGCGTATAATGGTTTGAGTTATAGAACTCTCTGAACCTTGCCAACCCCAGAAGCTTGAATTGACCGAACCCGGTTCCCCAGAACAGACTCTTCTTCCTCACGATATCGAGACTTAATAAGAATGAGTCGAAGGTCCGGCCCTTGAACGAACTGTCCTTTCCCGCAAGGATATTCTCCAGCCGCCGGAAGATGAAGTTGTCGGGAAAGATCAGGATCACCACGACGCAAACTGCCGAGAGCAGCAATACCCATCTCAGCATTTTCCGAAACGTACCGTACCGTCTGCTCCGCCCGCCGCCGCGCAGGATCATGAGCAGCAGGAAGCTCAAAGCCATCCCGGAGATCACGCCAAACGACAGGGAAAGGAATAACGGCACCAGGACCAATGCGCAATACACCGCCCGCTGGGGCAGCTCGTTCCTGAATGCTTTCAGCAGATAGTAGATGGCAATCGGCGCCAGCAGGGTCGAATAATAGGAAGGTTCGTAGGTGAGCATTTTCAGCCGCTCGATCTGGGGAATGCCCATTGAAAGGGCTTTATTGTCCCAGAAGACCTCCCGCAGCCCGGGCACCGGCAAGGCGACCAGGGCGATCACCGTGAGCAGGGAATTGATCAGCAGGAGGGATTGAAAAATCTCCCGGAGCGAGCTGCAGAACAATATATATTGATAAAAGGCCAGTCCGAAGACAAATACGCTAAAGGAAAGCGCCAGCGAATACCCATAGTACGTCCAGTCGACCCCCAGGAGCGAATGAGCGGTAATAAAAGGGACCAGCAGCAGGAAATACAGGAGCATCGGCCGGATATGCCGGTAACGCGCGACCCATATCAGCAGCAGGGGGGTCAGCAGGGTCGTATAAAGCAACCCCACCGGCAGCAGGAAGCCGTTCAGAAAGAAATACAGAACGGCGGCAGGGAGATATTTATTTATATGGTTGGCCGGCGGATTCATCGATCAGCATGCGTTGCTTTTTATAATACATGGCAAGGAAATAATAGATCCCCAGGTAACAGGTATTGGCGATCAGAAGGGTTGCCGCTGCTCCGTAGATCTTCCAGGACGGGATCAGCAGAACATCCAGGAAGATACCGGTTATGGAAACCGCCAGCCCCGTCCAGAGAATGAAGGAGGTCCGCTCAAAATAGACGAGGTAGTTGCTGTACAGGAGCGCGACGCAATAGATAGCCTGCCCTGCCAGCAGCATCGGAAGAACGGATAGGACAGCGGCATATCGCTGCGGGATAAGGTTCAGCTGCAATCCTGCCGCAACGACTACGGTCACCGCGAATGAAAGCAGCACGAGTGTTAGGATCAGCCGGCTTACCAACCGGTTGGTCTTGACTAAATTTCTGGATAGATCCCGTTCTTTAAAGAACAGTGGCAGCCAGACATTCTGAAGCGAGGTTGACAGCAGGCCGACGACGCTCGCGCAAGCTACCCCGAGATAATAAACAGATAAGACCTTATAGTCCGCATGCTTTTCCAGGAAGAACTTATCGCCGAAATTGACGATGATACTGAACAGCGAAGCCAGCATGAGAGGTAGTGCCAGTCTTAGACACCGGATCAGCAAACCCGGCTCCACGGATTTTATCCCCTGACCGATATAACTGCGATAAAACGCCACCAGCAGCACCAGTTCAGTGCAACCCATGGCGGCCAGGCGGATGCGGATGGGATCTCCCTTCCTAAAGACGCACATGGTCAGGATACTGATGCCATGGATTCCCGCAACCCGCCAGAGACTGTATCTTCTGACCGGCTCTATTCGTTCAGCGGTATAGAAGAAATTGGTGAGCAGGTAGGCAAAAATAGAAGTGAGGAGCAACAAGAGTATCCAGGGCCGGTATCGGTCATAGTGGATCGGATTTCGGAAAAGCAGGCGGGGGATCTGCTCATCGAGGCCAAAAAGATAGACCGGGAGGACCAGGATCAGCAGTCCGGCCACGAGGAGGATATGGATCGACGTGATCAGCTTCCCTCTTTCCAGGTGATCTGGATAGTCGTGATACAGCTTGCTTTGCGGGATATAGAGACCCAGGTTGAGCAGCATCGCGACGGCATAAAGAATGGAAAGGATATAGTTGAACAGGCCGTATTCTTCCTGTGTCATGAGACGGAGATAGATCGGCAGCAGCATCACCGCCGAAGCCTTGACGAAAATGTCCAGGGAGAGCACCGTTAGAAGCCGTCTCAACGGGCGATGATCTGCCAGGCTGCGCCAATTCATTGTACCCTCATCTTTAATTCCAGAAACGTCGCCATCAGGAGGGCGAGAAGGAGGCCCCCTGCCGCAAGCACAACCACTACGAATGCAACCGGCGCCGACTGCGGCTTGTCGGCCGCCCGGAATGTTGTGATCTCCGATATTGCTTTGTCGCCGTGGATAAGATATTTCCGGATTGCCGCCCGAAGGCTATCGAGAGAATAGGATTGCCGGTAGATAGAAGCGGGATCCAGGAGATTATCTTTTTTCAGCGAATCGATATTCGCCGATTCTTTTTGAATAAAGCCCAGCTGGTCCTGCCGGATCTTCAATTGTTCCGCAATCTCGCCCTGCAGGTAAGGGAGCCCGTTGATATAGCGGACCAGGGCATCGCCCAGGCTGTCCGCGGCTTCAGGAGACCGAAGCTCGCCCGTGATCTCGAAGATCGGATAGTTCGTATTCGGATCATCCACCAGGGGCTTGCCGTTCAGGTCAGCCGTGCCCAGCTTATTCACCTTCTCGACGAGGCGAAGGGGAACCCCCAGCAAGCCCGCAACCCGCGCCCTGGACCCATAAAGGATCATCCGGTTGAGGTCGCTCACGATGTCCCGGTAGATTGTTTTATCCAACGCGCGATATTCGACGATCATAGTTACCTTATACTTTTGACCGAATGCCAGGTGGTAAAGCAACCCGGCGGTTCCGCCGAGCATGGCCCCCGTGATCAGCAGCCAGTAGTGGTTCCGGACGCTGTCCCCAGCCAGCCGGCAGCATTTGAAAAAAAAGCGAAAGAGGCCGGTCAGGAAAGATCGGAGACCGGAAAAGGAAATATAGTCATCCGGTTGGATATTCGATGCTGTCATACCCGCACGTTTTCCATAAAAAGCTGTAGATAACGATCGATCACCTTATCCCAGGAATAGCGGGTAAGGATCTTCTCCGCATTCAGCTGCTTCCAGCCGCATGTCTCGTCGCCGCGCGGCGCCCCCGCCATCAAAGCGGCCAGGTCATCCTTCGAGGAAAAATAGAAGGCCTCACCGCCAAGGATCTCCCTATTGAAAAGATTATCGTGTGCCGCAATTGTACAGGCGCAAGCCATCGCTTCCAGCAGGGACGGATTGGTCCCGCCGACGGAATGACCGTGAAAGTACAGCGACGAATAATGCCGCAGCGCGTTGAGCGTCCCGGTCTCGTATATAGCGCCGGCGAATAGCAGCTTTTCATCGCGGTAGCTTTTCCGAAGATACCTGCCGAAGCCATTTCCCGCGTCACCCACCAGCACGAGCGGCTTCCTTCTTCCGGCCGTCAGCCAGGCCCGGATGATCAGCTCGATATTGTTCTCCGGCTCCATCCGCGCTACCACCAGGGAATAACCGCCGGGCCGTAATCCCCATCTGCTTAGCTTCCCGGCCTCATAACTGTCGGGGATATCGGCGCCGTATGGAATATAGGTGGCCGGCCGACGGTATTTCTTTTCGATATAATCCCGGATGCCGAGGCTGTCTGCCACCAGCACATGTCCATGCCGGGCGGCCCATCGTTCGGCATGGAGCAGGAACTTCTGTACCGGCGCGCTGTACTTGGTCCGCTTCCATTCCAGCCCGTCCATGTTGACCACATTCAGCGCCTTCCCCGGCCAGATGGAATGGAAAATGGAATTGCTGGTATATCCCAGTTGCAGCAGCACATCGAAATCCCTTCTCCGGGCATCCATCAGGCAATTGTAATCATAGACGAATTGCCCGGCCGTTCCAATCCTGTTCTCCCAATCGCTGCAGTGAATAAGGTGCACTCCGTGCCAATCTTTCTCCCGGTACGGGTGATTGCTCGAATTGTATACCGATACAGAATGTCCGCGCCGCACCAGGCCGACCGAGAGATATTGGGCAAATTGCTCGAAGCCTCCGTAGGTGTTCGGAATACCCCGCGTGCCCAGGATACCGATCTTCATCGTGCGGTCCGGCGAAATTTCCGTCCAGCTGCTGGTAGGAATTCCAGCCAGAAGCTGGTCGTCCGTAGACCCGGTGATGATGGAATTAGCCATACAGGGTAAACGCGCTCCATTTTTCATCGGTTGCCTGTTCAACAGTCATTGATAACCCTTTCGGTTGCCTTTATTTGTGCGGTCAATCAACTTTTTGTATTTTTGCGTTCAGATTGCCACACATTTGAAAAAATTCGTTTTTCTCACGCGCAATAAGCTGTATGAAAATGTGTTATTGAGTGGAAAATCAGGTATTCCCCATTCGCTTGATTAAGGGTTTTCTCTCTAAAAAAAAGTGCTGTACAACGCGGCGGCCTTTTAAACGATCTTGAGTTGGAAGGGTCAAAGGAGGCGGATAGGGGGATTTTTGATGTAATTAATTGGTTGATAGAGTTTTAGATTGGGAGGGATATTTTTTTGCTAAACCTTTGTTCATATGATAGGATCCACAAGTATCGGAAAAACCAGTTTTAAGGCAGTGAATACAAAAGAAAAAAGTTCGATAGATTTCAGAGCGTATATCAGTCAAAGGCAATCTTATCTCCTGGGCAAAAGAATATTTGACATCGCCATTTCGGTTCTGGTGCTGGTTTTCGTTTTCAGCTGGCTTTTCCCCATCCTCTTTTTTCTGATCAAACTGGATTCGAAAGGACCTGTCTTCTTCGTGCAAAAAAGGGTTGGTTTCCTTGGCCGCTCCTTTCCCTGTATCAAGTTCCGTACGATGCAGGTCAATCCGGAAGCCGATACCAGACAGGCCGCCGAAAGAGATCCCCGCATCACCCGGATGGGCAGCTTTCTTCGTCATTCCAATTTGGACGAGCTGCCCCAGTTCCTGAATGTTCTTGCCGGTCACATGAGCATTGTCGGACCGCGGCCGCATATGTATAATGATTGTATCAATTTCTCCCGCGTGGTGGATTCGTATAAGTTTCGCAACCTGATGAAACCCGGAATTACAGGTCTCGCTCAGGTCAAGGGGTACCGGGGGCCGGCACTTAACTTCGAACAGATTTTCCGCCGATATCAGTGGGATGCGTTCTATGTACGCAATGCCGGCTTCTGGCTGGATTTGCGTATCGTGCATCGGACCGCTATCCAAACCCTTTCTTTTCTCCTTGCCAAGATCATCGTCATCGAAGACCTTTCAGATATAGCTCTCAGAAAGGAATGGATCGAACCGAAGAATGTTCTTAACTAATCTTTAACGTATTCCGTCCCTCGTCAACAATAGCCTGGATAGCGCGTGTACAGGAGGTTTCAACGCGCTAGTCGTTTAATGCGCGCGAGCGCTTGTTTTAGTTTAACAATTGCGATAGGGCATGCAACGTTTTTTCAGCAGCGGTTGTCAATGCCCGGAAGATCAGCTTGTTTTGCTAAAGACTAATCGCTTTATCAGACTAACGATCGCATTCTGCCGCTCCAATGGCATCGTTATTGCTAAAGGAGAAATAAGACGATCGGGGAGTTTAATAAAGAGAATATAACCAATCCTTCGTAACATGCAGAGCACTATTGTTGAATCGCCCATTTATTATCCGGAAACCTGGGAAAAAGGAAACTGGAAATTTATCCGTGAATATTGGAATGATCGATATAATTATTTGGTATACAAAAGGTTTATGGATGTGCTCACTTCCCTTTTGGTCATCCTCTTCGTTTTCCCCTGGCTATTCCCGATCGTCTTTCTGTTGATCAAGCTCGATTCTAAAGGACCTGTCCTCTTCCGTCAGAAGAGAGTGGGCTTTCTTGGCAAGACCTTTTGGTGCTATAAGTTCAGGACCATGTACGTCAACGACTTTGCTGATACCCGTCGGGCTTCCAAGAACGATCCCCGCGTTACCCGTGTCGGTTGGTTTCTCCGAAATACCTGTCTCGACGAGATCCCTCAGTTTATCAATGTCCTTTTGGGTCAGATGAGCGTCGTAGGACCTCGTCCGCATATGTTGAAAGATACCCAGGAATTCTCAAACCTGGTATCCAACTATAATTTCCGCAATATGGCTCGCCCGGGCATTACCGGCCTCTCACAGGTCAGGGGTTATCGCGGCCCCGCCACCAGCTTCGAGAGCATCCTCCGGCGATATCAATGGGACTCCTATTATGTCCGCAACGTCAACTTTCAGCTGGACCTTAAGATCATGCTCGAAACCGGTTGGTTGATGATCAAATCGCTGTTCGACCGTGATCGGCCGGTTCCTCTGGATCATACGGTCTTTCCCCAGGAGGAGCGGCTCGTTAGGGTGAAAAAGATCGCCTGATCTCGCTTGAGATTTTCCGCGGTGCTACACAGCTAAAGTCTTATCTTCCGGCTGAAAGAAATCAGCCTTATGACCATCAACAGACGGACCGCTATCCGGCAACTGGCGCTGTTATCCGCCAGCGCAGCCCTGTTGCCCTCCTGCATGGGCAATCACTCCAAGCCGGACCTGGTGCTCAACAATTTTACCGTAAACGGCGACGGGCAACGAACACTCGATGCGCTAACGGCCACCCTCATTCCAACAACGGATACCCCCGGCGCTCGGGAGACAGGGGCATCGCTGTTTATTTTTAAAATGCTGGATGACTGCTCCTCGAAGAAAGACCAGGATAATTTTTTTAAGGGCCTGAAGCAGTTGGACGAGGTATCCCGCAAAACGACCGGCGGCACCTTCGTCGAAGCCAATGGTGTCCAGCGGGAGGTTATCCTGACCGGGATCGGTAACAAGCAGTTCCCGGGGGACGAATTGAATTTCTTCTATTCGACGGCCAGGAAGCTGACCATCCTTTCCTACTCCTCCTCGCAATATTTCCTGACCAAAGTACACGTATACGAATTGGTGCCCGGCCGCTGGCATGGCTGTGTACCCGTAACGGCATCTTCAAGCTCGATTTCATAATACGTCTAAACTTTTTATAATGGGAGATTCAATCGGGAATAATCGTTTTGATGCTATTGTCATCGGCTCGGGAATGAGTGGCGGCTGGGCAGCAAAGGAGTTTACTGAAAAAGGCTTTAAGACCCTGGTGTTGGAAAGAGGCCGGGACGTCAGGCATATCAAAGACTATCCCACGACTAATATGATGCCCTGGGAGTTTCAGCACCGTGGTGAGATTCCACATGATGTTCGCGAGGCCAACCCTTCCGTCAGCCGGTGTTACGCTTTTCGGGAAGACGCTATGCATTTTTTTGTAAAAGATAATGAACACCCCTATGTTCAGGATCGGCCCTTTGACTGGATTCGCGGCTATCAGGTCGGCGGTAAATCGATCATGTGGGCCCGCCAGACCCAGCGCTGGAGCGATTTTGACTTCGAAGGCCCGGCCAGGGACGGTTATGCGATTGATTGGCCCATCCGCTACAAGAATCTTGCTCCCTGGTATAGTTACGTCGAAAAATTCGTGGGTATTTCCGGCAACAAGGATGGTTTAGCCCAATTGCCGGATGGGGAATTTCTGCCTCCGCTGGAGCTAACCTGCGTAGAAACCCATTTTGCGGATGTCGTCCGAAAGAAATATAAGGATCGCCCCGTCATCTATGGACGCTGCGCCCACCTTACCGAGCCGACAGCCCTGCATCTGCAGCAGGGCAGAGGTCAATGTCAGAAAAGGAACCTGTGCCAGCGCGGCTGTCCATTCGGTGGTTATTACAACAGCAATTCTTCGACCATCCCCTGGGCAGAAAAGACGGGCAACCTCACCCTTCGACCGTTTTCCGTTGTGCATTCCATTCTCTACGACGATAAGAAAGGGAAGGCAACGGGCGTCCGCGTTGTCGACGCTCATACCAAAGAGACCTTCGAATATTATGCGCCGGTCATTTTTGTGAACGCCGGCGCCCTGAATACCAACCTCGTTCTGCTGAACTCCATCTCCGGCCGCTTTCCCCATGGCCTCGGCAACGACAACGGCCAGCTGGGCAAATTTGTAGCTTTCCACAATTATCGCGGGCATATCTCCGCCGAATACAACGGTTTCCCGGATCGGACGACGGACGGCCGGCGCCCGACCTCCGCCTATATTCCCCGTTTCCGCAACCTCCACCAACAGGACAAGGATGCTGATTTCCTCCGCGGGTATGCTGCCGGGTTCTACAGCAACCGGTCCTTTGATCATCCGACCGATGGAGTGGGGCTGACATTGAAACAACACCTTTCCGCCGGTAAGCTCGGACCCTGGCAAGTCAGCTCTCACATGATGGGGGAAACAATTCCCAAAGAAAGCAACCAGGTCAGCCTCGATCCCGTCCTGAAGGATACCTGGGGCATCCCTCAGTTGAAGATCAACATCGCTTATGACGAAAACGATGAGAAAATGTTGAAAGACTTCTTTGTGCAAATGACGGAAATGTATTCTGCCGCGGGCTTTACCAATATAAAAACCGGCGATTCGGGGCAAGCGCCGGGCCTCGATATCCATGAAATGGGCGGAGTCCGGATGGGTAAAGACCCAAAGACCTCGTTGTTGAATGAATGGCAACAGCTCCATGCTTGTAAGAATGTCTTTGTGACAGATGGGGCCTGCATGGCCTCTACGTCTACACAGAACCCGTCCCTGACCTATATGGCCATGACCGCCCGGGCCGTCGATTACGCGGTCGACCGGTTACGGAAGAATGACCTGATATAGATAAAATATTCAATTACCATGAAGAGCCTGATATTAACTCTTGTCTCGCTTCTCCTCATTTTGATCACGCTCAACGCGGGTTACTATCCCACCTGGTTCAAAGCGAAACCCGTTCAATACTGGAATGATTTCCTGAAGGAGAAGGACGACACGCTCGATGTAACGGGGATCAGAAAAGACAGATACGGAATTTCTTATGTGATCTCCCTGAGGGTGAAGGAGGTAGTGGAAAATAAGCATATCGCCAATCCCGTCATTCTTTTCGAACCCAATAGCTATTATCGCGACTCGCTGCATATCTATCCAAAGGTTCGGGCTCCGGAGCCCGCAGTATTTTATTACTACACCGGGCTGGAAGGGGTTTGGACCAATTCGCCGGACGTCGATAAAGCCAACTACATCGTCAGGGTGACGAAGAAAGGCGTGACTCTCGATGCTATTCACGACCCGCAACAATTGCAGCAGATCCTGGCCTTTTATCGAAAATTCACCCCCATACTATAATCCAATGCTTCTCCTTCCCTATCTGCTTTTACCGCTGTATTTCCTGGTCGCCGGATACGGAGTGCTCACGCTGTTCGGGCTGCGGCTCAAGACCGCTTATATGATCACCCTTTCCTTGCTGCTGGGCGTTGCCGTTGCATCAGTGGTCCCTTTCCTTCTGCAGCTGCTGTATATCCCGCTTACTCCCGGTACCGTCTTTGGCACTTTGATCCTGGCGGCCCTTATACTGAATATCCCCGGCATTCGTCGCATCCGCCGCGAAGGCTTCACCGCGTTCGGCCGGTCGCTCAATCCGCCGCCATTTCGGATCCTCTTCTATGAGATTCCTTTCCTGGCCATCTTCGCCTTTTTTGCGATAGTTAGCATCTGGAGGTGTTATTATCTCCCGCCTACTTCCCGCGACGCGCTTTCCGGACCGGAAGCTATCGCAGAATTCGCTGTACGCGAACATTCTATGATCAATTCCTTTTTTAACATAGACCTATCGACGACCAACAATCAATTCAAATCTCCTTTTCTGATCAGCCTTCAGGTGATCTGCAAAATGGCCGGCTTCCCGTTTGGTCAGGTCTGGCTGAGCACCGTCTTCGTCAGTTTTACCGTCTTCGTTTATCATGCGCTAAAGGAAAAGGTACATCCCATCTTTGCGGGCTTGCTCCTGCTTTTGTTCCTGATGACGCCCGAAATGTATGCCTATACTTTCCTGATCCTGTACGACTACAGTAATATGATCTTTTTCTTCCTGAGCCTCTGGTTCCTCTTTGGGTATTTTCGGAACAAAACACCCGGATGGTTCTATTTCTCCGGTTTACTCATGGGAATTGCAACGTATATCCGGTCCGAAACCCTGGTCCTGGCCTTTCTGTTTCTCCCGCCCATCCTGCTGGCCCAGTACCGTGAACGCATCCGACCCGGAAAGATGGCGTTGGCCTGCCTGCTCTTTCTCCTGCCTTCGCTGCTGGGCTACATTCTGCCCGGACCGGTTTATATCGGGCATTATCTTCCGACGCATTATGACGTCGGAGGGTTGGTGAACCCCAACCTGTCCGATTGGAGCCCTCTGTTCCGGCGGTATTCGGATATTGTGAGCCATTTGATCGCCAGTAATTTCGGTATTCACCTGTGGGGCTATATCTATTTCGTTGCCCTTATCCTTCTGATCGCCGAGTTCTTTGTCCCCGGCCGGTATAGCCCGGACGCCCGCAACTGGCTTTATAGCATATTAGTGCTGTATCTCGGACTTGGCGCGCTGGGCTTTGCTCTTCCGCTTGTCGATCTGAGCGATACGACTAAAAGGGAGCTCTTCAAAATGTTGCCGCTGCTTATTCTGTACCTGGCCAATAATGCCGTCCTGATCCGCTTTTCTCAACGGATATCCAGATGGGAAGGGAGCCCTGTCGCGATCGGCAAAGCGTTGGCTGTCGCCGCGCCCAAGGCCGCCGGCACCTCTCCCAAGGCCGTTGGCACCCCTCCCAAGGCCGCCAATGCTCCCAAACCCGCTCCCAATCCGTCGCCAAACAAAGGCAAATCTCCAACGGGCCCTTCCCCTTCCGGGAAGCGGCGCAGAAAATGACGGGATGGAATGGCCTTACTCTCCCCAATTGTCACGGTCCAGGTTTCGGAACTGGATCGCCTCCGACAGGTGTTCCTCGCGGATCTGGTCGCTTCCTGCAAGGTCGGCGATAGTCCGGCTTATTTTCAGAATATGGTCATAGGCGCGCATCGACAGGACCAGCTTGTCCATAGCAGCCCGCATCCGCTTCTGCCCCCGGCTATCCAATTTACACCACATCCGCAGGCTCCTCACCCCCATCTGCGCATTGCAATAAAAGCCCATCCGCTCATAGCGGTCCCGCTGCCGTTCCCGCGCTGTCATCACCCGCTCCCGGATCTGACCCGATGTTTCTCCCGATGCCTTCCCGGACACCTGCTCATACGGGATCGGGACAACCTCCACCTGGAGATCGATGCGGTCCAGCAAAGGTCCGGAGATCTTGTTGAGGTACCGGATCACACCGCCGGGCGGACAGGTACAGATCTTTGTCTGATGGCCGTAATAACCGCAGGGACAGGGATTCATGGCTGCCACGAGAATAAAGGAAGAAGGAAATTCCGCTGACTGCTTTGCCCGGCTGACCAGGACCTTTCGCTCCTCCATCGGCTGCCGCATTACCTCCAGCACACTCCGGTCGAATTCGGGCAATTCATCGAGGAACAGGACGCCGTTGTGGGCAAGCGAAATCTCCCCGGGCTGTGGATAGCTGCCGCCGCCAACCAGCGCGGCACCCGAAATGGTATGATGCGGGCTGCGGAAGGGGCGTTGCGTCAATAGGGTCGTGTTCTCGCCCAGTTTTCCGGCAACGCTGTAGATCTTCGTGGTTTCCAGCGCCTCCTGCAGGCTTAGCGGCGGCAGAATACCCGGCAGCCGCCGGGCCAGCATGGTCTTGCCTGCGCCGGGCGGGCCCACAAGGACGATATTGTGACCGCCCGCTGCGGTGATCTCCATGGCCCGCTTGATGCCGACCTGTCCTTTGACGTCAATGAAATCGAGATCGGAAGGGGGTGCAGCGGAGTAAAAGGCGGCCCTGGTATCCACCTTCACCGGCTGGAAATCGGATTTCTTCCTGAAGAACGCCATCACCTCACGGAGATGGCCGAACGAAAACACTTCCAGCTGGTTGACGATGGCTGCCTCCGAACCGTTTGATCGCGGCACGAGAAGACCTTTGAACTTTTCCTTACGCGACTGGATGGCGATCGGCAGCGCCCCCTTGATGGGGAGAATCTGGCCATCCAACCCCAATTCACCCATGACTATATAGTCCATCAGCATGTCCGCCGGGAGCTGTCCGCTGGCCGCCAGCACGCCGATAGCGATCGGCAGATCGAAGGCAGAC